>JAEEGJ010030044.1_pt1 | contig 10660 bp, 11 predicted proteins | sample 8958761 | NCBI WGS metagenome assembly JAEEGJ01 (sample SAMN16246546, study PRJNA631951) | gut metagenome | biome: gut microbiome; feature: rumen; material: RS-attached | host: Bos | place: Iran: Karaj | collected 2018-10
TCCTCGGCCTTGCGGTAGCCCAGGGAGATCTTTTTCTTCTCCTTATCGAAGGAGAGGACGTGGACTTCGATCACATCGCCGACCTTCAGGACCTCGGCGGGATTGTGCACGCGCTTCCAGCTCAGCTCGGAAACATGGACCATGCCGTCCACGCCGCCGATATCCACGAATGCGCCGTAAGAGGTGAGGGACTTCACGGTGCCGGTATAGGTCTTGCCGACTTCGATCTCGGCCCAGGTCTTTTCCGCGGCGGCCTTGCGGTTCTCATACTGCACGGCGCGGATGGAGCCCACCACTCTCCGGCGGGAGTGGTTGACCTCGGTGATGCGCAGCTGCACGCGGGTCTTGACCAGGCTGCTCATGGGAGCATCCTTGGGCAGGCCGGTCTGGGAAGCGGGCACGAACACGCGGATGCCCTTCACGTTCACCACGATGCCGCCCTTGTTCTCCTCGGTGACAAGGCCTTCCACGGGGGTGCGGTTCTCCCGGGCTTCCTCGATGCTGTCCCAGTTCTTCACGGTATCCAGACGCTTCTTGGAGAGCTGGACGGTGCCTTCCACATCGTTGACGCGCATGACGAAGGTCTCGATCTCCTCGCCCACCTTAGCGACGTCCTCGGGCTTGAGGTCGGGATCGTCCGTCAGCTCGGAGATGGGGATGTACCCGGAATGCTTGGTGCCCAGGTCCACGGTGACCTCATTGGGTCCGATGGAGGCTACGATGCCAACGACCTTATCTCCTGTATTCAAAGTCTTGAGACTCTTTTCCAGCATCTCATCGAAGGACTCGTCTGCAGCCTCGGCCTCCGCGTTCACAGCCTCGGGAACGGGTGCGGCGGGGATTTCTGCAGCGGTCTCGGGAATGGTTTCCGCGACGGCTTCTGCAACGGTCTCAGCAGAGTTGATTTCGTTTTTGATTTCTTCCGTCATGTTTGAACAAACCTCCTCAATTATCCACGCCGGAGTTGACGCCCCGGCGGTAACGCCCAATGTTCTGACATCTTTCAGGTCGGACAGGCCGCTTTCAGAGGCTGTTTCCGCAAACACGACTTTCGGATTCACTCTTGCGCAGATCTCCGCCAGTCTCCTTGTGTTGGCGCTGCTCCTGTCACCTACCACCAGCATGGCATCGCATATGGCGGCAAGCTCGACCGCCTCTTTCTGGCGGCTGAACGTAGCTTTGCATATTGTATCAAAGAATTCCTGGTTTGTATATACCTTTTTTAGGATTTCCTCGCATTTTTTTGCCCTTTCCCGTATCTCCGTGGTCTGTACGACCACGGTAAGCGGGGTATCCGGCGGCAGCGGCGCGGCGTCCATCCACCCGCGCAGCTCTTCCTCATTCTGGAATACCAGCACGCCGGGGGCGCTGCCGCATATGCCCCGCACCTCCGGGTGCTCCCGGTCTCCGATCACGGCGCAGACTCTGCCCTCCCCCGCCGCCCGGCGCAGGATGCGGTGGATGCGCTCCACGTTGGGACAGGTGGCGTCCACGATGCGGCAGCCCCTGCCCTCCAGCAGCGCATATACGCTGTCCGCCTCCCCGTGGGAGCGGATGATCACCGTGCTGCCCGGAGGCACCTCCTCCGGGGCGCCGGCGGTGCGGATCCCCAGCTTTTCCAGCCTGGCCGTCTCCATCCGGTTGTGGATGAGCTCCCCCAGGCACCAGCACGGCCCTGCCGCAGCCGTTTCCTCCGCAATGCGCACGGCGCGCTTCACGCCGTAGCAGAAGCCGGCGGTGGCTGCGATGCGCAGCTTCATTTCACTTCCTACCGGAGCTGCTCGATCCGGCGCATGAGATCCTCCGTATACGCCGCGTAGGCCTCGCTGCCCCGCACGTTATCGGGCAGGGTATAGGGCTCCCCCGCCACCACGCAGACCCGGCGGAAGAGCTTCTTCCTCCGGGAGATATAGACCGGCAGCACAAGGGCGCCGGAACGGGAGGCCAGCATCACGGAGCCGTGCTTTCCGTCGCCGCTGTCCTGCAGACGGGTGCCTTCCGGGAAAATGCCCAGCCGTCCCCCCTCCTTCAGGATGCCGAGGGAGGTGCGGATGGCGGCCATATCCGCATGGCCCCGGTTCACGCCGAAGCTGCCGATACCCCGCAGGATCCCGCCCAGGACGGGCATTTTCAGCAGCTCCTGCTTGCACATGAAGCGCAGCGGCCTGTTCCAGCCCATCAGGTACGCCAGCAGCAGCGGGTCCACGATATGGGAATGGGAGGCGCAGACCATCAGCGGCGTCTCCTCCGGCACGCGTTCCCGGTGGATATACCGGGGCAGGTACAGCAGATGGACCAGAGGCCAAAGGAGCACATAACAGAAACGGTAAAGCCAGTTGGACTTCATGCCTTGAGCCTTTCCTCCACCAGTCCGGAGAGACGCTCCACCACCTGGGGAAAGGTGAGACGGGAGCTGTCCACCAGGACCGCATCCTCCGCGGGACGCAGGGGGGCTTCCGCCCTGGTGCTGTCCCGCAGGTCCCGCTCCCGCATGTCCCGCAGCACCTCCTCAAAGGGCTGGGGCGTGCCGCGCTGCAGGAGCTCCTCATAGCGCCGTCTTGCCCGGATCTCCGGATCGGCGGTGAGGAATATTTTCAGATCCGCATCCGGAAGCACCACGGTGCCGATATCCCTGCCGTCCATGACCACGCTGCGGCGCCGGGCCTGTTCCCGCTGCAGCTCCAGCAGCGCCGCCCGCACGGCGGGAAGCGCCGAGACCCGGGAGGCATATCCGGAGATCTCCGGAAGGCGGATCTCGCCGGTCACGTCCATGCCGTTCAGCAGCATGTGCTGCAGGCCGTCCCCGTCATACTCCAGCTCCACCCGGCACTCCCGCAGCAGCGGCTCCACAGCCCCGCTGTCCCCGGGATCCGCGCCGGCGCGGAGAACGGCCAGGCCGATGGTCCGGTAGATGGCGCCGGTATCCACGTAGGCAAAGCCGAATCTGGCGGCAATCGCCTTTGCCGCCGTGCTCTTTCCCGCGCCGCCGGGTCCGTCGATGGCAACGCTCAGCTTACGCATCCTTCCGACCTCCCTGTACAAATGCTGCCGCGGCCTCTCCCGCCGCATGCCCGGTGCTCCAGGCGATCTGGAGATTATAGCCCCCCGTATAGGCGTCCAGATCCAGAAGCTCCCCGGCAAAATAGAGGCCCGTCACCAGCCTGGACGCCATGGCGGCGGGGCTGACCTCCTTCAGCTCCACGCCCCCAGCGGTGATCACCGCCTCCTCCACCGGACGGGTGCCGGAGATGGGGATGGGATACCGCTTCAGGAGCCTCAGCAGCGCGGACCGCTGCTGCCGGGTCACGGCGTTCACCCGGGTCTCCGGCGGTATGCCGCTGCGCCGGACGATCACCGGGATCATCAGCCGGGGCAGCAGGTCGTTCAGCGCGTTGCGGAATTCCCTGTTCCGGTTTTCGCCGAAATCCCGGAGGAGCCTCTGGTCCAGCACCTGCTCCTCCAGAGCGGGCTTCATATCCAGCTCCAGGCTGTATTTCTCCTCCGGCTCCATATGGGCCGATGCGGAAAGGACAAGGGGCCCGGTGACGCCGAAGTGGGTGAACTGCATTTCCCCCTGCTCCTGCCAGACGCGCCTGCCGTCCTCCCGGAGCAGGGAGAGGGAGACGTTTTTCAGGCTCAGTCCCTGCATCGCGGCGCAGTCCGGATCCGGCGAGACCAGGGGCACCAGAGAGGGGCGGCAGGGAACGACGCTGTGGCCCAGGGCGGCCGCCAGGCGGTAGCCGTCCCCGGTGGAACCGGTGGCGGGATAGCTCAGGCCGCCGGTGGCCAGGATGACGGCCTCCGCTTCGCAGCGGCCGCCTTCCCAGCAAACGCCCAGGACCCGTCCGTCCCGGACGGGGATATCCTCCACCCGGGCCCGTATCTGACGGACGCCCAGACGCCGGGCTTCCCCGGCCAGGGCCTCCGCCACGTCCCCGGCCTTATCGGATACGGGGAACACGCGGCCTCCCCGTTCCGTCTTGAGCGGTACGCCCAGCTCCTCGAAAAAGGCCATGACCCGGGCGGGGGGAAACGCCCGAAGGGCGCTGAACAGGAAGCGGGGATTATGTACAAGATTCCGCTGCACCTGCTCCGGACCGCAGTCGTTCGTCACGTTGCAGCGGCCCTTGCCGGTGATGCGCAGCTTGCGCATGGGTCTTTCCTCCCGCTCCGCCACCAGGACCTCCGCGCCGGCCCGCGCCGCGGCGACGGCCGCCATCATCCCTGCGGCGCCGCCGCCCACGACGCATATTTCAGTCTTCAGATTTTTCATAGACATCGTATTCATTCCAGACCTGCTCCAGCTCCGCCAGGGTGCCCTCCACTCCCGGCTTGCGCTCGCACACCGCCGCGATCAGGGCGTTGACCAGGCTGAGCGGGGCGACCAGAGAATCCACGAAGGAGACCATATCGCTGCGGGCCAGCAGGCATATATCCGCCATGCGGGCGATGGGAGACGCGGAGGAATCCGTCAGCGCCAGGACCTTTGCGCCCCGGCCCCGGGCAAAGCGCACGGCCTTCACGGTGCGCCGGGAATACCGGGGATAGCTGATGCCGATGAAGATGTCCTCCGGCCCGATGCTCAGCATCTGCTCGATGCTCTCCTCCACCCGGTTTTCCGAGAGCACCCGCACGTCCTCCATCAGCAGGCCGAAATAGTATCCCATGAACATGGCCAGCGCGGCGGAGGTCCGGGTGCCCAGGAGATAGATGCGCCGGGCATTGAGGATCATTTCCACCGCACGGTCAAAGGTCGGCCTGTCCGCGGCGTTCTGGGTGAGCAGGATGTTCTCCATATCCGCGTCCAGGATCGCCGTCAGGGGATCCCTGGCGCCGATGACGGTCTTTGCCACCTCCATGCGCTGCACGCTGGTGAGGCGGCTGCGGATCATCTCCTGCAGCGCCCTGCGCATTTCCGGATAGCCGGAATAGCCCAGGGCCAGGGCGAAGCGCACGACCGTGGATTCGCTCACGCCGGTCTTTTCCCCCAGCCGGGAGGCCGTCATGAACGCGGCCTTGTCTCCGTTATCCGTGATGTATCTGGCGATCCGAAGCTGGCCCTTGGAAAAGCTCCGCTTTCCCTCCTCCAGCCGGGCGATGATATCCCTGTCCATGGACTTCCTCCCTCGGAGCCCGGCGCCCGCAGGCTTCCGGCGCTCCGCCGGTCAAAGGGGACCGGTCCGTATCCTATCGCGCTGCGCGTCTGCCCGCAAGGCCGGTATCCCGGAGCAGGCCGTCCACTTCCTCCCGGGTGAGATAGCGCCACGTGCCCGTGCGCAGCTCCCCCAGGGTCAGGCTCCCCTCAGAGGCCCGGATGAGCCTGTGCACCTCCAGGCCCACGGCAGCGCACAGATTGCGCACCAGATGCTTGCGCCCCTCGGTTACCGTCACGGCGATGATGGCCCTGTCGTCCCGCTGCTCCAGGATCTCGGCGCGCAGGACCCTCGCAGGGCCGTCCTCCAGCTCCACCGGCTCGCGGAACCGGCGCAGGCTGGCCCGGATATCCGCGCCGGAGACCCGGACGGTATAGCGTTTTTCCACCCCGTGGGAGGGGTGGGTCAGGGCGTTGGTGAGGGCGCCGTCGTTGGTGAGGAGCAGCAGCCCCTCGGAATTCACGTCCAGGCGCCCCACGGGATAGACCCGGACGCCGCAACCCTCCACCAGCTGGGCCACGGTCTTTCTGCCCCGCTCGTCCCGCAGGGTGGTCACGTAGCCCCTGGGCTTGTTCAGCATGATGTATACCCGCTCCTCATTGCTGATGAGCGGGCGGTCGTCCACCAGGATCTCGTCTCTCTCCGCATCGGCTTTGGCGCCCAGGACGGCGGGGACGCCGTTGACGCGCACCCGCCCTGCCCGGATCAGCTCCTCCGCCTCGCGGCGGGAGGCAACGCCCCCGGCCGAAAGGATCTTCTGCAGTCTTTCTTCCACAGGCTTTCCGCCTCCTCATCCCCAGGGCTCAGCTCCGGGACCCCATGCCGGAGAGCGCGGCACTGTTCCGGCAGGCCAGGTACCAGGCCCTGCGCAGTTTTTCCCAGAGATCCAGCGGGACCCGGGGGTCCGGCTCCACCGTCTCCCCCGCCTCCAGCCCGCACACGCCCGCCGGGACCCCGTCCGCATACAGGACCGCTTCCCCCAGAAGCTGTCCCTCCAGAATGGGCGCGTACTCGAATTCGGGCACGCAGAGGCGCCACTCCGCCTCCGCATCCCTCGGCACGGGGAATCCGGTAGCCTTAACCGGGCGCAGGGATACCTGCTCCCGCAGGCCGGATACCGCCTGCAGCTGCCAGGCGGGCTCCGGTCTTTCCATCCGGAAGCTCAGGAAGCCCCAATCCAGCAGCGCCTTGTGGTCCTGCCAGTCGGCGGGATCGTTCAGGGTGACGCAGATGAGGGTCATCCCCTCCCGCACGGCGCAGCTCACCAGGGTCCTGCCGGAGCTTTCCGTATACCCGGTCTTTACGCCCACCGTGCCGGGATAGTCCCACAGCAGTCGGTTATGGTTCCGCAGGTCCTTCCCGCAGATCCGGGCGGTCTGCGTGCCCACGATCCGGGCAAACAGCTCGTTTTCCATGGCGGCCCGGGTGAGCCTTGCCATGTCCAGGGCGGTGGAACGGTGCCCCTCCCGGCTGAGCCCGTGGGGATTCAGGAACCGGGTGTTCGCCATGCCCAGCTCCGCCGCTCTCCGGTTCATCAGCCGGGCAAAGCTGTCCGGGTCCCCCGCCATATGGCAGGCCAGGGCGTTTGCCGCGTCGTTGCCGGAGGTCAGCAGAAGGCCGTACAGCAGGTCCAGCACGGTCACGGTCTCTCCCGCCCGCAGCCCCATGGAGCTGCCCTCCACCACCAGCCATTCCGGCCGGATGACGACCTCCTCCTCCGGACGGCACCCCTCCGCCGCCAGCAGACCGGTCATGATCTTGGTGATGCTGGCGATGGGCAGGGGCGTATCCTCCTGCAGGCCGAACAGCACCCTGCCGCTCTCCTGCTCCATGAGCACGGCGGCGGATGCGCTCACCCCGGGCGCGTCGGTCTGAGCCGCCGCGCAGGGGAGCTGCAGCAGCAGGATCAGCGCAATGAACGGAAGCAGTCGTTCAGGCTTCCTCTTGTCCTTCCTCATTCTTTTTCGGCAGATGCTCCTTTATCTTGTCGATAAGCCCCGGAAGCATATCCGCCGCCTTCTCCAGAGGGGATTCCTCCCCGGAGTTGGCGCTGAGCACCCGCACATCCCCGTTCTTGATGACCACAAAGGAGACGGGGTCGATCTTCACTCCGGCGCCGCTGCCGCCGCCGAAGGGAGTCTGCTGGGTATCCCTGGCATTCTTGGTCTGGAAGTCCGAGCCGCCGGCCGCGAAGCCGAAGCTCACCTTGGAAATGGGGATCAGGGTGATCCCGTCCGCCGTGGTGATGGGCTGCCCGACGATGGTGTTCACGTCCACCATGCCCCGCAGCTTGCCCATCGTGACCTCCATCAGTTCACCGATCGGATGCTTGTCCATGTACTGACCCTCCGTATGATCAAAGATTCGTTCCGCTGTCCGAAGTATCGGCAGCTTCCCGTGTTGTATCCTTCGTTGCCCGCAGGAACCGGACGCCCGCGGGGAGCGCAATGGCAAATATGGCAAAGATGGACAGGGACAGGCTGAGCCGGGCGATCACCGTGGGCTTTTCGTCCGTAAAGCTCACCGCCGTGCGGACGTCCCGCTTTTTCACCCGGAACACCCGCTCCAGGGGAGCGATCAGCAGGCCTGCCGCCGCGGACGCGCCGCCGAAGGCCATGGCCGCCGACATGGGGTCCGGCCCTGCGCTGCAGTACCAGAGGGTCAGCTCGTCGATCCGGAGCTTCCTTCTCAGTTTGCCCAGGCTGTCCGTGATTATCGAAACCAGCTCCCGGAAATCGGGCACCGAGCCGCCCTTCTCCTCCGGCTTCTCCTCCTGCTTTTTCGGCTTGCGCTTTTTTTCCTTCCCGGGCTTTCCCTTCGGCCCGCCGCGTCCGGGGATGCGGAACACCGTGAGCCGGCCCAGCCTTGCCCGCACCTGCAGGCCGGAAGCGTCGAACCCGGCACTGATGCGTATGCGCACGGCCAGCAGGGCTGCCAGGAGCGCAAGGCAGATGATGAGCCAGATCCAGCCGTTCAAGCCTCTTCCTCCCCGAACTGTATCTGCTGTCCCTCCTGCTCCTGCGCCGACGCCAGCTTATCCCGGAGGTCCTCCACCCCCTGGGTGGGCAGCTCCGTCAGCGTGCTGAGGCCGAAGGTGCGCAGGAACAGGGCTGTCGTCTTATACTGCATGGGCCTTCCCGGCGCGTCCAGGCGTCCGCAGGGCTCCAGAAAGCCCTTGTCCGCCAGGAGCCCCATGGTATAGCTGCTGTCCACGCCCCGGAGCTGTTCCACATAGCTGCGGGTCACGGGCTGGAAGTAGGCGGCAATGGCCAGCACCTCCAGGGCTGCGGGGCTGAGCCGGGAGCCCTTTCGGGTATCCAGCGCCTTGCGCACCCATTCCGCGTTTTCCGAAACGGAGCAGAGCTGCAGGCTGTCCTCCAGACGCACAAGGCAGATCCCCCGATGCTCAAAACGCAGGCGGTCCGCCAGCGCCGCCGCCAGCTCCGATACCCGGTCCTCGCTCAGCTCCAGGATCTCCGCCAGACGGGAGATGGGATAGGGATCCCCGGCTGCGAAGAGGATGCTTTCCAGGATCTGTTCGTATTCCATGATCATTCCCCGAATCTTGTGAGTTCCAGGCCGTTTTCCGACTCCCGGAAGCTGAGCTTTTCCTGGTGGAACAGCTCGAGCACGGCCAGCAGTGTCGCCACCTTTTCCGAGCGGCTGCGGCTCTCCGCAAACAGGCCCCGGAGGTTCACCGGCCCCCGGTCCCGGAGGAGCATCAGGATCTCCTCGCTCTTTTCCTCCATGGAATAGGGCATGCGGGCCGGCATGGGCACGCGGCGCACTTCCTCCGCCGTCTCCCGCTCTCTGCCCAGGATGTCCAGGAGCGCCGCGGAGAGCTCCGTCGGCCTATGGGCATACCGGTATTCCGGCGGGCCGGATACAGGCGTGGGCGCCCGGCTGAACAGGCCCTCGCCCTTGGGGAGCTGATCCCGGAGCCACAGGGCGGCCTGCTTCATCCGCTCAAGGGTCTCCTTCCGCTGCTGCTCCTCCAGAGAGCTGATGAGGGTATCCATTTCCTCCACGTCCTGGGTGCCCTCCAGCAGGGTCCTGGCCTTGATATACAGGAGGTAGGAGGCCATCGTCAGGAATTCCCCGGCGATCTCCAGGTCCATGCGCTCCATGGCCGCCAGGTATTCCAGGTATTGGTCCGTGATCTCGCTGATGCGGATATCCTGGATCTCCACCCGATTCCGGCTCAGGAGCTGAAGGATCAGGCTGAGAGGTCCGTCAAAATCCGTCAGGTCGCCCTTTTGCCTGACGACGCCGTCCAGATGAAAGGTCAGTGCATCCATAGGCGCCTCACGCTGTCAGCCCGCTCGCCCACTGGGCAATGGGGAGCATGGCCTGGAACACCGCCTCCGACGCCTGCTGGACGGGAGACACCTGAAACACCCGGCTCATGAGCAGCACCGCCGCGATGAGCACGATCATGCCGTACCGCTCCAGCTGCATGAGCCGCACATATGCCCGGTCCGGCAGGAAGGCGAAGAGGATCTTGGAGCCGTCCAGCGGCGGAAAGGGGATGAGGTTGAAGAGCCCCAGGGATACGCTCAGATACGCCGTGGAGCTCAGGATCGCCAGGACCCAGGTATATCCCCGGACCATACAGGGCGCGTAGGCCGCGCCGTACAGGAACAGGAACACCGCCGCCAGCACGAAGTTGGAGGCGGGCCCCGCCAGCGCCGTAAGGGCCATGTCCCGCTTGGGATACCGGAAATTGCGGATATCCACCTGCACGGGCTTGGCCCAGCCGATATGGAACAGCAGCAGCATCACAAGGCCCATCCAGTCCACATGCCGGAGGGGGTTCAGGCTGAGCCTGCCCTGGGTCTTGGCGGTGCTGTCCCCCAGCGCGTACGCCATGGCGCCGTGGCAGATCTCATGCACCATGATGCAGATGAGGGCCGGGACCGCCTGGAGCAGCAGCTGCAGGGGCACGGACCAGTCCAGCTGGCGCAGGATCTGACTGAACCCGCTCATAGCCGCGCCTCCAGAAGGTTCAGCAGCTCTCCCCTGCCGGTGCCTTTTTCCGCAGATACCAGCAGCAGCGGCGTATCCTCCCCCAGCTCCAGGGTCTGCCGGATATCGGCGATACGCTCCTCCTGCTCGCTCTTTTTCAGCTTGTCCGCCTTGTTCGCCGCCACGATCAGGGGCTTGCCCGTGCTGCGGAACCAGTCCGCCATGGTCCGGTCGTCCCCGGTGGGCGTATGCCTGGCGTCCACGATCAGCACGCCGGTGGTCACCAGCTGTTCATGGAAATAGGCCTCCATAAGCTTTGCCCAGCGTTCCTTTTCCGCCCTGGGCACCTGGGCATAGCCGTACCCGGGCAGGTCCACAAAATACACCGTATCCACCCGGAAGAACTTGATGTGGGCGGTCTTGCCCGGAGTGCTCCCCACCCGCGCAAAGTTCTTCCGGTTCAGCAGCTTGTTGATAAGGGAGCTCTTGCCCACGTTGGAACGGCCGGCAAAGACCCACTGGGGCCGTCCGTCCCGGATGAA
>JAEEGJ010030046.1_pt1 | contig 10658 bp, 5 predicted proteins | sample 8958761 | NCBI WGS metagenome assembly JAEEGJ01 (sample SAMN16246546, study PRJNA631951) | gut metagenome | biome: gut microbiome; feature: rumen; material: RS-attached | host: Bos | place: Iran: Karaj | collected 2018-10
GGCGAAGCTTAGGCTCGCCAACAGCCTGCGGTCGTGGTGGAATTGGTAGACACGCTAGCTTGAGGTGCTAGTGGGAGCGATCCCATGACAGTTCAAGTCTGTCCGACCGCATTACGAAGTCCGCCCTGCTAACAGTGGGGTGGATTTTTTTGTTTTTGGCACAGTGTGAAGTGTGGAGTGTGAAGTGAGGGATGAGAAATGTAGTACTCATTATTCATTTCACACCACACATTTCACATTACACATCGTTTTTCTACTTTTCCCCCGAGGTTTTTATCATGCAGAATACATTAGTCGCACCGGTCGGAGTCTTGGGCTTCGGCGTCGAAGGCCAGAGCACATTCAATTACCTTGTTCGTAACGGCGTCAAGGACATCGTGGTGATGGACAAGAACCCGGTAAACCTGCCGCAAGGGCCTGCAGGCGTGAACGTGAAAGTTTGCAGCGGAGAAAGCTATCTGGACGGTCTCAAGGATTGCGTGACTGTGGTACGTTCCGCAGGTGTTTACCCCATGAGCCAAGAGCTGTTCAAGTTCCAGATGAACGGCGGACTCATGACCAGCCAGATTCAGTTGTTTTTAGAACAAACTAAATCAAAGAAGGTTGTCGGTGTTACAGGTACGCTCGGCAAGGGTTCTACCGTGAGCATGATCAGCCACATTCTGACCAAGTGCGGCGTGAACAATGAAATCGGCGGAAACTTCGGTGTGCCGGCGCTCGACTTGCTCGAAACGGAAACGGCAGACCGAGTGAGCATTTTGGAACTTTCGAGTTTCCAGCTGATGACTTTGTCGCTGTCGCCGGATGTGGGCGTGGTGCTGCGTGTTTCCACGGAGCACCTCGACTGGCATAAGACTGTTGAAGAATACCGCGACGCAAAGGCGAACTTGGTTCGTTGGCAGAAGCGTGCCGGTACATGCGTATACTTGAAGGATGCTGCACCCACCGCAAAGATTGCAGCAGAAAGCCCCGCTGGGACCAAGTATGCAGTCAGCCTTAAAGACGGTCCGAGCGCGGGCGATGGAGACGCAGTCATTGACGGCGCCACACTCCTGATTGACGGCGAAAAACTGTTCCTTTCGGATTGCAAGATACGCGGCATTTACCAGCTGGAAAACATGGCCGCAGCAACGCTCGCTTGCAAGGCCCTGGGAATCAAGGTTGCCGATGCATTCGAAGCCCTGAAGAGCTACGAGACGCTCCCCTTCCGCATGGAGTTCAAGGGCGAGAAGAAGGGCATCGAATTCTTTAACGACAGCTATGCCACCCGCCCCGATGCGACTATCGCCGCAACGGCCAGCATGAAGCGCCCCTTCGCGCTCATTCTCGGCGGTTCCGAAAAGAATGCAGACTTTACCGAACTCTCGCAGATTCTGGTGAATGACCGCCCGAACCTGAAGCGTATCGCGCTCATCGGCGCTACAGCACAACGCATGCTGGAATCCTTGCAGCAGGCCGGGCTCAAAGTCACCGCAAACATCTTCCCCACTCTTGAAGAAGCTTTTGCAGACAGTTTGCAAATCGGCGAAGGCGGCACCGTCATCATGAGCCCCGCCTGTGCAAGTTTCGGGCTGTTCAAGAACTACAAAGTCCGCGGCCAAGTATTTGACAAGCTGGTGGAGAATGTGTAATGTGAGATGTGTGGTGTGAGATGAGATTATCAAAAAAAAATTCAATTTTTTTTCAAAAAAATTCATCCTTACCCCTTTACAAGCGGAGTGATTTAATCTAAATTTGGGTCGTTCCGCTAAGGACCCCGCGGTCGTGGTGGAATTGGTAGACACGCTAGCTTGAGGTGCTAGTGGGAGCGATCCCATGACAGTTCAAGTCTGTCCGACCGCAGAAGAAAGACTCAGTGTATACTGAGTCTTTTTTCGTTTTATCACAAGCTCATTTTCTATCAAAAAACAACATACCTGAAAAAGCAAATCCCTTCCGACATAAAGCCGAAAGGGATTCGTTGGAGGTGTATGTAAGAAGCTTATTTGGCGAAGTTCACCACGAAGGTCTTATTGCCCTGCACATGCTTGAGCATGTAGACGCCCTTCTTGAAACCAGCGGCCTTGAGGGCTGCAGAAGCGTTGCCCGTGCGAGCCAAATCGATCGTTCCAAGTACAGAGCCCTTCAAGTCAAACACGCGGTAAGAATCGGCAACCTTGTTCTGGAACTTGACGCCACCAATGGCCGTAGTACAGCCGCCAATCGGACAATCATCTTCAGCATTCTTGCCCTTCACAAAGTTGATGTAGTCAATGTCCATCCAGTCACCGGTCACCGTAAAGCGAAGGATATGCTTGCCAGCCGGAAGCGTCACATTTGCAGACACCTTGTTGTAGTCATCGTAATTTTCTTCGCCGTCATTCTTGGGCACTGCGATTTCTTCGGTAATATCGTCACCGTCAATCGAAAGCTGGAAGCTGGAGGTCGCATTGGCAGAAGCCACAGCCGCATACATGGTGTAATCGCCAGCTTCGGCCACTTCTACTGTGTATTCCAGCCATTCGCCACTCTGGTTGTAACCCACGACATAACCGCTGGTCTTCTTGTAGATATCTACGCCAGTGCCTTCGCGGTAGCTCTTGCCACCATTGCTTTCGGCACCATGGTCTTCGGAATCATTGTCGGAGTAGGAATCGTTGCCAGCACCGTAACCCGGTTCATCGAAGTTTTCCATTTCGATCTTGCCCGGAATAGCCCAAGCCTTGCCACCGAAAGGCGTCTGCGGTTCAGGTTCGCGCTTGGTGCCCTGGAATTCCCATTCCAGAAGACCCATGGTAGAATCCTTAGAGCCCTTGAACACGAAGAAGAGTTCATCGACAACACCAGAAAGGCCGCTCATTTCGCAATCGTTATCAACATAAGAGTTCCAATTGCCGGTCTTAGCGAGTTCGCAGGTACCGGCGAGCGTACCACTCACAGAACCCTTATGGATTTCAACCTTGTTGCCATCGCCCACGTTGGCGGCCTTGATGCGAAGGTTCTGGGCTCCATTACCGAAATCAACGCCAGAAACGCGAATCCAGGATTCCTTGGTAGCAAGCGGAGTCAGCACATGTACAACGGGCTTACCCTTGGTCCAGTCGGTACGGCTGCGCACATTGCGCTGCTTGGAACTGGTGAGAGCCTTGTAGGTATTATAGGGGTCAAAATTCTTGATCTGCTTGGGACCTTCACGGGTAAAGGTCAGCTTGTTCATCCTGTCTCCACTCCAGGTGAGTTCATCGATGGACACGCTTCTGTGGTTTTCCTTGTTCGGGCTATTAGTGCACTGGCCCGACTGGGTGCAGGAACCCGGATGTTCATCCGCAGTCACCAAGCGGCGGTCATGGTACACGGCGTACCACTTGCCCTGGAATTCAGCAAAGCCCTGGTGGTTGTTGCCGCCCTCGTTATGAGCATCGGGCACAGCACTGATTCCGGGGATAACCGTACCAACGAACGTGTAAGGGCCCGTAATCTTGTCAGCCATGCCGTAATCGATCACCTGAGGAGGCGTATTGAAACTCAAGTAGTACTTACTCCCCTTCTTGTGGATATAGGGAGCTTCGAAGGAATTCTGAGCACTGACGCGCGTCAGGGAATTCTTGTCGATGGTAATCTTGCCATTGTTTTCGGTAAACTTGATGATGTCCAGGTTGTTGCCATAGGGGCGCTGACCGTTTTCGCCACCGCCGAAAATCACGTAACCCGTGCCGTCATCTTCAATGAAAATTCCCGGATCGAAACAGTGTGCAATGCCGTCGCAGCCACCAATCACGCTGGAGCCATAGGATGCAGCAATGTAGTTCACGCCATGGGTTTCCTTGACGGGGTCGGTATAAGGGCCGTCGATGCTTGTCGCAGTAAGCATACCCACGCCGCTAGCGCCGTTGGGGTAAACGATGTAGATTCTACCCTTATGGACAGCGATACCAGAAGCCCAAGTATTGTTGGGGTAATCCCCAAATTCGCGCTTGGAGCGGAAAACCATGCCGTGGTCGGTCCAGTTTTTCATGTCCTTGGACGTAAATGCATTAAGGCCCACGATATCGTAGTCGTAATTCTTCTGGGGACTGTAGTCATCCACATCGGTCAAGATGTAGAAGGTACTATCGTCGGCTGCAGCCGAAGGGTCTGCCAGGTAATGGTAAGTTGAAATTGGATTATCGGCCAAGCCAAATACGGCAAGGCCAGCCACAAGGCAAGCTGCCTTTTTCCACACCTTTTTGTATTCCATTTATCACTCCATGCAAGGGCCACAACTTGTAGACCCATCCAAAGATAAAACTACCCCTTTTTTATGAAAAAATCCACTTTACAACGACATTGCCATGGATAAATTGACAACGGGGAAATTTTTCTACATTTGAGCCTAATGAACCGTTTTGAACTTCTAAAAACTTCAAAAAAGTCAAAAGCGCGTCTTGGCGTGGTCCATACCGATCACGGCGACGTGACGACGCCGATTTTTATGCCCGTGGGCACCGAAGCGACCGTAAAAGCGGTCACTCCAGCGCAGCTTAAGGACATCAAGGCCGAAATTATCCTTGCAAACACCTACCATTTGTACCTGCGCCCGACAACCCCGCGAATCGCAAAAGCGGGCGGAATCCATAAGTTTATGGCGTGGGACGGCCCGGTTTTGACGGATAGCGGCGGATTCCAGGTGTGGAGTCTGAAGGATTTGCGCAAAATTACCCCCGAAGGCGTGGAATTCAGGAGCATTCTGGACGGTTCAAAGCACTTTTTCAGCCCGGCAAGCGTCATGAACGCCCAGCGCGAAATCGGCGCGGATATCATTATGGCGCTCGACGAGTGCACTCCGTACCCGAGTACCGCCAAAGAGGCCGAACACAGCCTGAATTACACCCTGAAATGGACCGCCGAGGCCATGCAATGGCTTAAGGAACACCCGCCCATTCACGGTTACGACCAGCAGTTCTTCGGAATTATCCAGGGCGGCATGCACAAGAACCTGCGCAAGCAGGCTATCGAGCGCATTGCGGAACTTGGCCCCGACGGCTTTGCCATGGGAGGCCTCTCCGTAGGCGAACCCACCGAAACCATGTACGAAATCGCCGATTTCTGCACCGACATTTTGCCCCAGGACCATGCCCGCTACGTAATGGGTGTGGGCACCCCGTGGAACCTGTTGGAGCTCATTGAGCGAGGCGTGGACATGTGCGACTGCGTGATGCCCACCCGCAACGCCCGCAACGGCATGCTGTTCACAAGTGAAGGCGTTTTGCGCTACAAGGCCGCCCGCCATGCCGAAGAATTCGACAAGCCAGTCGACCCGAATTGCGACTGCTACTGTTGCCGCAACTTTAGCCGCGCCTACCTGCGCCACCTGCACCATGCAGGCGAATCGCTCGGGTTTACGCTGGCAAGCATCCACAATCTGCATTTTTATTTGCACCTGATGCGAGAAGCCAAGCAGCACATCGCCGACGACACCTTCGAGGAATGGAAGAAGGAAAAGTGCGAAATACTCCAACGCGATCTTCAATAACCTGGTAGCATTCCCTTACGGTCTCACTTTTCACAACGTAAAAACGCCTGCATTTTACTGCAGGCGTTTTTATTATTCACAGTTAGAAGAAGCTTAGCGGATGCTGACGCGGGCTGTCTTGGTGATACCGGCAGACTTCACGCGGACAACGTAGTTGCCACGGTTCACGTTTTCAAGAGATACCTGGTGGTTACCGGCTGCATTTTCGACGCGGCTTGCCACGAGGTTACCCATCATGTCGAACACCTGGATGCGGGCCGCGGCAGTAGTCACCACATTGAGCATATTGCCATTCACGCCGAGTTTGAACACGTCGGCAGAAGCAAGGCGACGAATTCCGACGGTCGAGGTACCGGGCAATTGAGCCGATCCGATGCACTTCAAGTCATCCACATAAAGGTAATTGATTTCCGGCTGGGCTTCAAAGTTATTATAGCCAACCACTTCCCAAGCCATCTTCTTGATATTGGCCTTGTTCAGGTCCTTCGGATCCCTGGTCCATGTCGGCTGTTCCAGCTTTGCCCAAGGAATAACGACGGTTTTCCATTCGGAAGCATTAGCCGAAAGGAGTTCGTGATAGGCGTAGTCCGTCACCTGACCATCCTGCACCTTGAACCTGTGGGTAGAACCCTTGTAACGGTAGCTCAAAGCAGTGCAAGCACTCATATCGACACCCTTGGAAGTATCGGCATTCGTGTTCAATCCAAGGGCTACAAACGGAGCATTTTTATACGTACCCTGGTTCCAGACAATGTCATTAATGGCGACAAAGTTCGAAGTACCATTCGTCGGATCCGCAGTTCCCGGGAACACGACAACATAGCCACCGAGGGTATCGTCATACACATTCGAAATCGTAGAAAGTCCGCCCGGTTCCTTATCGGTATAGGCATACCAGGTTCCCGTCGTATTGGCAACTTCATCACCATCTTCCATATCGTCGAGAATCGAGAATACGCTTACATCGAGGACAGAAGAAGAAGATATCGGAGCAACGCTAGAGCTTGATTCGACACCCTGACTAGAACTGGAGTTACCCGAAACAGACGAGGAGGAATTGACGTTTGTCGAAGAAGAAGACTTCGGAGAATCGCCGCTGCCACCACTAATTGCCGTAATAGAAGCACCATTGCAACGTACATCGTCAACATAGAGATAATTATATGCAAGCTTATTTGCTTCATCAGGAACGTCGAGGGCTCCCTTGACTTCCCAGGCAAAACGCTGCACCTTGTTCATGCCCTTATCGAGACTAAAGTGCTTGTCATCGTCGCCCCAGCTTTCCTGAGTAAACTGATCCCAAGTAAGTTCAACTTCCTTCCATTCACCAGACGCATCCTTGTTCACATGGTGGAAGTTCCAGTTCTTCACAAGGGAAGTCTCTACGCGGAAATTGTGGCTTGCTCCCTTGAACTTGTAGCTGATGGACTTACAGGCAGAGAGATCAATTTCCATCGTATCGCGCTTGAGGTTCAAGCCAATTGCAACGTACGGAGCATATTTGTAGGCGCCCTTCTTGAGTTCGATGTTTTCGATTCCGACCATGTATTTAGATGTATTCTTGTCACCCACCTTTTCCATAAGTACATCATACACACTTTTATCGAAGTCGTTAACCCATTTCTTGTTCGAAATAGTGGTTTCACCCTTACCGTCCGTTTCATCGTCAGAGTCAGCAAATGCAGACCACCATCCGCCCGTATAAGCAAAACGGTCGCCGTCTTCCATATCATCGATAATGTCGGTCTTAGTGCCATTGGCTACACCTGTCGAGAAGCCATCGCTGCCACTACCGCCAAATTCCTGGACAACACATTGCGTATAATTCGCCCCATTCATCCAACCCTTGACCAGGTTGCCAGAGGTCGTGTATGTAAGGCCTTTATCAATAGCGAGGTTTTGGAACGCAGCCGACTTTTCATTGATGGCAGAAGCAGACCAGTTTGTCCAAGAAACCTTGTTCTTGTTCATCCAGTCAATCCACTTTTCACTAGAGCCTTGATCTAGGGTACCATTACCACTGGCATCGACCGTTCCCCATTCAGAAGCAAACACCGGAACGCCATTGCTCATGGCCTGTTCGGCACGTGCGTCATATTTTTCACCTTCGCCAACCTTGTGAGTTGCAGCATAGAAGTGAAGCGAACAGGCGAAATTCTTCTTGCTATCCTGAATGCCAGCCTGAGCACACTGTTCCGGGTGACTAGACCAATCTGGGCTACCCACGAGCACGAGGTTATCGGAACCGGCTTCACGGATTGCCGCAATTACCGTATTGGCATGGTCTGCAACCGTACTCATGCCGGCACCGACCGGTTCGTTCCACACTTCGAAAATCACATTATTGTATTTGCCGTATTCCTTGGCTGCGTATTTAAAGAATTCGACGGCTTCGTTCGTGTTGCCTTTTGCACTTTCGATGTGCCAGTCGATAATCACGTAGATGTCGTTATCGATAGCTGCGTTCACGACGTTCTTGAGGTAACCTTTCTGCAAGGTTTCACCCTGTTCGCTACTCAAGTAGCCACGCCCCTGATCCTTAAACTTTTCCTGAGTCACGCCCATGGCAAAACGAATGACTTCAACATTCATTTCCCTAACCATGGCGTTCACGGCCTTTTCGGAATAGAATACCGTGGAACTATCCGCAGCAGAGCTCCAGAAAAGGCTCATGCCCTTGACTTGCACAGCCTGGTTGTTCAAAGTCGGGCAAGTGCCCGTAAGTTTGCCGCTGGAGGCCTTAAGTTCACCGTAAGTGCTTACGGGGCCGACCCTGCTTGCACTGACTGCCATGGCGGACACCGCAGCCATGGATAAGATTGCTAGAATCTTTTTCATTCTGGACCTTTTGGTTTATGTGAAAACCAATCCCTTTTACATCCCAGGCTAAAAAATAGTAACGGGGAACGTCATTTCCTTGTAATATTTTTGATAACATTTTTTTAGCCCAATAAGCGCCGTTTCCTTAAACATCTTTTTACAAAAGAAAGTCCCACCCGAAGGCAGGACTTTCTCCATTGTAAAATTTCAAACACCTCGATTTTACAATTACTCCACAGACTTTCCTTTTTCGACAGCGTCGGCAAGGGACAAGCCCGTAAATTCCTGAGCGCTGAACCAGCGTCCACTTTTCTTGTCGTCGAGCAAGACAGACACCATGGAACCCGGGATCACGCTTTCGGGAGCGTTAGGAGCGTTCGGGCCACCGAGATCGGTGCGGAGCCAACCCGGATCCATCACGTTCATCATGACATCGGTACCATTCAACTTGCAAGCGAAATCCTTGACAAATTTTGTCAGAGCTGCCTTGGCACAGGCATAGCCCATCAGTTCGGGTTCATTGGCGATACCGCTTGTGGTAAGCTGCATACGGCCAAAGCCACGCTTGATCATGCCCGGCAAAAAATGGTAGGCAATCTTGACGGGAGCAAAGAAGTTCACCGCCATGGCCTGGTGGAAGTCATCCATGGTGTTGGTCAAATAATCGGTAAAATAGTGACTCATGAGGCCTGCGTTATTGAACACCAGGTCCACCTGCACACCCCAGCTATCGATTTCTGCCAAGGCAGCATCAATTTCAGATTCGTTTTCGAGGTTACAACCCACGGCACGAACTTCGACACCATACTTTTTGATTTCGTTGATTACCGGTTCTGCATGAGACTTGTCACGGCCCTGAAGAATAATGTTGGCGCCAAGTTTCGCCATTTCGATAGCGGTGAGTCGGCCAACTCCGCGGCAGCCACCCGTGATCAAGGTCCATTTGCCCTTAACGTCGATCATAAGTCATCCTTTATTTTTTGCGAGGGTAACCCCACCCTCTCGGTTTGTAGGTATAAAGATAAACTTCAACGATACAAAATGCACCATTTTTTCCAAGAATTCTGTATACAAGAGTAAATACATCTGTTTACAAGCACAATACAAGCGCTTTTTTTTGTGCCACACGGATTCGAATTTGCTAACGCAAATTCAGAGTCATACAGAGAAATGCTAAATTTGTTTCAAAAATTAAAAGGTATATGTATGAAAAGCTCTAGAGATAACTGGGGTTCGAAGCTGGGTGTAATTCTCGCGGTCGCGGGTTCCGCCGTCGGACTTGGCAACTTCTTGCGTTTCCCGGTGCAGGCAGCCACAAACGGTGGTGGCGCATTCATTATCCCTTACCTCATCGCCTTCTTGCTTTTGGGCATTCCGCTTTCTTGGATGGAATGGACGCTTGGCCGCGCAGCTGGTAACAAGCACCACGGTACCGCTCCGGGCGGATTCCACTACATTCTGAACAAGAAACCCTGGGCCAAGCACCTCGGTTCGCTCGGGCTCTTGCCCCCGCTGTTCATCAGCTTCTACTATATCTTTATCCAGTCCTGGATTCTGGCGTTCACCTACTACTCTGCCACAGGCACACTGATGGAAGTGGTCGCCGGCGGCTACGAGCCCATGAAAGAATTCTTCGGCAACTACATTATGCTGAATACCAAGATTGGTCCGGTTCCTGCAGCCATCCTCTTCTTCTTGATTACATTCGCCTGCAACATGGGGCTCCTGTCGTTTGGCGTGCGCAAGGGCATTGAACGCGTGAACAAGATTACCATGCCGATTCTCTTGATTATGGGCATTATTCTTGTGGTGCGCGTGCTTACGATTTCCGATATCGGTAAGGGCCTTGCCTTCGTGTGGAACCCGAACCTTTCCGAAATTCTTAACCCCGCCGTTTGGCTTGCCGCTTCGGGCCAGGTGTTCTTTACCATGAGCCTCGGTATGGGCATCGTCTTCTGCTACGCAAGCTACCTGAAGCCCAAGGAAGACCTGGTGCTTTCGTCCTTGACCGCAGGCGCCACCAACGGCTTTGCCGAAATCATTCTTGGTGGTACCATCGTGATTCCGATGGCCGTACTCATTGCCGGCAACAACATTGAAGAATGTGCAAAACTCGGCACCTTCGGCCTCGGTTTCCAGACCATGCCGTTCGTGTTCGGCCAGCTGCCCTTTGGCGGATTCTTCCAGACGCTGTGGTTTGCGATGCTCTTTATCGCAGGTGTCACCAGCGCCATTTCGATTATCCAGCCGCTTATCAGTTTCTGCGAAGATGACTTGAAGTTTAGCCGCAAGGGCTCCATTGCCGCCACGGGTACCGTGACCTTCTTGGGAGGCCTTGTGGGTATTT
>JAEEGJ010030047.1_pt1 | contig 10658 bp, 5 predicted proteins | sample 8958761 | NCBI WGS metagenome assembly JAEEGJ01 (sample SAMN16246546, study PRJNA631951) | gut metagenome | biome: gut microbiome; feature: rumen; material: RS-attached | host: Bos | place: Iran: Karaj | collected 2018-10
TTCTCAAACTGGCTGTGGCCGATGATGACCGCATCGTAATCTCCGGTGGCGATTTTCCCGCAGAACTTCTTGCGGTTCTGCTTCTGGAAGTCCTTTTTTGCGGTGACAAGGATGTTGGCAGAGGGATAGAGCCGCAGGAACTCTGCAGCCCATTGGTCGGTCAGGTGGTTGGGTACGACGAAGATGGATTTGCTGCAGAGGCCGAGACGCTTGGATTCCATGGCGGCAGCGATCATTTCAAAGGTCTTGCCCGCGCCTACCTCGTGGGCCAGGAGCGTATTCCCGCCATAGATAACGTGGGCGATGGCGTCCCGCTGATGGGGCCGCAGGGTGATCTCCGGATTCATGCCGGAAAAGACGATGTGGCTGCCGTCGTACTCGCGGGGCCGGGTGCTGTTCATTTCCTCGTTGTACTGCCGCACCAGCGCCGTCCGCCGTTCCGGGTCCTTCCATATCCAGTCCTTGAAAGCGTCCTTGATGAGCTGCTGCTTTTGCGCAGCCAGGGTGGTTTCCCTGGCGTTGAGGACGCGGCGCTCCTTCCCGTCCGGGTCGGTGACGGTGTCGTAAATACGGGTGTCCCGGAGGTTCAGAGCGTCCTCCAAAAGCCGGTAGGCGCTGGCCCGGTCCGTGCCGTAGGTGGTAAAGGCCGCGATGTTATTATAGGGAATATTGCTCTTGCCCTCGATCTGCCACTCCGCCGTGTAGGGGGAATAATGGACCTGGATTCGCCGCTGCAGGTAGAAGGGCGTATCGAAGGTGTCGTACATGAACTCCTGGATATAGGATTTGTCGATCCAGGTGGTGCCCAGGCGCACTTCGATCTCCGAAGCGTCCAGGTCCTTGGGCTGGGCTTGCTGCAGCGCTTCCACATTGACCTGGAACTCCGGGTACTGTTCCGCAGCTCTTTCCGCCTGTCGCAGTTTTCGGCGCACGTTGCCGGAAAGATATTCGTCGGCGGTCTGCCAGCCCTGATTCCAATGCTCGCCGCCCTCGGCGTAGTCGAAGGGGCCGGTGGCCGGGTCTTTGAACAGGACGCCCCGCAGGTCCTCCACGATCTGCGGGATCTTCTCCTGCCCGCCCAGAAGGGAGGCCATGAAGGGGAGGTCCACACAGGCTTTTTCCCCGATGGAGACGCCCAGGGCTTCCACGGCGGTGTCCACATGATCGACGCTGTGGGATTGCTTGATGGTGCGTTTGGTGAAGAAATCCGCTTTGCGCTCCAGCTCCCCGTTTTCATCCAGGACCTCCAGGGAGCAGAGCAGGTAATAGCTGTCGTCGTCGGCAAAGGCCAGACGGTTGCCCCTGTCGTTGATAAGGCCGTATTTGGCAGTAAAGGCGTCATAAAGCCGGTTCAGTTCCGCTTGCTTCTCCGCCAGAGTGCTGTCCGGGGTGTATTCGTCCATTTGAAGGTCGATCAGCTCCCGCACACAGTCCTGCAGCTCCACCATGCCCTTGACGCGATCCCTGGCGGTGGCGTTCAGGTCGGGCTTCACCATGATGCTGTTTTCCCGGTAGTACACTTCGCCGTCCACCACGGTGAAGGAATAGTTCTTCACATTCGGGTCTGCTGGCAGCGTTTCCGTGACCGTCTCGCCTTCGCCCAAATCCGGCAGCTCTGCTTCGGTATAGGTGCCGTGGATGTACTGGATGGCGTCGTGAAGCTGGTCCCCCAGCTCCAGGCCCTCGATGGGCAGCACGGTGAAATCCTGATGGCCATATTGCGTACTGTCCGAGGACTGGCGGCCCAGGATCATCTCCGGGTGATCCACGAAATAGCTGTTGATGGCAAATCCGTCGTCGTTTTGGCCCAGGTGGACCCACTCAGGTTCGATGTCGATGGGATGATCCCGCTTCTGCAGGAAGATGATGTCGGATACCACGTCCGTCACGGCGTTGGCCCGGAAGGCGTTGTTGGGCAGGCGGATCGCGCCAAGCAGCTCCGCCCGCTGGGCCAGATATTTCCGCACGGCGGCATCCTTGGCGTCCAAGGTATAGCGGGAGGTCACAAAGGCCACCACACCGCCGGGACGCACCTGATCCAGCGCCTTTGCGAAAAAGTAGTTGTGGATGGAAAAACCGAGCTTGTTGTAAGCCCGGTCGTCCACCTGGTAATTGCCGAAGGGTACGTTGCCCACGGCGAGGTCGAAGAAGTCCCTGCGGTCTGTGGTCTCAAAGCCCGCCACGGTGATGTTGGCTCTGGGATAGAGCTGTTTTGCAATCCTTCCGCTGATGCTGTCCAGCTCCACACCGTAGAGGCGGGAATCCTTCATGCTCTCCGGCAGCATCCCGAAGAAGTTTCCGATACCCATGGAGGGCTCCAGAATGTTGCCGCTTCGGAAGCCCATGTTTTCCACGGCCTCGTAGATGGCACGGATCACGGTGGGCGTCGTGTAGTGGGCATTCAGGGTGGAGGCGCGAGCGGCGGCGTATTCCTCCGGCGTCAGCGTTGCATACAGCTCCCTGAACTCGTCGGACCAATTCTCTTTGCTTTCGTCAAATGCATCCGCAAGGCCGCCCCAGCCGACATAGCGGGATAAGGTTTCCTGTTCCTCCGGCGTGGCCTGTCTGCCGTCGAATTCCAGTTCTTTCAGAAGGTTGATGGCGTCCATATTGGCCCGGAATTTCGCCTTGGGGCCGCCTTCGCCCAGGTGATCGTCGGTGATGCGGAAGTTTTCCGCCGGGGGCAAGGGCTTCGGTGGCGTCGGCGCAGGCGCGGGCGGCTCCGGCTGGTCTTCTTCCTGGGCAACTTGTTCTGCATCGGACACAACCTGCTGGATGAAGGGGTCCCGGTCCAGGGCCTCCGGGTCCACTACTTCGCCGTCCACGATCCCAGCCTGGGCCAGACGTTCCCGGATGGCGATTGGGTCCACGTCGTCCATGCGGTCGTATTCTTCCTGGGTATAGAACTGCTCCGCCTTAATGAGTTGGGCGATTCGGCGCTGGACCTTAGCCCAGGGCAGGATGACTTCATCTCCAGGCTGGCCTTCTCTGCTTGCGTAGCTGATGTGCAGCGGCTGGGAAACATCGGTCCCGTAATACTGCGCGGCCAGCCATGCCGCCGTTTCCTTCTCCCGCCCATGCTCGCTCATATAGCGGACGACAGCCCGTTTTGTTTCAATGTCCGGGAACATGGTGCGAAGCTGTTGGTCGATGTCCTCCTGGGTGATCTTTCGCGCCGGGGGAAGCTCTGGCTCCGGCGCGGTTGCCGCTGTCTGCGCCAGTTCCCATGCCGCCTTTCCCTCCGGCGTCAGATAGCGGTCCTTGGCTACCAGCGCGTCGATGCGCTTGGCAACCTTGGCCCAGGAAAGGGAAACCTCCTCCGCGTCGGGCTTCCGTAGGACGATCCCTTTGGAGCCGTGATCCTCATCGCTGTGGAAGTTGTGGGAGACAGCATTGTTTCCGCCGCCTGTGCCGTATTCGTTTTTCAGGAAGTCCGCCTTTTCTTTGGGGGTATGTTCCTGCATCCAGAAGGAATAGATACGTCCAGCGCCGCCTTCATAGCTGCCGCCGCGTGACAGGGTGACGTCGATCTCGTCCTCCGTGATGAAAGCCGGAACCGAAGGAATCTCCCTCATATCCGAAGCATATTCCCGGCGAAGCAGAGACAGTTCTTTGACCTCCCGGAGAACCCTGTCCGGGCGGTAATACCGGTATCTCATGAGGGAGCGATCCCGCTCCCAGGCGGATGCGAACGCTTCCAGCTCCGAGATAATAATCTGGCAGCTTTCCTGCGCTTCCAGCAGCTTTTGCAGGCTTTCTCTTGTGTCCGGATAAGCGCCGGTGTAATTGTCCCGGAGCGTCGGCAGCCAGCCCTGTTCACGGGCTTCGGCGCTCATGTCGCCGCAGAGATACCAAAGGGAATCTGCCGCCTGCCGCCGCTCATAGCCGGGGGCCTCCGTCAGCTCGACGTTGGTGGCAAAGCGACCCTGTTCCAGCAGTTCCCCGATTTGGGCCGTGGCATCTTCCCAGGAGAGGATCTGCGCAGTGCGGTCATAGCGCACAGAGGTTCCCGGCGCGATATGAAGCCCATCCTCCGCGGCCCAGGAAGAAAGATTCCCGCTTTCAGTCTTGAGGCCATAGCCGTCGTGGTAAGTCTGCTTCACAAAGGCCGTCAGCTCAGAGAAGGGCTTTTGCTTCATAAACTCCAGGGAGATTTTTATCCGGGCGTCTTCCGTATTGCTCCCCAGCCGCAGCAGATTGTCGATGTCCTCCTGGGAAATAGAAAAAGCGGAGGGCGCTGTCTCTGCGCTCTCCGCTTCCGCGATGCTTTCTCTTTGTTCTTCTTCCGACGGGAACAGGCTCAGTTGCCCGTCCCCGGCCTGGTTCAGCTGTAAATCAGCTCGCTCAGGATCGTTTCCTCCGCCTGGGCCTTGCAGCTGTTCATCAGGCCCACCCAGGCCAACGGGTCGTTGGCTTTCAGCTGCTCCGTCGCTCCCGCTTCCTTCGCCAGCGCCGGGAGCATCTGCTCCAGACGGCGGCTCGCCGTCTCGTCGATCTCCCGCAGGTGCGGGTACAGGGTCTCGCTGAGGATCATCTGATTCCACAGCACGGGGCGATGCTCCTGCAGGTACTTCTTTCGCATCCTCCCGTATTTGCCCAGGGGCTTCTGCTCCTGCTCCGTCAGCGTCAGGTCGGGGATCAGATAATCCCCGCTGGTCCGGTAGTTCAGCTCGTTCATGGCTCTGGCTCCTTTCCGCGTTTCTCTCGCGCTCATAGTTTCGGATGGTGGCTTCGATCTGCCGCAAAACCTGTTCGCTGGCCTGGCTGACTGCCGTGCCCAGGGCACTGACAGCAGCCGGGGTATTGAAGTCGAAGACGCTGAGAAAGTCTTCGGGGGCGAAGTATTCCTCCGGTTCCAGCCCGCAGCGGGACAGCAGGGCGTAGGCGGTGCTGACGGCAGCGGCATTTCGGAAAGCGGCTCCTACGTTGAAGTCATCATAATCGTCCAGATAGGAACCGTCAACGATGCCAAGGATGTCGAATTGGTTGTCCTGCCAGTATTCGTCCGCAAGCCGGGCGGCGATCCGCTCCAACTGCTCCACGAGGCCGAGTTCGGCGTCTGAATCAAAGCGTCGCTCCAGGGTGGCGGTCACGGCGTCATGATGTTCGTCCCGGTATTCCCAAAGGTAGGGGCGGCGGGATTTCTCCCCGCCGCCCGTGTCGGAAACGTCGAATACATACCGAAGCCTGGGATTGTCGCCGCTGGTGTCGATGAGGGCGATCCCCCGGCTGCCGCGCCGCACATAGCGGTGCATGGTGTTGTTCCACAGCTCATAGTCCGCGCAGGCCGTGGCCTCCGGCCGCTGGGCGTAGATCATCAGCTGCTCATGGAAGGGGTATTTATACAGCCGCGCCGCGGTGGTGAGGAAGCCCGTCCATTCCTGAAAGCTGCCCGTTACCCGCTGGGCCGTCTGCTCGGCCATCTGCGCATAGAATGGCAGCTTACTCGGCATTTTCTTCCTCCTCGTCGAAGTCCGGAGTCAGGTCCAGGGCAGCGTATTCTTCGTCGGACATGGCTTCCAACTTTTCGATGGCGCTGTCGGTCAGCGTCCGCAGATCGGCGTCCTCCGGGCCCAGGTATTCCCGCATTTCCCGCAATGCCGCGATCAGTCCGGTGCGGGTGCCGGCGCTGTTGTAGAGGGCCATGAGCTGCTGTTCTTCGTAGGTGATGGTAGTCATATTCAAATCTCCCTTTCTGCGCTCCGGTGGGGCGCTGTTTTGCTTTCTTGCTGCGGGATGGGCTGCTTCAGCCGCTCCAGGATAGAGGGCTTCTGCTCCTTTTCCTTGGGCATCCTGCTTTTGGGCCTGTCCTTCTTTTCTGCCTGGACAGCAGTTGCAAGGTCCATGAGCGAGATCGTCTGTCCGGCGTTTACCTGGGCCTCCAGCTCCGCCACGGTGGGCGTCTTGGAACCGTTGTTGATGATGCCGTCGATCATGCCGTAATCGTCCTCCAGGGACATTTCCGCCGTTTTCAGGTAGTTCTCCGGCTGGTTGAAGCCGGGCAGTTCCTTGAAGCCAATGCTGTCGCAGAAGTGGTAGGATACCTGCCCGTCCTGCTTGAGCGCAACGACGTCGCTGACGGACAGGCTGTGACCGCAGAAGTCTCCGGGGCGGCTGATGTTGAAGGTCTGGAACAGGCTCTCCAGCTTCTCCGGGGTCTTGCCCGCATCCAGAAGGTCGCCGGTGTAGATGGGATCGTAGTGCTCCCGCCTGGGATCGGAGGTCAGGCAGTCCATGTCCGCAAACAGGCGCTCCCGCGGCGCATCGGCTCTGAGCTGGTAGATCAAAAAAGCGTCCTTGGGGTTATCCATGAAACGCTTTTCCACGTCCCTCGGCGGTATCTCTGACCGGATCGCTTCCCATTCTTCCGCAGCGATCCCGAATAAGCCGTCATGCCCCGCGATCTCTTCTGCGTCGAAAGCCATTTCTTCCGAGCCGTCCTGGAAGAGCATGAAGATCGTAACGTCCTGCTCCGCCAGCTCCATGGCCCGGTCCTTGGAGAGAGGGAGCATATCCTGATCCATATAGCCGTAGTGGTTCATCATCTGCGGGGTAACGGTGGGATCGGGGAAAACATATTCCTGTTCGGGGTCATCCTTTTCCAGTTCCGGCACAGGGGCTATTTCGTTTGCCGCTGTGATCTCCTCCAGCTTCTCCAGAGGCAAGGGCTGGGCTTGGGCAGGTTCCATCCCCTGCAGGACGCAGGCCTCCTTAACTGCACCTTCCATGAGCGTTTCCGCAGGGTGCATTTTTGCTCCCTCGAAGCTGATCTGTCCGCCGTCCATGAGCTTCAAGGAATCTGCATCATAGAGGGAATAGTCAAAGGAGTCGTCGGCAACCTGGATGTGGAGGATATGGGTTTTATCCAGCAGATAGAGCGTCTCCGGTTCGCCCAAAGGCCGTTCACCTCCAACTTCCTCCCACTGCCGGTTGAGCGCCCTGGCCTGCCGCGCCGTCATGGTTCCCTCGTTCAGTTCAGCAAGCAGCCTTTCGCAGACCTGGGTTGGGCCGGTGAAGATCGCCCCTTGCGCGGCTTCTCCCGCAAAGGCCATCACATAGCCGGTGCCATCCTGCATGATGCCCGGCTCCAGCTTGTAGGTAAGGCTTTTGTCCCACTCGTCGCTGAGGGCTTCCAGTCTGGCGGTCAGTTCCTCCGGCGCGGGGACGCCGGACTGTTCCGCAGCTCCGGCAAGCACGTCGCGGGCACCGTCAAAGTGGCCGCTTCTCAGAAGATCGGCCAGGCCGACAACGGCCTCCTCTTTTGTCGTGAGGTTGAAGGGAGTACCGATTTTGCCTTCATTGTGGAGCTGTTCCAGATGATCGCAAATGTCGGAAGCGAGTACATGATAGGCGTCGGGCTGCTTCGGGACGGGGGCTTCCGGGGCAGGCTGGGCTTCTGCTGTCTGTTCCGTCAGCGTCTTGGGGTCGATGCCGCGCTCTTTGCAGATCTCCCGGTAATGGTAGTCGATGGCTGAAATCAGCTCGGAGGCGGTCCGGTTGATGGTTTCCAGGCTGGCCCGCAGTTCCTTCAGCTCCTTTCCTTCGGACCAGGAGGCAATGTAGCCGAAGCTGTTGTCCCCGGTTTCGATGCCGTAATACTGGCACACGGCATAAGAAATACTTTCGGCTTCCACTTCTTCCGTGTGACGGTCCTTCTTAACGATCTCCGCGCCGTCCTTGCCGGCAGAGGCTTCCGTCTGCTGTTTTTCGTAGTCATGGAGCTTGGAATGGGCGATCTCATGGACCATGGCGGAGACGGTCTGTATCTGGCTCATGCCCTCCCGGATGGTAATGGCCTGGTCGCCGGGGCTGAAATATCCGTCCAGGTTCGGCGCAAGGGCCTTGAAGCTGATTGGTACCGGCGCGGACCGGCGCAGGGCCTCCGTGAACACCTCGTACTGCTCCACGTTGCCGGTGAGCGTCGAGGCCAGCTGCGGCAGGGGTTTCCCGTCCGTCTGCGCCACATCGAACACCTTGACCGGCTTGAACATGGGGATGCTGATCTCCTTTTCCTCCATGATCTGCTGGCCATCCTGGTCCAGAAGGGGCGCTTTCGTATCCGGGTCCAGCTTGACTTCCTCGATCTTCTTTTTGAAGGGCGTCGGGGCGATAATGGTGATGCCGCGCTCTCCCTGCTTCACATGGCGTCCGAATTGGTTTTTCCACTTCTGAAAGCCCGCCACCAGGGAGGCGTCGGGGCGCTGGAGGTAGATGAGCATGGTATTGTTGACGCTGTAACGGTGGAAGCGGCTCATGACGGAGAGATAAGTACGGTATCTCTCGCTTTGGAACAGTTCCTTGATGCCCTGCTCGATACCGTCCGTGATTTCTTTGAGCCGCTCTTTGTTAGTTTTTTCTTCTGCCATAGTGGGATATAAGCTCCTTTCCTGAAATGAAAACGGCACTCTTGTATGGGCGAAATACCCGTACAGGAGTGCCGTTGACCGTATATTTGACGTATCGTTTTGGGCGTAATTAGCATTATAATAGTAATGCCAATTTGTCGCCTTTTGCTTGCCTTTTTTCGCACAATGGCATATAATACTTACGAGCATCACTGCAAGGAGGGTTATAACATGGCTTATGCAGCGAACATTCTAAACAGCCTTGTCCCGATCACACAATTCAACCGTGGGCAGGCATCCCGTATTTTTGACCGGCTCCACACGGAAAGCCAGCTAGTAGTATTAAAGAACAATCAGCCTGCCGCCGTGATACTTTCCCCAGAGGAATACGCTCGTCTCAGCGAGATTGAAGAAGATTATTTGCTTTTGATCGAAGCGACAAAAAGACTTGCTGATAACAACGCTCCCACCACGCCGATGGACGAGGTTATGAAAGAACTTGGTATCACGGATGAAGAAATCGACGCGGCAGAGGATGTGGAAATCGAATGAGTTGGAGCGTTGAGTTCCTTGAGGAAGCGAAAAAAGACTTGAAACGGCTGGATCGAGGTGTGCAGACCCAGGTTGTCAAGGGTATTAAGAAGGTAGCTCAGAATCCGGTTTCCATCCATGAAGGCGGATATGGAAAACCGCTGGGGAACAAGAACAATACCGACCTTACGGGCCTGTTTAAGATCAAATACCGTGACTTGGGCATCCGTGTGGTTTATCGTCTGGAGTACACCGAAACGATGATGAAGATTATCGTTATTTCCGCTCGTACCGATGAACAGGTCTATAAAGAAGCTCTGAAACGCAGAGAAAAATACGGGATATGATGTTGGGCGAAATGTATCGTTATAACAGCAAAGACGCGGATGTCAGTTTTAGGCTGGCATCCGCGTTTAACTATGCGGAATACTTCAGTTTGAAAACTCCAGACTGAAATTGACCTGCCGCCCGTCATCGTTCATTACGACAGTCGCATCATATGTCTTGCCCGTCTTTTCGGAATAACAGCCGGAGAGTTTTGCTTTTCCGTCCTTCAGCAGCGCCACGACGATGGATGGGGTGAGCTGCTTATTCTTTGCGGAGAAGAACTTGCTGTTCTTCCACAGTGCAAAGCCGCAGTTACGGTCCTCGCAGAAGAATCCATGCTTCCTTTCCACTACGTTTCTGCCGCAGCGGGGGCATTTGCCGACGATCTCAAACTCGGAGGGGAACAGCACAGCAGCACCGGGAATCGGCCGGTATGTCTGGATCAGTTCCCGGAGCATGGCGGTGATGTTTTCCATGAAGTCCTCCGGGGACAGTTCTCCTCGCTCGATCTCCTTCAGACGATGCTCCCATTCGGCGGTAAGCAGAGGAGATTGCAGGGCCTCCGGCAGCACGGTGATGAGCGCCGTCCCCAGGGCGGACGGGATCAGCGTCGTGAGCTTTTTGCTTTTCTTCCGCTCCACGAAGCCGGAGGACACCAGCTTTTCCAGCACGGCGGCGCGGGTGGCAGGCGTTCCGATCCCTTTACGCTCGGCGTCATCCGGCATGTCCTTCGCTCCTGCTGTTTCCATGCTGCTGAGGAGCGTGTCCTCGGTGTAGTGCTTGGGCGGGGTGGTCTGACCCTCCTTGACCGCAGCGGCGGAGACGGTAATCGTCTGGCCCTCGGTCAGTTCCGGCAGAGCATTGTCCTTGTCCCGTTTCTCAGGATCATAGGCCCTCCAGCCGGGAGATAGGACCGTCCTGCCTTTGGCGGTGAAGCTGTGCCCACCACAGGCTAGGGTCACGGTGGTTTCCACATAACGGTGGGCATCAGATACAGCCCGGAGAAGACCCAGCGCCACCAGCTTCATTATTTCCCTTTCCCCCAGGGCCAGATCGGCGTCCCCGACGCTGACCGTGGGAATGACGGCATGATGGTCGCTGACTTTCTTGCTGTCGCATATCTGTTTGGCAAGGATGGTTTCGGGCGCGGTCAAACCGCAAATGGCGGCAGCGGCGGCGACATAGTCCGGGACGCTGGGTGCCATATCGTCGGTGAGATACCGGCTGTCCGTCCGGGGATAGGTACAGACCTTCTTTTCATACAAGGCCTGAAGATAATCCAGTATCTGTTGAGCGGTATAGCCCAGGATGCGGTTAGCATCGCGCTGTAGAGTGGTGAGATCATAGAGTGCCGGGGCCTTCTCAGATTTTTCCCTGCGCTCGATGCTTATTACGGTGGCCGTCTTTCCGCAGCCAGACAGGATGGCGTCAGCGGCACTCCTGTCCTTCATTCGC
>JAEEGJ010030048.1_pt1 | contig 10658 bp, 8 predicted proteins | sample 8958761 | NCBI WGS metagenome assembly JAEEGJ01 (sample SAMN16246546, study PRJNA631951) | gut metagenome | biome: gut microbiome; feature: rumen; material: RS-attached | host: Bos | place: Iran: Karaj | collected 2018-10
TCACCTCTATAAGTTCCACGTCAAAGATAAGAGCGGAATAAGGAGGGATGATGCTAACTCCACGAGAGCCGTATGCAAGGTTATAAGGGATGAAAAAGCGGTATTTACTTCCCTCTTTCATCAGTTGCAAGCCTTCTGTCCAGCCTTTGATAACCTGATTAAGGGCAAACTCCGATGGTGCTCCGCGTTTATAGCTTGAATCGAATACCGTACCATCTATGAGACGTCCTTCATAATGGCATTTTACCACATCTGTAGCTGACGGACTCTTGCCCTCGCCCTCTTCCAGAACCTCATATTGAAGTCCGCTATTTGTTACGGTTACTCCTTCACGCTTTGCATTCTCCGCAAGGTATTCCTGACCTTTCTTTAAGTTTTCCTCGTAAGAAACTGTTGAATCGTTGTCATCATCCTTTGAGCATGAGGTCAAAGCAAGACCTCCTACAACCATTGCAATTAATAGCAGAAATTTTTTCATAAATCTAATATAATCTATTTTAGAACATTAAAGCTTTGCTTAGCGCGGACAAAATTACTTAAAATTTTTGTATTACGGATGTTTTTCACATTTATTTTGATACGCAGACGATAAAACACCTATGGCAAGATATACTGACATTTTCTTGATTGGATAATGTCATGCATTATGTGCAGAAGGAACTGGCTCAACAATATCGTGACTATGGTAATATGCTGACTATCAAACTCTCTTGGCGCCTCGATCATGGTCGTAAATATCGCGACATACATCGCACTATGAACTATAATGATAGTGGGACTAATGTTCTGTAAGCATTTCTTTTGTTTTTCGAAGGAAATCTTTGGAAGTTTGATATAAATTGTGTATTTTTGTGGGCGATAAGGTTTATGTTTGTTTGAAATAGCTTCAGAAAAGTATTTTAAAAGAAATAAATATTCAAAATTATGATTACAACTATTTACAAGAAATTAATGATGCTGATGCTGACTTTGTTGATGTCGGCAGCAAGTTTTGCAAGTGTTGAGATTGATGGCATTTGCTATGAGTTGGGAGAATGGTCAAAAATTGCAGGCGTTACTGCTAAGGCTGACAAGTATTCTGGCTCTATTACTATTCCGTCAACAATTGTCTATAACGATGTAACCTACGATGTAACCTATATTGGGCAAGAGGCCTTTTCTGGTTGTTCTGGTTTGATTTCTGTCACAATTCCAAATTCCGTGGAGAGTATAGGAGGGAGCGCATTCAATAGTTGCTATGGACTAACGTCCATTACAATTCCTAATTCTGTGAGATTTATTGAGAATGATGCTTTCTTTTGCTGCGATGGTCTTACCTCTGTTACTTTGGGAAACTCGGTAGAAAGTATAGGCATGTGGGCATTCTTTTGTTGTTCGAATCTTGCCTCAATTAATATACCAGAGTCAGTTACAAGTATTGAGGAACAAGCGTTTTATGCTTGTTATCGTTTAACATCGATCAATATTCCAAGTTCGTTGACGAGCATAGGAAATAATGCTTTCTCCATTTGCTCAGGTCTCACTTCTATATCTGTAGAAGAGGGGAATACTGTGTATGACAGCAGAGATAACTGCAACGCTATTATCCTTACTGATAAGGATGAAATGATTGTAGCATGTAAGAATACAACTTTCCCTAGTTCTGTGAAGAGTATTGCACATTCTGTTTTCGATTGTTTAGATATCACCTCTCTCAAGATTCCTAGAACTGTGACAAAAATGGATGGTTCACCTATTTATACTTGTCCAGAACTAACCTCTATCGTTGTAGAAGAAGGGAATCCAATGTATGATAGTCGAGATAATTGTAATGCAATAATAGAAACTTCATCAAACACTTTGATTGCTGGGTGTAAGAATACAGTTATCCCCAATTCTGTAACAGGAATTGGAGACCAGGCTTTCTGTGGATGCATTACTTTAGAATCAATAGTTATTCCCAACTCTGTGACGAGTATCGGAAACCAAGCCTTCTCTGGATGCAAAAAATTGGAATCAATTGTTATCCCAAACTCTGTGACTAGAATTAATTACGGTACTTTCGAAGGGTGCACTAATCTAAAATCCGTTACTATCGGTGATAAGGTGACGTATATTGACATAAATGCATTTGGACGTTTAGGAAATGATGATTGTTCTGCCCTTACTTCTGTAACAATCCTAACAAAAATCCCACCAACAATATATTCAATAGAGGATTTAGAGACTTTCACTACTTATGGAACTCTCCATGTTCTTCCTGGCTGTAAAGCTGCATACGAGGCAGCAGATGGTTGGAATAAATTCACTATAGTGGAAGATGCTGTAGATCCTGCTTTGAATACTCCAGAGGCAACAGCAGCTCTTATAGATGCTATTGGAGAGGTGGAATATACAGAATCATGCAAGGCTAAGATAGATGCTGCTCGTGCTGCATACGATGCTCTCACAAAAGAACAACAGGCTCTAGTTAAGAATGTAAATATTCTGATTGCTGCAGAAGAGGCATACGATAAACTTGCAAAGGTGACAACAGGTATCAGCAACGTAACTACTGATAATGTTCAGAGTGACGGAAAGTATGTTGTTAATGGCAAGGTTGTTATTGTGAAGAATGGCAGGAAATATAATATGAATGGTCTTTCTGAATAGAAAAATATAATAAAGAGTCGGGGAAATCCTTCCTCGACTCTTTTTTTATTATCTTCTTCTTTTTTACAACCTCTATCAATTCCACATCAAAGATGATGGCGGATAGAGGAGAGTGATACTAACTTCTGTATACTTATATTGCTGTTGTTTGCTGATAGTTATCCATCTTTTTCCTTGTTTTATGGCAGAAATATGCGGTAGGGAATACAGATAAGAGACCTGCAAGAATAGATGTTACAGGAAGAATAAGTATAAAAGGTGAGGCACAATGAGGACCTGGTTCGCTCGGTGGCTTCAACAAGAAATAGGTGAGGGCACTAATTGACACGACATTAACTATAAGCCATACTGCAATAGCTTGAATATCCTGCTTAGTCTTTCTGAGCAAATAATATATTGGGGTGCCTAATACGATATAAGCCACCATATTATAAAGAACTAAGATTATTCCAAAAATATTCAACAAGTATGTGCTGATATTTAATGCTGAGGCTGCAAGTGAGCATTTCGCCATGCACCAGATACTATCTAGTATTTGTCTTTTGTTCTTCATCTGCATTTCCGAGTTAGTAATAAATAAAGATTAGCAACAAGTTGCTTTTAACTGACAATAATTGTTCGCAATAGTTCACCAAGCTAAAGCAAGTTCCCTATCTGCGCAATCTTTTTCCATTAATTTCCATTTTTTATTGGGTAAAGATTGGTAAGATTGGTAATTATTGTCAGTTAAGCACCAAAGGTGCGAATTCATCGAACTGACGTTATTTTACACTATCTACTTTACTCTTTACCCTTTACTCTATCCTCACTTATAACTCTCGTAGGCTTTGTTAAACGCTTCGCTACTGCAATAGCTATCGTAAAGGGCGGTATCGCTTAGGCAAAGTTGCTGAGAAGAAACAATCTTATCGCGACCTTGCCCACGACCATGAACTATGGCAAAGGTGTAAGTGTATTCTGTCGTATCGTCAACCCTTACAGATAGTTTGCCGTCAATATTGCATAATGAGAAGCGAGACATATTCGACAGACTTTCAAGCACGGGAATCTCGCCAATCTTCGTTGCACTTGCGTTGTCAAGGCTAACGAGAATAGAGCAGCACGTAGGATGTGCAATTTCTTCGTCTAAAGATGCCACACGCTTCTGTCTCAACAGAATCACCTGCAAGGTATCATTATTCGTCCAACCCTCGTTATTCCCGCATATAACGGACGAAAGAACACTTTCCTCCGTCTCGTCATTTATTTCCAAGTCACCCACGTTGATATCAGAAACGAACACGCTATCCCTGAACTCATACCCGACCGTTGGAATACGTCCTTGAGCCACTACGTAAGGGGCAAGCACAAATTTATACGACTCCTTCTGTGCCTTCGTCAGCCAAATGGGAGTCTTCATCAGGTTATAGCTACGGAAAAAGCTCGATGCATTCTTGTTGCCTATAATCCCCTCAAAATTCTGCTGTAGATACCCCTTGATGTATTTGTACATATTCAGGATATTATTCATTTTGATACGCTGTTGCATTTGTGCGGGAGACTTTGGATTACGAATTCCATTAGGAAGAGAAACACCTATGATTTCTCCATTCCTTTCATAGAAACGCATATTCCCAACTCTGCCATTTACTATTCCGATAGAAGACTTTAGCTTTACCATGATTTTTCCTTTTTATTATGTTCTGATAATACTTCCTTTTTATTCCATCGCATTACCATCACATTTTCATCAATTCTCCATCGAAACGATGGAAGTGTGATGGAACTGCGATGGAAGTGTGATGGAACTACTACATATTTTTCGCTTGCAAATATACAACTTTTTCCGGAATAAAAAGAAAGCGCAATCACAAAATTTTTGTGATTGCGCTGAAATTTAACGATTGTTGTCTTTGTTACGGAAAAAAGAACGAAGGGAATTATACCCAAAGGGATTCTTCTTGCCAGGAAGGAGAGAATCCCATTGCGGATGTATCTATCTGAGGATATTTTGAAAGCAAAATCTTGAAGCGCTTAGAGAATGTGTTGTTCGGATTTACTGTTTGCAAGAAATAGAGAATGATAGATAATATATAGAAAACCTTCTTTGTGTCACTTGGGATTGTTATGAATGGCAATTGTGTCCTTCTCGGGATAATGGCATTGATACTGAGTCTGCGATTCCACAAACGGCTATGATGGGCACAGATATTGCGGATATACACGATTGTGTGAAGCCATGATTCCATTACAGAGTCTGATAGTCCATAGAATTTAGCCACTTGGCGACGCGCTTGACCTGCCTTAAGCCAACGGTACATCATGGACAATGTTCCAAAGGAACTTACTTCGAAAGTCATCCAACTTGGAGGAAAGGGATTTGAGTAATTTTGTATAAAAGCGACAATTGCATCATCATCACTTCTATGAAGCTCTTCACTAAGCTTTCTCAGCAAGTATGAGTGATGAACTGTGTCACGGAAGTTTGTCGGATTCTCGAACCAATAGATTCCTGCTGCATTCCCCATAATCAATGATAACTGAGTACGGATAGATACTTCTATCTTCTCCAACTCTGAGCAAATCATTTTTCTCAGTTCTGCATCAAACTTATAGATATTATATGCCTCCTCAAAGGTGGAACCTTCCTTGAATTGCCGACTATTGCGTTGCCTGAATGGTTTGAGATAGCTTTTCATTCTGAACATACTTATGTTCTGCAACAAATGTAATGCTTGTCCTTCTTTCTGAAAAGACAAGCCTTCTGATTTCAAAAGTTGAATCTGGTCTTCAACTGAAATCTGCGGTTGGTTATATCTCTGCGTTTCCATGTGTATAAAAAAAACTTACCCTGAGCGCGCTGTTCTGATGGGAAGCGGGGTAAGTATGTTGTTGCAAAGGTAAGAATAAATTTTCATTTTAGCAAATTTCTAACTAAAAATTTTGAGGAAATATGTTATTTTGAGCAGAGTTAAAAGAAAAATGCACTTGAAATGAAAGTTTATTGATGGATATTGTTGGCATTTCAGAAAAAATATTTATTTTTGCAACGTCATAACTATTATAAATGGTTTACCTTAATACAAACTTATTTCCGCCTTTATCAGGTATCTTAGGATACAATATGAAAGAATCAAGAATGGATTTGCTTATATGATATCATATAATATCTCATAATTTATTAACTTTTAGAATTTTAATGCAATGAAAAAAGTATTGTGTGTTTCTATGCTTGTATTAGCAATGTTATCATCTTGCAATACATTATATATTCAGACGTTGAATATAAAAAGTGCAGATGGTAACTCTTCTGATATTTGTAAATATAATGATGGTAATGTTACGATCTATTATGATTTTTGGGCAGAGAATGGAAATCCAGGATTTGTTATAGAGAACAACACAGATCAAATTGTTTATGTAGATTTGACAAAATCTTTTTATGTAAGTGGAAATGCTGCAAAAGACTATTATTTAAATCGTACATTCTACGCATCAAATAGTTTAGGAGAAACTGTATCAAAAAATGTCTCAGCAACTGCTTATGGAATATGGCAACCTTCTGGATATCTTGGTAGTTTAAGCAAGAGTTTTTCTAAATTAGCAGCAATTAATTCTTCAAAAGGTGTAAGCTATGAAGAGAAACCTGTAATAGCAATCCCATCGCATTGTCAGAAAACAGTTTATGAGTATAACATTCTGTCTTATCCTTTACAAGACTGCTCTGTAAAAATGTTCCCAGGTTCAAAGGGAGAAGAATTCAGATTTAAAGAAGGTCAGATGCCGGAATTCTCAAATGTCATTACTTATAAAGTTGGCGAAAATGGCACGGCTAAAACATTTACGAATAGGTTTTATATTACTGGTTTCACAAACATGAAACAGAATAAGGCTATTAACAATGAGAAAATAGGATGTAAGGAAACGAAAACTATAAAGACATATAAAAATCGTAGTCCAAATTCATTCTATATCATCTACAATAGCTCCTACAACAATAGATATTCTGCAGATGCTAAAAAAGAAATGAATTAAGATAATTAAAACCCTCGCACATCAATATTGTGCGAGGGTTTTATTTGATAATGCTTTGAATCGCTCGTTTTTGGTTAGATATGCGAAATTTCATTTACGTCCTTATCAGATTTCTTCCTGCATCTATTCTTAAGAAAATGAACAGGAGGATGGTGAAGCCCCAGAGACTTGAACCGCCATAGCTGAAGAAGGGTAGGGGTATGCCGATAACGGGCGTGAGACCGAGTACCATACCCACGTTTACGAAGACATGGAATAGGAATATACTCAGCACACAATAGCCATAGACTCGTCCGAACTTGAACGGTTGTCGCTCGGCTACGTGGATAAGTCGCAGAATGAGGGCGAGAAACAATAGCAGAACGCCCGCAGAGCCGACAAAACCCTCTTCTTCGCCTACGGTACAGAAGATGAAGTCTGTGTCCTGTTCTGGCACGAATTTCAGCTTTGTCTGTGTGCCGTTGAGGAATCCCTTACCCTCGATACCTCCAGAACCTATGGCTATCTCACTCTGGTGCACGTTATATCCGGCACCAGCAAGGTCTTCTTCAAGTCCGAGAAGCACGTTGATACGTACACGCTGGTGAGCCTGCATCACGTGGTTCAATACATAGTCGGCAGAATAGAAGAACGCTATACTGCCAATGGAAAACAAAGCGATAAAGAAATATTCTTTTATTCGCCATTCCATCGCTATATATATGAGATACAGAATCAAGATTACTGAGAGAATCAGCTGTACCCATACAATATCGAAAGGAATGACATACTCAGAGAACAGAACAGCTCCAAGGGTTATTCCCAAAGTGGTATAGAGCACGATGAGGGCTCGTTGCCTGTCATGACAATATATATCAACGAGGGCAGCGGTAAAGATATGTACTATCAGTAATACCGAGAATTTGCCAACAGATGCCGGCATATCCCATAGTTGTACGTCGGCAAAGCGAATACCCACTATGAAGTAGATAATCATAGCCACGCCGGTAAACAGGAAACTACCTGTCATGCCTTCGCGGTAGAGCATAAGAAAGAATGCAGAATATACGAGGGCAGAACCTGTTTCCTTCTGGCCTATGATAAGAAGCATCGGCAGGACTATTATTCCGCAGGCAATAGCCAAATCACGCCATTTGTTAAGGTCAAAGCCATACGTGGACATCAGTTTCGATATGGCTAAAGCTGTAGCGAACTTAGCAAACTCAGCCGGCTGTATTCGTAATGGTCCCATGACGAGCCACGATCGCGAGCCCTTGATTTCGTGAGGGTTGAAGATGGTGGCAAAGAGCAGAAGCATCATCAAACCATAGATGACGTAGGAGAATGTATCATAGAGGCGGTCGTCGGTCATGAGGATAATGAAGCCGAGGCATATACTCGTGCCTATCCACATAATCTGCATACCACTACGGGTTGACATAGAGAAGATATCCTCATCGCCATAGTTGTAGCTGGCACCACACACGCTAATCCATCCGAATACTAACAGTACCAGATAGATTGCGATTGTAACCCAATCGAGCGATGCAAGAATACCTTGCTGATTTGTCTGTCGTTGTGCCAATTTTTTTATATTTACTATTTATCTATTTACTATTTACGATTTATGTACTATTTTCGGTTAATTTACTATTTGTTCCCATTCAGTTGTGAATAGCACATAATCAAAATAGTAAATCAATAGTAAATAGTAAATCGTCAAATTGTAAATTATGTCATTTATCGGTTTCTCGTTCCGTACGCTATCCTCTTGTGCTGGAAGACGGATGCCTGGGCTTCGGAAGCAGGAGAGAGTTTGCCGTTGATATACTGCTCCATCATCAATGAGCCGATAGGAACACCGTAGTCAGCTCCGAAACCGCCATTCTCCACATATACGGCTATTGCAATCTTCGGATCGTCCATTGGGGCAAAGCCCATGAATACGGAGTGGTCCTGACCGCGGTTCTGAGCCGTACCAGTCTTACCGCATACCAAGTAGTCGGATCTGTTGGCTGCCTTACACGTTCCCTTTACAACAGAGGAGCGCATACCTGAAACAACCCAGTCGTATGAACTTCTGCTTGCCTTTGTGTAGTGTTTTACGGTAAAGGCAGAATCAAGAGCCTCGCCCCTTATCTTCTTCACTACGTGAGGTGTGATATAATAGCCGCGGTTGGCTATCGTGGCTCCGAGATTGGCTATCTGCAGAGGTGTAAGGTTTACCTCACCCTGTCCGATACTGATAGATATAACTGTAAGGCCGTTCCAAGAACCCTTATATGCGTTGTTGTAATAGTCGCCGTTAGGGATAAGTCCTCGTTTCTCGCCCGGAAGGTCAATTCCGAGCTTATATCCGAAGCCCATAGATACCATATAGTCGCGCCATACGTTCATGGCATCGTGGGCAGAGCGGTATTTCTTCCTGTTACCAATCATGTAATACAGTCCCCAACAGAAATATGCGTTACACGATGTTGAGAGGGCGTCAACTATAGCCAGAGGAGAACCGTGTCCGTGACAACCTACGTGAAGTCCCTTGAAGGAGAATCCGTGGGCACAGGAGAATGCAGTTCCCGGGGAGATTATGCCCTCGGTCATATAGGTGAGAGCCTGAGAGGTCTTGAATGTAGAGCCAGGAGGATATTGTCCCATTATACTTCGGTTGAGAAGTGGTTTCCACACGTTGGCTGCAAGTATTATGTGGTTCTTTCCTCTTTGTCTGCCCACCATGAGTCGTGGGTCGTAGGTGGGGGAGGATACCATACAGAGAACTTCTCCCGTAGCAGGTTCTATCGCTACTATACTACCGATCTTTCCTTCAAGAAGTCGCTCGCCAAGAGCTTGAAGCTTTATGTCAAGGCTAAGTGTCAGGTCTTTGCCCGCCACAGGTCGGCTGTCGTACATGCCATTCTGGTATTTGCCCTTGATTCTTCCGTGGGCATCACGAAGAAGAATCTGAACACCTTTTTCACCACGAAGCTGTTTCTCGTAGTAGCGCTCAATACCGAGTTTCCCGATGAAATCGCCTGCCTGATAGTAGTCGTCGTTCTCGATATCCGATTCTGAAACCTCAGCAACATCTCCAAGAACGTGAGCTGCGTAAGGATATTGGTATTGCCTAATGCTACGTTGCTGAATATAGAAGCCTGGGAAACGGAAAAGTTTTTCGCGGAATACGCTGAAGTCCTGATTGGATAGCTGTGCCATGAACAACTGCTGTGTGAAACGCGAGTAACCGGGATTCTTGTTTCTGTCCTTGATGTCGTTCATTCTCTTTATGAAGTATGCCTTCGAGATACCGAGAGCCTGACAGAACTCAAGTGTGTCAAGACGATCCTTTGCCTCGTTCATCACGACCATGATGTCATAGGCTGGCTGGTTATATACAAGCAGTTCGCCGTTACGGTCGGAAATAACACCACGTGATGGGTATTCTATTTTCTTCAGGAAAGCGTTAGAGTCTGCTGACTTACGATAGTCATCACTCATAATCTGGAGAACAAACAGTCGTACGGTATAGACAATGACAATAACCACAGCTATACCGCCTATGACGTATTTTCTATAATCCAGATCGTGCTTCATCCTATTTCCTTACTGATTCTATCGCGATGATAATGAAAGAGGTTACGCCCCAGCTTCCAAGGATACACAATATCCATTGAATCCAGTTGAAGAAGGAGAATGCCTCCAAGGTGAATAATGTGAAGCAGAAAATGAACGTGAGCAGTAAAACGTATGTGGAATATTTTACAAAGCCCATCTTTGCCATGCTTGGAATGGTGTTGTCGGAGTTATCCCTCTCAAGGTATAGTCCGACGAAGTAAGGCTGCAGAAAAGCAATAAGGGTGAGGGCAAAAGCCGTTTCTCCCGGAGTGTTACTGAAAGAATCAAGGATCAGTCCGAAGAAGAAAGCCCAGAGTACTGATACCCAATGCTGTTGGTTGCGAGGGAAAAGCAATATGAAGTAAACGTAAACCAGCGGCGTGGCTACGTTAAACAGATGGATATGATTCAGAATGAGTACCTGC
>JAEEGJ010030049.1_pt1 | contig 10658 bp, 4 predicted proteins | sample 8958761 | NCBI WGS metagenome assembly JAEEGJ01 (sample SAMN16246546, study PRJNA631951) | gut metagenome | biome: gut microbiome; feature: rumen; material: RS-attached | host: Bos | place: Iran: Karaj | collected 2018-10
ATATGTAAATTCCGAATCGAAAGCCCAAGGCATACGAAGAATTATTTCATATTCATTTGGGCTCACTTTTTTCTCTAATGACATTAAATCTTCACTATTTGGTTCTAAATAATATGATCCACATTTTTTCTTTTTAAACACTAATTTGTCCTTTAATATAACATCATATTTTGTATTATTATTTTCAAATAATAAAAAAGAAAATGGAAAAGGAGAAAATGTATTAGAAATTTGATACAATACTCCTCCTGCATAATCATAACCATCCAAATTTTTTATTGAATAAGAATAAAGAACTTTTTTAAATACATCATATATTTTGAGTTTGGGAACAGAAAATTTAACTTCATGAGAAGAATAAGCAGAAAGAGTATAACCATGAACATTGTCTTTATTAATATATCTGAAATTGGCATCACTAATAATATAATAAATTCCTTTTTTTAATGTTTGTTCTGTGTCAATATCACCATAATATGCACAATATGAGTACTGTTGATCAATAATATTACTATTAGAATCAAAAAGAATAAAATAAGTAACAGTATGGGTTGGATAAGTACCGTTTTTATAAACAAATCTTTCTAATCTTTGATGAAAAGTAAGGAAAAGATGAGTATCATCATTTAAAATTTCAAGCTGAGTTAAAACAGGTCCATTTCTAGATAATCTCCTTCTAATATGGAAAGATTTATATGTATAATTATCATATAAATGGCAAATATCAACATAATCATAATATTTAATAAAATCTGCAAAACTCATCCAGAAAGAACCATCATCCTCCTTTCCTTTCTTTTTCCCACATTGTTTCCTAATATCATCAGTCCATTTCTTACTTGAATCACACCAGTCACCATTCCATTCTCTATATCCCCATGGATTTCTTAAATGAACTAATTTTACTGTCCCATTTTTAGTTGTTACTTCTTGTACTCCCAAACATGAATATGCATGTCCAGCTACTATACCCTTTTCCTCCATTTTTTTATTACGTGTATCATGTGATGAACTTGCTGCAACTAGAAAATTTTGTTTTGTTGCCTCCAACATTTGATTCCATATTTTATTCGATGTAGCAATTTTTTCAGCCCATCCACTTGTTGTTACTTTAAAAACATTTTCTGGCCATCCTCCAATTGCTTTTGAATAAGTTCCATTAAGTTTTGCCCATGCTTTTTCCAATAACATCACCCATAATTCATTTTCATGATTATGAGAAAATGCAGGTGTATTTCCATAACAGGGAAAATAATCATCAAGTAAAATAAGTTTCCAAGTACCATTAACTCTATAATTAACACCATAACAATGTTCAAGTGATTTTTCTTTAAAATAAAATAAGTTTTCAATTAATTTAGGAAACTTAGCTAAAGAAGCAATAGCACTTAAAAAATAACAATCTCCAAGATTTCCTTGAAGAATATCATCAGGAGAAATACCTTCATAGAAAACTTGATAATTTCCTTCTGGGAAAATTGAATCTGCTCTTAGCCATTTTATTGATTCCCATCTGTCGATGTCACTTTTTGTTATATCTTTTGTATAAACCCATTTTCCATTTGAATTAACTTTATTTAAAGAACTTTTAATTGGCTTAAATACATCATCCGTCCATACCTCATTTGGTTTACATATTTTTTGTTTTCTATATATTATTAATTCTTCTTTTTTTTCTATTTCATTAATCGATATTTCTTTTGTTCTTTTCTTATCGTTTTCTATTTTTTCTAATCTTAATAATTCTATTTTTCGATTTTCTTCTTCTATTAATCTTAAACGTTCTTTTTCTTCTTCTTTCAATATTTTCTCAGTGTCGTATTTTAATTTTTTTTCTAATTCTTTTTTTTCCAATTCATTCAAATATTCTGTTATTTCATTTTTGTTTTTTAATAATTCTTGATGATAAGAATTTAATGCTTCTTTTTCTGAATCTGTTTGTACTTTCTTTAAACATCTTTCAATTGATTCTATATTCTCATTTATATTCTGTAAATCTTTCATTGTGAATGTTTTTTTTTCAGTTTTATTTTCTGTTTTCTTTTTTCCTTCTAATTTTTTCTTTTCTTCTTCTTTTTCTTTCATTAATTTTAATGTTTGTTCATCTTTTTCTAATTCTTTTAACTCAGCTTCTCTTCTCAAAGATTCTTCATGTGCTTGACATAACATTGAAACAATATTTTCATTAGATTGAAGAATTTCATACATTTTTACTTGTTCTTGTAAAGAATATTTTGAAGAATTTCCTGTTTGAATTGACTGTAAAAATGTTATTGATTTAATTACTGATCCTATTAATTGTAATATTTTAATTCCAGAAATTCTTGAATATTTTTCTGATAAATCTATCCAATTCTTTTGAGCTTTTTTTGTCAACTCTTCTATTTTTTTCCTTTCTAATTCTTTTTTTTGTTCTTCTTCTTTTTTTTTTTTCTCTTCTAATTCCTTCCTTTCTAATTCTTTTTTATATTCTTCCTCTCTTTTTTTTCTCTCTTCTAATTGTTTCTTATATTCTTCTTCATCATATTCATTATAATTATTATAATTATTATAATTATTATAATTATTATAATTATTATAATTATTAAAATCATCAGAATCATCAAAATCATTGTTTCCATTTATATTTATTATGTTATTGAATTGACTAATACCATTTATTATGTCATCACTGAAATCTCCAAATGTTGTACTAAAATTATTACCAAAATTAACTATATTATAAAAGTTCCCAAAACCCATGTTTATTTGTTGATTTATTTTATTGATTTGATTAACATCAACAGTGTTCGGGTCAATTTCTTTACCGTTAATTACAATATGAACTTCACTGTGATAGCTATAATTATTACTGGAATAATGACTATTATTACCAAAAAAATTGTTATTGTTTTTCTTTTTTGCCTTACTTTTAGTTACTCCTCCTTTAACAGGTGGAGGTACAAAAATATTTATATTCTTGTTTTGTTTTTTAGTTTTGGATTCTTCTCTTGAATTTTGATTACCTTGTGTTAAAGAATTAATAATATTCTTATCTTGATTTTTAGTTTTGGATTCTTCTCTTGAATTTTGATTACCAGAATTATTAGTATTCTTATCTTGATTATCATTACTCTGTACTTGAGGTATTTCATCAGGTTTAATATCTTTTTCTTCCTGCTGTTCAGATTGTTGAGGAACAGCATCTTTTAATCCTTGCCAAATCTTCTTACCAACACTCATTAACAAATCTTTATAATTATCTTTATCAAGTATAAAGTCCATTATATTCATTTCTTTATTTCTCCCAAGTAAAACATCTAATTTATTTGAAACTTTCCTTTGATAAGGATCACTAGATTTCATTTTATTAAGTTTATGTAATGTTTTTTTTTTTATTTTCATAAGATGAAAACTCATTGCTTTTTTTAAAATATCTTTTTCATTAAATTCTTCTTCTTTTTCATTAAGAGGAATATTATTATTAGGAGATTGTTCAAATCTTTGAGTCAAAGGTCTAATATCTCCATAAGATCTTCCTGAAATAATATCATTTAAATTTCGATTAAAGAAATGTTCATCATTAATTAAAGGATAAAAATATATTTTGATCTATCTTTTTCTTTAATTTCATTTAATTTTTCTTCTTCATAAATTAAATGTTCATTTTTAATATAATTTGAATTAATTTCAAATAATTTTTTATTAATATTTCGATTTTTTCTTTTAACATTTTTAAAATAAGGTTTTAAATAGGATAATTCACCATCTACAATTTCAATATCAATTGTATGAATTTGTTTATGAAATTGTCCAATTATAAATGATTTTCCTGAAGGTTGTCCAATAAAAAGTGTTTTTCCAGAACGACATTTAAAACCTAAAAATGTTATTTTATCAGAATAAGTTCCTATTATTTCAGTTATTCCATCTCTTGAATTTTCATCTGGTGTTTCATTTATTTTTAATTCATCTAATACTGATAAATTTATTTCTAAACTTATATATATATTTTCGCTTGATTTATTTGTGAACAAATCGGTTTTAAAATAACCATCATAATATATTCTAAATCCTTTTATTTTTTCCTTATTTACATCTGTTATAACACAAAATTTTGATATTGCTTTCATTTTCTCATTATTTCTTGATGTAAATTTTAAAACATTTTCTCTTGTTTTTCCAATTGAATCTCCTTCATTTTTAATTACTTCTGTAAATAACTTTTTGAAAAATTCTTTAGTTTCATTACAATAATCATTGTTTTGCTCTTTATAATTGAGGTAAGCTTTGATTATTCTTCTAAAAGAAATATATTTATGATTTTTTCCACAAATATCTTTATATATTTTTTGAAGAGATTCTGATGAATATTCTTCAAATAATAATCCAAAACATTCTTCAAAACGAGGAAAAGATGCTACATCTTTATATTGAGAAAAAATTAAATATTCTCCTAATACTTTTAATTTTTCTAATTCTTCATTTGTTATATTTAAATCTGTCATTCAATTTTTTATTTGTTTTTTTTTTTTTTATTTAGTGTTATATAATTTTTCAAAAGGGAAAAAAATTTGATTTTAAATTCTTTTTTTTATGTGTTTCTTTTTATAGAATATATAATTTGATTAATAGATTACAATAAAGGATTAGATTGTAAAATATGGTTTGTTTATGTGTTTTTTTTCAATTATTTACAATTTTATAAAAAAATATAACGCACATAATTTTTATTTAAATCAAAAATTCAATCATTATATTCTAAAACTATATAAAAAATAATAAAATGTGTCTAAACCAAGGTTCCTTATAATTAATTATTCTTTTTAAATAAAATGAAAATGGAAATTTACTAAAAAATCAAATTTAAATTATATTATTAAATATTATATACTTCTTATTATATTAATAAATAGTACTTAATAGTCAATTTTTAAACATTAAAAAAAAAATATAAAATATTTAATTATTTTAATTAAGAATTAAAATAAATTATTCAAAATAATTCATCAAATTTAAAAAAATAAAGATGTCTAAAAAGATTTATTTATCATTTTCTTTTTTGATAAAAATCTATTGTTTTTTTTCTTTTTTTAAAATGTTTGTACTCTAAAATGTTTTATTTTAATTTTTTTTCTTTTTAAAGACTTTTTTCTATGTAATTCCCTAATAATATTATTAAGAAAATCATACATCTAATCAACCTCATTTTCATATAATTTATATACATAAATCAATAAATCATTTAATAATTCTTCCAAATTTTTTTTAGATATATTTAATTCATATAATTGATATAATTCTTTAATTTTCTTTTAAATTTTTTTCCTCCAACAATAAAAATGAGGGCATTCATTGAAAATTTGAAATCTACTTAATTTTAAACTAATATTACAATTTTTACAAATTTTTTCAGATGTCTATCAAACCATTCATTTTGTAAATATATTTTTGTAGAAACTTATAATTTAAAATCTTAGAATTTTCTATTGAAACTAGTTTCTAATTTTTCAATTTTTTCTTCAATTAAATTTTTTCCTCCAAAAAAATAAAAAAATCCTGAGAAATCAAAATATCCTCCTTTCTCCTTTCACATATTGACCATGAAAGTAATATTTTGTGTTATCTAAATTTTTTTGTGAAAAGATAAAAGATTCTTTTTATGGATTTACTATTATATTTTCATTTTCTGTTCATGAATTTTTTGATAATATTTGAAATTCTTTTGAATATTTTAATTCATTATCTATATTATTTTCATATAAATTAAGATAAATACTCATTCAAACTATATTAAGTTCATTTCCTTCTTCAAATTTATATTCTATGAAATTTATTTCCTGATTTATAATATCTTTATATGAATAATTATTAGAAAGAATAAAACAATAATAAATATAATCTATCTTCTTATTATTGATTGTAAAATATATAAATATATTTTTATTTAATGAAGAAAATATTTTTCTATCTTTAAATCCTTATTTTAATTTTGATGTGTTCTTAATAAATAAGTTGTTTTTTTAATAAAGGGTCAAATTGATAAAATAATATCTTTTTTTTATTATTATTTTCAATAAAATATTTAATTAAAAGATTTTCATTATTTTCTTCTTTAATATCGATATCATTACTATTATTTGAAGATAATGTATTTTTTCTATTTAATTTTATTTAAACAATATTAACTTCATTATCAGAAATAAAATTAAATATTAGAAATGTAATTATCATTAACTAAAGGAAAACCAGAAACTTTTGAATTAAAATCATTTATTATTCCAATACCTTCAATATTATTATTTGAATTACTTGATTTATTTTCTTTTTTACTTGTACTTGATTTTGAACTTTCTTGATTTTTTATTATTTTCCTTTTTAAAGGTGAATCTTCATTTATTAATCCATTATTATATTTTCCTTCTTCTAATATTTTATTTATTTTATAATTATTTTTCTGTAAAAATTCCTCATATATTATTATTTTTATTTTATATGTTTTAATTATATTTTTTAATAATTTTATTTTTTCATTTTCTTTATTTGGATTCTGAGATATACTTTTATATATATTTTTATCTATTGGTTTTATTAATAATGGATTTTGAATTTGAAAATTATTTTTATTCATTTTTGTTAAATTTTGAATTTCTTTTGATGATTGTTCATATAATTTTTTATATTCATTTAATTGTTCTTTTATATTATTTAATTGCCTTTCATTATCATTTTCATTTCTTATTTTATTTTCTTTTAAAACTTTTTCATTTAAATATTTTTCATTTAATATTTTTAATTTAGATATTTCAACTTTTAATTTTTTATTTTCTTTTTTATTTTTTTCTAAAGTTTCTCTAAATTTAGAAATTTCATTTAATAAAGTTTTATTTAATTCATCATTTTTTTTATTAAGACAATTAATAATATTATGTTGTTCTAAAAATTTTTTTTTAATTTCTTTTAAATTATTAATTTCTAAATTATTACTTTTAATTTCATCTAAACTATTCAAATATAAACTTTTCATTTTTTCTAATTCATTTTTTAAAATTTCAGTTTCAATTTGAATTTCTTTAATTTTAGTTAATTTAATATTTGCTTTTAAAATATTATTTTCTTCACATTTTTTTTTATAATTATTTTTCATTTCATAATATTTTTCTTTACATAAAGACAATAAATTTGATTCTTTTCCTTTTTCTAAATTTACTTTATGAACTTCATCTATATCATTATCCTTTAGACAATCATTAATAATTTTATTTTTCTTTTTTAATTCAATATCTTTTTGATTAATAATACTTTTACTTTCATTTAATTCTTTTTTTAATTTATTAACTAATATTTTTAATTGAATTGAATTTTCATATAATTCTTCTTTTTCAATTGATTTTCCTAATCCTCTTGTTATTCTTTTATTATTTGGTATAGAATATTCATTATTTTTTTTTATTAATTGTGTTTTACTTATATATGGATATCTTTCTCTTGCTGATTCTGGTCTTTTAATTATATTTGATTTTGATATTTTATGATTTATATCATATGAATTATTTAAAGTCAAACTTATTGGAATTCTCTTTCTCATTTATAAAAGTTAATGTATTTTTAATTATTTTTATTTTTTTTAACTTTTCTTCACACTTATTTTAGAAAATTAATTTGTAAATAATTTTCTAATTTATAATCCAAATTCATTTGAATAATTGTTGAATTGATTGAAATCTTAATTTATTTGATAATTAATTAAATATGGATAATTTTAGCACAACATTTTTTCAGATGATTTTTAAATAAATAAAAAATCTTTCCAAATTCATAAAAATGAGAATAATGAATATCTTGTTTCAATAAATTAATTCATTCCCTTCAAAGAATAATTATTCTTTTTTTTGTTTCAACTAATTTTTTGATTTTATATTATATTTAGTACTCTAATCTTTTTTTTATTTTTTAAATAATATTTTTGATTTTATTTTTTTATATTTTCCATATAAACATTAAAAAAAAATAAATTGGAAAACTAAATATAAATAAAGATTTTTTTATATGAATAAAATTTCTGAAAAAAAAAATTTAATTCGATTAAGAAATTAAAAATAAAACATTGAATAATAAACTATAAAATGTACATTCGTAAATTAGATTATTTTTCTCCTTTAATAACCTTATATTATAAGGGTGAAACTAGACATAGTTCTTTATTTAGTGGAATAATATCAATATTATTTTCAATATTTGTTTTTTTAGTGTGTCTATTTATTTCATTAGATTTTTTATTAAAGAAAAATCCTTCTTCATCCTATTTCAAAAGAGAAATAAAAGATGTGGGAAAAATCAATTTAACTCATAATTTCTTTTTTCATTATATTTCTTTTTTAGATGAAAATTTAAATAATACATATGATGAAAAAGTTTTTTCTATTATTGGATTAAATGAACGTTTTGATGATTTTTTGAAAAATACTTCTCTTTCAGAATATGATTTTTCACATTGGAAATATGAAAAATGTGAAAAATTAAATTTAAATAAAGAAAATATTTACAATTATATGAAAGAAGAAATTGATTTTAATTTTAGTTTATGTTTATCTAAATATTATAATAAAAAAACTAATACTATTATAAATTATGATAATGAAGATTTTCCTTTTCCTATTTTACAAAATAATGTAAATAATGAACATATTATCAATTATGGTATTATTATCAAACAATGTGAAAATAATTCTTTATATAATAATAATTCTTGTTATGATAATCAAAGAATTGAAGAAATTGCTTTTGAAAAAGATAGGAAATATATTTTTAAATATTTTTCTAATTTTTTCGACATTGAAAATTATAAAAATCCCCTTATTAAACAATTAAGTAAAATTAATTTATATTATAATCCTTTCTTCGTAAAAAAAAATGAAGTAAATTTACTTCAAACTTTTATAGAAACATCAGATGGGTTTTTTTTTCATAATAATAAAGAACTTAAAACAATAAATTTAGATAATTGTTATGAAAGTTATTCATATAATTTTAATTATAGGATTTTAGAAATGATAGAAATAAAAATGACAAATAAAATAGAAGTTTATCAAAGGAAATATAAAAAAATTCAAGATATAATAGGAGCAGTTGATGGAATGATTGAAATTTTAGTATTTTTAATTGAAATACTCAATGATATTTTTTATCATAATTTTAGATTAGTAAATGATTTTAATGATGTTATTGGTGAAAAAGTAGAAAAAATTAAAAAAGAACAAAAATCTGATTTTAATATTATCTCTCCTCGAAATAATAATTCTAAAATATTTAACAATTTCTTTAATAAAAATAAATTAAGTAAATTTTCTCCTAAAATCAATAATCATGAAAATAATGGAATTGTTAAAGTTTCTTCTTTACAATTAAAAGATTTAAGTTATTGTTGTAAACTAAATTCTAATGTTGATTTATCTGGTAATTATAAGATTAATATTGTTTCTACTTTTCAGAAATTTTCTTGGTTGATTTATATAAAAAGTAATTTCTTTTGTTATCAAAAAAAAATATATAACTATTATGATAAAATTTTATTGCTTAGGAAAAATATTTTAAGTGAAGAAAGGTTGTTAAAAAATTATTGGAAAATTAAAAAAATAAACAAAGGAATTTTTGATGTTAAAATATTATCTGATAACCCAAGTCTTAGAACATTCACAGATAGAAAAGATATTTAAATTTATTTTTTAAAATAATAATTTTCTGAATTTTAAACATCACAATCATTAAATTAATTAACATAAAAAAGTTAAAAAAAGTGAAACAATTTAATCATAAAAAACATAAAAATTATTTAAACATAATCAAACATAAAAGTAACATTTCCTTTATAATTAGGTTTCTCTTTAATAGAAAAAACTCTTTTATTCATAGAATTAATAGTAAAATTAAGGGTACTTAATTTAGGATTACTAACCTCAAACAATCCTTCCATAATCAGTTTTAAATTTAAATTACTTTTAGAAGAATTTTCCAACCCAATATAATATCCTTTTTCAGTTTTATGTATATATTGTTTAACATAACCTTCATTATCTAATATTTGAGGTTCTTCATTAAAAAGAGTATTTATAATATCATCAATATTTGATTTTATATTGTTAGAGTCATTATTATTTGAAGTAATTGCTTTCATACTGGAATTCAATTGATATGAAAATTCCGATTCCAAAGACCAAGGCATACGAAGAATTATTTCATATTCATTTGGGCTCACTTTTTTATCTAATGACATTAAATCTTCACTATTTGGTTCTAAATAATATGATCCACATTTTTTCTTTTTAAACACTAATTTGTCCTTTAATATAACATCATATTTTGTATTATTATTTTCAAATAATAAAAAAGAAAATGGAAAAGGAGAAAATGTATCAGAATTTTGATACAATACTCCTCCTGCATAATCATAACCATCCAAATTTTTTATTGAATAAGAATAAAGAACTTTTTTAAATACATCATATATTTTGAGTTTAGAAACAGAAAATTTAACTTCATGAGAAGAATAAGCAGAAAGAGTATAACCATGAACATTATCTTTATTAATATATCTGAAATTAGCATCACTAATAATATAATAAATTCCTTTTTTTAATGTTTGTTCTGTGTCAATATCACCATAATATGCACAATATGAG
>JAEEGJ010030050.1_pt1 | contig 10658 bp, 8 predicted proteins | sample 8958761 | NCBI WGS metagenome assembly JAEEGJ01 (sample SAMN16246546, study PRJNA631951) | gut metagenome | biome: gut microbiome; feature: rumen; material: RS-attached | host: Bos | place: Iran: Karaj | collected 2018-10
GACTGATAAAAATCATTGTGCTATAATGAGCAAGGGACCGGGAGAACTTCCCAGGTCCCTTTTAAAATTCTCAGAGGTAATATTTTTATGACAGCAGATCTTATCATTCCGGCCTATAAGCCCGATAAAACATTTCTCGAAGCGGTTGACGCAATGGCAAGTCAGACCCTTTCTTTTGAAAAAATAATCGTAGTAAATACAGAACAAAAATACTTTGACCGTCTGGTTTATTCCGCCAAATTTCTTGATGAACACAAATCCCTTGACGTACGTCATATATCCAAGCGCGAGTTTGACTGCGGCAAGACCTGTAACTTCGGAGTTAAGATTTCACAGGCGGATTGCTTTATTATAATGTCCCAGAACGTAGTTCCCGAGTCGGGCGATGTTGCGGCAAAACTTATTGCGGCACTGGAAAACGACCCCAAATGTGCGGTTGCTTTCGCCAGACAGACGGTATCCGACAAAGCATCCGAAATAGACAAATATGCCAAGCGCTATTTCTTTTCCGAGGATAGCGCCATGCTTACGGCCAAGGACCTTGATTCCATAAAGAACGGCACCCTCAGAGGCTTAAACGGATGTGCGGCCTACAGAAGAGATGTTTTTGACGCTCTGGGCGGCTTCCCCAATCATATTATTTGTGACGAAGACATGGTTTACGCTTATAAAGCCCTGGACGCAGGCTACAAGATTGCATACGTTGCCGACGCGGTTGTGACGGACCACGCCCTTCTTACGGACAAAGAACACATGAGAAAAGCCTTTGATTACGGTGTATGCATTCTTAAGAACCCCGAGATTTTTGACTATAACGCAGTCAAAGAAAACGGTAAAAAGATGAATAAGCTTCTTCTTTCCCACTTAAAGCGCAAAAGCTTTTCCGGCGAGGCATTTAAACTTCGCCGTATCTACAAGGCAGGCAAGACCGGTTTTAAAAAGGCACTTAAATACGCCAAAATGTCTCCCGCAGACCTTAACAGATTCACCTCCAATCCCGAGTTCTGGCGCATGGATGAAATCTTAAGAGACAGGAAAAGTGTGAACGGTCATTCCGGCTACGGAAGAAGCGAGGCGGAAGTGGAAATGCTTTCAAAGCCCCCGGTTCGTGCCTTCAAAAGAGAAGAAGAGGACAAATAGTTTTTCATAATTTTTAAATAATTAAGACACAATTTGGTCACAATTAGGCAATACAATAAGCTCAAAGAATTGAAAAAGGAGGTAATTTTTCAATGGATGAGCAATTTTACAACAACAATAACGGTTACGGAGAAAATTCTTCCGATAACGAACAGAAGACTCCGAACACATATGAAGAAACCACACCCAAGACCGAGTACGGTTATACCTGGCAGGAGCCTGTAAGAGTTCCGGTTAAGTCCACCGAGCCTAAGCCCGTTAAAGAGCGCAAGAAACCCGGATTCGTGAAGAAACTGTTTGCAGCCATGGCTTTCGGCCTTGCATTCGGCGCCTGTGCGGCAGGTTCTTTTTACGCAATCAACAAATATGTGATTAAGGACGAGCCCAAGACCATAGAGACCAACGCCGAGGTTGAAGAACTTCAGAAGAGCGTAGCGGAACTTCAGTCAGCCATCGCTTCCAACGGAAGCGGCACCACCATCGTTACCACAGCAGGCGGCGGAGATGTTACGGCGGTTGTGGACAAGGTAATGCCTTCAATGGTAGCCATTACCAACAAAGGCGAGTATTCCACAAGCGACTGGTTCGGCAGAAGATACACAAGAGAAGTTGAATCCTACGGTTCCGGTATCATAATCGGTGAAAGCGATACCGAATACTTCATCGCCACCAACAACCACGTTATCGAAGACAATATATCCCTTTCCGTTCTTTTTGTGGACAACACCACTGCAGACGCATACGTTAAGGGCTACGATTCAAGCATAGATATTTCCCTTATCGCAGTTGCCAAAGAAGGCCTTTCCGAAGAGACCAAAGCAGCCATTAAAGTGGCTACAATAGGTGATTCCGACAGCCTTAAGATCGGTGAGACGGCCATTGCCATCGGTAATGCCCTCGGTTACGGCCAGTCAGTTACCACAGGCGTTGTAAGCGCTTTGGGACGTGAGATTACAATAGACGGTAACGTTTATTCCAACCTCATTCAGACCAGTGCAGCCATTAACCCCGGTAACTCCGGCGGCGCCCTTTTAAACAGCAAGGGTGAAGTGGTAGGCATTAACTCCTCAAAAGCAGGAGATTCACAGATTGATAACATGGGCTTTGCTATCCCCATCAGCGAGGTCAAGGATATCCTTCAGGATTTCTCCGACAGAGAGACCCGCGCAAAGGTTTCCGAAGATGAGAAGGGTTACCTCGGTATCACTTTCTATGACGGAGACGCTACGGTTCTCGGCTATCCCGCAGGTGTTTATGTAACAGCGGTTAACCCCGGTTCACCCGCTGAGAAGGCAGGCATTTACATGGGCGACGTCATCACCAAGGTAGATGGACAGTCGGTCAAGGACGGCCCCGCTCTCAAGGAGTTCCTCGGTTACTACAAATCCGGTGAAACCGTTACCCTTACCATCACAAGAAACGTTAACGGTGAGTTTACCGAGACTTCAATCGATGTAGTGCTTGGCGGAATCGAAGCCATTCAGAACAATCAGTAATTATTAATTCTTTCTTGAGCATCACCTATTTGGTGGTGCTCTTTTTTTTGCTGTGATATAATGAGCCTTGGATTAATATACTTTGGGAGATGTTATGAGCAAAATTTCCATCGTGGTGCCCGTCTACTACAGTGCGGACACACTTCAAATGTTATATGACGATATGAAAGAAAAAATCCTTGACGTAATCGGGGACTATGAAATAGTATTCGTGGACGACGGCTCCGGGGACAATTCCTACGAAGTCATGGAATCCATAAAGGCACAGGACAAAAATGTCGTGCTTGTTAAGCTTTCCAGAAATTTCGGTGAGCATGCTGCACTTTTGGCAGGTTTAAGTGTCTGCACGGGTGATTGCGCAGTTACCAAACAGGCAGACCTTCAGGAGGACTCTACCCTTCTTCTGGATATGTACGAAAGCTGGAAACAGGGCAATAAGGTGGTGCTTGCGGTAAGAGCTTCGAGAGACGAGAATCCGGTGAAGGTTTTCTTTGCCAACCGCTACTACGGCCTTGTGAGAAGATTTGTTAATAAAAACATGCCTGTGGGCGGCTGTGACTGCTACCTGATAGACAGAAAGGTTATTGAGGTTCTGGAACTTCTGGACGAGAAGAATTCTTCACTTACCCTTCAGGTAATGTGGGCGGGATTTAAGACCGACATGATTTATTTTGACAGAAGAGACCGTGAAGTGGGCAAGTCCCGCTGGACTCTTTCCAAAAAAATAAAGCTGGTGGCGGATTCCATCTTAAGCTTCTCCTATGCTCCCCTTCGCATAATGATGGGCGTGGGCGTTTTGTTTGACGTTATTGCTCTCGGAATTTTGATAAGCGTTCTGGTTGAGTATTTTACGGTAGGTACTCCCGTAACCGGTTGGGCTTCCCTTATGTGCATTGTTCTGTTCGGATTCGGCGTTGTAATGCTAATGCTGGGAATCATAGGCGAATACATCTGGCGCGCCCTTGATGCTTCCCGCAACAGGCCTCCATTTATCATTGATGAGGTGGTACGTGAAGACGAAGAGCAGTAAAACAGGTATTATCATTAAAATTCTATGGATTCTTGCCGTTTTGGTCAGCATCAAGACTATCTTTACCGACTTTGGAGGCGACAATGCTTATAGCATGGTCATGTCCTATCGCCATATAACGGGTGACCGGATGTTTCTTGAAATGTGGGAGCCGCATCAGACTTCCATTTTCTTTACGGACGTTCTTATGTGGATTTACGGCCTGATTGTGCCTTCTTTTGCGGGAGTTGCGGTATATCTACAGGTTTGCGGAACACTTTTTTTTGCGCTGATTGCAGTCTTTTTGTTCAAAGAAATCAGAGCACTCTCCGGAGACACGGCAGCTCATCTTGCAACAATCTTTTTCCTGATATTCAGAGCCAAGCAGACAGTTTTTCCGGAATTTTCAAACCTTCAGATAGGCTTTTCGGCGCTTATGTTTCTGATGCTGCTTGGCTTCCTTAAGGACCAAAAAAAATACATCAAACTGGTTATTGCGGCGCTTTTCTTATGTCTTGAAGTGCTTTCATATCCTTCCTGCGCGGTTGCGCTTGTGTCGGTTATCATTATTTTGTGCCTTTACAGTGAAAAGAAACTGAAAAACACCCTGATATTTGTGGGAACGACCGGAGCGGCGGGAGTTTTGTATGTCGCTTTCTTTGCACTGAGAATCGGTCCGGCAACGTTTGTTGAGTGCTTAAAGGGCATCGTCAACTCAGACTCACATGCGAACATTACGTTTGTAGGCGGGTTCGATTATTTCAGCGGGCTTGTGACGGCATTGGTATGGATTGCGGCATCTGCGGCGCTTACTGCGGTTTTATGCCTGATTGTCAGACTGTGTTCGGGTAGGGGACTTAACTTTTTCGGAGCCTTCGGCGCTGTGTTCTTTGCCGGAAACTTCTTCATGCTTATTTTGCAAAAGAAAACCGGCATAGACTGGACATGCAGCTTTTATATTATCCCCCCGGTACTGATGGCCGCCGGGTTTTTGAATTATAAAAATCTTGAGGCCGGGCAGAAGCGTTTTTTTGTATCGGGAGTGCTTATTTCCCTTGCTTCGGCAGTTGCGGCGGCGGCACTTTCTGACCTTGGAATCATAACTTTTGTGTCCTTCCTCGCTCTTGGCGGAGCGGTTTCTTTTGCGGCTTTGAAGGATGCGGACAGGACGGCATTTGCGGGTGCGGCGTTTATTCTTGCCGCAGTACTGTTCAGCAGAGGCTTTACGGTGTGGGGATATGCCAACAAAGGCAATGTCTGGAATGTGCTCGATATAGAAAGATACATTAAGCAGGGTCCCACCTTCGGAATCCTCACGGACTATATGACGAGTAAAGAAGCGGAAGTGAATGCGACCGAATTTCCCGGATTTGTCGGCAAAGATGACCGCCTGCTGGTGGTGGGAGACGACTGGCTCTTCGACCCTGCGGTATACATGCTTTCGAGAGCTGAAATATCCAACTATTCGGTTATAGATACACCCTATTACAATGAGTCGCTGGAGGATTATTTCAGATTGAATCCGGGGAAAACACCTACCGTCATAGCGGTGAAGTGCTGGTTCGGTAACCTTTATTTTCCTGAGGACTCTTACATCATGAAGTGGATAGGCGACAACTACGAGGCAGTGGGTGACGCAAGCTATTACAGATTCTACAGATTGTCCGATTTCTAAGACTAAAAGAAAAATGTTTAACTGTTGAAAAAAGTGCCAAAACTCTATATAATGAGTTTTGGCATTTTGCGCCTTTAAAGGGGCGTTATTTCGAAAGGAGCTTATATATATGAACAACAAATGGATTCGTGGTGCGATTCCTGCATTGTTACTCCACTGCAGTATCGGTACCGTTTATTGTTGGTCCACTTTCAGCGGTGAGATTTCAAGCTACATCGGCGCTTCCAAGAGTGCTACCGGATGGGCTTTCTCCCTCGCTATTTTCTTCCTCGGCATGTCAGCCGCTTTCCTCGGTGACGTAGTTGAGAAAAACATTCACAGATCTTCACTTATTGCAACTGTTTGCTTTTCCGTAGGTATGATCGGAACCGGCGCGGCTATTTTGCTTAAGTCCCTTCCTCTTATCTTTTTATTCTACGGATGCATCATGGGTATCGGTCTCGGAACCGGTTATCTTTCACCCGTTAAGACCCTTATGCTCTGGTTCAAGGACAAAAAAGGTCTTGCAACCGGTCTTGCCGTAGCAGGTTTCGGCGCAGCCAAGGCTATCGCTACCCCCGTAATGCAGTTCATTCTTACCAAGTTTGACAACAACCCCGCTCCCATGTTCTTTATCATGGGCGGTATCTACTTCGTAATGATGTTCATCGGACACCTTCTTTTAAGAAAGCCTTCCGACTGGGTAGAGCAGCATTCCGAAGGCGGTATCAAGGAGTTCTTTGCCACACTTGCCGGCAACTTCAAGACTTCTTTCTCCAACAAGACCTTCATCGGTATCTGGCTTATGTTCTACATTAACATTACCTGCGGTCTTGCACTTATCTCTCAGGAGAAGCAGATTTTTAACACAATCGGTCTTTCCGTAGGAACCGCAGCAGTGCTCGGTACCGTTACAGCCATTGCCAATGCGGCAGGTCGTCTCGGTTTCTCCGCATGGGCTGACAAACTTAAGGATCGTAACACCATCTACAAGCTTATCTTCATTCTTTCCATCGGCTTTACCGCTTGCGTTATTTTCACCAAGGGTATTGAAAAAGGTGCGGCAGTTCCCGCTCTTGCAATTATCTGCGTAGCTCTTCTTATCATGGTTAACGCAGGATACGGCGGCGGTTTCTCCAACGTACCCACACTTTTGTCCGACCACTTCGGTATGAAGAAGATTTCTTCCGTTCACGGTATGTGCCTTTCCGCGTGGGCTATCGCAGGTCTTACCGGTAACCAGATGGCTACTTACATCGTTAACCACGTAGGAACAGCCAAGGAAATCACTCTTTCCAACGGAACAAGCGTATCCGTTAACCCCGAAGGCTATCAGACGGTTCTTTATGTTACTTGCGCTCTTTACGTAATTGCTCTTATCATAAGCTGCGTAATGATTCCCAAGCTTAACAACAAGGCCAAGAAAGAAGCTTAATAGATTCAAGGCATGACAAAGCCCCGACCTGTAAAGGCCGGGGCTTTTATAGTTTCAATATTAAGCCTGAGCTGAAATCTGGGGAACGGCTTCGGTACGCATCTCAATGATGGGACCGCCTGTGCCGTTGATGTACTCGGCGGTAATGGTAACCTTGCCGATGTTTTTGTCCTTGGGAATCTCATACATGATATCAAGCATGAATTCCTCGATGATGGCGCGAAGTGCACGGGCACCAGTATCACGCTCCATAGCCTTGTCGGCGATGGCTGCCAGAGCTTCGTCGGAGAACTCAAGTTTAACTTCGTCAAGCTCCAGAAGCTTCTGATACTGCTTAAGAATTGCGTTCTTGGGCTCCTTTAAAATCTCTATAAGCATATCCTTGTCAAGCATCTCCATAGGGCAAAGAACGGGCAAACGACCTACAAACTCGGGTATCATACCGAACTTCTTAATATCTTCGACCTTAACGTGGCTTAAGATGTTCTTTTCTTTGTCCCATTTATCCTTAAGCTCGGCGGTGTAGCCGATGGAAGTCTTCTTGTTAAGGCGCTGCTTGATGATTTCCTCAAGGTCGGGGAAAGCTCCGCCGCAGATAAAGAGGATGTTCTTGGTATTAACCGTTGCGAGAGGTACCATAGCATTCTTGGAATTGGCTCCGATGGGAACTTCAACCTCGGCACCTTCCAAAAGCTTAAGCATACCCTGCTGAACTGACTCGCCGCTTACGTCTCTTGAAGTGGTTTCTTTCTTTTTGGCAATCTTATCGATTTCGTCGATGAAGATTATGCCGCGTTCAGCTCTTTCAACATCATTATCGGCAGCAGCAAGAAGCTTGCTGACCACAGATTCGATATCGTCACCGATGTAGCCCGCTTCCGTCAAAGAAGTGGCATCGGCAATGGCGAGAGGCACATCGAGAAGCTTCGCAAGAGTCTTAACAAGATAAGTCTTACCGCAACCGGTAGGTCCTATCATTAAGATGTTGGACTTGTCTATCTCAATCTCATCCATGGTGCCGGTAGCAACACGTTTGTAGTGGTTGTATACGGCAACCGAAATTATTTTTTTGGCCTGCTCCTGACCGATTACGTATTCGTCGAGTTTCTCCTTAATCTTGTGAGGAGGTAAAACATCCTTAAGATTAATGGGCTCGAGGGGCTTCTTCTTTTTCTTGGGTCCCCTGGACATGCCGGGAAAGCCGTTCTGAAGGTCGTTTAAGTTAAAGAAGCTGATATTGGGGAAACCGTTGCCGCCAAAGGGGTGACCGGTTTTTGTGTCCTCTTTGTCATCGTCGGGAGTATCTTCGCCGGGAGTATCCGAGGAAGCGTTCTCTGCGGGCTCTGAAGCGTAAGGGTTCTTAAGCGTATCGTCGGAAGCCTTAACGGGCTCGGAACTCTGAGGGGTACTCTGCATATTGGGGCCGGGATTGTTGAAAAAAGAAGATGTGAGATTCATACTCTCGGCCATATCTATTGTCTTTTGCAAACAGTCGGCACAAACGCACATATTGCCGGGGAGCTTAATCAGGGAACCGACTTTGCTCTCGGGACGCATGCACACCATGCAGACGGGTTCAAATTCTTCTGACATTGTATTTCCTTTCTGTGATGTAACCTGTTTCTTTCTACTGATTATAATACAGCAAAAATACCACACACAAGTTAAGAAATCATAAACAAAGTCTAATAAATACGGAAACAGCGGATATTTCCCGTAAATACGGACTTTTTATTTTTGAATCAATCAGCAGAAAAGAATACAGTAAGAAAAAAGATTGATATAGGTATTGAAAAAAGAATCGCGAAAATGTAAGATTTTAGTATACACAATGTTGTGTAAATAGAAAAATATGGCGCACAGCCATGAACGAGAGGAGATATTCAATGAAGAAGGTACTTCTAAAGGTAGCAGGTGTATTGATGGCAGCAGTGCTGTGGCTTTCCGGGGGGACTGTTTCACAGGCAGCTAAGTTAAAGGACAAGACACTGGAGCAGGCGTACGTTGATGTAATGACTTATGCCGAAAGAAACGGTATTGAGTTGTCCATGACATTAAAAGATTTCAAGATCAACTATAACGGCGGCAGCGTAGCTGTTTACGAGCAGTCTTACTATAGCGTATTAAGAAGGAATACCATAGCGGACAGTTTTGATTTGGACCTTCTTAATTCCGATAAGTTTGATGTAATAGACATCGGAAAGGGAGCAGAGAGACAGTCAGCTTCATCGTCAAGCAGCAAGAGTGGCGGATATTACTACAACACAGGAACTTCCTGCCCCTCAAAGGCGACTTATTCAAAATATAACCTTCTTGATAATGTTAAAAAAGGAGACATCATATATGAGGCGGCAGGCTTCTTTTATATAGCCGGTCATGTGGCAGTTGTTGAGGGCGTATATACAAGACCCGGCGGGGGCAAATATATCAGAGTTATCGAAGCCATAGATAACGGAGTTGTAAGAAGCATTCTTGACGATACCAGAATCGACGAAAGAGACGGTCATGTCCTGAGAGTAAAGAACGCTTCCTCAACGGTTATCGACAGAGCGGTTTCTTTTTGCGTGGGAGAACTCGGTTCATCCTACAGCCTTGACTTTGCTCACGACACCAGTTCCTCCGAGACCGACTGGTATTGCTCGGAACTTGCCTGGGCGGCTTACAAGAATCAGGGCATCGATATAGAGACCACAGGCTGGCTCAACGAGCCCGGAATTACTCCGAGAGATATATACAGATCCAATAAAGTCAGCTCCGTAAATGTGAACTGAAATCCCGGCCCGCAGGCGAATAACGCTTTGCGGGCCTTGTTATTTTAAGCGGCGTGAAATCCCCTGTTTTAGGCGGTTGCAAGGACTTATTTATCATGGTAAAATAAAGTATCGGGAAAAAGGTCGGGGGGCTTTTTTATGAGATTAAGTGAAATCGCCGCGGATTCCATAATAAATGTGGTTGTCAGCAAGGATGATTTAAGTATCAGCCTTACCACAACCATGGCATTTTATGATGAGGATCTTCTTTTTGTTAATCCTTTCATGTATGAGGACAATATCGTTTCTTTTGACGTGCCGGATCTTAACGTTGAAATGATGGTGGTACGTGCCAATGAAGTTCCTTATTATTGGAAGAGAGTCCACGTGGGACTCATGAAGATTGACGGCAATACCTATCACGCCATCAGTTCAAGACATACGGGAGTCAGACTTAACAGACGCAATTCCTTCAGGGTGTTTGTGGGTGAGGAAGGTTCAGCCTTCCAGGCCAGAGGCGGGGAGAAACTTCCCATTATAGTTAAGGACATAAGTGCCACCGGCATAGGCTTTCTGGTTCACGGCATCGATGAAGACTATTTCGAGATGGGTGAGCAGGTCCACATCAATTACATTGACAAAGAAGAACGCTTCGGAATCGATGTGGTTGGCCGGGTGGTCCGGACTACCAAGACCGATAAAGGTACCATCTACGGATGTTCTTTCTCCAAAGTCTATCCACAGATTAACAAATACGTTGCGGACAAACAGCTTCATAAGAAGAAAAACAAATCGGTACCGCTTCCCTTTGAACGTAAAGATAAATAATTTTGCTTGACAATGCACTTAAGCGTACGTATAATATGATAGCGTGCGTGAAAGTGCATTTTTATTTGTGATGCCCGTAAGCGCGACTATTACAGAAAGGAAGAAAACAGAATGCCCACATTTAACCAGTTAGTAAGAAAGGGCCGTGAGAACAAGGTTTCCAAGTCCACAGCTCCCGCACTTCAGAAGGGTTACAACTCTTTACACAAGAAGGCTACAGACCAGAGCGCTCCTCAGAAGCGTGGTGTTTGTACCGCTGTTAAGACCAAGACCCCTAAGAAGCCTAACTCAGCTCTCAGAAAGATCGCCAGAGTACGTCTTTCCAACGGAATCGAAGTTACTTCTT
>JAEEGJ010030051.1_pt1 | contig 10658 bp, 9 predicted proteins | sample 8958761 | NCBI WGS metagenome assembly JAEEGJ01 (sample SAMN16246546, study PRJNA631951) | gut metagenome | biome: gut microbiome; feature: rumen; material: RS-attached | host: Bos | place: Iran: Karaj | collected 2018-10
TCAACAACAAACTCTCCCATAAGCGTGGCGTCATCTCGATGGCCCGTGCCATGAATCCTAACAGCGCAGGCTCCCAGTTCTTCATCTGCGATAAGGATGACCTCTTCCTTGATGGACAGTACGCCGCTTTCGGTCACGTCATCGAAGGCATGGATGTCGTCGATAAGATCGCTTCCGTCAAAACCGGCTACCAAGATAAGCCTCTCAACAAGGTCGTAATCGAAAAAGCTCTGTCCGTTGAGGAACCAGAGCCTGAATTCGAGAAGATCGGTTAATTATTTGAATCTCTCAAGGAGATAGAGAAGGATCAGCCTGACGTTAAGGGCGAAGAAATACTTATCATCCTTAAGCATCTCCCTAACCTCATCAAGACTATAGAGCCTCGAGTCGATGTCCTCAAAATCCTCGAGGTTCTTTTCTTTGAAGGAAACGATTCTGCCAAGGACAATGGCATTCGTTTCATCGCTTAATCCAGAAGAAGTGGTGCCGTTAGGGGCCAAGACCTCTAAATCGGTGATGACTGCGCCTGCTTCCTCAAGAGCCTCTCTGATAGCCGCCTCTTTGATATCGGTATCGCCTTCATCAAGAAGTCCGGCAGGGATGGAGGTGACTCTTCTTCCGACGGCTGGGCGGAACTGCGAAGTCAAAAGGACGGAGACCTTTCCTTCCTCATCTACATAGTAGAGAGGAATGGTGACTCCATCAGGTCTTGAATAATCCTTCGTCAAAGGAAGGATGTGGTCTTTATCATGGCGGGTGGCCATGAAGTATTCGTAGTCGTAGTGGTTCCCGTCTATTTTCGTCACATCATAGGTCACGGTGACGAAATTCAAAAAAGAGTGGGAAGTCTCTTGCTTAACTTTTTTGACTTTCCACTCCATGGTTATAGCTCCAAGAGGTTTCCAAGGTCGATTACGCTTTCGGCTTTGGTGGTCATGTCGACGTTGGTCACTTTCATGTTTCCTCTCGTATTGAGGACGAATCCCGATTTCTCATCGAAGAAGGTGATTGTATGTTCGATAGGTCTATATTCGAAATAGCCTGTGCTCATATTCGAAAGGTCCCTGATGGTCAGGGTCTCTTTTCCGTTCTTGCTTTCATCGCTCACGATGAATTCATCTTTGCCATTCTTGTCTCTGAAACGGATGGCCATCACCGCTTCGCCCATGAAGGCCTCAAGGTAAACCTTGTCGACTGGTTCGAGCGAACGATATGTGATGGTGGTAGGGGTCTCTTTGATGAGTTCGATCGAACTTCTTGGGAAGAAGTGCATCTTCATCGATGGGCAGGTATAGGAAAGAACGACCGGTTGTTTCCATCTCTTGATTTTGCCCTTGCCATCCATGCAATAGGCGTTCTTGCCATTAGGGAAGGTGACTGACTTTCCGGTGAACATGCCACGGGAGTAGAAGTAGATCGTCATGTCGGTGTCACCCATGGAGAGGAGGACACGATCACCGCCTTCGCCGAAAACGATGTTGAGCCCGTTCTTCGCAGGCTGAACAGTCAAATCGGTTTGGCTTCTGGTGTTGCTATGGGCGATCATCGACGCCATTTGTTTGGCGTTCTCGCTGAAACGAAGGCCTCTTTCTTGGGAAGGTCTATATTCGAGTAAGCCTGGCGATTTATGCGAGGCGTCTATCCATTCGTATGGGATGTTCATAGCACAAGTATTGATTAGTTTTTCCTAGATAGGAAGAGTTTTATTTCATGAGCTTTTTGAGCTTCTCCTCGGCAATCTCACACACTTCTTCGTGGGAAAAATCGTAATTTCTCCCGCAAAACCCACATGAAACTGATGTACCTTTGCCTTCTTTCTTGATGGCTTCAAGGTCATGGAGGGTCAAAGAAGAAAGGATCTTGCGACTCTTCTTTTTCGAGCAACCGCAGTGGAATTTGACATCAAGCGTCCCATCGACTTCGTAATCGAAGCCTTCAAGAGCCTTCTTGATGAGGGCCTCTGGATCGTTCTTATTTGCCTTTAGTATCTCACTAACCGACTTCATAGCGATAACGTTATGCTCAAGACGGCTGATAACGTCCTCTCCCGCGCCAGGCAAAAGCTGGACGATGAATCCGCCTGCGGCTTTGACGTGGACGTCCTTTCTAAAAGAAACTCCAACGCCGACGATACAAGGGGTTTGCTCGCTTTGCCCGAAGTAATAGGAAAGGTCGTCTCCGATTTCTCCGCTTACCAAATCCAAAGTGGTGACATGAGGCTCGCCTAAGTCCGAATAACGGATGACGGTCATCTTCCCTGGGGTGATGGCATCGCCGACGGCAAGATGCCCGTATTCGTTTGGAGGAAGCACTACGGTTGGGTTTTCGACATAGCCCTTGACCGTGCCTTTGCAGTTAGAGGAAGCGACGAGTCCGCCCATAGGGCCTTCGCCTTTGATCTGGATGGAGATTCTCTCATCCTCGTTTTTGAGCATCGAGCCCATCATAAGGGCCGCGCTCATAAGTCTGCCTATTGCCGCAGTGGCGATAGGGGAATAGTTCTGTGCTTTTCTCTTTTTTTCGACAAGGCTTTTCGTCGTGATGGCGAAGAACCTAACTTGGCCAGCCTTGTCCTGGCCACGAATCATGTAATCTTTGTATCTCATAATAAAAAGGGTAAAACCATTGGTTTCACCCTAAATCATAACACACGATAATCTGACTTCTATTGTTTGGTTAACGAGGAGTAGAGGTCCATCTTGATTTTGATGACTCTGCTAGCAACCTCATAGGCCGCATCAGGATCGAACATATTGAGGGAGACGCCGTGGTTGAGGTAATCTCCGATGCCGAAGACAGTTAAGAAGGCGATTACGTTCTCGCGATGGCCTGGCTCTTTGGAGAAAGAGGCTGACAGGAGATGGGCCCATTGCATTAGGAACATTGAATCGAATCTAAGTGTTTTGACGACGGTTTCGTTGGTCTTGATTACTGGAAGAACGGCATTAAGCGCATTGACGTAATCGGTTTTCTCGATACCAGTCATCATGACTGAGGCCAACGCTTTTTTGTTGGCTCTGAAGAAATCGTCCTCGATTTCATTCACGACATCGCGAATGGTCTTATAGTGGTAGTAGAAAGAGGAACGAGGGACATCGAGCTTCTCGCAAACCTCGTTGATCGTAATCTCGTCGACATTCTTTTTACGGTAGAGTTTCAAGACTGTCTGCTGGAAGTTTTTCTGCAGGCGAGTCTTTCTAACTTTCATCTTGTCCTGTCTTTTCATAACGGTCTCCTGTGGTTTTTATTAAAACAAGGATTTCTCACTTTTCAATAATTATTCATACACAGAGTACAAATTTACTACCAAACTAGCCATTCGACGGGGAAAATCCGTTAAAAATAAAATGCTTCACCGTGTTCAAATAATCGTTTCTTGTATTAAAAAGGGAACCTCGAGAGGCAAACAAAAAACAAAATAGCGGGGCTTTGCTATATAATTGGCAGTATGCCGATTATTGGTTCTTACATCCTGCCTCATCCGCCTTTCTGCGTCCCAGAAGTGGGACGGGGAAAAGAAAAGGCCGCAGCCAAAACCATTGAGGCTTTGACGAATGTCGCTAAAGAGATTGCCTCTTTAGAGCCAGACACGATCGTTTTCATTTCGCCTCACTCCGAAGCCTATAGGGATTTCTTCCCGATCGCCGATGGGGAAGTGGGAATATGTAACTTTTCGGCATACGGCGTGCAAGGTCTCAACTTCCGTCTCTTCTATGACCGTGAGCTCATCAAAGAGATCGCTGATGCCGCAGCACAAAGAAACATATCCGCCGGTCCTTCTAGCGGAAACGACAACGCATCTGATCACGGAACCTTAGTTCCGCTTTATTACATCAACCGCTTTTATCGCAACTTTAAGGCTGTCCGTCTTGGCTTAAGCGGATTCCCTCTCCTTGAACATTACCGCTATGGCGAGATGCTTGGGGATGTCTTCTCAAGCAGCCAAAAGAAAATCGTCGTCATCGCCAGTGCCGACCTCTCACATTGTCAGAGAGCGGATGGCTCCTATGGCTTCCGTGTCGAAGGTCCTCGTTATGACGAGATGATACAGAAGATCATCGAGACTGGTAACTTCGGTCTCCTTCTTTCGATGGACCGTTCCCTCATCTCAAAAGCCAAGGAATGTGGACACCGTTCAATCCTTGTCCTCGCCGGCATGCTTGACCGTCAAGAGATTAAGAGCACTATTCTTTCTCACGAATCGCCATTCGGAATTGGCTATTTGGTTGCCAAGATCGAAGCGCTTGGATTCGATGCCTCTAGAGCCTTCTATGAGCTTTATCGCTCAAAGGAGGAATTCTCCATCAACGAAGACGTTGAGAAAAGCGACCTCTACGTCAAATGGGCGAGGCAGTGCATTGAGACATATATAAAGACTAAGAAGCTCCCTCCGATGGAAGAGATACTCCCTGACACTTTCCTCAAAACGAAAGCAGGGGTCTTCGTCACGATTTACGAGCATGGAGAGCTTCGCGGTTGTCTTGGCTCAGTCAAAGCCCTCAAACAGAACGTTGGGCAGGAAATTGCCCACAACGCCATAAGCGCAGCAACCTGCGATACCCGTTTCAGCCCAATCAAGAAAGAAGAGTTCCCTTATCTAAAGATAATGGTCGATGTTTTAACAAATCCAATCCCGATTCTGAGCGTCATGGATCTTGATGTCACCAAGTACGGCATCATCGTCGAGAACGGCGACAGGAAAGGAGTTGTCCTTCCTGGTTTATCGGGCATTGAGACGCCAGAGCAGCAAATCAGCGTCGCAAAACGCAAAGCGGGCATTGACGAAGACGAGGAAATCACCCTATATAGATTCGAGGTCAAGAGGCACCAGTAAACATGAACTTCTACGCACTTAAAAACAGATTCAAATACGGATACAAAAAATTCTTCGCCATCCTTTTCGGAATTCTTGGCGTGGCTTGCGAGATAACGGCTTTCGTGCTCTATTTCGTTGGTGTCTACCAATCCGAAGAAACCGTCGATATTCTGACGATCATCAGCTATGTTTTCGTTTTGATTGCTTATTACTACCTTTTATCTGGAAACATCAAGGGAACGATGATTGCCTATAGGGGTTTCATGATTTTCGTTTTCTATACCCTGATTGATTTCGTTTTCTTTCTCCTTGGCATCCTCACGGGTTCGGTGGCTTTATTTGCTACGGGAGTTACAGAACTAATAGTCTACGCCATCATCCTTTTAAGCCTTTCTCTGCTTGCTTTCTTAAGCGGTTTGATGACTTATATCAAATTCCGCCACTACCAGGCATTTGGTCATCGTACGACTTATGAGACGGTGCGTAATTGGTGTCTCGTTTTTACCATCATGACCATTATCGTGAATGGGGCATCCATACCTTTCTTCGTTTATCAAGCCTCCGTCCAAGGCATAGCTCTCATGGATGTGCTCGTCAGCACCATTGTCGGCTTCATTGAACCAATCGCGACCATTTTCATCGCCATCTGCTCTTATTTCACGATTCTTCGCTTGAGAGACTAACTCCTTGCTAAGGAAAGACCTATGGTCTATATTTACTTCACGTGCCGACTTAGCTCAATTGGCAGAGCAACTGAATCGTAATCAGTAGGTTACGGGTTCAATTCCTGTAGTCGGCACCAATCGAACTAGACAGTGATGCTTCATCACTGTTTTTTATTAACAAAAATTGCTGTTTTATCTAGAATGGAAACAATGGCGAATCAAAAGAAGAAAAAGGCTCTCATAACCATTGAGACAACATCAACGAATTACATGACGGCTCTAGCCCGTTTCATCATCGATTTAGCGGTGCTTGGCGTTCCTTTTGCCTTTATCTGTGTTGCCATCCCATATGAGAGTCCTTTTAGGATCGTTGTCGTCATACCTGCTTTCCTGATGTTCTTCTGTCTTGTTCTTTTCATCGGCAGATGCCTCATGATTTCCGACAACAGGAAGAAGTTCAAGATCTCCTCAACCTTTTATAAAGAGAAATATAGGCCGGTCCATGTTTCGAAAGAGGACTTCGTCTATTTGCTTAAGCACGCTGACCTAAGCGAGACTCTTGTCCTCAAATCGAAGGAGGGGAAGTATGCCACATTCGAGATAAACGTTTACGAAGGCGTCAAAGAATTCTTCCTCGATGACAAAGAGTACAAAACGATCGACTCGCTTCTAGAAGTTCTCAAAGAGAAAGGCTATCTCCGTGGATCCGTAACCGTCTGCGAGATAACCGACCATAACAAACCTCAGCTCATCTTCAACGTCATAGATTCCTTGATGGAAAAAGAGGGCATCCCTCCCTATACCAGATGAAAAACAAAGCTAGAAGAATAATCGCCAGTGCAATAACCACTCTTTTCTGCTTAAGCGGTTGCATCAACGAAACATACGATGTTTTAGAAAAAGAAAAGATCGTTTACGGCTATAAAGACCTCAATACGAATTCTTTCGCTTCAGATACGCTTTGCCCGACAAAAGGCGAAGTACATGCGCTTGTCATACCAATTTGGTATGAGGACAGCAACGCTTTCATCACCCTAGACCACAAAGAAAGCGTTAGGGAAGATATCAGAAAGGCTTTCTTCGGCACCAATGAGGAAACTGGTTGGAGAAGCGTTAAGACTTATTATGAAGAAGCCTCTTATGGCGCTTTATACATCAACGGGGTAGTTGCTCCTTGGTATGAAGTAAACAAGAAGACCACCGACATCACAAGCAACAGTGAAATGTATGATTTGGCAGAGGAGGCCTGTGCCAAATACATCGAAACCCACCCAGAAGAAGATTTCTCCATATACGATATCGACCAAAATGGCGCTTTTGATGCCTATTGCATTGTGAATGCTGGGCCTTTGGACCGTGAAGAGATGGTGTTCTGGGGCTATGTCAGTCGGGAAGGGAAAGACCCTACTGTTACCGATCGTTTGGATGTCGCATCTAAGATGGTTGTCAGCCATGGCTTTATGTACAACGAAGACAATTATTTGGCCAAGACTGGGCGCGACCTCGATGCCTATTATAGTCAGAACAGTGAGGACATAGACGCTCATGCCTTCATTCATGAGTTTGGGCATCTTTTCGGCGCCAACGACTATTACGATTACAACACCGACAACCCCGACAACGTTTCAGGCGGTTTCAGCATGCAGGATCTTAACTGCGGAACCCATGACCCATACACGGATATGGCCTACGGATGGGTGAAACCATATATCCCAACTGAAAGTTGCACCATCAAATTGAGTTCATATGCCAAAACCGGAGACTTTGTCATCCTTAAGGATGAGTGGAACAAAGACAAATCACCGTTCGATGAGTATTTGATTCTCGAATACTTCACTCCAGACGGCCTCAATAAAAGAGATGTCGAGAAAGCCTATCGAGGAATCAACATGTTTAAGCGTGGCCTTAGGATCTGGCATGTCGATTCGAGGCTCATGACTTATGAGTCGAGGCAGATCGACGAATACCTCGTGCAGACTCCTACGGGCATCCTAGAAACGAACCCATATGCCGGAGGGAAATACGACATCGCTTTTCAGAGGCGTCTCTACTATCTCTATGTCGAGGATCATCCTGAGTACGAGAATTACCATGAGCTCCAGTGGATTAGGAATGACCTAGAAGCAACGAGCACCTATAAGACAAGAGCCGATGCAGAAGATCTCTTCTATGCCGGGGATGTCTTTGACATGAACAGTTTCGGCAAGCAATTCCCAAACAATGGTTCATTCGATTCCGGAGAATCGTTCTCCTGGACGGTTGAAGTCAAAAAACAGACCAGAGACGATGTGGTTCTTGAGCTTACAAAAGCCGAATAAAAAAGAAAAAAGCCCTGCAAATCCGAAATATTTTTAAAAATTATTAGTGACTTTTGACTTCCGAATCGCCTATAAGATTAGCAAACAGGAGGTTAAAGCAATGAAACTCAAAAAACTCATTCTTGTTCCGGTCTTGTCGATGGTCCTTTCGGGCTGCTCTACTAATCAGGTTAACGGTTTCATCGACACCCCAATTGTTTCCTTTAACGGCAATTTAACGACTGTTGGAGGCATCGATTTACTTAGAAACCCTTCTAACCTAAGCCATGAGATCACCAGCGAGCAATACAATTCCGAAAGCTTCACCAATTTCAGAAACAAGATGAAGGTCTTCTCAAATAAGCTCAGCGACCTCTTCGTTAAGAGGTTTTTCAAGGGCGACAAAAACTTTGTGTTATCCCCTCTCTCCATCGAAATGTGCCTTGGCTTAGCCATGAGGTCAGCTGGAGGACGGACACGAGACGAGATCTTAGCGGCTTTTGATATGGACTACGACACGTTCAATACCAACTTTAAGCTTTACTTTAATTCGCTTCATGGCATGGGCAAAAACAACTCAGGCGAGATAACGAATGAACTTTTGCTGGCAAATTCCATTTGGATTGATAAAGGTTTCAATCTTAAAGACGATGGCCTTGACGCTTTAAGAGACGATTATTATTGCTACCCATATGCGGCCGATTTTTCTAACAATTTCGAAAACGCAAAAAGAGCGATTGAGGAGTTTATCTACCAGAACACCAAAGGTTTGATCAATCCTTCTCTCGACCTTAATCCCGCCACTTTGTTTGTCCTGATGAACGTTTTATATGCCAAAGGCCTCTGGAATGAGTATGGTGATGAGCTGCTATATGCTTCGTCTAATTACCGGTTCACCAACAGCGATGGTTCTAAATCCGATAAGCAGTTGCTTGATGGTCACTATGCAAAAGGCAAACCGATTGTCACAGACGACTATGCTTGTTTCTTCGCCAAGCTTTGCGGTTACGAACTTTACTTCGTTAAGCCAAATAGGGGCAAGAATCTCAAAGATGTCTTTAACAAGGACACCATGAATTACGTCCTCGATAGCAAAAACATCATCACCCAGGATGACGAGAAGCTTGAGAAGTATTACACCAAGTGCGTCTTCCCGGAATTCAACGTATCTGGCGACTTCGATTTGAAAGATGTTCTCCAATACGATTTGGGCATCGAGTCGTTATTTAGCCCTGCAACGTGCGATATGTCTGGTTTGACCGATATGCCGGTGTATTGCGACGATGCGAAACATCTGGCTGTCTTGGATGTAAATAAAAAAGGCATCGAAGGCGCGGCGGTGACATACTTAGCATACGCTGGTGCTGGCTATGATCCTTACAAGGAGGTTTTCGATACCTTTGAGGTCAACAAAGAATTTGGCTTCATCTTAACGCGTTGCGGCAGCGTGGTCTTCTCTGGCGTCGTCAATAATATTGATAAGTAAATAAACCAACAAAAAACAGGAGCAACCAAAGCTCCTGTTTTTATGTGCGTTATGTTTCTTAGGCCTCGAAACCGTTTTGTCCGCCGGCAGTGGAATTATCGAAGATATAAATACCACCGATATTGATGTTCCTGCCTAAGCCTTTGATTTCGATTGTGTGGTTGCCCTGAGCGATTGAAGCGGTGCCAAGGATGACTGGCCAATAATTGATTCTGGTGTTGCCATTGAGCTTGCATCTTCCTAAACGGGCTTCGTAATAAGATTGTTCAGTCATGGTGATGTCCTCTGAGTCAATCTCACAATCGACAGCCTCTTCAATCTTCAAAGCTTTATTGCCGTCATCACTCTGATTGGTATCAGGGTTAGCTAAATAGGCAACGACCTGGCCTTCGAAAGCCTTCTTAGCCTCAAATGAATAACTGACGGAAGAAGTGCCATCCAAAGTGAAATAGTTGTCTGGGTGGTTTCTCTCGGAGGTATCAGTCACCATCTCGGTGCCATTTCCTTCAAGAACATCGGCTCTAGCGATGATTTGACCGGCGTCATTTCCAGCGGCTTTTGGTCCTTCGGTAAGCATATCGATGATGTGGTCGAGGGTGTCTTTGGCGACGCCAAGGCCGAGAAGGAAGTTATAGACCTTGTTTTGGAATTTCTCTCCGGAATAGTTAACGAGGTCGTCCATGTATTTCTTGATGTCGTGGGAATTGCCATCACCGATGGTCCTTTGCTCGCCGATTTTTCCGAAGTTGGAGAAGAGGTAGTCCTGATAGACTTGCTCATATGAAGCGCCTAATAAGCCATGGAGCAAGATTGTGCATAAACCAGTTCTGTCGGTTCCGATTTTGCAGTGGTAGAAGAGAGGGAGATGATCTTCATCGGAAATGAAGTTGAAGAAATTCTTAACGGCTTCAGTGTTTCTCGAAACGTGGGAATATCCGCCAGTTGAGGAAGTATCCATGCGTGATCCGGTGTAGACTGGAACGCCATCGAGATTTAAGTTGTAGCTGTTGCTGTCGCCTGCAAGGTTGATCTCATTCTTAACGCCTAAATGGTTGACCATTTCCTCGTACGTATTTTCGGTCAGAGAACCGTTTTGGTTCTTTCCGCTCGTTCTATAAATCAAACCTTGTTTGATCTTTCCGCCGTTCTCCAAAAGACGACCACCGATGTCACGGCAATTGGTCATTCCTTCGATGGTGAGGTTTCTTGGATAACAGGAATCGACATTGAAAGTCATGATTGGCGATTCATTGACCGCGCCGTCTTTATAAAAGACAGAAAGCTTATAGTAGTTGGTGCCTAAGAAAGCGTTATAGATCTGAATGTTCGATTCGCTTGTGCCTTCAACTCTATAGCCGTCGCTCAAATCGGCGTTCTGACCATACACGATGGAA
>JAEEGJ010030054.1_pt1 | contig 10657 bp, 9 predicted proteins | sample 8958761 | NCBI WGS metagenome assembly JAEEGJ01 (sample SAMN16246546, study PRJNA631951) | gut metagenome | biome: gut microbiome; feature: rumen; material: RS-attached | host: Bos | place: Iran: Karaj | collected 2018-10
ATTATTCAACTAATTTTGCACCCGCAAAAAGGATGGTTCCGTAGCTCAGCTGGATAGAGCAACAGCCTTCTAAGCTGTGGGTCTTGGGTTCGAATCCCAACGGAATCACTGGCAATCGCCTCTATAGATATCTGTAGAGGTGATTGCTTTTTTATGGTAGTCAAAATGTACCATAAATGTACCATAAATTTTAGCCCCCACTATTCTGTACTGGTCTAAATAGAAAGAATCCGGAATCCTTTTTGAAAAAAGAACTCCGGATTCGGTGTAAATCAAAAATATAGTACTCACGCACTATTTTGACACAAATATACCTCATTCACTTGGATCGCAAAAACAATATCACAACTAATAAACCAAGTAGGTCTATCTTTAAACTCTATCAATCTCTATTAACCTATCTTTCTGATAATGAGAGATAAAACACCTTCAAAAGGTATCTAGACTGCAGATTTATAGTTATATTTGTTCATACTAAAGAAAAACACGACACAAACGCCATGAACAAATTACGCCAAATCTGCATCCTCATCACTGCAGTATCAATTCTCCTGATGTCCGCCTGCCGTTCAAACAAGCAACTCACCACCTTACAGCAGAGCACCACCACCATCACCGCCTCGTCAATAGACAGCAGCGCCCAGCATCTGATGTCCACCCATCGCAAGACCACCAGCATAACGTTTCTTCCGATGCAAACACCTGCGTTACCACCAATACCATCGCCCGATGCCCAAGCTCCCGCCCAGGATATCATCACTCAGCTGATAAACCAAGGAGGCGGCACCATCATCATCCAAGAGGATGAGCAGCTGCAGCAAGACCAATCAAACACCACAACCCAAATATCAACCCAAGACACAACTACCTCACAAAACACCCAATATCATGAAACCCAATCCAACCCACCCAGGGCTTCCCCTAATCTCAAGCTCATCCTATACATCCTCTTGGCGGCCATAGCCCTTCTCCTGGTACTAAAGTGGAGCATCCGCCAATGACACACCGTTCAAACAATCAAACAAAATCTATACGACTATGAAATCAACAAACTATGCACTCCTGCTCATCAAAAGTTTCGAGCAGCTACGCCTCAACTCATACCTTTGCCCTGCCGGTAAATGGACCATTGGCTACGGCCACACCGATGGCGTCAATCAGGGAATGCTAATCACAGAAAAGACAGCCGATGCCTTCCTAAAGCAAGACATCCAGAAAGCGGAGGATGAAGTCAACCGCATCGATGCCGACCTCACCCAGGAACAGTTCGATGCCCTCGTCTCTTTCGTCTTCAACGTAGGTACCCAAGCCTTTCGAGTAAGCACTCTGCGTAAGCTCATCGAGCGCGACCCCAACGATAAGAAAATAGCCGATGAGTTCCGCCGCTGGGTCTATGCCGGAAACAAGATGCTCCCCGGATTGGTCAAACGCCGCGAACAGGAAATCAAATTGTATTACTCATAAAAACCGAAGTACCATGGATGCACAAATCACAACCATCATCGCCGAATGCCTGGTGCCGATGATAACAGCAGCTGCAGGCTGGCTGGCCGGCAAACGCAAGCGCCGCAACGATGCCCTAAAGTCGATGCAAGACTCCATCGATATCCTATCGACCGAAAACAAGCGCCTCATAGAAGACCTAACAACAGTAAATCGTGAGGTAGTGGCCCTCCGCCGTGAGAACGGCGAACTCAAGACTTCAGTAGACCAACTCTGCAAGGAGAATGTCCAACTCAAGACCGAAGTCCAGGATCTGCGCAAGCAGCTTACACAAGCACCTGCGTAACATCCGATGCTTCGCCTCGGTTCCGTCCCGTAACTATCACCTTTCACGAAAGCTGATAATTACGGGGCGGCTGATAAATGGCCCCTGCTCACTCAGCAACCGCACTGCCATAAAAAAAGAATGAGCAGCTGTCTCAGCTACTCACGCCCCCGAAAATTGGCGTACAATAGGGATGTAACCGGCCAATCTTCTCTCCTTGTTTGCAAGGGCCAAAATTACAATTTATTAAGCATAAGGCAATGAAATAGAACTAAATAAAATAATATCTTTGCCTCAATCAATAATTCTGTTTCAAACCTAAACTATTAACCTGTTAGAATCCTTGTTTATGAAAAGAAATCCTGTCGGTCTTATTGAACAAACATTGCTCACCTGTAGTTTGGTCATCATTCTGGTGCTTTCAGCCTGCACATCATCAAAAAGCAACTATATCTCCATCGATGTCAAAGATGTGGATTACCAGAATAAATCATCACTTCTTATTGAAGGCACTCCAATAGATCTGGGTATAATCGGAGTCCGCAATATTACGGTATATGATTCACTCCTGATGCTTGAGACTATGGACCCTGAGGGTATGATCAAGGTGTTCAGCACAAACACTCTTAAGCAGCTTGGCAATCTATGTACAAGAGGGCGTGCTGGTAATGAGTTCGGCTATGCTTTTACATTATGCGGGCAGATATATCGGTCAGGCACAGATATACTGTTCCCACTTACCAATAATCCCAGCGGCGAACTTAAAACCGTCAACATATCAGAGTCCCTTAAGAGCGGTGTGACCACAATAGCCAATACAAGCAGCATTTCCCTCTCAGGTGAATACATAATGCTTGACAATGATCCCGGCAATAGATTTGAATATCACGTACAGGAACTTATGGAAATGGGCGGTACATCAATGCCGTTTTCATACAGCATAAATAAAGGCGGTCAGTCTCAGGAACTGCAGGTGTTTCCGGAGCTGATGAGATTTGAAGATGACTTTGATGTCCTGCCTCCCTATGATGGCGCACTGGCTAAGCATCCGGTCAAGAACATAGTCATCCAGGTTATGAAACATATGGATTATATCCTGTTCTTTGACTTTGAAAGCGGTAAGCAGTTTGCCATACATCAGGATGGAACACTCACATATGATGATGTATATCCTCAGGATGGCAATGGTAATACTTTTGCCGATGTGGCCGTAGCGGATGATTATTTCTTCGTCCTGTATTGGAACGGCAAGTATAGCACCAGTCAGGATAAATCAGACCGCAAACCGGAACTTCTCATGTTTGACTGGAAAGGCCGTTTCCTTAAGAGTGCCAAACTGGATGCTAACGTAAGCCATATCGAGTTTGACAGCACTCACAAGCAGCTTATCGGCCTCAACCGCCAAACAGAATCATTATACCTCTTTGACCTTAAAACGCTGCTCAATCAGTAATCACCAATCAACAAAAGGCAATATGAAAAGAAAGGTTATAATAATATCAGCTTTCATGTTTGTGGCAGTTTGTTCATTCGCCCAGAATGCCTCAAAACACCAGTATGTTGACCTTGGGTTGAGTGTTAAATGGGCAACCTGTAACATTGGCGCAACCAAACCTGAGGAACGCGGTGAATTCTTCAGTTGGGGTGAGACAGAAAACAAACGGAAAAACAATTGGGATACATACAAATACAGTGAAGGGTCTAAGAAATCCCTGACAAAGTACTGCAGTAATCCTGATTATGCCTGGCATGGATTGGTTGACAGTGTCTCAGTCCTTGATCTGGAGGATGATGTTGCTCATATAAAATGGGGCGGGACATGGCGCATTCCTACTAAAGCTCAAATAGACGAACTCCTTGAGAACTGCACATTGGAATGGACCACACTGAATGAAGTTAATGGCTATATGGTGACCAGCAAAAAACCTGGATATACAGACAGGTCTATCTTCCTTCCTGTAACGGGTAAATATGAGGATGGTAAAGTTTTTAATTACCGTTTACATGGCTACTATTGGTCAAGGAATTGCGGAACAATTACATCAGAGATTGCATATACCCTAGAGGTATATACCAAAGGAGCCTCTGCTGAGATGCAACCCCGTTGTGAGTCTTTGGCTGTCCGTCCCGTATGTAAATAAGTATAATGGTCCAATAAGAAAATATATTTATTATGAAAAGAATATTGTTTGCACTCCAGTTATTGACAATTACATTATTGCTGATGGTATCTTGTAAACCTAAGGCTACAAACAGTCAGCAGAACGGGAATTCTATCGGAACTGTTCCTGTTGAGACGGAACGTACGGCCCATGTATTATCCTTTGATGATAAAGCGCTTTATGACACCCTTTCTTATTCAAATATTATCCAGTCGGTCAATTATATTCCTCTGGAAACCAGGCAAGAGGCTTTTATCGGCCATAGGGTAAACGGCATTAAACGCATGCGTGACAAATATATAATCATGTCACGCAATGGAATGACCCCTTCATTTAAACTGTTCAATGCAGATGGTACATATTATACTGATGCCCTTACTATCGGACGTGGACCTATTGAGATGACATTTTTCAGTAGTTATACCTTTAACGATTCTACAGGGCTGATTACTTTTCTGGATTCAGAAGGCGGCAAGGCTGTAAAAATGGATATGGCTTCATTGGAGAAAAAACGATTCAGCGTAACCAACGGGACAAAATATGCCAGACTTGTTGCATTGGATAATGGCAATTATCTGTCACTGGCAACAAATTATGACAGCAAAAGAACGGCTGATAAACCTGTGCCGTTTATGTATCTCCTAAATCAGGATTTCCAGATAGTGGACAGTCTGTGTGATATGGTTAACAGGGAAAAGAAAACTATAGAAGGCGTAACTGACGGGCCTGAACTCCAAGTCTTTTTGTCCCAATATCCGGGAGGAGCCATATACAAGGATATGCTGAATGATACAGTATTCTTCATTGACAATAACCTTCATTTCAAGCCCATAGCCATATTTGACTTTGGAAAGAGGAAACCCACTCTGAAGGAGAGCAACAATGATTCATGGGAAAAGAAAATGAACAAGATTTACATCCGTAACGTAGATGTAATGGATGACTATATACATGTTACTTATGATTATGACAAACTGTTCTATGAAGCAATCTGGAGTCTTGAGAGCGGTCAGCTTTTATACCAATCCAGCTTAGACCTTATCGGAATAAATGTCTCATGTGACAGTTTCCACGGTCGCATGCCTATAAACAATTATATAGGCAATAAGTTATGCTTCCCGGCTAATGCGGCAGATCTTATAACTGTTATTCCAGGTCTTAAACCTGATGACAATGTGGTACTCGTTGAAATAACCCTAAACAACTGAGAAGTATCGACTCTTCTTTATATAGGTAGAATCAATAAGTCTGTATCAGAGGGCAGTCTGCAAATGGCAGCCGAGTTTTACTTACGGCCCCTCCCTATAGAGGTAGCAGCCAGTGGCCCTCCCGCACACACCAATGTAATAGACCAAACTCTATCACCCGCAAACACCTCAAAGCATATAGAAAGGCCACTGTCTGGCTTGTTTAACCCGGCACAGCCAGGGCCTGGAAATAAAGGTATAGAGCATTATTCAACCCTCGTCAGTTCCAGCCCCCGTCTGTGCCCTCCCGTGAGGCCGTCTGCAAGTCACCGGCCGCATCAAACCCCAATCCTACCTCCACCAGTCTGCATAAATGTAACCTCCCTGCACAATTCAGGCAGCAGTTCGGATTATTCAATAAGGAGTTCCGCACCATTACTATATCTACACCCTCCACGGTGCAAGCACTGTTCCAGGCATAGATATAGTAATCGTGCTCCACGCTTCTTTTAATTGCGGCTTCGGGCCGCAATGGGGTATGGTTCGCTTAGAGACTGTTCTGCAGGCTTTTCCGCTATTTAACATAATGGAAACCTAAATTATTACAAAATGCCCTCCTGCTCTCGGTCATTTTATAATAATTCCCACTATGTTAAATAGCTCCGGCATCAGGCGGTCTTCCCGTCCGGACATATGTATCGCACCTGCGCTTCCTGCCGCCAGCGTCAGGCGCAACCCTCACGGGTGCTGGGTCGTTACGTTCCACCAGAACCTTATGGGTCTGCACAGCAGCCTCCATAAGGTACAGCCTCCACTTCACTCCTCGGTAGCGTGCCGGGCACCCCCGGCGGCATAGCCGCCAGCGGTCCCCGTCCCGGGTTAATTTTAGGGTGCGGTCCATCAAGGCCCGCATCCCGCCATCCGGTACGTGTCAAGAAAAATGGTGTCGTCTCGTGCGTGTCTTCAGGACAGCATCATTCTGCAGGTTTTCCCCGGCCGTCTCATACCGGCGCCTGTCCCGCGGTTCCGCTCCGGTACTTGTGGCCAGTTCCATTCCGTCCGGCCGTCTCCGTTCCGTGTGTACAGGGTGTTTCCGCTAACAACACCAAGCACACCAACCAAACACGCGGACCCCACGCGGCAACACGCAGTACACACTCCACTCCGCCGTCCGGCCTCCATTGCACCGCCCGCCAGCATCTCCGCTGCACTGCGGCCCAGCCCCACGGTCTGAGACCGCCTGCCTCGGCTCGCTTGGAAGCAGGGTGCGTTCTATCCGGCGTGTCTGGCACATTGTGCTGCCGCTGTTCCTACACTCACTGCGTTACGGCCGAAGCCCACGGCCAAGGCTGTGGGCTTCGAGCCTCCACTACGTTCCTTCCGGATCACCGTCACCCAAAAGAGCCAGCCCCACCTACAGTCTGCAGACCAGGAACCGCCTGCGTTCTGCCGGCCGAACATCACAGCCGCACTCGGCCGTCACTCGGATGAACTCCCTTTGATGTACGGAGGAGGTACCTTTGAGATAAAGAGTTGTAGCTTCTGGTACCCGGGTGGTATCCACCTGCCGTATAGGTCATATAAATGGCGTACAGATGCTCTACAGACCCTCTATGGACGTGCTACGGACGCTTACATACCCTCCACACACCCGCATCGGACCAAAATCGTACGCTTTCAGATGAGCTGCGCAGGTTTTTAGTAACTTTGTGGTATAACTCTAATGCCCTGATATCATGCCCAAGTTTACCCCCAACGCCATCATCAAGGACTGCTGGTCCTCAATAGGAAACATAACCTTCTATCATCGCAATGGCCAGTGCTTCTGGAAACGCAAGGCCCGTCCGGTCTTTCGTGGTACTCCAGCCCAGCTTGACCAGCAGCAGGTTCACCTTCGTGCTATAAGTGCTTGGCAGCATCTAGATCACTCGGTCCAGCTGCAGTGGAATCACTATGCTAAGTCAGTACCGTCACACCGCCCGCCGTATGATGAAATCCACCATATTAGCGGCTTCAATCTATTCGTCTCTGCCTATCACGGCTTCGCTCAGCTGGGCAATGAACACGTTCCGCAGCCACAGCCCTTTCCGGAATTCCCCTCTGCAGCTCTTGAGGTTCTGGAGATAATACCAGGTATAGAAACGGCAACCATCCGCTGCCGCTTAACGCTGGCGGACACCGTTCATCCTGAACGCTGGCACATGTCTGCTCGCATTCAGCTTACCTCTCCGGGCGTGGGCTGTGATCCAGGCAAGATGCGCAGTTGCATGGGCATCAGAACAAATGATAATGAAATCGAGTTCAGAGTACCCAATTCGGGCTTTGAAGAATGTCAGGCCCACATTCGCTACCGTCTGATAGATGAAATAACCGGGTATCGGAATAATTGGCACATGCTATAGTTATTAGGTTATCTGGTTGCCATTTATTGCCTCCTTTGATTAAATTTGTGACTCGTAAAATCATAACTCAATAGAGATGAACATAACTCGTTTTTTTACTGCAGTAACTTTAATCAGTCTGTTCCTTGCTTGTGATAACAAAGAAGATGTTCCTGAACCCAAACCGGATGATCAGGAATCCGTAATAGATAGCATATCTTGGAGTAAGTGGCCACATACTGACTGCTCAACCAGCACCCGTCCGGTCAGGGATCTCGTGGCATATAAGTTGTTGGATGTTCCTTATCAGTGGGAAGTGGATTGGATGAGCGGAACCACTTATATCATAACTCCTGACTTCGGTGATGAATCATCGGAATTCACCTACAGGGAGTATCTTGAGCAGAATCTTTGCAGCGGAACTCACGGGGCGTATATGAACCTTATAGAAGGTAATACTGACGTTATTATAGCCAGCCGAGATATTTCAAGAAATGAATTGCAATCATCCTTGGAGCAGGGCGTAGAGATTGAGACTGCTCCTTTGGCCATCGATGCACTTGTTTTCATTGTAAATCCCAACAATCCTGTCACCAATCTTACATCGGACCAGATTCGCAAGATTTATACTGGCGAGATTACCAACTGGAAAGAGGTTGGAGGTGTTGACCATGCTATAACTCCGTACATCCGCAATACTGATTCCGGAAGCCAGGAGAAAATGGAGACCTTGGTTATGAACGGACTCACTATGATTAACGGCACTTATATGCCTGAGATCATCGGTTCTCAGATGGCGTCACCTTATATGCAGTTGGAAGGTGATGAATATGGTATTGGCTATACTCCGTATTTCTATTGCACCGCAATGGTTCGTGATCTTATGAGGGTGAACATTCTTTCCATAGACGGAGTGGCCGCCACAAAAGAAACCCTGAGGGCAAACCAATATCCGTTTACATCACATATCTATGCGGCTGTACGCAAGACACAAGACCACAACAGCACTGCCTATAAATTGTATCAATTCCTGTTTACGGAAAGAGGGGCCGATATAATTGACGAAAGCGGATATATCGCTGTTAGATGATTCACACAAAATAGGGCTGACCCATATCCGTGCTAACACGAATCAGCAGCACCCTCCTCCAAACGCATATTTTTTAAACAAAGAGAAAAAAGGCTACCCTGAACCAAGTCAGGATAGCCTTTCGTCGTTTACCATTTTAAGCATCCCAGCGGGTTGGTCTTGATCCCATTGGAGCGTGTGTATGCATATTCTCAGCCTGTAATAATCAATTGCTATGTTCTCCTATCATTTAATAACTACTTTGCGTCCGTTGTTTATGTAGATTCCCTTAGCGATGGGCTTGTCGCTAAGACGGTGGCCATTCAGGTCATACCATGTATCGGTGCTTACGGCGTTAGTGTCAACAGCGATTATCCCCGTGGTCCCGTCATTATTGGGCAAGCCGATGAACGATTGAGCCAGATTGGGGTTCGATGATGCGGGCAGGGCGAGCCATGCCTTATGCGCTTCGCTCTCGAATGCCACACCGCCGTCTGCGCTCCAGTACCAGCCGAGCACGTTGGAATTGTCCGTGCCGCCAATGCCCGTATTGTCGGGGCCATACGTCAGCTTGTAGTACTTCGCGCCGTCGCCGCCGCCTGTGGTCACTACAGCCGCATCGCTGCCGTGCAGATAATTCGTATCCGAGAAGTCGCGGTTGTCGATGTCCGCTGCGCTCATGGTCAGGCTACCTGGCGAAGCGGAGTTGACGGCTTTCAGCATCACTGCCGTCCCCGCAGGAATAGTTGTCTTCACAGTCGTGCCGTCACCGTCGCCGTCAGCAATCATATCATAGGTTAGCTCGTCCGCACCGTCATTAGCCGTCACGATATATGCCTTCATGCCTGCTGGCAGCGTCGCGTCGTACCGTCCATTGTAGTACGTCCCGTAGCCCTCGGTGGCCACAGTCATAGCAATTTCACTGATAAAGGGCTTGAGCGTCTTGCCTGCAATCTCTGCCCTCTGGTCATCGTCTAGTATGCCTGTATAGACTTTGCCGGTGCTGGCGGCGAAAGCCTTGCCGTCGGCGATGCAGAGGGTCTCGACATCGTTGTAGTTCGAGGCAAGGATGCCGTCACTCTCTGTAGTCCAGCCCAGGGTGACCGTACCGCTCCTCCTGGCGTATAATTGTTCTCCCGATCCGATGCCCGAGTATATTAAGTCGCCATTGTCGCCACCCACAGCAATGACTTTTCCGCCGTTGATGGTGATGGTTCCACATACTCCCACAACGCCGCCACCGATGCCGGCAGCACCAAATCCGCCCTGTGCGACAACCTCGCCGCCATTGATGATGATTGCACCTCCCGAGGTGTTGTTGCTGCTGCCGCCAAGCCCCGCTGCATTGTTTCCGCCTCTGGCCGCAACATTGCTATTGATGACCAGCGTTCCAACCTCCCTGGCACCGATACCGGCTTTATAATCCTCTCCATATGCATAGAGGCTTCCCTTGCCTTCGATGGTCAGTTTGTTGCCAGCAGACAGTTCGATGCCCTTTGAAGCGGTCAGCGTCTTGCCCTCATCTAGAATGAGCATCACGTCACCGCTTATGGTGATGCGCTCGCCTACAGTCACATCGTTATCAGCTCTGTACACAAGTCCGTAATCACTGTTCATCGTGGTGGTTGCTGCCGTCACGGATATGTAATCTACAACTTGGAACGTCAGGCTCTTCGACCCCGTGAAGTTGCTGCCACTCGTTGCTGTGACGGTAAGCGTGTAATCGCCCTTGTCGTTTATGGGCGTCTGGCTGAATTCTGCCGTATAGTCTTCGTTTATAGTCAACTTATTACCGCCAGCATCAAAGACATCAAATTCTATTTCTATGTCTTTCCCCGTGTAGGGATAGTAGGGCAAAATACCGCTGATGGTGACATTCTCAAAATCTACCTTCTCCAAATACGGATGAAGCGTTTTGCCTTCGATATCGTCCGTGGTTGCAACCACATTTACTTTGTTCTCGGTATAATAAAAATTCTTGCCTGCTGCGAAGCGGATATTTTCAACATTGTTAATGCTGCTGAAGTATATGTAATCATCCTCGTTGGTCCAGCCAAGAATTATCGTGCCGCTTTTCGCTCCATTATAAC
>JAEEGJ010030055.1_pt1 | contig 10657 bp, 5 predicted proteins | sample 8958761 | NCBI WGS metagenome assembly JAEEGJ01 (sample SAMN16246546, study PRJNA631951) | gut metagenome | biome: gut microbiome; feature: rumen; material: RS-attached | host: Bos | place: Iran: Karaj | collected 2018-10
AGCCGATTTCTAACGGCAGCATCGTCTTGGCCCTCGACACCGACTTTGACGGCTGCATGAAGATTGTGCAGCAAGTCACCGCCGACAACCGCATCTACCTCGCGAACTCCATGAACAGCCTCCGCGTGGAAGGCCAGAAGACAATTTCTCCGGAAATCTGCCAGGAAATGGGCTGGAAGGTGCCCGACACCGTGATTATCCCGGGCGGAAACCTGGGCAACGTGAGCGCTTTGGCCAAGGGTTTCGAAGACTGCAAGGCCATGGGCCTCATCGACCGCATTCCGCGCATTATCGTCGCCCAAGCCGAAAACGCCAACCCGTTCTTCCAGGCTTACGAACGCGGCTTCGACAAGCTCGTCCCCATGCAGGCGAAGAAGACTCTCGCAAGCGCCATCCAGATCGGCAACCCGGTCAGCTACCCGAAGGCCGTGCGCGCCATCCAGAAGACGAACGGCATGGTCGTGAGCGTTACTGAAGAAGAACTCGCGAACGCCGCCCACCGCGGCGACCGCATCGGTCTCTACTGCTGCCCGCACACGGGTGTCGCCCTCGGCGCGCTCGAAAAGCTCGTTGCCGCAGGCAAGATCGACAAGGAAGAAAACGTGGTTGTCATCAGCACGGCACACGGCCTCAAATTCACCGAATTCAAGGTGGGCTACCACGAAAAGAAGCTCGAAAATATCTGTTCCAAGTTCGCGAACCCCGTGTTCAAGGCCCCGGCAGACCTCGGCGCCGTCATGGACATCCTCAAAAAAGAGATGGCCGAAAGAAGGCGCTAGGATCTAGACTAACATTAAACTAGAAAAGGCTTCGCGTTTGCGAAGCCTTTATTTTCATGGATACTCTTGTCTGGATCCTTCGACGCGGCGTCTACGACACCTTGCTCAGGATGACTCCGTCACTTCTTGTGTTTCTTGCGGCGGACGCCCCACTTGTCCTTGATTTCTTCCTCGATCTTCTTCTTTTCGTAGCGCACGACCATCTTGAACTGCACCGTGTAAACGCCGGTACCCACGAAGCGGCCGCGATGGTCCTTGAAGTTCCAGTTCACGAACAGCTTCTGGTCAGAGACAAGGCAGTTTCCGCCGAACTTCGGGCTGTTACAGGGCACCAGGATGGTCGTGTCGTTCACGTACTGTCCCAGGTGGTCATAGTAGTTCACGACGAACGTGATGAACACCTTTTCCGGGTCGAGGGAATCGAGCACGGACGGGTCCACAGTTCCATCGGCAGAGATCTGCGCGCGGTCGAGGAGTTGCGGTACGAACCGCTCGCCCAGTTGCACGAGCTGCCCGAGGGCGCCCTCCTTCTCCATGTCTTCCTTGGTCGTAGAACTCGGCATGTAGCGCAGGTTCACGGAGCTCAAGGTCTGCAGCACTTCATCTTCGCCGTCGAAGGTACCCATGTTGGTCGCTTCCACCAGGTGGTTCAGGAGGCCCGCAATCACCACGGGGCTCGGGTCATCGCCCGCAACGTTACCGTAGTTATCCTCGATAACGCTCTTTTCGCCATGCACCACCATGAGCGAGTCGCCCGGGAGAATCGTAGAGGCGCCGCCGTCGACGATAATCTTCACGCTCAGGCCATCGGCAGCCCAGTCGAGCCCCTTCGGGTTGATATCGATGGTATCCTTGCCGTGGATGTAGCTGAAGAAGTCGTCGCCCTTCAGGTCCTTGTACTTGATGACCTCGGAGAAGTAAACGATGAGCGTATCCGCCTTCTTGCCGTAACTGAGGGTAACCGCAGAAACTACCGGCGACATCTTGTCGACCAGCGGGGCGGATTCCTCGTTCACAAACGTCTGCCCGAGCACGTCATAGTACGTGTAGATAGTCGCCTGCGGGAGCGATTCGCTGATGCTCGTGACGCCCTTCGCAATCGGGGTCGTCGAGACCACGTTCCAGACCACGCGGGTAGAATCCTTGCCGTCAAACTTGAGGTCGGCGGGCTGGGCCTGCAGCTGGATCATGAGCCCACGCTCGCTGTACCACGGGTATGTCGCATACAGCATGTTCTTCTCGGTCTCGGTCAGGGGGCCGCTGAAGTTGGTCACTATCTGGTCGAGCACGCCATCGCCATCGGTATCCCTGTACTCCACGTCCACCACAGAGGGCAGGCGGTCAATGACCGTTATGGGCACCTCGCGTTCATACTCGTCGGACGTGAGATACTTGAGGTTGTTGAACTGCACGCTCGGATGCAGAGACACGCTATCGCGCTTGTCACCCTTCAGGCCCATGTTCTCGCCCACGAGAATCACCATGTTCCTGGTCGGCATATAGATATTGGTGATCTGGTCCAGGTTGAACCCGTAACGCTTGCCTTCCTGCTTCAGGAGCACGAGCATCTCGGGCGTAGAAAGGTCCTTCGGGATAAGGTCGATATTGAACTCGATGAAGAGCGAATCCTTGCCATGCACATCGCGGATGGCGAACGCATCCTTGATGACGCGGCTACCGACTTCGACAATGTAGGCGTCGCGCGTGTACACGACATCGTCGTGGATGTTCTTGTAGGTAATAACCGCATAGGCGTCTTCGGGGAACTTTTCCGGGAAGTCGAGGTCAGCCACATCGATGCTGATGCGGTCGCGGGTTTCGTTCAGGCCTGGTTTGCTCTTGGGTTTGAGCGTATCGCCCTTCACCACGAGCACCACCGACGACACCTCGAGTTCTGAAATCAGGGTATCCTTCAGGATGATTTCCACGTAGTCAAGCGCCTGGTCGCCATCGGTATCCTTGATGTAGCCCAGTTCGGCATCCGGAATCGGGTCGTAGAAGTTTATGTTGTCTATAATGATGGTCGTACCGCTTCCCGGGTCGTGCACGATGATGGAACCACCATGCACCACGCTATCGGCAGTCACCCAGATGGTAACGGAACCGTCGGCATTCACGCGGATGGTATCGCTCGCGTTCGGATTCTTGGGATCAATGAGCGTAAGGCCCGAAGCAGTCGCGAACGTGAGACTGTCCACGTCGCCAAAGTATTCCTTCACCTTATCCGGATCAAGCGTAAGGGCGACAACCTGCCCCACCTGGGCGGAATCAAGCCCGGAATTTACGTGCAGATCGAGATTGATCGCGACCGGGTTGTTTTCTTCCATGTAGTAGTTCTCGCCAATCTTGATGATGCCCGCGCCAGCCGTGGAATCCACCGGCAGGAGAATCGTTGCGGACGTAACGATGGAATCGCCCTTCTCGAACTTGTCATCGGACGGGTAGAAGTCAATACCGCCGCCACTGCTGGAAAGGTCGTAGTCCTCAAACCCGACATATACCCTGGAAGAACTGGAACCGAAGTCGATATCCTCGGAGCCCGTCTTTCGAGAACTACTCGATGTTCCAGAGGAACTCGAGCCCGAATTGCCGCCCGAAGAACTGCTGTTATCGCTACCGGAACTGCCCGGGTTTTCGCCCGAAGAACTGCTATTGTCGTTGCCGGAACTGCCCGGGTTCTCGCCCGAGGAACTGCTATTGTCGCTACCGGAACTGCCCGGGTTTTCGCCCGAGGAACTGCTGTTGTCGTTGCCGGAACTGCCCGGATTCTCGCCGGAGGAACTCGTACCCGGATTGTCGCCGGAAGAACTCGTGCCAGGATTGTTACCGGAGGAACTCGTGCCAGGATTGTTGCCAGAAGAGCTCGTGCCAGGATTGCCGCCGGAAGAACTTCCCGGCCTGCTGGAACTGCTCGACTTCACGCTAGAAGAGGATTCCTCGTACACCACGCGCGAAGAACTGAACCCGATACTGCTGCTCGAAACCTCATTATCGGACCCGGTATTTGCTCCGGTACGCACGACGCCTGCACCCGAAAGCGGGGCAAGGTCGTCGAGGAAGTTATCAATCCACTGCAAGTGGACAAGCACGTTGTCGTTGATATACTTATTGGGATTCGCCGCATAATCCACGAATACCAGGTGGCCCGTATTGCTCGCCACAAAAAGGTGGCCCATGCCATCGACCGTACCCTGGTCCAATCGCCAGCCCACATAGCCTCCGTCATTGGTTCTCGGAAGCGTCAGGTGATTAAGATCTTCCTGGAAGAAGTACTGGCGCAGGTCAATGAAGGCTACAACCTCGGCCTTCATCTTGCCACCTTCCTTGTAAGGCCTAATCTGCACGATACGCGAACCGCCGAACACGAAAATCGTTTCGGAATACGGGTCATACGTACCACCGTGTGCACCTTCAAGCGAGTCGATAAGGATTGTCGTACCGAGCTTGGTAATCACGGAATCGTTAACTTCGCCACCGATAGAGTCCTTATTCGACGCAGTCACCTTGGTCCAGGTCGTATCGGTGATGTAGCCGAAATAGGCTCCCGACCTATTAGATTTCTTCTGGTTGTCGCTACAGGGGTTTCCCGTGTTGGCATTCGTCTCGCAGCCACCGCCCAGATAGTTGGAATACGTAAAGAAGGCGTTGCCGTCCTTATCCCATATAAGCGTAGCCAGTTTATGGTGCTGCACGCGGTCTGTACTTTTAGGAACAAGTTCAACCCTGTATCCCTTGTCGGCAAAGTTCCTTGCAGCAATATTGTTAGAATCTATCTTCGTAGAGAACCTGTAGAGGTATCCCGGAATACCCGCCGCCCAAAGCCATTCCTGGTTCGGGTCCATCATCAGATGCCAGAAGCCCTCGGTACTTGTCGCCGGCGTTGACGTCTTCACGACGCACTTGCCACCATTAGTGCCATCCTTTTTCGCCGTCTTGCTTATCTTGTGGACATTCGGGCCCTGCGCCGCCACGAGAAGGTCGCCATCCGGGTGATGCACGATACCGTCGGCACCCTTCATCCCGTCGTTCGACGTACACAAGGTTTCCTTGCCAAGCAATTGCAGATAGCCAGCACCATCGTAATAATAGTTCAGGTCCTTGACGCGATCATTCTGACTATACTTCGTGTAATACAGGGTTGCCTTAGTGGAGGCATGAGGAACAATATCGCCGACCTGCTGAATCCAGATACCGGTCGCCGGGTTTTCCGGCGGCGCCATAGTGCTGCCCTGGGCCATGGCAGAGCCACAGCCGATTGCAATTGAGAGTAATGTCTTCACTATCGTTTTCATAGTGTTAACCTCCGAAAGGCGCTAGTCCTTGGACCGGATCTTGCGAGACCCGGTGATGCCCCAATTATAGTACCTTTCCACTTTAAAACTTTCCTTCGCACCATACACGCGCACCTTGATATGCGCGACATACGCACCTACACCCACGCGCCTGCCGTTGTCATCGAGCATGTTCCAACGCAGGTACAGCTGGTGCGGGTTTTCAAAACAGTTGCCATTGAAAATGTCCTTGTCGTCGCACTTGATCTTTTCCGATGCCTTCGCGACAAACACGCCCAAGTTCGTATACACGTAAAGTTCCCAGTCCAAGCCTATCTTCGAGAGGTCCATCTCGACCTCGTCGGTTTCTTCCTTGAGGATGGTCGAGAAGCTCACGTCCATGAGCACGCCGAGCGCCTTATGAGCCTCTTCGGAAGTAAGCCCGTCGGCAACTTCAAACGTAATCGCCTCCTTGACCGACTTGTCGATATCCTGCTTGGAGGCAAAGGAGTAGTTCTGCGTAATCACGCGCGGGTCGCCTTCCACCATCACTGCGGGGGCAAGGCCAGAAAGCCCGTTACCTTCGCCATCCTTGAAGCTGAGGCACGAAGCATCGAACCTCACGGAGTCGGCAGGATTCATGCGCTCCACCAAGCGAGTCCCGCTTTCCATGCGGATCTCGGCGGACTTGCCATCAGAAGCCCACACAACACCAGTGAACGGGATGCTCACCCACTCGCCATCCATGTGGAACTTGAACGCATCCGAAGCGCCTTCCACGTTCTTGTAATCAATCGCCTCGGAGAACTCGATGTAGAACACGTCCGAAGCCATCTTCTGGTACGATTCCGGCTTGAGGAACGTGCCCGAGATTACAGGCGCCATGCGGTCGTGCATCGCGAGGTTCATCGTCTTTTCCTGCTTCTCGCCCTTCTCCGTCTCATAGTAGGTCACCGACACGTAGCCGTATTCCTCGCCCGACTTGGAGTAGCTCTGGTCAATCGAGGTGAGCTTTTCCTTGATGCCGTACTCGTCCTTCTTGAGGTTCAGCGCAAAGCCTACGACCGTACCGTCATCGGAGAGGGTAAGCTTTTTCGGGTCGGGGACGATTTCCAGCAACTGCCCGTTCGTATCGAGCCAGTAGTAGCGGATAACCATGCTGTCGAGGGCCTCACGCGTAATCGGGTTGTCGAACGCAATCGAGGCGCTATCCATGCGGCCGTCGCCATCGCGGTCGAAGAACGCATTCTTCTCGTCGTCCACGTAGACTCGGCCAGAGTTCTCGACAACTACGGGATTATTCTTGCCCGTCTTGTTGCCGTCGGCAGCCTTCACGAGGCCATCGGGGCAAGCATTGTCGGCGCAGGTCGTCGCAATCTTGATGGAATCGCCAAAGTCCACGATACCCGTATCAAGCACGAACACCCAGCGCTTGCCATCCTTCTTGATGGCCTCGAGGTTAATCGGGGTGCCGTTCAAGATGTAGCCCTTGCCCGTTGTCCACGACTCATCGATAGGCTTGTTGTAGAAGAGCTCGAGCGTATCGGTGGCGCCATCGCCCGGAATGAGGTTCGCCTTCAGGATAACCGGACCGATGCGGTCAATCACGGTGCCTTCGGCCGTGGCGGTAGAACCGGTATTCACCGACTTCATCTCGACCTTGAGCGTACCGTTACCAGAATCTTCCGGAACCTTGGACTTCACGTTGGTGAGTTCAAGAATGCCGTCCTTCCTGGACCATTCCCATTCGCCCTCGTGCTCAACGAACTTGCTGCCATTCGGCCAGTCGTAGAAGAACTTTTCCATATCCACGGAATCCTTGCGGCCTGAGAAGTACGCCACGATGCTGTCGCCCGCGCCGTCACCGTTCGTATCGAAGATGAATGCGCTATCCAGGATAGGCATGTCGGGGTTCACAAACTGCAGGCCACCGGGGAACTCCTGAGTCACGATGAAGTTCGTGTCACCTTCCGCAGCAAAGTCGATGTAGGAATTGATGGTGAACGGGGAGTCATCGCCCGTGACCGCCTTCGTCGCGCGGATAACGAACACCGCACGGCCTTCGCGGAAGTCGATCTGGTAGCCGAACGGGCGCAGCGGCAGTTCCACGCCGGAAAGGCTGTAGTAGCGGAGCGCCGACTCGAGCGGCTTGATGTAGAAAGTCTTTTCGAGGGTGGAATCCGTCAGGCCCTTGCCGGGGCCCACCGGGATAAAGGCGCGGGCGTAAACCACGAGCGAGTCGCCCACCTCGAGCTGTATCTTGGTCACGTCGCTTATGGGCTTATTGCATTTCGAATCCTCGCAGAACTGCACTCCGGGCACGTAGTAGTTGTACACGCGGGCGATAGAGTACGTGCCATCGTTCTCGAGGGCGGTACCCACCGCGACGTTGTAGATGGGGTAAAGCGCATTGAAGATGACGCCCTGCACGCCGGTCTCGCCGGAGTTCACGACCTTCATGTGCGAAATCTTGTCGCCGCCGTTCTGGAGGGTGAGGCTGACGGAATCGGAATTCGCCTTGGGCGCATAGACGTAGAAGTCCTTGTTCGGAATTGCGTTCGCCGGGATGGCGTCCATGTCGGCAGGGACGACGAACAGGCCCACGCCCTTAGCGCCAGCCTCGAGCCGCTGGTACACGCAACGGGAGTCCGGTTCACTGCCCGAATAGTTGATGCAGTCCACCGTCTCCTGCGCCAAAAGCCCTGCAGGGAGCATCAGCAACCACAGGACCAGGCACACGATATTTCGATTCATGAACTGCATAAAAAACCTCAAAAACGGACAATACGACACGTATAGACCTATTACATTATTAAATGTATCTTTTTTTTTGGAAAAATGAGGCCGCTGGAGGGGTACTTCTATTCCATCTTGGAATAAATATCGAGCACGACTGTATCCATAAAGATCCACCCCTTCCCGACCAGGCGGAAAACGCCCCCGGAAAGCTCGGCGTAGCCCTCCGAAACCCACCTCAGGAAGGCACTCTCGGGGACCTTAAACCCAAGATTTTCAAGGGTTTGCACGCGCATTCCATACTTTGTACGTAACGAGAGTTGCACGTATTCGGCGGCAACGTCCTCGGGAGTGAGCGTATCGAGCGTGAGCCCCTCCCTCGGGCAGCCCTTTTTGACGTAATCGCGCCACCCCGCATACCTTTCGGGGGCATAGAAACGCACCCCCTCGTAGAACCCGTGGGCGCTCGGCCCGAAGGCCAGGTACTCCCCCCGGTTCCAGTAGTTCAGGTTGTGCAGGCTTTCCTCGCCCCCGCGGGCGAAATTCGACGTTTCGTACCGCGAAAAACCGCATTTTTCGAGCGTTTCAACGCTTTTCAGGTACATTTCCGCATAAAGGTCCTCGTCTACGGTCTCGAGACCCTTGGAGACGCGGATCCCCAGGCGCCTCGCCGGGTCGACCTTGAGCCCGTAGAGGCTGATATGCCCGACTCCGCTACCCGCAAGCCACTGCACGTCCTCGAGGAGGTCGCCCAGCGACTGCCCCGGCAGGTCAAACATGAGGTCGGCGTTCACCCGCAGGTTCCCCCTCGAAAGGAGCAGGTCCAGCGCGCGCATGCCCGTCTGGACATCGTGATGGCGCCCCACCCGGTCGAGCAGGTTCTGGTGCAGGCTCTGGAGCCCGAGGCTCGCCCGCGTGATGCCGCATTCCTGGGCCACGGCGAGCCTTTCTGCATCGCAGGATTCCGGATTGAACTCGAAAGTTGCCTCCTTCAGTCGGCTAAAATCGACCCCTGCATCCGCGAAAATTGCGAAAAATCGCGACATCTGCTCCGGTGTGAGCATCGAGGGGGTACCCCCGCCCACATAGAGCGTCTCGACCGCCGAAAGTGCCCCCGGATGACTCTCCGCAAATGCGGAAACCTCCCTCAATACCAGGTCCAAATATTCCAACTTCAACCATTCGGGTGCCGGAAATGCGTGAAAATCGCAATAATCGCAGATTTTCTTGCAAAAAGGGACATGAATATATAGGCCGAGCATCGTTATTCCGAATTTTTGATAATTTTGGGCATCCGTTTTGTAAAAATTTAAATTATATCCTTAAACATGGAAGACATGAAGAACAAAAATTTCCGCAACACCATGAAAAAGCGAATCCCGCTGTTCGTCTTCCTCGCTATCTGCACGATAGCGTTTTTTCTCGCATCGAGCCTTCTCCTAGACGATTCGTACAAGGACATTATCCTAATCGCGATGGTGTGGTCTCTCCCCCTATTCATCCACTGACCGCACCATGGCCCTCACCCGTCAAACCGAAAGAAAGTTCAACGCCGTCTGCTACTACGTGCTCTGCTGGATTCTAGCGGCAGTCGGTATCTCGACGCTCGTCACCTATGCCCAACAGGGCCGGTTCGACCTGGGCATAATGCTCCAGATGTTGCAGTTCGCGCTATTCATGGGCTTTTCGCATGGTGTCTACGACATCCTTATCCTGAAAGACGAAATGGACTGCCGTGCGGTGTGGCAGTCGCTGCTCATCCGCTCGCTGTACTTCTTTGCCGCCATCAGCACAAGCAAGATCCTCTGCATTCTGCTGCAGCGCATCAAGAGCGGAGAAGGAATCGTGAACGACGACGGGTTCGCCGCCCTGTTCGATGCGATACACGACCCTTCGGAACAGGCCCAGGTTATCACCTTCTTCCTGGTCGCCTACCTCATCACCTTCGTGAGGAGCGTGCACAAGAAATTCGGCACCCGCGTGTTCTGGAATACGCTACTCGGCAAGTCGCAGGAGCCGCTCGAGGAAGACCTGATATTCATGTTCATCGACCTGCGGCATTCCACCGAACTCGCCGAGGAACTCGGGCACGTGAAGTACAGCACCTTCATGAAGGACTACTACAAGCTGCTCTCGAACTGCTGCGAGGAGAACCAGGGCGAAATCTACCAGATTGCAGGCGACGGCGCGTTCCTCACCTGGCCCATTTCCGCCTGCAGGACCAAAGCCCGACCCATCGACTGCTTCTTCGACTTTAACGAATGCCTGCAGAAGATCGGCCCGAAGTTCATCAAGAAGTACGGCGCCGCCCCCACCTTCAAGGCCGGCGCGCACTGCGGGACCGTCGTGACCACCGAGGTCGGCAACTTCGGCAGCGAGATGGCCTACCACGGCGACGTGCTCAACACCACCAGCCGCATACAGGCCCTCTGTGGAAGGCTCGGTCAGGAATTCCTGGTCTCCGAGGATCTCTACAACGTGCTCCCAAAGCCTTTCCCCCACGGATACCTGAGCAAAAAGGAAGGATTTTTCGAATTAAGGGGAAAAAAGCACGAAATTTTGATATTTTCTTTGCAAAGACCCTTGACAGACCTGGACTAATATTCTATAATTGGTCTCACCTCGCGGGAATAGCTCAGTTGGTAGAGCACGACCTTGCCAAGGTCGGGGTCGAGGGTCCGAGTCCCTTTTCCCGCTCTAAAAAAGAAAGAACCACTTCACGTGGTTCTTTTCTTTTTTTAGGTACAGGGAATGGGGCGCGCACGAGACCCCTTGGGGTCGAGGGGCCGGCAAAAACCTCCGTGCGCGAAGCGCATGCAATAGGAGGTTTTTGAGCTTGACGCGAGCGTGCGAGCATCGAGCCCGAAGGGT
>JAEEGJ010030058.1_pt1 | contig 10657 bp, 9 predicted proteins | sample 8958761 | NCBI WGS metagenome assembly JAEEGJ01 (sample SAMN16246546, study PRJNA631951) | gut metagenome | biome: gut microbiome; feature: rumen; material: RS-attached | host: Bos | place: Iran: Karaj | collected 2018-10
AGGTCTCTCAATGATTCCGACTACCGTATATACCTTTTCCGTACGAATATCCAGATGCTCCTTCTCGGCTGCAAGCGTATCAGCTCCGGAACGTCCCTCTTCCTTCCAGCTCTTTATAATACGTTCGGCTTCGTCTTCCGAAATGTAATATAAAATTTCATCTTCTACCGGCTGTCCGTTCCATATTCTGTCACCAAGCTTCAGTTGAAGCGTGTCACCTATTTTAATCTGCGCTCCGCCTCTGGTTAAAGCATGTTCTGCTATAACTATTTCTTTATCATTATTCGGAAGTCTTCCTTCCTTAAGATTAATTGCCACATCCTTCAGGGCTGTATCATCAAATGCAGTAACCCTTATATATTTCTTATAAGCATATCCGCTGTCTTCCAGCTCGGAATAACCCAAATCCTCCGTAATGCCTACACGCTCTACATGAGCATTATCTTTTACAAGTCCTATATCACTGATCGGTACTCCTTTGATAACCGCATGATATGAACCTTCTGTATTTATGTAAAATTTTATCATCGAACCATACAGCGTTGATGCCATACCTATCACGGCAGTAATAAGTGCCGTAGACAGAAGGACCGCTATTATGGTCACTATAGTTCTTCTTTTGTTTTCTTTTAGATTCTTTGAAGTGAATCTGCTGATTACATCCATTTTATTATCCTTTCAAGCAACCTGTATTATGTCTTACTTATCACTGAGTATCCGTCCGTCCTGAATAGTTATTACTCTGTCTGCCTGCTTAGCTATCTCAAGATCATGTGTGATAAGTATTATTGTCTGTCCATTCTTCTTGTTAGCGATCTTAAGCAGCTCGATTATCTCATCACTTGTCTTCTTATCCAGATTACCTGTCAGCTCATCTGCCAGAATGATTGCCGGATTATTGATGATAGCTCTGCCTATGGCTACTCTCTGCTGCTGACCTCCGGACATCTGGTTTGGAAGATGGTCCTCACGTCCTTCCAGACCGAGCATCTTAATTATTGCCTTTACTCTTTCCTTATCAATCTTCTGCCCATCCAGGTCGCATGGAAGAGTTATATTCTCCTCTGCAGTAAGTACCGGAAGCAGATTGTAAAACTGATAGATGAGTCCAACCTGTCTACGGCGGAATATTGCAAGACTCTCATCGCTCATCTCATATATATCTTCTCCGTCGATATAGACCTTACCGCTGGTTGGTCTGTCAACGCCGCCGATAAGATGCAGCAGCGTTGACTTACCGCTTCCGCTGGCTCCTATGATAGCCAGATACTCCCCCTTCTCTACCGAGAATGATATGTTATCAACTGCCTTCACCATGTTCTCACCGGAACCGTAGGTCTTACACAAATTTTCAACTTTTAAAATTTCCATGATTCTGTCCTTTCTACTATGATGTTTAACTTTTGGTCGTAGTTTATTACTCGTAAGTGACACTAAAGTGACACGGCAAAAATTTTTCAAAAAAATAAAAAAGCAGTTCTCCGATTTCTCGAAAAACTGCTTAGCTCTTTAGTATTAAACTGTCTCTTCAGTCACTATCCTCTCCGGACGTATATCTGTAATATCCGTCGGAATATGACTTACCTTCTGCAGACTGTAGGCTGCCATGACTGTTTTCACATTCAGGACTTCCGCCATATTGAGACGTTCCAGATATCTGTCATAATACCCGCCTCCATAACCCAGACGGTTGCCCTCTTCGTCGTACGCAACTCCCGGCATGATCATGAGAACCGCTTTCCCCGAATTCTGGTTCTGAGAAACCATATCCCGGAGGGCCGTGCCACATGCAAACATCTCTTCAGTCACAGGTTCCATAATGCCGAAGCTTCCCGGAGCCACATCCTTCTCGGATTCATATATGAAGAATTCCATCTCTTCCTTACTTATTACCTTTGGAAGATATACCTTCTTTCCTGACTTAATCGCTTCATCAAAGAGCACATTGAGAACCGGTTCCTTCCTGGTACTGTAATATCCCAGAATAATGTCGGCACATTTATACTCAGAAAGCTGCAGGATATTCCTGCATATCTTCTCTGACATATCCCTTACTTCTTCATCCGTAAGGCCGCTCCTCTCAGTTATTATTCTTTTTCTCAGTTCCGACTTAGCGGCTTTTATCTCTGCTTTATCCATGTGGTTTCCATCTCACACACTGAGACCCGGTGGCCTACCTCTCAAAAAGTTCTGTACTGAAATATCTCTCTCCTGTATCAGGCAGAACTGTCACAACAGTATGTCCCTTACCCAGAAGACGTGCCATACGAAGTGCAACACAGACATTGGTTCCGCTGGATATACCGCAGAGGATACCCTCTTTCTTAGCCAGCTGCTTTGTTGTCTCTATTGCTTCATCATCAGTAACTATCTCAATCTGCTTTATGATACTCTGGTCAAGGATCGGTGGGATAACGCCATCACCTATTCCCATCTGAAGATGTGAACCTATGGAACCTCCTGAAAGAATGGCAGCATGCTCAGGCTCAGCAGCCCATACCAGCATATCAGGATTCTTCTCCATGAGAACCTTTCCGATTCCTGTTATGGTTCCACCTGTACCGATTCCTGAACAGAAACCATGAATAGGTCCATCCACATCTCTGAGTATCTCACGTCCCGTATTAAGAAGGTGTGCGTTGATATTCTCTGTATTTGAGAACTGGTCCGGCATGAAGTAGTTTTCATTTTCAGCCACCAGACGCTTTGCTGTCTCTATACATCTCTCTATACATTCACCGATATTATCATCATCGTGGATCAGCATAAGCTCAGCACCATACTGCTTTATCAGAAGACGGCGCTCCTCACTTACAGAATCCGGCATAATGATTATAACTCTATATCCCTTAACTGCACCTACAAGAGAAAGACCGATTCCCTGATTACCACTGGTAGGTTCCACTATAACTGAATCCGGTTTTAACTTTCCATCACGCTCTGCTGCCTCTATCATCTGAAGAGCTGTACGTGTCTTAATAGAACCTCCGATGTTCATACCCTCATACTTTACAAGGACATCCGCATCCTCCGGTCCTGTCATATGTCTAAGCTTTATAATAGGTGTGTTGCCTACTGCGGCAAGAATGTTATCATATATCATTACGATTCTCCATTACATACTTTTCTATATCCCGTCAGCAAAAATCTATCCGCCGACACTTATGTCATTATAAAACCTATTTACCTATTAGTAAACCTTAAAAACGCCTTAAATAAGCCAAAAATCCTTTGCCAGTTTTATGTAGATATTATATACTTACTCTGTATGACTAAACGCACGTAAACCGAGGATTATTATGATAGACAGTAAAACAAAAAACCGAATACTTTCCCTAAGCAGACTTACGTACTGCATAGTTGTTGTGTTCATAATAATCGCTCTTCTTTACTCCGTTCTGCTATATCGAAACAGTTCTTATTCCCTTTCGACCGGTAACTCCACTGATTACTCTGATATGTGGACCTACGATACCGGTTCTCTGGTGGATTTCGATAATCTGAAGAACGAAGACCGCATCTGTATTCATAAAAGAACCAACGGTGCCACCATCAACAACATGGATCTGTGTTTCTATACTAAAAATGTCCATTTTACAATTTATCTGGATGAGACCGTAATATACGATTATCATCCTGAGCCACCAAAGATCTTTGGAAAGGCCTACGGCATCTTTCCGCACTCAGTTGCCATTCCGGTTCTTTTCCGCGACGGAAATCTGTATATCGAGATAGATAACGTATATAACGACAATGATGGTTTCATCGGCGGAATGCACCTGGACAACAGCAACCGTTTTATCATATCCGAGATTCAGGCCTCATCACCGGAATTTATACTTTGCATCATATGCTTTACCTTCGGTTTAGTTCTTATGGGAATAGGCGTTATCGGAAAATACTTTGGTGAAAAGCGTTTTGAGATTGTAAGCATGGGCACCTTTGCCATGATATCTTCTCTCTGGATCCTGACGGAAACACCGATGTTTTCTATTCTTACCGGTGCTCCGATAGCCGTGCATTTTGTTGACTATATAAGCCTGTCACTGCTTGGTTTTCCGGGACTTCTGTTTGCTGCATACGCAACCAGTCACAGAAGCAAGCTGGTTATAACCATTGGCTCTATTCTGACCTTCTCCAATCTTGGATATCAGGTTTATTCAACTCTGTCAGGCGGAAAGGATTATCATCAGCTCCTGTGGCTGACACATGTTGAGCTTGCCATGGTTGGCGCTCTGATACTTTATCTTCTGATCAGAAGTATTATCCTGAAGACTCTTTCCAGGTCTCAGGCGATTATACTTGTTATATCTCTTACTGCGGCAGTTGCAGCGGGTATTGCTGATATCATCAGATATATTACATATCCTGCTCAATATACAGTTACTTCATTCTTTAAATATTCTATATTCCTGTTTATCATTCTGAGCGGAGTATATGAGTTCTTCAATATATCTGAAATGTCACGCCGCGGACGCTATGCTGAGATCATGGAGAAGCTTGCATATAACGATGGACTTACCGGTCTCACCAACCGTACAGGCTTCAATAAAGCCATAGAAGAAGCTGCTGCCGGCTCCTCCAAATATACCCTCATCATGATAGACCTTAACTATCTGAAAAAGGTTAATGATGAATATGGTCATAATCTTGGAGATTTATACATCAAGACTACCGGAGAATATATTAAAAAGGCCTTCCCAAACGGTGAGAAATGTTTCCGTATCGGTGGTGATGAGTTCTTCGTCATGGCTAAGTACCCTGAATCCGATTCACGATTCAAAGAGGGTATAAAGCGTATGGAGTGTCTTATGGAGAAGTTTAATGAGAATCCACCATGCAGCATTCCGCTTCTGGTGGCCTATGGAGCTGCCGAATACGATCCTGATAAGGATGATTTAGAAGAGCAGGTACGAATCTCAGACGAACGTATGTATAAGATGAAAGTTATGATGAAGGCAGAAAGAAAGGACGATTAGCCATGAGCCGATCGTCCTTTTTGATTGTTCACTGTTTGATATTTTTACTGATTATTCTCTGTATTACTGTTCTCATCTAATACTGTCATGGTTGCATCTGCCAGCTCACAGTACTGAAATTCATCCTCCTCAAAGTCCTTATATACTCTGAAGGTTCCGATGATCTCTATATCTGTTCCTTCCTCTGGAAATTCACTGATGTCATGACTTCCGTCCTCCCATGTAAACTCCAGTCCCTGCTGACAGCAGGCAAGTGCATCCTTGATCAAACAGTACGTATACCACTTCGAAGTCTCCTCATACCAGCAGGCAGTATATGTACCATTAGCCTTGATCTTCTTACCTATATATTCATCAGGATAACACATCATCTGATATACAGTGGCATATACCATATCCTTACCCATTACTGTAAGATCCACATCTACATTCGGATCCGGCTCCCCCAGGTATTCCTCTGTAGTCGGTTCAGCGGTACTGTCATCTATTACATAGGTTCCCGCAGTTGTTGGTTCCTGCAGAGCCTGACTTGATTCCTGAGTTGTTGGTTCCTGCAGCGGTACCGGTGCCTCGGTTGATGCCTCTTCTGTCTTCTTCGCATCTTCAGCCTGCATCTGCTGTTCCATAACCGCATCAATATTATTATTCCCTGATCTTCTGTCTGCCACATCATCTCCACCGCATCCTGACAGCATCAGAGTTCCTGCTAGAACGGTTATAAGAATACTGTGTTTTCTAAACTCCTTTTTCATAGTCCACTTCCTTATCTATTCACAATCCGTCCGATTATCATACAAATTATAAAGAATATCATGTCTACTACTACAATAGTTGATCCTACCGGTGTTGAAGAAAGCATCGATATCAACATGCCAAAGAATGCTGTTATAACAGATGACACTGCTGAAAAGATAACAACACTCCTAAAGTTTTTCATCACTCTCATGGCTGAAAGTGTTGGAAGGATAACCAGTGCTGATATGAGCAGGGATCCCACCAGATTCATACCAAGTACTATAATAAATGCGATCACCACCGCTATTATAGTGTTATATCTGTCAGCCTCCATTCCGGAAGCTCTTACAAATGTCTCATCAAAAGTTACCGCAAACAGTCTGTTATACATCAGGATGAAGATAGTGATTACAACTATCGACAGAATAAAGCTTATCCATACCTCTGTCGAAGAAAGGGTCAGGATAGACATCGCTCCAAAGAGGGTACTGCAGACATCGCCCGTTACATTTGCTGAGGTAGAATATATGCTCATAAGCATATAACCCAGTGCAAGGGAACTGACTGAAAGCATGGCTATCGCCGCATCTCGCTGGACAGTAGCCTTCCGTCCCGTTCTGACAATAAGAATGGCCGTAACAACCGTAACCGGAAGTACCAGTATAGTGTTGCTTGACAGCTTCATAACTGTAGCCACTGCCATGGCCCCGAATGCAACATGTGACAGACCGTCTCCTATGAATGAATATCTCTTAAGTACCAGTGTTACACCCAGCAGTGAAGAGCATAGAGCTATAAGCACTCCAACTATAAGCGCATATCTTACGAAGGAATAATCCAGATACATCATAAGTTTGGTCAGCATATCTCATCCCCCCTCTCAAAACTCTTCTTTGCTTCACTGGAAAGATACTCTTCCTTTGTTCCAAAGAACTGAATATTCTTTCCTATATGAAGAATGTGACTTGCATAGTTTAAAGCACTTTTAATATCATGGGAGATCATGATGATCGTGATTCCCTCTTTATTCAGCTTTTCTATGAGGCCATACATTTCACCTGTTACCACCGGATCCAGGCCGCTTACCGGCTCATCCAGCAGAAGTATTTTTTCTGTGGCGCAGAGTGCCCTTGCGAGCATAACTCTCTGCTGCTGTCCACCGGAAAGCTCTCTGTAGCTTCGTTTTCTGAAGTCCCAGATTCCCATACGTTCCATGTTAGTTCTGGCTCTTTCCTTGTCCTCTTTTTTATAGAAGAATCTTCTTCCCAGATGTGAGAGATTACCGGACATAACAACCTCATAAACTGATGCAGGAAAATCCTTCTGCACCAGAGTCTGCTGTGGCAGGAAGCCTATGTCTCCCAGTCCCAGGGATTCACTGAAATGAACCTCTCCACCCAGAGGTTTCACCAGTCGAAGGATGGTTTTCATAAGAGTACTCTTACCTGCTCCGTTTTCGCCGACTATACAAAGATAGTCTCCCTTATCCACACGGAAACTTATATCCTCGACCACGACATTTGCTCCATATCCGAGCTTTAGATTTTTACATTCTAAGTACATTTCACGCTTTTCTGCCATAGCAATATCCTCTTGTATGATAAGACTTTCAAAAAAATTCCATCACAAATAAGCCTGCTTGAAACAGGCCGGAACGGCTATGCCAGAAGTTCGACTTTCAGCGATATAAGGGATTCGCCTACAAGCTTTGTCTGTTTTTGTACAGGCTTATAGACTGTAATTATCAGGAATGAGATTATAGCTGCTACTGCAGCAGCAGCCATTCCTGTATTAGAGATGACTGCTTCAGCGACTCTCAGTTCCATACATATAGAACAATCCTCGCCGCAGCAATGATGATTCAGGTTTTCACCGATATATATAATAGATACAAATATAGCCGCAGCAACAAAAAGCGCCATAAGAAGAGCTATTATTTTTCTCATTCGGTGTCACCTGCCTTTCATAATAGTAAGCACTATAGTGCATAAAAAAGTGGAGTATACTGTCTCCTAAAAAACATTATACTCCACGTGTCAACACCTAATTATTAAGCATTCTGGTTATCCGGTCCCTTAAGAACCTCTGTTGTGTCTTCGTTTGCAGCTACCTTAACAGGTGCCTCTGTCTCAGCTACAGGTGCTTCTGTTTCAGCTGCAGGTGCTTCTGTTTCGATTCTGATCTCTTCCTCTTCTTCAGGCTCTTCCTCAGCCGCTGATGACTTCATAATCTCATCTGCCGGAAGCTTATCTTCCTGAACATCGGCAATTGTAAAGGTTCTTACAGCCTTATCATCCGGCTTATCCATATTTACAATTCTTGTTGCCTGTCTTGAGATACATCTCTCGATATAGTTTCTTACTTCTCTTGCATTAGCGAAGTTATCTTCATGTGCTTCTGCACGTCTTGTAAGATACTCCTGAATATACTCGGCTGCTTCTTCATCCGGCTCGTACTCCTGTTTTGAGCAAATAGACTGGAATATCTTGTAAAGCTCCTTACCGGTATAATCCTTGAAGAATATATACTTATTAAATCTGGACTTGAGTCCCGGATTGGAATTAACGAACTTCTCCATCTTCTCTGTGTAACCAGCAACGATTACGATGAAGTTATCTCTGTCATCTTCCATTCTCTTAAGAAGCGTATCTACTGCTTCCTGTCCGAAGTCCTTCTCGTCTCCCTCCTTGATGAGTGTATACGCCTCATCTATGAAGAGAATTCCGCCCATGGCACTGTCTATAACTTCCATGGTCTTTGTAGCAGTCTGGCCTACGTAACCTGCAACGAGATTTGAACGGTCAACCTCTATAAGCTGTCCCTCCGATACAACTCCCAGCTGCTTATATATCTTTGCAAGAAGTCTTGCAACAGTTGTCTTACCTGTACCGGGATTACCTGAGAACACAAGGTGAAGATTGATATCCGGCTGCTTCATGCCTCTCTCTTCACGGATCTTCTTAACCTTTATAAGGTTGATAAGATTGGTAAGATCCTGCTTAACAGACTTAAGACCTACGAGAGAGTTAAGCTCCTCGTAAAGCTCCTCAAGACTCTTCTCCTTATCTTCCTTCTTAGTATCCTTATCTGTCTTCTTCTGTGTATTGGAAGAACCCTGTCCTGCATTGGCACGGGCAACACTGCCTGCTCCACCTGTTGCAGGCTTATTCTTATTGGTATACATGCCGCTGTTGACATTAGGAACATTTCCATCCTTATAGTAGAGGCCGTACTCCTTTAGAAAATCATTCAGCATGATAGTATAGTTTGAAAGATTTGCCAGCTCTGTTGTAGTAGAGCCATTGATGGATACAAATTCCGCACCCAGATTATTAAAGGTCTCAACAACGAACTTAGACACCGGACGTCCATCCATAGTCTTGATGTTTCCATCTGTCAGGTCGCTCTTCATAATGTACATAAGCGACTTTGGCGGTGTATTTATAAAATTCTTATCTCTGCACTTATCATATACAAAGCCGATGAACTTAACCACATCCATGTTGAAGCCAAGATAATCATTTACAAACTTAACTTCTTCAAGAGCGGTAGTTCCGTCTGACTCAAAGAGAAATCCAAGAAACATGAGATAATCATATCTCAGCATATCTCTAAGATTCATGCGGCTCTTTGAGAGCTTCTCGTCTGCTTCTCCTATTTTTTCAGCCAGCCTGAGAGATGCATCAACCTGGCTTCTGATCTCATAATTAACCATTTACATAGTTTCCTTCCTGTTGTAAGAATCCACAAGATAAAGTGTATCATTTATCCCGCCTTCAAACAAGTGAAAATAGCACCTTTAATCTATTCTTAACTAACTTCTAATCTAGTGCTTCATCAGCTGGCCTGCGCGGCGTATAAGCTGATCTTTCGTGTTAAGTGACGGAGTTCCGAGAACCTCTCCGAGAAGAGTTTTCAGTATTTCTCCCATCTCTGGTCCCGGCGTGATTCCCAACGTCTTCAGGTCGCCGCCGTTTATGGCAAGTTCCTTTATAGTGAGACAGTCTCCATCTGCAACGATCTTATTCTTCATCCGGATAAGTGTCTCTATATTCTCTATACTTGCTTCCCGGCCGTAATCACTCTGGCCATCCACATCCGCTCTCTTTATGGCAACAAGATCATCGAAATATTCTATGCCCATCTGGCTGAGACCTTTTCTGAAAGTATTGATCTTAATGTCACCCTTTATTCCATAATCATGCCAGTAAACCAGCTTCTTTACATCTCTTATGGTATCGTTATCCATCCTGAGACGTTTCATAACTGTCTCGGCTATTTTCTCGCTGATGACTGCATGGCCCTTGAAATGATCTCTTCCGGCGGCATCCGTCGTTCTGGCTTCAGGCTTACCGCTGTCATGAAGCAGAGCCGTATACCTCAGCACCTTTGTCTTCGGAACATGCTTAATAACTTCAATGGTATGGCCCGCCACATCATAAAGATGGTAAGGTGTGTTCTGTGGAGTTGCAGCCATAAGATCAAACTCAGGCAGAATGACCTTGGTTATTCCCAGCTTATATGCATCCATCAGCTTCTCCGGATGATCCGACATAAGAAGCTTGGTAAGTTCCGTCTCTATACGCTCAGCACTGACTGCCGAAAGTTCCGGTGCATGACTAGCTGCTGCCTCCTTTGTTGCCTCATCTATATCAAAGTCCAGCTCCGCTGCAAATCTTACAGCCCTCATAATACGGAGTGCATCCTCATCAAATCTCTCATCCGGGTTGCCGACGCATCTGATAACACGTCTCTCTATATCCCCCATACCATCATAGAGATCAACAAGACCGGCCTCATCGTTATAGGCCATGGCATTTATCGTGAAGTCTCTTCTAAGAAGGTCCTCAGAAAGCTCTCTGGTAAATGAAACCGCCTCCGGACGTCTGTGGTCATTATACTTTCCGTCAATACGGTAAGTTGTAACCTCGTAACCCTCACTC
>JAEEGJ010030065.1_pt1 | contig 10654 bp, 12 predicted proteins | sample 8958761 | NCBI WGS metagenome assembly JAEEGJ01 (sample SAMN16246546, study PRJNA631951) | gut metagenome | biome: gut microbiome; feature: rumen; material: RS-attached | host: Bos | place: Iran: Karaj | collected 2018-10
TATTATGTGGCCTTGTTGGCTATGGCGTTGGAAGGCATAGCCGCCACATCTCTGAAGCTCAAGCTGAGGACCTCATAACCCATTATCTAAGGGACATCCCTTTAGAGAGAGTCATCGACCATTGGACGAAAGCCAATGGCTACGATGGTCTTGAAGGTCCTATCATCGACCGTCTGCGCTCCAAGGCGGATGAGATGGAAAGAAATTACGAACTATAAAATACATGAAGACTATGGAACAAACAAACAACAATCAAAAAAAGACTAATGCTGAACACAAGGCTAGTTCAACTAGAAGCAGCATATGGCAGCGAGCTGAACAAGGCGATCCAAGAGCGCAAGTGCAATTGGGTATGAGGTATGAAAATACCGACCCATACGAAGCTTCCAAATGGTATAAAGCCGCAGCAGAGCAAGGCTATGCCCAAGCACAATACTTGCTCGGACTCTACTATTATGAGAATGATTACGGCGTGGAAAAAAGTATGAGGGAAGCCGGAAAATGGTTTAGAAAAGCGGCAGAGCAGGGATGGGGCAATGCACAATTCTGGCTGGGTGAATGGTATATGTGCGGATACCCACCCGTCAAGAAGAACGAGAAATTGGCCGTAAGATGGTACAAGAAAGCGGCAAAACAACAAGATGAAGAGGCAGCATATAGTTTGTACTTTTACTATGGTGATTCGGAAAACTCAGATTATGACCCAAAGAAATCGTTTTATTGGTTGAAGCTTGCCGCCCAATATGGACAAGCCGAAGCTCAGAAATCGCTTGCCATGAGTTACCTTTATGGAGAGAATGTTGAAAAGAGTATGACCAAAGCTGTAGAATGGTTTAAAAAAGCTGCATTACAAAACGATGAAGAAGCTCAATATCAACTTGGTTGCTATTACTATTTCGGTGATGGCGTGAAGCAAGATTATTCAAAAGCCGTTGAGTGGTTTATCAAGGCTGCCGACAATGAGAATGTGGAGGCTTGTCAGTTTCTTGGTCATTGTTACTACAAAGGTCTTGGCGTTAGAAAGAATCATTGTAAGGCCTTGGAATGGTTTGTGAAAGCGCATAACTTACCCAAGCAAGAGTATCATCATATTGGAGTATTATATGAGAACGAGGATGAAAAAGTGTCTTTGGATGATCTCATGGAAAAGGCCAAACAGGGTGACAGTGGGGCGCAATGTATCATTGGATTGAGATATTATGCCAACCAAAAAATGGACGAAGCTTATAAATGGTTGTGTTTGTCGGCAGAGCAAAACTTCATGTCAGCCCAACAATACCTTGGCTATTGCTATTATGCAGGACTTGGTGTCAATAAAGATGAAAGCAAGGCATTAAAGTGGTTTGACAAGGCCACAATTCAGTTGCTGGAGTTGGAATAAATAGTTCAGGTAACATCAATCTCAAAATTAAAAAGCCAATGAAACCCAACCATCAATCAGAGCTTGACGCCTTCACGGATTTCTGCCTAGAGCATTGGAACGACCCTTACAATAGTCTCGAAAGCAATCCCGAATTGAAGGCCAAACTGGAAGAAGGGATACAAAATCTATTGTTGCCCGCTTGCGAGGAAGGCGATGAAAATGCCATGTTTTGGATGGCAGAATGTTACGATGTCGGCTGGGGCATAGAACCTGACGGACAGAAGGCTTTCACACTGCGGCGCAAACTGGCGGAGATGGGCCATACTGACCAGCAAATCAACATGGGGAACTATTATCGTGAAGTCAAATGGAACCCCAGGGCGGCGTTTTGTTGGTACATGAGGGCGGCCAAGCAAGGCGATTGGTACGGACAACTTTTAGTTGCTGATTGCTTTTTTAAAGGCGACGGTGTCAAGCAGGACTATGTGGAAGCCGTCAAATGGTATGAGTTGGCCGCCACGAATCCTAATGAATGGAACCATGCCGCATTGCAGCTTGCCCAATGCTATAGGGAAGGCCTTGGGGTGAAAAAAGACTTGGAGAAGGCTGCCGAGTGGTACGACAAGGCGGAATGGCACGACAAGGCGCAACTCATCAGGACTTATGGCGACGATGCCGACGAACACGACCCTGACTGCCCTTTTTGAACATAACTTTAGATTTTAATATGGTGATTGCTTAGGAAAGTTGCGTATCTTTGCGCAACTTTCTTGTTATGCAAGTAACCTTTTCAAATAGATTTCGTTTCATCGCCCAACTCACCCGAGGCCTCTTCCTGACCGACAATAAACGTTCGCCATGGGGCCGCGTGTGGCAAATCTTTTCAAGGTTCACCTGGGAGCTGCCGCAGACCTTCGTGGGATGGCTCTATTCTATAGGAAGGGTCTTGGCTGGTCAGGTTGACCGCATCGATACCTTGGGTGGCATCACCTTCGCGACGAAATTGGGATGTGGCTATAGTATGGGCGTATCGTTGGGTACTTTCGTCGACCTGTGGGCTGGTCCATGGATGCATGGCGAAGGAGAGGCGTATATCCTCGGCAATCAAATCTGTATGCACGAGTTTGGCCATACTGCCGATAGCCAGCTTTTTGGCTGGCTTTATTTGCCTTTTATCGGGCTGCCCAGCCTATTGAGTGCCTTTGGCAAGGGTGATCACAACATTTTTTGGACGGAACTCAGGGCTAACAGTCATGCCAAAAAGTACTTCGGCAAGCATTACAGTATTGCTTGGAATGAGTCTGGTTATCCTACCGAGAACTTGGCTTAATAGTTTAAATCACCTTTTCGTTCACAACCCTCCACTCGCCAGGTTGTAAGTCGACCAATACTATGTTGCCAATTTGGACGCGGATAAGACGCAACGTGGGAAACCCCACAGCGGCAGTCATGTGGCGAACCTGCCGGTTCTTGCCTTCGATGAGGGTGAGGCGCACCCAACTGGTCGGGATGTTGGCGCGGTAACGGATAGGCGGCACCCGCTCCCAAAGGTTTTCAGGCGGACTGACGATTTCCGCTTGACAAGGCTTGGTGCGATAGCCTTTGATGGTCACACCTCTTTTCAACTGATAGACGGCCTCTTGCGTGATTTGTCCGTCCACTTGTGCCAAATAGGTGCGTGGATGCTCAAATTTCGGGTCAAGCAGTTTCTTGATGAGCGGACCATTGTCGGTGAGGAGCAAGGCACCCTCGCTGTCGTGGTCAAGGCGGCCTGCGGCATACACATTAGGCGGGAAACCGAATTCATCGAGGGCACGATGTCCGGCCTCGGGAGTGAACTGGCTGAGTACACCAAAAGGCTTGTTGAAAAGAATAACCATAGCACTTTATTGCAAAGAAAATCAAGGGCAAAAATACGTTTTTCTGGTTGGGTTGAAAGGCCGTCGGTTTGTTTTTGTCGTAAAAAATGTGTTTTAATTGATAAAATCCTTATCTTTGCCGTTTGAAACCTATACTTTGACAGTCTCGATCACCATGCGAAAAGTAGTAACCAATTCGGATCTCAAGAATGCACTTGGCCTGAAAGGCTTCTTCGGCACTTGTGTCGCAGGATTGGCTTATGGATACCTCCGTTTGGGCAAAATCAATCGTTTGTTCGACGGAGCCGCTGATTATCAAGGCCGTGAGTTTGCCGACCATCTAATTGAAAACATGGGCATCACTATTGATGTTAGTCCAGAGCAGTTGGAAAACATTCCTAAGGAGGGCGGTTTTGTAGTGGTGAGTAACCATCCCTTTGGTGGCATCGAGGGCGTGATGCTGTTGAGTGCCATCGCCAAGGTGCGCCCCGACTTCAAGTTGATGGCCAACTTCATTTTGGCCCATATCCCCAACCTCAAAGAGTGTTTCTTCTCGGTGAATCCCTTCGAGAAAAACCCCGAGTGGAAGAGTAGCGTGGGCGGCATCAAAGGTGCCATTCAGCATATTGCTGAGGGTAATGGCTTGGGCGTTTTCCCCGCTGGTGAGGTTTCCCGTTATCATGGCCACGATTATCCTGAAGACTTGCCTTGGGCTACCTCCATCGCACGAATCATCAAGAATGCCAATGTCCCCGTGATTCCTGTGTTTTGGGAGGGCCGCAACTCCAAGTGGTTTTACCTGGTCGACAAGATCCATCCTATGTTGGGCACGGCTCGTTTGACGAAGGAGTTAATCAACAAACATGACCAATGCTTCAACCTTCAAATTGGCAAACCGATTCTGCCAGCTGAGGTTGCTCTCTACGAGAAACCTGCCGATTTGGCGGCCTATCTACGTAGCCGTTCGTATGCCCTTGAAGCCAATATTCCCGCAAAGCCAGTTGAGAAAAAGGAGGTGAAGCAGGACGAGATTGACGCTCCTGCGGATTTGTCGCTCATGTTGGCGGAATTGGATGCCATCCGTGAGAAATCCTTCTTGTATTCGGCCTCTGATTATGACTGCTATCTGGCAGATTATGAGGATATTCCGAACTTGATGCATGAGATTGCTCGTCTGCGCGAAGAGACGTTCCGCGCCATTGGCGAAGGCACAGGCAAGAGCCTTGACCAGGATGAGTTTGACAAGCATTTCAAGCAGATGATTCTTTGGGACAAGGTCAAACAAAAGATAGCGGGTTGCTATCGACTTGGCATTGGCAGTGAGATTGTCCCCAAATTCGGTATCAAAGGCTTCTATGTCAGTACTTTAGTGAATATCAATGAGTCGTTTTCCGACAAACTGAGCCATACGATAGAACTGGGCCGTTCTTTTGTTTCCCTTGAGTATCAAAAGGAGGTGCTGCCTCTGATGTTGTTACTGCGCGGCCTCTCTGATGTGGTGGTGCGTTACCCCGAAATCAACCATTTCATCGGCCCTGTGAGTATCAGTTCGTGGTATCCGAAATTCTACCTCAGTCTGATTGCACGATTTGTTTCCGAAAATCATGCTGTCGAAGACGAATTGAAGGGTAAAGTGACGCCCAAGACGCCTTTTGTTCCCGATTATCTGAAGGTGGATTCGGATGTGTTGCTGAAAAACAATATGAACGGCGTCGACAAGTTCGACAAGTTCCTGTTCCGTCTCAGCAATGGTGAGTACCGACTGCCTACTTTATACAAGAAATACCTGAAACTGAATGCCAAGTTCCTCTGTTTCAATGTCGATCCTGACTTCAACGACACCTTGGATTCACTTCTTTTCCTGACTTTCACCGATTTTCCTGAGGACGAAGTCATGCCGCTTTTCCGCGACAGCAGCGATGAAGAGAAGGAAATCGTCAGAAAACGTTTTGGGTATATTAAATAAGGTGTAACTATTCCGTTTCTTCTTCCTCGATGGTTTGGGCAAAGAAAGTGAAATTCACTTTGCCGTAATGCCTTTGCTCCATGAAGTGGGGATGCTCTTCAAAGTTTTGGTATTTGTCGTGCTCCAAGACGAACATGCCGCCTTCGCGCAACAGGTTGTGCTCGAATATGAGGTTGACCAAAGTTTGGTAATGTTCGCAATCGTAAGGCGGGTCGGCAAAAATGAGGTCGTACTGCATCTTATGCTTTTCGAGGAAACGGAACACATCGGAACGGACGACGAGTAACTCTTTCATGTCAAGCTTGTTGGCCGTTTCACGGATGAATTTCACGCAACCGAAGTCTTGGTCGACGGAAACGACTTTCGGACAACCTCTCGACACTAATTCGTAGGAGATATTGCCTGTGCCTGCAAATAAATCCATAGCCTCGGTCTCCTCAAAATCGAAATGGTTCTCGATGATATTGAACAGGCTTTCCTTGGCCATGTCGGTGGTGGGACGTACGGGCAGGTTGGTTGGAGCCATGATTTGCCGCCGTTGGTATCTTCCTCTGATAATTCTCATTTTAGTGCTTGGTAATGGGTGAAATAGTAAGGGTAGGGCACTTCTTCTAAAGCCTTGTTTATGTGTAGAGAGTGTGGGTCTTCTACAAAACGGATGTCTTTCACATAACGTCCGCAAAGGTCGATAATCTCGGAGGCGGGACGAATGAGGCCGGAAAAACAAACGGGTATGTCTTGTCCCGAGCATCCATTTTGCTCCATCGCAAACAGCAGGAAATAAGCGAAGTCTTCCTTGGTGTTGAACTTGAAGTTGTTGAAAAAGAACAACTTATCTTCTTTATTGATGAGCATGTCAAAGTCGCGGTTCCGGACTTGAACAAACACAGCTGTTTCAAGGTCGTTTTTCATCATGCTGTTGATGAAGACGCTGCTGGAATGGGTGATTTTGGCCTCTTTCCATTTGGCCAATAGCTTGTCTTGCAAAGCTTTTGGATAAGCAAAGACAATATGGCATTGGATAGATGCCAATAGTTCCGACACGATGGTATAGCTTTCAGGGAGTTGGAAACCAAAGTCAAGGTACTTGGCTTGGTCGACCTCGTTGAACAAGGGTTCAGGAACAAGAGTGCAAAAGCGATTGTCGATAAGACAAGTCACCGATTGGAAGGCTTTGTTGTTCAAGCCTTTGGACTCTAAAGCCCGTTCCAAGGTTCTGACGAGGTCGTTACTGTCGGTCAGCAGTTCCGATTGGTAAAACTCCAAGCCGACAAGGGTTTGGGTTACGGTGTCGAGAAGGGCAAAAGAAAGACCACCCAATGTGCATTGGATGGCCATTCTGTATTGCGATGACTTCTCGGCATCAAACGTCTCACCGAATTGTGAGATATAAGGATTCAATGATGCCGTCATTCATCCTAACGGTTTAGAGTTTCTCCCAGTTACCGTCGGTAGTGGCTTCTTCCATTGAGCCGACCTTCAGACCGGCATAACGGTTGATGCTTTCCTTTTCGGCCTTGGTGTTGTCGACACGCTGTTTCCATTCTTTCTCGGTGAAAGCAGCACCCGGATTAGCCAGATAGACCTCATAAGGCGTGCGGACTTCAAAGACGGGGATATTGATACCGTTACGTTGGATGGTTCCAGCTTCGATTTCGAAGTTCTGTTGAGGCTGGCTGAAAGGCACCCATTTCAAGTCGCTGATGTTGAAATTGTCGCGGCCACTCTTGAGGGAGTCCATCACCTTGACGTAACCGATAGTGTCGTTGATGGTACGGGTAAAGGTGGTGTCGGTTGGGTCGGGAACGATCTTCACAATCGGAATTTCAGCCGTCTGGCAGAATTGAATCAAAGAGTCAAAATCGGCCGTGTACTTGTTGTTGGCATTTTTGTAAAGCACTTCGGCATTACGGATGTCGATGAGGCGTTCGACCACTTTGGTCTCACGGGCTTTCTGCTCAGTGTTGAACTTGATGGGAGCCTGAATGCTCTTCACGACTTGCCATGCTAAGAACACGATAACTGCAAACAGCAGGATGTTGATGAGAATTGATAATCCTTTTTTCATTGTTGTATGAATTTTCTAATTATTATTCTGTGTCTGATTGGCGGCAAAGTTAGGATTTTTTCCGTTATGTAGGTCAAAAAATTTCGTTTGAAATTAAAAATGGATTTTATGGAAGTTTAAATATTTGTCATCCAGATATTTGCGAATTCTGTCAGCAAGCACAATGAAAATTTGGAGTTCGTTTTTTTCCAGCCAATCGGTAGCATCGTCGTCTCGGTTGATGGCTTTTGCAAAGGCGAGATTGACTTCAAAGTGGTTTTTCAGTAGCCATTCTTCGGCTTTGGCTTCCTTGTCAATGACGCTGTCGATAGCGGCCAAATGGGGGAAACCATGTTCCATCAACCAGTCCTTGGCCCTGGTATCACCTTGGATGGTATGACTCAATGCGCCCAGTTCGGGGTAGCCGTTGCGCATCAGCCATTCGAAGAACTCGTCTCCCTCGGGCTCAAAGGTACAGCCGAAGGCCATCAAGATTTTTATGGGGTAGTGGGTCATTTAATTCCGTTAAATCTTTTGATTTCGCAGCAAAGATACAACAATTCAAATAGATTTCTTACCTTTGCACAAATAATTGAAAGAAAATGAAAACCAAAAAAGAAATAGTTGAAAACTGGCTGCCGCGCTATACGGGCTTGCCATTGGATAAGTTCGGGAAATACATCCTGCTGACCAATTTCCAGAATTATGTGGATCGTTTTGCCGAATGGCAGGGCGTGGAAGTCGTTGGGCGCGACCGCTCCATGCCGTGTGCCACCGATGGTGAAATCACTATCATCAACTTCAGCATGGGCAGTGCTAATGCCGCTACCATCATGGACCTGCTGAGCGCCATTCAACCCAAGGCGGTGTTGTTTCTCGGCAAATGCGGTGGCATCAAGAAAATCAACAAGGTTGGCGACCTGATACTTCCTATTGCAGCCATCCGTGGTGAAGGTACCTCGAACGACTATTTTCCGCCCGAAGTGCCTGCACTACCGGCATTTAGCCTCGAAAAAGCCATATCCACCACCATCCGTGACTATGGCCGCGACTATTGGACGGGAACGGTCTACACCACCAACCGCCGCGTTTGGGAACACGATGACGAGTTCAAGGACTATCTCCGCAAGATTCGCTGTATGGCTGTCGATATGGAAACCGCCACTATTTTCACAGTCGGCTTCCACAATGAAATTCCGACGGGTGCACTGCTTTTGGTGTCCGACAACCCCATGGTACCTGAAGGCGTCAAGACTGAGGAAAGCGACAAGGTGGTTAGCAAGAACTATGTCGGCGAGCACCTGCGCATTGGCATCGACTCTCTGAGACAACTCATTAATAACGGTATCACCGTCAAGCACTTGAAGTTCTGATGACTTACGACCAGATTCTCTCCGACATCCACAAAAAGAACTTCGCGCCCATTTATTTCCTGACGGGCGAGGAGCCTTATTTCATCGATATGATTTCGGACACCATCGAGAACGAAGCCTTGGATGAGGCCGACCGCGCCTTCAACCAAATTGTGCTCTATGGCCGTGACGTGGATGTAGAGACCATCGCCAACCACGCCCGCAGTTTCCCGATGATGGGCGAGCGAATGGTGGTCATTGTCAAAGAGGCCCAGGACGTGAAAGACTTGGAGAAATTTGAGGCTTATCTCGAAACTATTCCCGAGACTACGCTTCTTGTTTTCGCTTACAAATACAAGAAGTTCGACAAGCGCAAGACCTTGGCCAAAAAGATTGACAAGACGGGTGTTTGGTTCGAGTCAAAGAAGCTGTACGACAGTAACATCCCTAGTTGGATTCAGAATTATCTGAAAGCCGATGGCTATTCCATCACGCCCAAGGCCACGCAGATGTTGGCCGATTTCCTCGGCACTGACCTCCACAAAATCGCCAATGAACTAAAGAAACTCACCATTGCCTTGCCCAAAAACAAGAGCATCGACGATGCGGATGTGGAGCGCAATATCGGCATCTCGAAGGATTACAATGTCTTCGAATTGCAGAATGCCATAGGCAGTCGCGATGTGCTGAAAGCCAACCGCATCGTGAACTATTTTGGCGATAATGGGAAGGATAATCCGCTGTTGGTCACGGCGATAACGCTGTATGGCTATTTCTCCAAGATCCTGAAGTTGCATTTTGCCACCGACAAGTCGCAAGGGGCTTTAGCGAGTATGTTGGGCGTGAATCCGTTTTTCGTAAAAGACTACCAACTGGCTGCCCGCAATTATCCGCCTGGCGCTTGCATTCGCTGCATTTCCATCCTTCGTGAGTTCGATTTGAAGTCAAAGGGCTACGAGAGCGGTGAGGTGAGCGAGAAGGATTTGTATAGAGAGATGATTTTCAAATTAATGCATTGTTAAGATGAGGATTGTAGCACAACGCGTTACACATGCTTCTGTCACCATCGACAGTAAGGTGAAGTCTGAAATCGGCCTTGGCATGTTGGTTTTGCTCGGCATTGAGGAAGCCGATAATGCCGAAGATGTCGATTGGCTCTGCACTAAACTCAGCAAACTCCGCATTTTTGATGACGGCAATGATTCGATGAACTTTGACATTAATCAGGTGGAAGGTTCATTCCTCGTGGTGAGCCAGTTCACGCTCCACGCCTTGACCAAGAAAGGCAACCGCCCGAGTTTCATCCGTGCCGCTCGACCTGAGCAAGCAATACCGCTGTATGAATTGTTTTTGAAACGCCTCGCAGAAATCTCAGGTCGCGAAGTACAAAGCGGCGAGTTCGGTGCCATGATGGCCGTGGAGTTGCTCAACGATGGGCCGGTGACAATTTTGATGGACTCGAAGCGACGGGAATAATCTTATTCCACCACGACCTTCCGCGTTTCGTTGCCCATAGTCACAAAATACATTCCTTTTGGTAGTTCTAACTTTTCCTTGCCCTTGATTTCCTTGGTCATGATGGTTTGGCCGAGGGCATTTGTGACGGTCATATTGCCTGTGCCTTCAATGATAATATATCCATTGGCAGGATTAGGATAGACTTTGAAGGTGCTTCTATGGTTCTCGCAAAGATGATCATAGGGCATCGTGCAATATGCCGCTTCAGGACTCGCTGGCGAGGCATAATGCGATCTTGTTTCCTTCTTGCGTTGAGTGAAAATATAGGAAGTGCTTGGCATTAAGCCTTCAAATACTGGAGAGGGTTGCCACTCGCTGCCATTGATGTTATATTCACCATCTTCTATAGCAACAAGAGTTATGCTTGTGTCGGTGTTGCTCTCCATCTGTGGAGCTTCGGGCATGGGCTGTTCTGCTTTTTTGATAGGGCCAAAAAGAGGTGAAGTTATGGCTCCTGCGCAGTTTTCGGCCGTGACTTGCACACAGACTTTCTCGAAAATGTCATCTTCGGTCAAAGTGTAGGTTGAATAGACAGCTCCTTCGATAGCT
>JAEEGJ010030066.1_pt1 | contig 10654 bp, 8 predicted proteins | sample 8958761 | NCBI WGS metagenome assembly JAEEGJ01 (sample SAMN16246546, study PRJNA631951) | gut metagenome | biome: gut microbiome; feature: rumen; material: RS-attached | host: Bos | place: Iran: Karaj | collected 2018-10
ATTCCCGGCGGCACTTGGAGCAGAACCACCCAGCGTCAAACTCAAGAAGAAAGCGGTTTCTTCCATCGTATCAGTCCCGTGCATAATCACGATACCGTCCACATCCTCGCGTTGCGAAAGTTCCTGAATCCGCTTCGCCAAAGCAATCCAAATTTCAGAAGTGATATCGTCCGAATTGATATTGCAAACCTGCTCCACAAAAATGTTCGCCACATTCTTCAATTCAGGAATCGCATCAATCAACGTTTGCGCTTCAATTGAACCGGACTTATAACCAATATCATTGCCTTGTTCGCCAGCGCCCGCAATGGTTCCGCCAGTCGCCAAAATCACAATATTTTTCATTGCAGCATCCATCGTACAATCCACCACGACTCTCACCGAATCGATTCCAACAAATCTTTAGCGGTTGTTCCGTAATACTTCTGCAAAGCGCCATCCGTTCCGAGCTTGCGCAAATCCTGCAAGCACTTTGCAAAATTGCGGAAAGCCTCCGGACCGCCGCCGTCACGCCACAAAAGTTCCTCGACCATTCGCCTAGAGAACCAATAAAGTTTCGTCGCTTTTTCCTTATTCGATTCATCTACAAACGATTCCGTGAGCGATTCAACACTTGGGTATGATCCCGCCGGGCGTTCTTCGTTGTTATGCGATGCATCTATGACTTGAGCTATCCCCTCGTTCATCCAAAGCGGGACTTTGGCGCGCGTCATAGAACGTACAAAGGCATGAGTCAATTCGTGGAACAGCACCGGGCGATAAACTTCACGATACGCCATCAAGTTCACTGGCACACGTAACTTTCCATCGAACACGGCGGCAACCCAATCTGGGCGCGGGCCCACACCTTGATATTCCTTATCCTGATACAGCACCAAGCACATTTTATTTTCGGGCATAAAGTCGAACAAATTACTAATGGAATCGTACGCGACTTCCAAAACAGCAAGCGCTTCCATCACATCTTTCTTGGAAGGACCTCCATCGAATTCCAAACGGAAATGCATGGACTTTTCAACGCCCAGTTGCGCCATTTCCTGTTCCAAAAGATTTGACTTTTCGACAAGGTAATCTAAATCCTGGTGTTTAAAATTCAATGTTTCGATATAGCGGATACATTCCTGATAACGTTCCTGTTCAAAAAGAATGCCTGCCATATGCAACTGCAAATTTGTATCGTTCGGTTCTGACTTCAAAAGTTCGCGAACATTTTCCTCGGCACATTTCCAATCGCCTGCAGCAAGGCACGCATTGGTTTCTGCAATCATAGCTTCGTACTTTTCGAATTCCGCTTTTTTCTTTGAATACGATACAAAAAGCACAGCTACTAAAATAAGGCTAAGTAATAACAAAATTTTTTTCACAATGCAACTTCCGTTTATTTGACTTTACAATTCTAGTAAATTTCGCCCATCAGCCCACGAAACCACTGCTTACTAATTACTCACACGCCTCCCTCTAACAAATTTTAAAGTATATTTAGTTTAGGTTTGGTTATGGCAGAAATCTTTGATTACGATGATTACCGAGACATGATCAAGGATTACTACTTGGAGCACAAAAAGCACAACTCCTTGTATTCCTTTAGTACTCTCGGCAAGACGCTTGGCTTGGATTCAAGTCACGCTTATTATATAGTTCAAAAAAAACGAAATCTTCCCGTCCACGCAGTTCCCGCCGCAAAGAAAATGCTCGGGCTCGACGGCCGCGGAGCAGCCTATTTCGATTTGCTGATCGTCGCTTCACGCACGAAATCCGAAAAAACAAAAGCGGAAATCCTGCAAAAGGCGTTCCAGTTGCGCGATGTCAAGCGTCATTTGCTCAAGGATAACGAACTCAAGTACCTTAGCGCCTGGTGGACCATTGTCGTAAGAGCTCTCATCGAAGTGAAACACGGCAACGTGGACATCCCGGAAATCGCAAGCAGCGTTATTCCACCCATCACCGAAGAACAAGCGCAAGAGAGCATCGAAATTTTAAAATCGCTGGGATTTATCCAGCCGATCAACAACAACAGCAAAGTCCGCCTCGCCGACCCACATATCACGGTCCAAGGCGCCGAAAAAGCCGAAGCCATCCGCAGTTTCCACTCCAAGGTCATGCAGTTCGGCATCCGCTCGCTCAACGAAATTCCGCCCGAAAACCGAGACATTTCGACAATCACCATGGCCGTCGATGCCAAGGGCTTCGAAGACCTCAAAAAGATGCTCAAGGAATTCCGTAAAGAAATCCAGATTCGAGTCGATAAGTGCATCGTACCCGATCGCGTAATGCAGTTAAACCTCGCCCTATTCCCCGTCGCTCAAAACAAGAAGAAGGAAAAATAAAATGAAAAATTTTAGCAAGCTTCTTTATTTGGTTCCCTTTGGAATTCTCGCTGCCTGCGGATTAGGCAACGACTCTGCCGGGAATACGACGGAAATTGAAAACGCCATCGCCATTCGAGTTTTTAACGAAGGGACGCCAGCCGCAAACGTGCGCTACCAGGTGCTCCCTTCTTGGTACGTTGCCGACACCGCCGAAACGAGTTCTGTCAATTACACTTACCAAGGCACTACGGATACCAACGGTTGGGTTCACATTGACAGGCACGAGAATGGTTCTTACATCATCAACTTTACCAAGGGCGATTCTTCCATCGTCTTGCAGTACACGCTGAACAATCTCAACCACGAGTACACGCTCGACAGCGCCTCGCTCGAAGCCGTTGGTGCGGTCAAGGGTCTTGTAGATTTGCCAGATTCCGCCAATTACGCTTGGGTTGCCATTCAAGGCACCAACGAAATTGTCAAGACCGATTCTCTGGGTCAGTTCGTCATCCGTAAGGCGCCATGCGGAAACCTCACCGTCAGCGCTTGGGACGCTCAGGACATGGGCGCCATCGGTCAGACCTCTGCAACGGTAACAACGAACGATACGATTGATCTCGGGCTCATCGAAAACCCGAACAAAGTCATTCCCGAAAATTCAATCCGCTTTATGCCTTCCGAACTCATTTCGGATTGGATGCGCCCGCTCAGTTTCCCGACAGTACTTGTGTTGCGCTTGACCGAAGACAACTTCGATTTCAAGAAAGCAGCCAAGGACGGAAGCGACATCCGCCTTTACGATGGCAGCGGGAACCTCCTCCCGTTCGAAATTGACGGCTGGGATACAACCATCAACAGCGCCACGCTCAACATCCGCGTCGAAAGTGCTGCAGATACCGTAAGACCGTGGTTGCTCACCTGGGGCGACAAGGATGCTGCCAAGCTCAAGGACGTCAAGGTCTGGAAAGGCCTCAGCGACTCGCTCGTCAAAGCCCTCAATAGCGTTACCGTCTTGGACTTTGAAAGCGGCACGAAATACAACGCGCTCCCGGCACCGTTAAAGAACAAGTACGATTGGTACATCCAGCCGCACGACAGCGCAACCGTCAAGAACGACCTGAACAAGGATCCGACAAAGGGCATCGAAAAAGCCGACAGTTCCATCTTCGGTAAAAACGTGCTCCACGTGCAGTACCAGGCCAACAAGTTGGGACGCTACGTTGTTATCGGTACCCGTATTGCAGAACACCAGCACGACTTGAGCAAGCTCGATTCCGTAGAAGTTTGGATCAAGGGTGATGGCGACTTCGAAATTGTACTTGAAACAATCGTCGAATCCGACACGAACTATAAGACTTCGTACAAAGGAAGCGTAAATAAGGAATGGACTCGCGTGGTGGTCACTCCAGAAGATTTCGGAGCCCCCGACAACAAGAGCTACCATGGTTGGGATGTAACCCGCAACAAGATTACGCGCTTCACGATTTTCGTCTACAACGGCTCCGACGTGTGGATTGACAACGTGAAGATGTACGGGATTAATCTGGACGACTTGCTATAGCGGCTATAACGTCATGGCGGACCCGAGCCGCCATCTAGATTCCGGCTCTAGGCCAGAATGACGTTGCTGTAGTTAATAGAATTTGCATAAAGCACATCTCTAGTAACTAGTAACTTAGAACTATTAACTCATAATAAAAAAGGCCGTTTGGGATTGAAAACTCTGTTCGGCCAAGGTCACTTTAATATCATCACGAAGAAGAGTGATCCGAGTCTCCACCCGATACAGAAGCATCAATTCTCCAACACTAATTGATACTATCGAATTCAATCCCAAATCGGCTGTGTATTGGATACCCGTAAATTATGTTTATTTGGGGATTTTTACCCCAAAGCGCCAAATCCGTTCATTGACAAAATGTCAAATAATTGGCAATGCCGCCCAAACAGGCAATTCCGAAAACAAACATTTACAAAGAATTTTTCGCAAAAATGCAGCATTTAAGCTGTTTTTGCACATGCGGAACAAGCTCTAAGGAGCCTAAAACTTCGTGCGCTTTACGTAATAGAAGTAAAGCCCCACAAGAACTGATATGGTCACAACCCAGCTAATTGGGTAAATCACCATGAGGGATGCGAACGATTTATACTGCGGGAACACAAAGAACACCCAAAGAATACGGATTCCGCACACGCCAGCGACACAAGTAAGCGCTGGTGCAAGCGAACGCCCCATTCCCGAAAGCGCACTCGAAAAAACATCCAAAAAAACATTGATAAACAAGAGCCCCACCACCACGTACATGCGGATAGAACCGATTTCAATAATCTCTGGATCAGAGGTAAACACAGAAAGCATCGGGTGCGCAAAAATACAGCAGAGCGCGCTCAGCGCAATCGTCGAGATACAACCTAACAAGAGCGTCCAACGGACCGCGCTACGGCAACGAGGCATATTCTTTGCGCCATAGTTCTGCCCCACAAAAGTCACGCAGGCTTGCGAGAACGAATTGAGCCAGTAATAAACGATGAACTCGTAATTGAGGGCCGCGGCGGAAGCGGCTACCGTCGAAGAGCCCAAGCTGTTGATGGCGGACTGCAGGCACACATTGCTAAACGAGAACACAACGCCGCGAAGCCCCGAAGGTAAACCCACGCGCATAATGCGGCTCAAGAAAAGCGGAGTCACGCGCAACTTCCAGAATTCGAGTTTGAACGGACCGACTTCGTGGAGCAAGAAATAGAACAAAGTAAGTCCACTAATGACATTAGCAATGACCGTTGCAATAGCAACACCCGACACGCTTAAATCAAAGCCCGCCACAAGAATCAAATTCAGAACAACATTCACAGCACCCGCGACCATCAGCACGTAAAGCGGGCGTTTCGTATCGCCTTTGCCGCGCAAAATCGCTGCGATAAAGTTGAACAACATTACAAATGGCATGCCGGCAAAATAAATCTGCAGGTAACGCACCGCCATGTCCAAGATGTCCGAAGGCGTTGAAACCGCCGTTAGGATTGGCCTTGCAAAAAAGATGCCGACAAACGAAAGCAAAATTCCGCTAAAGAACGACACCATCACCGACGTGTGGACGCTACGGGTCACCGAACGGTAACTGCGTTCCCCGATGGAATTCGCAACCACCACATTCACCCCGACAGAAATTCCCACGAACAGGTTGATGAGCAAGTTGATGACAAACGTATTAGCCCCGACGGCGGCAAGCGCCTTGTCGCCTGCAAACTGGCCCACCACGGCAACATCGGCAGCATTGAACAGCTGTTGCAAAATACTAGTCGCGGCCAACGGAATGGCAAACCTCAGGATTTTTCTCCCGAGAGGGCCGTTCAACATATCCATGTTCGTCTTTAACGAAGCCGTAGCCATACAACACCTAAAAACGGGCGTAAATTTAGATTTTCGTAAGCTCCACTCCAAGGGCATTTTTCTACCTTTACGCCGAAAAAACAGGTGAGAAAAGTCGCTATAGAAAAAAGCGATTGCAAGCACCATAAAATGAGCCGGCGGCAAGAACCGCCACAAATCGGAGATTATCATGGGTTTTAAATGCGGCATCGTAGGCCTCCCGAACGTAGGCAAGAGCACCATCTTTAACGCAATCACCAACGCAGGCGCAGAATCCGCAAACTATCCGTTCTGCACCATCGACCCGAACGTGGGCATGGTCAGCGTTCCAGATGCACGTCTCGATGAACTTGTGAAGGTCTATAACCCGAAATCCATCGTCCCGGCCGTTACAGAATTTGTGGACATCGCAGGTCTTGTAAAGGGCGCTTCCAAGGGCGAAGGTCTCGGAAACCAGTTCCTCACCCACATCCGCGAATGCGAAGCTATCATGGAAGTGGTGCGCTGCTTTGACGACGAAAACATCATCCACGTGAACGGTTCTGTCGATCCGATCCGCGACGTCGAAGTGATCGAAACAGAACTCATCCTCAAGGACTTGGACACTGTCGAAAAGCGCCTTGCCACCGAAGCCAAGTCTGCACGTACCGGTAATGCCGAAGCAAAAGCTCGCCTTGCCGCTTGCGAACTCTTGAAGAAGAGCATGGAAGAAGGCCACGCCGCTCGCACCGTGATGCACGACAGCGAAGAAATGGAAGGCATCGTGAAAGACCTCGGCCTCCTCACCGCAAAGCCGCTCTTCTACTGCGCAAACGTCAAGGAAGACGACATCCTCACAGGTAACGCCTACGTGGACCAGCTTAAAGAATACGCCTCCAAGCACGGTCACGACGTGATTGTCATCAGCGGCAAGATCGAAGAAGAACTCTCTGCCATGGAACCGGCCGACAAGGCTGACTTCCTCAAGGAACTCGGCATGACCGAATCCGGCCTCGACTCTGTCGTTCGCAAGGGTTACGAAATCCTCGGTCTCCGCACGTTCTTTACCGCAGGCGAAAAGGAATGCCGCGCCTGGACGTTCCACGCAGGCTTCAAGGCTCCGCAGTGCGCAGGCGTCATCCACACGGACTTCGAACGCGGCTTCATCCGCGCAGAAACTTTGAGCTACGCCGACTTCCTCAAGCACGGCAGCTGGAACGCCGCCAAGGAAGCAGGTCTTGTCCGCACAGAAGGTAAGGAATACCTCGTGCAGGATGGCGACATCATGTACTTCCTGTTCAATGTGTAGCGGCTTCGCCGCAGTGGTTAGTAGACAGTAGGCAGTAGGAAGTAGACAGTAGGAAGAACTTAGACTTTATCGCCGACTGCTTATGCAATAAGCCCTCAAAACGCTGTAATAACATTGTAAAAAAAGGCCGCGATTTCTCGCGACCTTTCTTCAGCTTTCTTCAATGGAGAATTTCGTTAACCAAATTCGTCGTCGTAACCTTCGCCGAAATCATCAACATCAACGCCCTTTTCGTCGGCATACTCCGATGAGCTAAGCAGGTTAGCCACTCGTGTCAGTTGCACGAGCTTCATGCTTGGCGGCGTATATTTTTTCTTTTCAGTTTTGATATTCATATTTCGCCATCCTACTTAATGACCACTTTCTTTCTGTTGTGGAAATAGGTCCCCTTTGCGGTCGGCTTATGCTGAAGCAAACGCCCCTTCATATCGTACCAGCGGTTGTCTTCCTTGTTGGAAAATTCACCCGTACGGGTATTAATTGTTCCAATAAACGTAGTACCACCAGTGCTATCAGAAATCACATGAACAGCGACAGTTTCAGGCAGGCTATCTAAACTAGCCACAGTGGTTTCTGCGGTCTTTGCAAGGCCCTTGACCTTCGAAGGAGTTTCTTCGGTCAAAGTGCACTTCATATAGGCTCTGAAAGGTCTGATATAGGCGCAACTCTTTTCGCTGCAAGCAGCCTTCTTAAAGTCACCCACCTTCGTATCATTCTTGGCCTTTGCCGCAAAACCGTAAATACCCTTAGGCTTTTTGAATTCTATGCGTTCATAGGTTCCAATAACGTTCCAGTCATAACCACCACCAGAAAAGACGCTATGCCTACTTCCGGTTGTCGTATTGAGAGTCACAGAATGATCAGGATAAACGTTATCCATATTGAACGAAATAGTCGTATCCTGCATTTCGTTCATAATGATATAAGGTGTATTAGCCTTGATCTCGTTCGCATAAGTGCTACGAACTTCGACCTGGAAATGGTCCGAATACTTCATGATTCTTACGAATTCATAAGCGCTAAGGCCCGAGAGTTTCCATGTCGGCACAGAGAACGGAAGCATAAGCGTGGATGCCACCTTGGACTTAAAGACTCGGCTGTAATAAACGGAGTCCACCTTAATGTCCTCGGGAATCACCGGAGCTTCGTCAGAACTATCGTCGATGTAAGCGACTACTCTTTCCGACGCCCTGGTTTCCCAGCTATTACGCTTGGCTTCATTGTGAACTTTCTTAATCGTAACGGCTCCATACTTGCCGACGACTTCTTCGGCAGCAAACGATGTACCCGTCATAGCGAGAGCGAAAGCAAAAGCAGAGATTACCTTCATGTTTATCATTGTCTACCTCCAAATCTAGAGCCTAATAAGAAGAATAAAGATGCAAACGAAAAGCGCTTATAATCCTGTGGTTGCTGCTTGTTGTATTCCTTTTCGTAGTAACCGTAATGACCCGGTTCATATTCATACTGGTTCAACACAACAGCACCCTGCTTTCCGGAATAGCGCACAATCTTCGAGAGCGATTCCTTAATGTCATCCATACGATGCTTGCCATATTGGAGCACAAACAGCAAGTAATCGGCAAAAGGACAAATCAATTCGGCATCGGTCACCAAGTTTAATGGCGGAGTGTCAACGATAACCAAGTCATACTTTTGGCGAGCTTCCTTAAGCAAGTTTTCCATTGCATCGCTACGGAGCAGACCACAAGCCGTCATGTTGGTTTTGCCGGCGTTAAGCACGAACATATTCTTGTCGTATTTCTGCTGGACAGCTTCGTCTAAGGTTTTCTTTCCGACAAGCACATCAGCGAGTCCGGCGACACCGGTGCGAACAGAGCCACGACGCATATCAGCATCAATCAACAGCACCTTTTTGCCGCTAGTGGCGGCAATGGCAGAAAGGTTCTGAGAAACAAAGCTCTTGCCAACGCCAGAAATCAGACCCATCACGAGGATTACGGAGTGTTCCTTGTGCGAGAAGGAGAAGTTGATTGCCGTCATCATGGACTGGAAGGATTCCGTCACCTGATCTTCTGCCCTTTGCAATACAAACGGGATGTTCTGGCGCATTTTTACATGTCTGCTGAGCAACTTGTTGCGGGACTTCGGGATCTTCACAAGCACGTTCATCTTCGTTTCGCGTTCAATTTCAGAAGCGCTACGAACGCCATTCTTGAGCATATACATCAAGTAAGCGTAGAAAACACCCACTAAAAAGCCTACAGCAACCGCAATAAGGAAAATCTTCTTTCTCTTCGGCTTGGACGGCATCGATTCAACCTGAGCCAAGTCAACAATGCGCACGTTACCCACTTCACCAACACGCACCACGCGCAACTGCTGGATATTATTGAGCATATTCGTGTAGATTTCGTTATTCACGGCCACTTCTTCTTGCAAGCGGGCGACTTCCTGCTGCGTGAGAGGCATCTTTTGAGCGCTCTTCTTGAGCATATTCAATTCAGAGCGCAATTTTCCCAACTGCCTGGAAAGCGTCACGACACTCGGATGTTCAGCCTTGAAAAGACGCATTGCAGCTTGTCTTTTCTGTTCCATTTCAAGAATTTGCCTTTTCAGTTCCGTTTCTTTCGAAATATGAGCCTTGGTTTCGCCGGTCATGTCGATAGAACCTATTTTATAGCGATAATCAGCCAAAACCTTTTCAGCACTGTCGAGTTTAGCCTTGACCATCGGCAACTGGCTTTCCAAAAATTCAAGAGTCTTTTCTGCTTCTGCGCTACGCATTTCAACGTTCTGGCGCAAATAAGTCTTAGCAATCGTATTCAAAATGGAGGCTGCGCGATCAGGATAGCGGTGGCTAAAATGAACGGAAATAATACCCGTCTTTTTGCCCTGTTCAGCAACACCCAAAGCACCCCTCAAAGCACGTCCGGCCTTCAACGTAGAACCCTGTGCAATAATGAACTTCTGACCTTCTTCTGCAAGCAAGAACTTCACACGGATAACCAAGGAATCACCGGCGTAGGCGACCTTGCAAATTTCCCCAACCTTTCCTTCAAGAATTTTTTTGCCACCCGGAGCGATTACGGAATATCCGTCTTCGCCATCAGCGACGGCATACCACTTTTCGGTACGCAATTCAGCCGGAATCTGCAAAGAATCCAGATCCATACGGCCTTCCATATGAAGCAGGCGATTCCAAAAGCCCACCGGCTGAGCCATTAAATTAAGGTGTTCTTCCTGGGCAACCGTAGTCAAAACCAAACGGCTCTTGATGAGCTCAATTTCTGCATCAGTCGGGCTAGCCATTTCCAAGACTTCACCCATTTCGCCCAGAGCCTTAGTAGACTTGCTGCTATTGCCCTTCATGTTCACCTGAAGGAGCACGTCACTAGAAAATACAGGACGAGCCCACTGAGCAACAAACGCTCCAATCACTGCGGCAACCAAGACGCAAGTGATAATGGCTTTTCTATTTCTCCAAAGGAGGAGAAATATTTCCTGTAAGGAAATCTCTTCGTTGTCCCGAGTGGACGGAACTGAAGACAAACCAGATGCTGTAACTTTTTCTTGTTCTGCCATAATATTATCGTTTGATACCCACTCCAAGCATCATAAGTTTTTAAGGTTACGCACCAAATCAACCTGTTATCGTAAACAAAAGTTTAAGATAATCCCCAACACAATGCAAAATTTAAAATATCCTATACAAAAAAGTATCCC
>JAEEGJ010030067.1_pt1 | contig 10654 bp, 2 predicted proteins | sample 8958761 | NCBI WGS metagenome assembly JAEEGJ01 (sample SAMN16246546, study PRJNA631951) | gut metagenome | biome: gut microbiome; feature: rumen; material: RS-attached | host: Bos | place: Iran: Karaj | collected 2018-10
TCACACAGGGTGGGTAAGGTGTATAGACGTTGATCCAGCAAATAACTTTTTTGTCACAGGTTCAAATGACTGTGTTATTAAATTTTGGGATTTAGCTTCAGGAACTTTAAAATTATCTTTAACAGGAAATATAAATACAGTAAGAACAGTTCTTTTATCTCAAAGACATCCTTACTTATTTTCATGTGGTGATGATAAAATGATTAAATGTTGGGATTTAGAACAAAATAAAGTAATAAGACATTATCACGGTCATCTTTCAGGTGTTTACTCCTTAGCACTTCATCCTTCTTTAGACTTGCTTGTGAGTGGAGGAAGAGACTCGGTTGCAAGAGTATGGGACTTACGTTCAAGACAACAGATTATGTGTCTTGAGGGACATTCAAATGCAATTTCAGCTATTAATTCTCAAAATGATGATCCACAAATTATTACTGGAAGTAATGATACTACTATTAAATTATGGGATGTTCGTAATGGAAAGTGTATGAATACTGTTACAAATCATAAGAAAAGTATAAGGAAAATTGTTATTCCTGATAATGAATATAGTTTCATTAGTGGAGGATGTGATTGTATTAGAGTTTTTAAATGTCCTGAAGGAAGTTTAATTAGGAATTTAAGAGATAATGAAGGAATTTTAAATGGACTTGATTTAGGAGAAGGAATTCTTGTTAGTGGAGGAGAAGATGGGATTGTTAGATTTTGGGATTATGATTCTGGAGAAATTTTTCAAAAACTTTTAGTTCCTGTTCAACCTGGAAGTTTAAGTAGTGAAAGTGGAATTTTTGATATTAAATTTGATAAAAGTAAAAGTAGAGTTATTATGGCTTGTTGTGATAAGACAATTAAAATGTGGAAAGAAGATAAAATTAATTTAGAGGAATAAATTGTTTTATTGTTTTAATTATATTAAATTATATCTTTTAATTATATATACATATAAATTTTATTTTATTGTTTGATAAATATAATTTGTTAAAAAGGAAAGAAATTATCAAAATAAAAATTTAATATTTTCATAAAATTAAAAATAAATATTTTTTTATAATTATTCTCAAAAAAAATGAAAAAGCCAAAAAAAAAATAGAATGTTTTTAAAAAGTATATTAAGAGTATAACATCTAAAATGTTTAAAACTCTTTTATCATCAAATAGATAATAGTGAGTTTATTAATCATTTACTATAAAATATTTAAATTTAAATAAATAAAATATTAATTTAAATTTAAATGAAATTTCTATTAGAACTAAAAAATTCTCAAATTACTAAATTTAAACTATTTATTGAAAAAATAAATGAAATGTTTTCAAAATATGAAGGAGTAATAATGACATTTTATAAAGATTCAATTCAAGTAATAAAAGATGAAAAAAAAATAAATGAAGATTACAAAAATTTTAAATGTGAAGAATTAAGTTCAAATTCACTTTTTTTTCCATATATAATATATAAAATAGATAATAATGAAAAAGATCCTTTATCAAAAACTTTTGAGACAATAAAAATAGAAATGAAAGATAAAGAAAAAAAAATTCATAATGAAATAACTTTAAGAATAACAAGTGTATATATAAAAGAATTAAAAAATATATTTTCATTTTTAAAATCAAATTATATAAAAATTTACGCAGGACCATCTGAAAATCAAAAATGTGAAAAAGATGATGATGAAAGATATAAAATTGTTTTATTTATTCAACAATTAGATATTAGATTTACAAATATAAGATCAATATTTATTAAATCTATAAAAAATAAAATATATGATTTAGAAGGAAGAAACTTAGAAGATGCTTTTGTTAATTGTGAATTTTGTAAAATTCAAAAATTATCTATTTTTCTTAAGAATGCTTGTTTAAAAGGAAAAGAAAATATTTCTTTAGAAATTGAAGTTAAGAAAAATTATGCTCTTTTAGTTTTTCAATGTGATTATTCTAAATTTAGTTTTATAACAGAATCAAATGATTTTGAAGGAAATTATGAATCTAATTTTGCAATTCAATGTTCAGAATTATATGATATTATTAAAATTTTTCAAAATTTAAATAATTTATCTATTTTAATTACTCCTCTATTTTTTTGTCTCAGACAAATTTTATGTTTTGAGGAACAAGACTTTTGTTTAATTGAAAATACTATTCCTATTATAGAAATGAAAGATGGACAAAATATCATTGATTTTGAAGATAATTAAATATTTTCATTTTATATAATATTTAAATATTTTTATATAGAATATTTTTTAAGATTTAAAAATTTTTTTCAATTAAATAAAGAAAAAAAGGTTTTTTTAAAATATAAATAATTTTATTTAATAAATTAAAGCTATAAATTAATATTTAAATAAATTTGAAATACTAAAAAACATAGAAATTATTGAAAATATTGATAATAAAAGAATATCATAAATTTCTCATATTATTTGTATGCAAGCAAGATCAATTGCATCTAATTTTGATATATTAAAAGATGAAAAAATCTTGTACAATCATTCAATTATTATGAATTAAAAAAAATTAGTTGAAGTTTATCATTATATCATCAATTAAAAACAGAAATTGATTATAAATTATGTAGTAGAAATATTCCTTTTACATCTACTTCTAGTGCATGGGATATTGCAAGAATTATTCTTTATATAGAAGAAGAACCAATTAGTGATGTATCAAGATGATAAAGGAATTTTTCTTAAAAAATTAAAAAACCTTTTCTCAATCTCTAAAACAAATAAAATTGAACTTATTATTCACTTTTGTTTTTTAGTTTCAGTAATTATAATAGTTTCTTTTCATAGAAGAAGGAACAGACTTCAACTTAATTTAATGGCTAATTAATTAAAATTAACTATTAATTAAAAATAATTAAAATTTAATAAATTCATTATTTAATAATTAATATATATAAATATTATCATTATCTTAAAAATTTTGTTTAGTACTCTCATATCTTGAAGGTTTTGTTACAATTGTTTGAGTTTTATCCTTCCATCTAGATCTAGTTTCCCACCAACATTTTTTACCTATCCATAAGGTATACCATGTTCTTTTGCATACCTTTACACTATAATATTCTTTTTGAGAAAGATATTTCTTAAAACTGACTGATTTTGATTCTTGAGCAATCGTTATATCAGTCTTTTCATTTTTTAATTTATTATTTATTTTTAAAGCCATGTCTCCAGCACCAATTGTTCCTTGTATTGATGCTTTTTTTTCAGAATTTTGATAACTAACTGAAATTGAAGTATCTCCATAAACAGATGCATTTGTGATTATAGCAAAATTTTCATATTTAAATTGGAGCATATATCTATAATTATAATTAGGAACTGTTGCTCCAAAAGTAATTGGAACACCACAAACATCTTCTGTAAATTTTCCGAGAGTTAATTTTTCTTTATTAGTTATTTTGTTTGAATCTATATTGATTGATTTTAATTGATTAAATATTTTATTAGAATATGTTGTTAAGTAATTATCTGTTTTTGTTTTTATTTCATTTTCAATTGAATTATATATTGAAGGAATATCAGATATTACTTTAATTGAATCTGAAATATGAATATTTTCATTATTATAAAAATCTTGAAGATACTTTTTAATGTTTTCAGATTGAGTTTTAATATTTGTTTCAAATGAATTATATTGAGTTTCATTTAAATAATCTTTTAAATTTATTAAAGAATTATCAATTGGATCAGAAATATGTTCAATCATATTTTTCATATTTTTATTAAAATCTGTATAATCTTTTGATATTTGAATATATTCATTTAAAGCAAATACATTTTTTTGTTCTGTTTCAAAAGATTTTTGAATTTCACCAAATTTATCTAATATATCTGAAATTTCAAATTCTTCAAGATTTCTTAATCTATTATTTTTTTGAACTTGTGTATTTATTTCTTTATTAAGAACTTCTTCAATATTTGAAACTTTATCAATTATAAATTGTGAAATAGAATCTTGAATTGATTTTAAATTATTTAAAGAAGTTAAAGTGTTATTAATAATATCATCAACTGGGAAATTATTTTGAACAACAGAGACATAATCTCCGAATGAATTTATTTTTTCTTCTAATTGTTGTTTAATTGTATCATCATTTCCAGAATAAGCTTCATTAATAGGAGAAATTAATGTTTTAATTTTATTAATAAATTCCTGTAATGAGTTCTTTGATTCATCTGATAAATTAAATTCAAATTTAGAAGGATAAACATTATAATCATCTTTTATATATATTTTTAAATTATATATCATATCTTCAACATCACTATCCATTTCTGCAATAGTTTTTGGTGATAATTCATTATTAATTTCTGTTTTAAAAGATTGTAAAGCATTTTCTATATTTGTTTTTGAATTACTGATTTGAGTAGTGACTGAAGTTTTAAAATTACCTAAATCATTAAAATCTAAAAGACTATCATAATTGCTTTTTAATTTTTCAATAAAACCATCTGTAAATGTTTTTGGGAATAATTTTATTACATTTTGAGTAAAAGGTTTTTTAAAATTATCTCCATTTATTGTTGTAATTATATATTCACTAAATGATTCAGTAATTTGATCTTTTGTATTACTTTTAAAATTATTTATTACATTATTTAATTCTGTATTTATAATATAATTTAAATTAGTTGAAATTTCATTTGATAATAATTCATATAAAGTTTTAATTGAATCTCTTAAAGTATCTAAGAGCATTGATTCTTTTTGTAAAATTGATAATAAAAATTCCTTATCATTTTCTAATGTTCTTTCAATATTATTTAAATTTCTTTGAACTTTAATTTCTGTGATTTGATGGAGAATTTTATTTAAATAAATTTGACCAAAAGAAGTAGAAAAATCAGTAATACTTTTATTATATCCACTTATTATACTATTATCAATTCTTTCTTTAAATAAAACTTTTTCTTTTTCAAATCTATTATCACAATATAATTGTAATGTTTCAACTCCTTTTTCTATTTTTTCTTGAAGATAAGGAAATTCAAATGAAGAAATATCTAACATTTTAATATTAGAATCTCCATTTTGAAGATTTAAAGAATATAAATATCCTTCACTATATATTTCTTTAGAAGAATTTAAAAATTTATTTGCTTCTGAATTAAGTGAATTAGTTAAACTTTGAGATAAAGAATTGACTGTAAGTGTAGTAGAATTTGTTTCTGCTTGACTAATATTTGTTAAATGTTTAAGTACATTTTCATATTCAATTTTCATTTGATCAAGAATATCATTATTTATCGTTGATAAAAAATTGGTTATATTTTCTTTTTGTTTATTAAAAGAAGAAGTAAATATTTCTTTCACTTTATTATTTATAAATGTTTTTAATTTATTAACTTCATTATCATTTGTTTCTTTTGCAATCTCATATATATTATATGTTAATCCAAATAAATTAAAATTGGGATATGTCTTTGAATATTTAGATACATTTTCTTCAAAACTATTTCCAATTTTTTGAACAACATTTGAATAATAATTTATTACTTTTGTTAATAAATTATTATCAACTTTTAAATTATTAATATGTTCTAAATTTTGAAAAATAGTATTTGAGATTGAATTTTTTAAATTAGTATAACTTTGATCTATTGATATTCTATCAACAAATATTTTTTTGTTTGAAAAACTTTTATTATATTTATCAAATTCATTTGTAATGATTTCAGTAAATATATCTCTTTTATCAGTGATTGAATTAGCACTTGGTAATATAAATATTTTATTTGCAAGTGATTGTATCATAGATTCAATTAATCCTTCATTAATATTATTTTCAAAACTATTTGTTAAATTATCTTTTATAGATGTAATTGTTGGATTAATTAATTTTTCTGTTTCATCATTAAGTTCTTTAAATGCATTTAGAATTTCATTTGAAATATAATCTTTATTATAATCAGTATGTTCTTTAAATAGTTGAATGTATTTCTCAGATGAAAGTAAATTAAAAATATCAGTATTTTTAGATAAAGAAATTATTTCTTTTGATTTAGAAATTGCATATCTTAATTTTGCAAAATTGAAATATCTATTTTGAGAAGCAGTTAATTGTTCATTATAAATACAATTATAATTTTCATCAAATTCACAAAATTCTGAATCAAAATCAGATTTAACATTATTATTTACTCTGTTAAGCAATTGATAAATTATAATTTCATTTTTATAAACTGAATTTTTTAATTCAAAAGGATCAGTATCATTTAAAATGTTCATAACATTTTTTTGATTTGAATAAAGAGTTGAAGAAGTTTTTCCTGAATTTAAATTTGAGATTATATTATTAAATTTAGTATCTATTAAATTTAAATTATTTGTTGATTCATTATTCAAATTATCTTTAGGGACATTATTTTTAATTAATATTAAAAATTGTTCAATTCTTTTTTTAAATAAATTATATGTTTCATCTATTTTTATATTAATTATTGTTTTTATTTCATTTGATAAACTGTTAACCATATTATCAGTTGCTAATTTTTGGTCATTAATTATTTGAGTTAATTTAGTTTGAATTTCTAAGGGTTTATCTTTATATTCTTTAATATGAGATTTGAAATTTTTTTCATAAAAAGTTGTTTCATATTGATTATATGAATCTTTTACTTTATTATAAAATAAATTTAATTGATTTTGAATAAATGATGAATTATATTTATTATATGCATTTGTTATTAATATATTTCCTAAATATTTTGTGATTAAAGTATCTACTTGAGTATTGAAAGTTGTTAATAAATCTGGTAAATTTGAAAAATTATTTTCTAAATTTGATTTAACTTCATTTATAATTAAATTAACTGAAGATTCAATATTTTTGAAACTATTTGAAGGTAAAAAATCAGTTTCTATTTCATTTAAAGGGAAAACAATTTTATTTAAAAATTCTTCATTTCTTGTATTTAATGTATTTTGATAAATATTAAATAAAATGTTAATGTCTTCAATATACAAATTATAATTATCTGCGAATTTAAGATATTGCTTTAATCCATTAACAATTTCATTTTTCTTATTTACAAATGCATTTGTTTTAGTTAAAGAATCATTTAAAACTTCATTCAATTCTTTTCCATTTGCACTGCTTAAATCATTTAAAATATCTTCAGTTTTTTCTAAAAGACTTTTATTTATATTATTTATTTTTTTTCTAATTGAATTTAATGAATCAATCATATTATTTCTTTTATTATCATCATTAATAGCTTCGATAAGGGTTTTATTAGTTTTAAGTTTATCAGCAATAAACTCTTCTTCTTTTATAATATCTTCTAAATCATTTTTAATTAATTCATTTGTATAATTTTTTAATAACAAATTTTGAGTGTTAAGTGCATTTTTTACCATTACTTCAAATTCATTATAAATTGTTTCTGAAGAATTTAATTGTTCAATTAAATCATAATAAGAACCTATATCAATATCCCTAAGATTTGGAAGTAATTCAATTAATTCTTCTAAAAAGAAAATTGTTGAACTATCAAAAGTATCAAAATATTCTTTAAATTTTGATATTTCAGAATTAAAATTACTTTTTGAATTATTAATTAATTCTATTTGAGTTTCTTCTTTTGAATCATCAATATCTTTTTGTAATTTATTTAAATTTTGTATTGTTTTATCTATTTCATTAAAAATCGATGTAAAAGTAGTTTTTGAAGATTCTTTAATTTCATTTAATAAATTATTTAAAGGTTGAATAAATATTGGAGTAGCATCATATAAATTTGTTATATAACTTGAAAGATTTGATAATTCTTTCTTAAATTGTTTAATCCAATTGTTATTAAATTCTTTTCCAATTGAATTTGACAATACTTTTAATTCACCACTTATTTTCTTAATCACAGATGTAAAAATAGAAAAAGAATCTCCAATTTCAGTATTTCCTTTATATTGTAAAACACGTTGTATATTATCACCAATTTTGTAATCAATTATTACTAATAATTCCCCTGTATATGGAGTAATACTTAATTCAGATGTCATTCTAATTTTAATTCCTCCAATATTAGTTGCGAAAATAGGATAAGAAAATTTAATAAATTGATCTTTACTACTAATATCCAAATTTCTTTTTTCTTTATTTTTATTTAATCTTCTATTTCTTCTATTTCTTCTTTCTTTATTGGAAACAATATTTGATGTAATATTAACTTCTTCAAAAGTAGTATCACTTAGAAGTTGTTTAATTGTTTCTGAAGTTGTTTCATTGATTGATGTACTTAATAAATTGATATTTGAAGAAACAGAAGTTTGAATATCTCTAATAGGAAATTCAACAATATTATCTTCTCTTTCATTGTCTTCAGGACAAATTGTATCTTCACATTCTTCATCTAAACTTCCTTCACTACTCATTGAACTTTTATGATTTGATTTAATATTTTGTATATTTCCTTCTGAATCTACTTCTATTACTCTATTTCCTTCAACTTTACTATCTTCTATTTCAATATCTGTAAATTTAACTCCATGTTCTCTATTTTCTTTTAAATATAAATTTCCATCTTTTTTCTCATAATTATTTGATATTCCTTCTTCTTCTAATCTTCTTAATTTTTCATTTTCATTATTTGAATATAAATCCTTAGAAACAGTAGGAATCACTTTATAAATAAAATTTTTCAAATCAGAATATATTTTATGACTTATATATTGAGGTTTCTGAATTTCAAATACAGTTCCATTTTCATAAAATTTTATTTTAATTAAAGGTACATCATTATTATTATTATCTTCATCATCTTCAGTTTCTCCATTTTCTTCATTTTCACTTTCAATTTTATTTTCTTCATTTTCTTCATTTCCTTCATTATTTTCATTATCTTCATTATCTTCATTCATATTTAAATTAAAAATATCAATTCCTCCTTCATATCCTTCTTTACCATCAATCAAACTAGATTTATCTAAAAGTAAAGCATAAGCATAAAATATTTTTGAATTATCAGAAGCAATATTTTCATCATAAATATTAAGAAGAAATTTATAATTTGTATTAACAGTTTTTTCTTCATTTCTTCTTAATCCATTAGGATCATTTAAAGAAGTTGTTGAAGTTGTGACTACAACATCAGAACCTTGATAAATCCATATTTGATTTAATTTTCTTTGAATTTCAACAATAATTTCTTCCCCTGCACCAGTAGTTATTGGAGTTTCTGGAGGTGTTATAGGAGGAGATTCACCTGGTTTATTCGACGATTTCAATACACAAACCAAAGTAACAGCAATAGCAACTACAATTACTCCTATAATAATTGAAACAATAATACATTTTCTATTTTTTTTAGTTGTTGGAATTGTTGGATTGTTATTTGGTTGATTATTGTTTTGCTCAGATACCATTTCAACTTTCGTTTCCCCTGCTCCATATATATTGACTGCATTAACTTGTTGATTATCTTTTTTCACTTGTTTATTTTCCACATATGTTATTATTTCATCTCCACCAATGGAATTACTTTCATTAACTATTATTTCTTCTTTAACTTTAAAACTCATTTTAAAAAATAAGTATCTTGCACTATTTATAAGGAAATTTAAGGGAAAATCCCTAAATTTTATTTTTGTCTTTTTTTCATTTTTTAAGTCCTAAATTAGAATATTTAAATTCTCTTTTAATTATTTTTTTTAATTAAAAATCTAAAAAAATTAATTATTCATTTCTTTGACACCAATTTTATTTCAATAATTATTATCATCTGTTAAAATTTTAAAATCTCGCAGGTAAAGCCCATCATAGTGAACAAACAGGTTAACATGATCTACAGGAGAGAGACTTTAAGCTACTGCTACAAAACCAAATGAGTCGTGACCATCTTAAGCAAAAACGTGGATCTCGTTATAAAAAAGGTTTTTGAGATATATAATAATATTATTTTTTAATTAATTTATATTTATTATAAATACTATGAAAATTCTCTTTCTTTCAATGGAAAGAAAGTGAATAAAAACATTAAACAATAATTATTAAAAATGAAAATTTAGTTAAAATAATGAATATACTTTTAAAAATTAACAGAAGTACTTTCATCAAATAAATTATTTATATTTTATTTAAATTGAATATTTTATTAATAATACCTAATAACTAGTAAATTTCCAAAAATTGGTTTTATTTTATATTCTATTCCATTATAATCTAAATGAGGAATATGAAGTTCTTATTAATTAACAAAGGCTTTTATTTTATAATTCTTCTATTATCATCTTGATGCATCACTAATTGGTTCTTCATCTAAATAAAGAATAATTCTTGCAATAACCCATGCACTAGAAGTAGATGTAAAAGGAATATTTATACTATATAATTTATAATCAATTTCGGTTTTAAATTGATGATATAATGATAAACTTCAACTAATTCTTTTTAATTTATAATAATTTAATGATTGTACAAGATTTTTTCATCTTTTAATATATAAAATTAGATGCAATTGGTCCTGCTTGCATAAAAAAATATGAGAAATTTAGGATATTCTTTTATTATTAATGTTTTAAATAATTTCTATGTTTTTTAGGGTTTCAAATTTATTTAAATATTAATTTATAGGTTTAAATTATTAAATAAAATTGTTAAAAACCTTTTTCTCTTTATTTAATTGAAAAAAATTTTTAAATC
>JAEEGJ010030072.1_pt1 | contig 10650 bp, 9 predicted proteins | sample 8958761 | NCBI WGS metagenome assembly JAEEGJ01 (sample SAMN16246546, study PRJNA631951) | gut metagenome | biome: gut microbiome; feature: rumen; material: RS-attached | host: Bos | place: Iran: Karaj | collected 2018-10
AAGGTTACTATCTACATACGCATCACCTATACCTCTTCCGAAATTCCGAAGGCGACATTCCCTCCTGACGCTTGAAGAACTGCCCGAAAGCCGACTGGTCCGGAAAGCCGAACTGGTCGGCAATCTGCTGATGGGTCATCTCGGTGGTCAGCAGGGCGTTCTTGATTTGGCCGATTAAAAACTGATGGATGAGTTCTTTCGGCGTTTTTCCAGTTTCCTTTTTGCAGACCTTGAAGAGATAACGCTCCGACACGCAGAGTTTGTCGGCATAGTAGGTGATATTGCGGCATCCTGATGGAGTGTTTTCGCCGACCAGCTCGAAAAAATGGTTCAACAGCTGACGCGAACGTTTGCCGTTGTCGCCTGATGACGAAGTGGTGGCTTCTCCCACCGCATTGAAGATAGAAAGCAGCAGGTGAACGAGACTGGCGGTGATCATTTTGTGGCGGGCGATGAGATCGGGCTGATTTACTGCCATCCGAAGCAGCTCATAATCGGCGGCAAACATTCGGCCAAAGGGCTCATCCAGCGTTGTGTCGCTCCAAAAGGCCGTTTCCAGTGTCCCGATGTCTGCCTCCGCCCCAAGCAAAGCATATACGACATTCATCAGCGATTCGTCAAAGGTCATAAGCTCCACGACCATATTTTGGGTGGACGACTGCACGCGGAACGTCGCGCCTTCTTGCACGGCAAACACTGTTCCGGCAGATAATTTGTGCGTTTTCTGCTCGAAAAGTACCCGTATGCTGCCTTTGAGCACACGGCAGAGCCATAACCCGTTGAGGTTGGACTTCACGATTTCTGCACCGTGGTGATATTGTTGGATGGTGATTTTCATTCGGCAAAAATACAAAAGTTCCGAAAATATACAATACTGGTTCACCATTATACACCTTTGTTCCCTTTCGGCGCGGTATTTTTGCATTATTAAACAAATTTGAAATGAAGTATTGCAATTATATGAAAATCAACGGATTATTGATGTTGGTAGTTGCGTTTCTCTTGATGGTGTCGTGCCAGAATAAAGCGAAAAATGAGCAAAACGCCCCCGAAATCTACGAGCTACTCACGGTCACAGCGCAGGATTACACCTTGGAAACTGAATACCCAGCTTCCATTCAGGGTAATCAGGACATTAAGATTATCCCTCGCGCGGAAGGCCACTTGATGGGCGTGTATGTGAAGGAGGGCGAGCCTGTTCGCGAAGGTCAACTGCTGTTCCGTCTCGATGATGCACCCAGTCGGGCGGCAGTGGAGTCGGCCAACGCCAACGTGCAGATGATGACGGCCGCTTTGGACAAGGCGCAGTTGGAGTTCAACGGCAAGAAGAACTTGCGGCAGAAATCGGTTATTTCAGAATTCGAGCTGTCGCTGGCCGAAAGCGACCTCAATGTGGCGAAAGCGAACCTCGCTGCAGCGAAGGCGGCCCTCACCTCCGCCCGCAACGACCTTAGCTACACCGAAATCCGCAGTCCGTCCAACGGTGTGGTGGGGCGCATCTTTTACCGCAAGGGCGACCTCGTGGGGCCTGCCATCCAGGACGGACTCACCGTGGTGGCCGATAATCGTCAGATGCGGGTCTATTTCTCGATGACGGAAAAAACGGTGATGCAGTACCTTTCCGAGCACAAAAGTATGGAAGCTGCGATACGGCAGATGCCCGAACTGCGGCTGCAACTGCCCAATGGCACCATTTACGAGCATACCGGCCGTGTGGAGAGCATCAGCGGTGTGGTGGACGAGCGCACGGGAGCCGTCTCGGTCTGCGCCCGCTTCGACAACCCTGACGGAATGCTGCTCAGTGGCGGTACGGGCAAAATCGTTATCCCCACCGAGCTGCACAACGCCATCGTCATCCCGCAGGAGGCCACCTACAGCATCCAAGATAAAGTGTATGTGATGAAAGTGGTGGACGGCAAAGCAGTCTCCACCATCATCCAAGTGGAACCGCAGAACAACGGCAAAGAGTACGTGGTGATTAGCGGTCTTGAAGAAGGGGATGTGATTATCGCCAAAGGTGCGGGTTTTGTGGAGGAAGGAACGAGGGTGATTAAGAATTGAGAATTAAGAATTGAGAATTGAAAGATGCTATGACTGTCAAAACCTTTATATCCAGACCCTTGCTTTCCATCGTCATCAGCGTGTTCATCGTGCTGTTGGGGGTGATTTCGCTGTTGTCGCTGCCGGTGGAGCGCTATCCCGACATCGCGCCGCCGGCCATCTACGTGTGGGCGAGCTATCCGGGCGCGAGTGCCGAAACGGTGCATAAGAGTGTGGTGATGCCGCTGGAGGAGGCCATCAACGGGGTGGAGGGGATGACCTATATGACCTCGTCGGCCAGCAACGGATCGGCCAGCATCACCATCTACTTCGAGCAGGGCGCCAATGCCGATATGGCCGCCGTGAATGTGCAGAATCGCGTCATTCAGGCACAGGCGCAGCTGCCCGCCGAGGTGCTGCAGACGGGCGTGGCCACCGAGAAACGGCAACCCGGCCAGCTCCGCATCATCGCGCTGGAGAGTCCTAACGGCACCTACGACGAGAACTTCCTCAGCAACTATTTCTACAACAACCTGCGTCCCGCCCTGTTGCGCATCAAAGGCGTGGGCAAGGTGGAGGTGTGGGGTGCGCAATATGCCCTGCGGATCTGGCTCAAGCCCGACGTGATGGCGCGTCACAAGCTGATGCCCAGCGACATATCCGCCGTCTTGGCCGAACAGAACATTGAGTCCTCCGTCGGTTCGTTGGGCAGCAACTCCGACAATGTGTTCCAATATATGCTGCGCTATACGGGCCGCAAAACCGAGGTGACAGAGTTCGAGAACCTTGTGATTGCCTCGCTGCCCACCGGCGAGGAGCTGCTGCTGAAGGATGTGGCGGATGTGGAGTTAGGGCAGTCGGATTACGACTACATCAACAGCATCAACGGGCATCCGGGCGTGATGGGCTCGGTGAGCCAGATGGCTGGCTCCAACGCCACCAAAATCAACCTCGAGATCGACAAACTGCTGGCCGAAACCGAGAAATCGCTGCCTAAAGATGTGAAAATCGTCACCTTCGACAACACCAACGACTTTCTTTTTGCCTCCATCCGCGAGGTGATTCTGACGCTCGTCATTGCCATTGTGCTGGTATTGGTTGTGGTGCTCTTCTTCTTGCAGGATTTCCGCGCCACGCTGATTCCCGCTGCCGGCATCCTCGTCTCGCTCATCGGCACCTTCGCTTTTATGAAGGTGGCAGGATTCTCGGTCAACCTGCTGACGCTTTTCGCATTGGTGCTGGTCATCGGCACCGTGGTCGATGACTCCATCGTGGTGGTGGAGGCGGTGAAAGCCAAGCTGGATGAGGGATACACCTCTGCCCGCAAAGCCTCGGAGGAGGCTATGAATGGTCTTTCCGTCACGCTGTTCACCACCACGCTGGTCTTTATGGTCATCTTCATCCCCGTGGCGTTTATGGGCGGTACCAACGGCATTTTCTTCAAACAGTTCGGTCTGACGATGGCCGTCGCGGTGGGCATCTCGTTGATCAACGCGTTGACATTGTCGCCGGCATTATGCGCATTGATGTTGAAACCGTCGCCGGTAGAGACGCACGACCGAGCATCTCTACAATCGCGAATCCGTACCATTTACACCACGACCTTCAACACCTTGTTAAAACATTACGCCAATATGGTCTGCTGGTTGCTTGGCCGCAAATGGCTTACGGTCGGCAGTGTGGCGGTCACATTGCTGCTCTTCGGCATCCTCTTCAAAGTGGTGCCCACGGGCTTTATCCCCAACGAAGATATGGGCACGCTCTTCGTGGACCTTACGCCCCCGTCGGGCTACACGGCCAACAAGACTTTCGATCTGATGAACCGCAACTGCGACAAGATTCGCGAGCTGCCCGAGGTGCAGGATGTTGGCGGCGTGGTGGGTGTCGGAGCCGGTGCCAACATCTTCATTCAGCTGAAACCGTGGAAAGAACGCCGAGGAAAAGCGCACTCCTCTTCCGCCATTATGAAAAAAATAGACGAGATTTTGTCCCAGGAAACGGAGGCGCAGAGCTTCGTCTCCGAACCTGGTATGGTGGAGGGCTATGGCGGCAACGGCGGCTTCGAGTTCTCGGTGCAGGGCCGCAACGGGCAGGATGCCAAAACGCTGCACGCGGTCACCACCCGTTTTATGGAAAAGCTCAGCGAGCGCCCGGAAATCGGCGAGGTTTATTCGAGCTACGATGTCAACTATCCGCAGTACCGTGTGGATTTGGATGTGGCGCGGTGCAAGAAGATGGGGGTCGTACCCTCCACCGTCCTCAACGAGATGGGCGCTTACTTGGGCGGTGACTACATCTCCAACTTCAACAAATACAACAAGGTGTATCAGGTGGATTTGCAGCTCCGGCCCCCTGACCGCAACCGACCCGAGTCGTTGGCGAGTCTTTTTGTGCGTTCCGAAAACGGCGAGATGATGCCTATTAATCAGTTCGTCACCCTCACCAAGGAGTATATGCCGCAGTCCATCAATAGTTTCAATATGTTCCCCAGTATCGATGTCTCGGGCAGTTTTGCGGAGGGCAGCAGTTCGGGTTGTGCCATCAAGGCCATCCAGGAGACCGCCGCGAAGGAACTGCCCGTGGGCTACAGCATTGAGTTTGGCGGCATCACTCGCGAGGAGAGCCAGACATCCGGTAGAGTGATCTTCATCTTCCTGATATGCATCGTATTCGCCTATCTCGTGATGGTAGCTCTCTACGAAAGTCTCTTCATCCCGCTGGCGGTTATGCTGTCGGTGCCCTTCGGTCTGGCGGGCAGTTTGCTGTTCGCCAAGCTGTTCGGCGTGGAGAACAACATCTATATGCAGATTGGGATGGTGATGTTGGTGGGCCTGCTGTCGAAGACAGCCATCCTGCTCACCGAGTACGCTTCGCAAGCGCGCCGCGAGGGGATGTCGCTCGCCGAGGCGGCGCTCAGCAGTGCCAAAGTGCGTCTGCGTCCCATCCTGATGACCTCGCTGACGATGATTATCGGTATGCTGCCTCTGATGTTCGCCTCGGGCGTGGGCGCCAACGGCAGTCGCACTATCGGGGTCTGTGTGGTTGGCGGAATGCTGTTCGGCACGCTCGGCTTGCTGCTCGCCGTGCCCACGCTCTTCACCATTTTCCAAAAGATTCAAGAAAAAGTGCACTATGAAAAATAGATTGTTTTTGATATTGGTATCAGCATTGATGGTTGGTTGCTCTGTGCAGAAACCGGTAGTTGAGGAAGCCGTCAGGCCAAATCTTCTTGAACCGGACATCATACTGGTTGACAGTGTTCCTGCGCGTTCGTGGCAGGATATTTTCGTGGACGAATCTTTGCAAGCACTGATTTCCGAAGCGCTGACGAACAATGCCGATGTGCGCACTATGCAGCTCAATGTGGAACAGGCCGCCATCCAGATGCGGGTGGCCAAATTGTCTTATTTGCCGTCGTTTGCCCTGTCGCCATCGGCCACTGTCACCAAAGCCAACGGAGTACCGGTTTCCACCAGCTACGAACTGCCGCTCACGATGAGCTGGGAATTGAACCTCGGTGGACAGGTGGAGGCAACGAAAGCAGCATCGAAGTACCAGTGGATGAACGCACAAGAACAACTCAAATATACACAGCTGCAGCTCATTGCTTCCGTGGCCAACTTATACTACACATTTATTATGTTGGATGAGCAGCTGCGGCTGTCGGAACAGAGTGTGCGACTGCAACGGGAAACGCTGGAGACCATCACGGCGATGAAGGAGGTGGGGATGATGAACGAATTGGCTGTCAATCAGGCTGAAACGGAATTGCAGGCCACTATCGCCTCGGTGAGTGATCTGCGCCTGCAGCGCGAGAAGACCAAACGGGCATTGAATTTGTTGTTGAGCCGCACACCTCAGAATGTTCAGTGTTCCACTTTCGCGGATGTCAAAGACATCAGTATGGATGCGGATTCGCCTGTCAGTTTGGAGGCGCTGGCGATGCGTCCGGATGTGCGCAGTGCGGAGTATCAGCTTAGGGCCTCGTTCAGCAACACCAAAGTGGCGCGCTCGCAGTTCTATCCGTCGCTGAAACTCACTGCCAGCGGCTCGTGGACCAACAACATCGGTGAGATTGTCAATCCTGCCAAATTGTTGCTGAACCTGATTGGCGGACTTACACAGCCTCTGTTTCAGATGGGACAAATCAAGGCGGGTTTTGAGATAGCCAAGTCGCAGCAGGAACAGGCGCAAATCGCCTTCGAGCAGGCACTGTTGCAAGCGGGCAGCGAGGTCGCCAATGCTTTGTCGGAATGCCATACTGCCCAGCAAAAGCTGCTTGTCCGCAAGGCGCAGGTGGAGGCCAGCCGAAAAGCGGTGGAGAACGTCCGCGAACTGATGCAGTATTCCCCATCCGTCACCTATCTGGAAGTTCTCACCGCCCAGTCGTCCTGGCTCAACGCACAGTTGCAGCAGACTGCCGACTGGTTAGAGTTACAGCAAGGAAAAATCAATCTATACAAAGCATTATGCCGATAAACCATAGAATTATGCAATCAAGAGTCAATAAAAATGTAACCCTCTCGCGGTTGCAAGCCGACGACCGCGAGCAGTTCATCCTCGATAATCAGCGGACGTTCAAGTACGGAGCCACCGAGGAGTTCGGTCTCCGTGACGACCATTTTGAAGAGGACGGCGAAATCATTTCCCGTGCCACCATCGAAGCCTCCATTGATGGCGAGAATGCCGAAGCCTACCGCATTCTCCTCGACGGCGAGATAGTTGGCGGTGCCGTTATCAGCGTGGAAGGCGAATGTGGCGAATTGGAGCTGCTGTTTGTCAACCCTGAGGTTCACAGCAAGGGCATCGGTTATTCTGCTTGGTGCCTTATCGAACAGTTGCACCCCGAAGTGACGGTCTGGGAAACCAACACCCCATATTTTGAGAAGCGCAACATCCACTTCTATGTCAACCGCTGCGGTTTCCACATTGTGGAATATTTCAACAGTCATCATCCCGATGCGAACGATCCGGAATCAGCCGATGAAGAAAGTGGCGGGATGTTCCGTTTTCAGAAGAGAATTCGGGATCTCAAATCGTAAGCATAATTTCCTGCAGCCCATTGAGGAAGCGCGCCGCCTCGAAACCGTCCATCTGGGCGTGGTGGAACTGGAACGAGATGGGCAAGGTCGTTTTGAAGAGCCCTCGGCGGTATTTGCCCCAGGCCAGGAAAGGATTGGTGAACAGTTCGGAATAGACACTCGCCACACCGTCAATCTCGCATTCCACCAACGTCGAAGTGTCAACGGCCATATATTCGTCGCCGAGAAGATGGTCTTCGTTTGTGTCGTGCACCTGACGGGTCAGTCGCAGATAGTCCTCGTTGAACTGATGAATGTCTTCCGAAAAGGGAATGTCGCAGAGGCGGACAGTGCCGTTCGCTGTCTTCACAACGGTGTTGACCGACAGATGATCGTATTGCCACAGATGTCCACCGGCAGGCAGAGTATAGAACTCCTCAATAGGGCTTGCCGCCTTTCCGATGCACCAGCACATCAGCATATTGGTCTTCATTCCGCTCCGTTTGGCGACCTTGATCAATCGGGTGATGTCGAAGGTTTTGAAAATCGTCACCTTCGGCATCACAGCCGTCTTCCACAGCTCGAAAGCATATCCGCGCGGCGAGTCTTTGGGGTTGATTTCTTGTTTCATATCGTATCATTTTCCAAATTCTTAATAATCATTGCCGGTAATCCAGACATCGTGGTCGGTTGATGATTTGGCAAAAATACAAAATCTCACACAGAAAGCGAAAGCGTTCTACCTTTTCTATGCAGAATTTTGAATATGCCGTTGTTGGAGTTACAGCTAAAGTGATTGGCTATTTTTCTTTTTCCGCCAGAAGAACCAGATTTCTACGCCAATTCCAAACAGGATACAAACAATTCCCACATATAAGCCCCACTTCGAATCCCTTCGAGACCACTCATTATAGTCAGATAATGTATAGCAGGAATTAATGGATTCGTATGCGACCACAAAGGGGGCGTATTCATCTTGTGTATGGAGCTCTCTATTGGTAAGCGTATTATTTTCCACGACACGCTGATAATCACGAATAGGAACATGTAATGTTATAGGTGATTCGCTGGTCAGGTTTTTATCAATAATGTGTGGTATCACAAACCAATATTGGGGATATTCTATCAACTTCACTGTGGTCCGTGGATCATAACTTTTTGCACCACCTGAATATACGTGAACTTCCGATATGACACCATCTATACGACGAATATCCTTGGCCTCGATATCTTTGTTCGTCAAAAAATGATAAACTCCAAATATGCCAAAGCCAAAACACATCAAACCAAAAACAATAGCACCGGCAATTATTAGTTTTTGTGAAAAATGCCGCTTGTTTTCTGTGTCTCTTTGTTTAGACTCATCACCCTTGTAAAACAAAACAATCGCAAACGGCAGAAGCACCCATATACCAAAAAACATAGTAAGTATCAAAGAAGTCCACTGAACAGTCCCATCTCTGACCATATCTTTTGCGCTCATAAACGTCGGATATGCACAAATCAATGCAAGGCACAGACTCAGCAATATCGCATTTTTCCGGTTCTTTTGTTTGTCGTTTTCCATTTCTTCTTGATCCTGTTTCTGATATACCTCCACTATATTCCTTCATAGATCCTTTTGTCCATATCCTTGAACACATTGAAAACCACCTGCTTGACGCTGCAATCGGGATGTGCGTTCAGGTAGTCTTTGACGGTTTGCACGGCGATTTCGGCGGCCAGCTGGTTCGGGAAGCGGAACTCGCCCGTGGAGATGCAGCAGAAGGCGACGCTTCCGAGACCGTTTTCACCGGCACACGCCATAATGTTACGGTAACAGGAGGCCAATTGCTCCTTCTGGGATTCCGTCGGGATGCCGTCGGGGATGATGGGGCCGACGGTGTGGATGACGTACTTGCACGGCAGGTTGTAGGCCTTGGTGATTTTGGCCCGCCCCGTCGGTTCCAAATGTCCTTGCTGCAGCATCAGCCGGTGACATTCCTCGCGCAGCTGCACGCCCGCCGCGGAATGGATGGCGTTGTCGATGCATCTGTGCAACGGGTGGAAGCAGCCCAACATCTGCGCATTGGCGGCGTTGACGATGGCGTCCACGCGGAGACGGGTGATGTCGCCCTGCCATAAAGAAATTGAAAATTGAGAATTGAAAATTGATAATTGTTGGACGGCAGCCAATTTCACCACACCCTTCTCTTGCAATTGCGCCTGCAATTCCTCGTCCTGCAAACGCAGAAATTCCTCGCTGACGGGTTTCGGTTCGCGCACGTTGCGCAGGGCACGAAACAGGTCACGCTTGCCTTGCAAATCCTCGGGAATCCGCATCTCTGCATATTGCGGGTCTTCCTTTATCAAATAATCAATTAAAAAATCCAAACGGTTCATAATAAAATCATTTTTTTGGGTTCGCAGAGACGCAATGCATTGTGTCTCTACACCACCAACAACGTATCCAATACATCATTAATGTCTGCATCTATCACAATCGACCGGTCGGCAATCTGGTCCACGGTGAACGCCTCGCCGAGGTTGACGGTGGCGTAGATGGCATTCGGGTTCTGCATCGTCCAGCGAATGAACGGGATCTTGAAGATGACGGGCGTGTTGCCGCCGCTGCCCAAATCCAGGAACAACACCTTGCCGTCTTTGTGCCGCCGGATAAATTCGGTGTATCGTTCCGATGCCGCGTGCCAGCCCTCGTCCTCCACAAAGGTCTCGTCGGCGCGCAGGTTAACCTTCATCGGACCGCCGCAGACGGGACAACGAGGAATCAATTCCGAAGGGATACGCATATCCATCTGTTCCGCAATCATCCGTTTCACCAATTCTTCGTTGTCGTAGGTCTTTGGGTGACAAGGTTTTGCGCATTGGAACAGCCCGTAGTCGCCCTGGGTGTAGAATAATCTCTGTTTGTCAAACCCTGCCTTCTGGAACTGGTGATCGACATTGGTGGTGATGACGAAATAGTCCTTGTCTTTCAGCAGTTTGAGCAGGTTGTCATACGCGGGCTTCGGGGCGGGCACGTAGCGGTTGTAGTAGATGTGGCGGCTCCAGTAGGCCCAATGTTCCTCTTCGGTGGGAAACGGGTAGAAGCCCGCCGAGTACATATCGGTGAAGCCGTATTTCCCGATGAAGTCGGCAAAGTGTTGCTGGAAACGCTCTCCGGAATAGGTGAAGCCTGCCGAGGTCGATAGCCCCGCGCCGGCCCCGACGACGATGGCGTCGGCTTCGCACAAAGTTTTCCGTAGTTTTTCTATTTCCGTCATGATTCTTTATTTGTAACTGCAAAGATACGATATTTACCGAAAAAACGGGCAGACTTTTTCGCTGGAGTCCGCCCGTTTTGCATTATGTTATTGAAGATTGTCTCCGCGACGGGATATTATTTGGGGAAGTTGTACTTGCCGTTCTGGTGCTTCCACTCGCATTCGGGGGCGATGGTCTCCATCACATCCCAATGCTCGGCAATCTTGCCGTTCTCGATGCGGAAGAGGTCGTAATAGGAGGTGGGTTGTCCGGCAAAGGCACCTTCACTGACCGCCAGGATGAAGTTGCCACAACCAAGAATTTTGTGGATGGTGAAGTACTCCAT
>JAEEGJ010030075.1_pt1 | contig 10649 bp, 3 predicted proteins | sample 8958761 | NCBI WGS metagenome assembly JAEEGJ01 (sample SAMN16246546, study PRJNA631951) | gut metagenome | biome: gut microbiome; feature: rumen; material: RS-attached | host: Bos | place: Iran: Karaj | collected 2018-10
ACCGCCTCCACGTCCGCCTCCGTGCCGCACCACGCCGCGATGTCCGCGTTGAGCGCCGCCGACCCGCCGGGAATCGTGCAGGCGATGACGGTCGTCATCGGGAGCGCCGCCTTGATGCGCGTCACGGCGTTGGTGTAGTTCGCGAACACCGCCTCATCGGCCACGCCGTCGGCCACGTCGGTGTCGCCGCACAGGAACACGGTGAAGTCGGGCTCGCCCGCGGCGGCGCAGTACGTCTCGAGTCCCTCGAGAAGCCCGGCGCGGGTGGCGGAGGTCTTGAGCGCGAGGTTGGCCACGCCCGCGTGGCGCTTCCACGCCTCGGTGGCGGTGCAGAGCTTGCTCGCGTTCGCCGTGCGCCAGCCGGTCATCTGCACGTTCCAGCCCTCCTGCGCGAGAAGCACGCCGAGCGAAGAGCGGTAGCAGTTTCCGTTCGCTCCGTACACGAGCGTGCCGCCCACGTTCCAGATCTTGATCGGATTCAGCTCCGCGACCGCCGGCGGCACCGTGTGCAGCGTCAGGGTGCCGGACTCGAACGTCACGTAGCTGTCGTAGGGGCATCCCGTCACGGCCACGACGCCCCCAGCCGTGCGCGTGACCGAGCCGGCGGAGAGGAGCGTCACGTCCGTGCCCGCGGCCGGGGCGGATGCGCCCGCGTAGAGCGCGGACACGTCGAACGTGATGTTGGTCGCGATGCTCACCGTCCCGCTGAACGAGAACGGGCAGGTCCCCGCGTACGTGAAGGGTCGCTCGAAGGATAGCGTGTTCTTGGCCGTGTGGAGCAGCGTGCCGCCGTCCTCGATCGTCAGGGACGACACGGCGAACGCGCCGTTGGTGCACTGCGTCATGTCGAGCGTCCCGCCCGCGTGGATCGTCACGGGCACGGGCTGCGAGGAGATGGCCTTGTGCTCCACCCTGCCGGACGTGCGCGACGAGCTCATCACCACGGTGCCGCCGAAGATCTCCACGCCGCGGTCTATGCGCTGGTCCGTGTAGTTGTTCGCGATCGTGAACGTGCCCGCGCCCTTCTTGACGATCTTGGGATACGTGCCGTTGGCGTTGAGCGGCGGGTAGATGAACACGTTCCCCGTCTCGTTGGAGACCAGCACCGTATCCGCCACGTAGACCCATTTCACGTGGCTCTGCAGCCCCACCGTGCCGCTGCCGAGAATGTTGAGGTCCTGCATCTTCGTGCAATTTTGCCCCTCTTCGGAAGAACCGCCGTTCGTGAGCGTAACCGACTTCACGACGGTCGGATTCGCCTGCGAGCTGCCAGGCTGGCGGAAGATGGCCTGCGCCCCGTCGATGACGAAGTCCACGTTCGGGAGGTTCACGGCGTTCCTGTGGAAGTGCGCGACGCCGCTCTTCACGTGGACCGTTCCGGGCTCGCTGCTGGACGTGTTGCAGATCCAGAAGGACTTGCCGGCGTTCAGGTTGAGCGTGAGCGTGTGGCCGTTCAGCGCCAGCGTTGTCGCGGGGTAGTTGGGCGCGATGAGGCCCTGGCTGCCGCCGGTGACCGTCGCGTCCGCCGTCAGCTCGAGGCCGTACATCTGCGAGTTGTTGTTGGCCACGTCGCCGCCCGTGTTGCGCAGCGCGCCGTTGCCGTCAGGCCCCGTTCCGGCGATCTTGTAGCGGACGGCGTTTCCGCTCCGGCCGGCCACGTCGAGCGCCGCGCCGTCCTTCACCTCCACCGTCATGCCGTTGTTCTCGAACACGGAGGGCGTCCCATATTGCACGATGCCCTCCGCCACCGTGACGCCGGTGAGGCTTGACAGCACGCGCGACAGGACGAGCGTGCCGGGGCCGTCCTTGACGAGGTGCGCCTTGGCGCTGAACGCGGCGCCGGAGCTCAGGACGCTGGTCGCGTTCGCCGGGACGGTGACGCGGAACGTGCCCGAATCGCCCGTCACCGAGACGTTCCGCGCGGCAAAGTCGGCGCAGTCCGCCACGTGCAGGGCATGCCCGTTGAGGTTCACCGTGCCGCCTTCGGCGATGCCGTCCTTCAGGTCGGCCCACTCGGTGTCGGCGGAAAGCGCCACGTACTGCGGCAGGCCCGCGCCGGCGGGCGCGCCGGACGACGAGCCGACGAGCCGCGACGAGGCCGCGACGACCCACGCCGGACGCGCGGACGCCGCCCCGAGCGTAAAGTCCGTCGTCGTGACGTTCTCGTACACCACGCCGTTCGCGCGGTCGAAGAGCGCGCCCTTCCCCGCCGCCGTCCGCACCGGCACGAGGTCGCGCACGACGATGCCGCCGTCCTTCACGCGCATGGAGTCGAAGCGGAACTTCGTGTTGTACGAGTCCCCCCGGTGAGCGCCGAACACGCAGAGGTCGATGAACGGATAGGCCGTGAGGTTCTCCGAGACTGCTGCCGTGGCGCCGCCGCCTTCGAGCGTGGACTTGTCCCCGGCCGCGATGCGGCAGCGGTAGTCGGTTCCGGACGCGGGGGTGATCCCGGAGAAGGTGGCGCCGCCGCCGTGGAAGCGGAAGGTCGAGCTCTGCATGTTGAAGAGATAGGCGTTGCTGCCCCAATGCTGACCGAAGAACACCTTCTGGTTCTCGTACGTGACGTCGCCGAAGCGGAGTTCCGTCGTCGTGTCGGTGCCGGGCACGTAGTCGAGGCGCACCATCTGCGCGCCGGTGGACGTGATGGAGGCGAGTTCGGCGGCGTAGGGCAGCTCGCCCGTCTTTGCGAGGAAGAAGCGGAAATAGACGCCGTCCGCCTTCAGCGCGGCGGGGAGCGTGTAGACGTAGGAAGTCGCATCGGCGGCGATCGTCGCGACTTCGGCGAAATTATCCCAGGCGTCCTTCCGCTCCTCGCAGTCGGTTGCGCCGTACGCGACGTAGAGCTTGTGCGGTTCGGCGCCGAGGTTGGCGAAGGAGAGCGTCACCGCGTCGGCCGTCGCTGAATCGACGGAGATGGCGGGGCGGAAGCGGAACGTGGGCGTCTCGTCCATCACGCGGCCGAACCGGCCCTGCGGCAGCTCGTCGCCCGTCTGGAACGGCGTCGCCGTCTGGTTCGGGTAGAAGACGTCATGCACCTGGTCGTAGAGGCCGACGTCTCCCGCCGCATTCGCCGCCGGCACGAAGTCGAAGAGCGGCGTGTAGCTGGCGGCGATCTTCATGCGGTAGAACGTGTAGGCGCCGGCATGTCCGCCAGCGTAGTCGGAGAAGATCGCGAAACTGTTGCCGACGGACCCCGCCCGGCTGATGCTCTTGCGCGCCTCCGATCCGCCGCCCGTGATCGTCAGGTAGCTGGACGGATCGATCACGAGCCGGTAGTCCGTGTTCGCAGCAGGCGTGATGCCGGAAACGGTCTGGGGCGAACCGCCGTAAAACCTGAACTTCGTCCCGCTGTCGTTTTGCAGGATGAACAGGTATTGGCTGTTGCCCCACTTCTGCCCGAAGAACGTCTTGTCGTTCGCGATGGCTCCGGTCTTGAAACGGAAATCCATGATCCAGATGTTTGTGGCCGCCATGCCGGTGCTGATCCACTGCGCGCCGGTCGACGTGATGGACGTGAACTCCCTCGCCATGTGGACGCCGACGGTCTGCATCAGGAAGAAGCGCATCGGCCGTCCGTCGCGCAGCGCGGCCGGGACTTCATACGTGAACGAAGTCTGGTCGCAGGCGATGTCGGCGATCTTCTCGAAGGAGTCCCACTTCGCCTTGTCGTCGCCGCCGTCCGTCGCGCCGTGGGCGAGGAACAGCTCGTAGTCGAGCTCGTCGACGCCGCCGAACGCGAGCGTGACCGCGCTGTCGGTCTGCTCCGACACGCACACCGTGCGCGCGGCGTGCGCGCCACAGGCAATTCCCACCGCAAACGCCAGCGCGGCGGCGGCCTTGACCGTCGATTTAATCATGGACATAGGGCATCCTTTCTTGAAAATGGTTATCCAAGCTTTACAACGCATGGTACAAGATGGTGCAATCATACCATATCTCGGCATCCCCCGCAAGCCGAATGTGACATTCCGGTGACATTCGCGACCGGTTATTTCGCGGCGGAAACCAGCGCGCTGACATGAGACCTGAGACCCGAGCCGCCCAAGTCTCACTGTCTCGATGTCTCACCTCTCGGCTCCCCTCGTTAACGTCCCCCCACATACTCGACACGGAAGAATTCGGCCGTATGCGGATCCATCGGTATTTCGACCTTTCCGCCCGCAGGGATGTCGAATATCCGGCCGGTGTCAAGCGAGCGCAGCCGGATGGCTTCTTTGGAACGGATCGCCGCGGAAGCCCGGTTGCGGAAGTTCAACAGCGTGATGAGCGCCGTTTTGCCGCCCGCGCCGACAAGACGGCGGATCCTCAGGCTCAGTGAGGCGTTTTCAAGGATGATGCCGGAAGTCGGAGCGGGCATGAACAGTCCTCCCACGTCCCTCCAATCGAACCGTGACGCAAGGTGCGGATCCGTCCCGTCATCAGGCGTCAGCCAGAAACCGAAGAAGCGCGTGCCGATCCAAACCGCCCTGCCTTTGCCGTGGGGGCGATCCGTCATGTTGGCGGGAGTTCCCTCGAAAACAGCCCTGTAGGCGTTGTTCGGCGTCTTCGTCGCACCCGATTCCGTCACCACGCAATCAGTCCCCCCCGTCGTGCATAGCCAGTCGAGAAGCCGCACGCCCATGAGGTCGTCCACCTTCCGCTTGCGGTCTGCGCGGATGATCCCGTGCCCGTCGTAGCGGGCGAACTGCCCGTCTGCAACCAAAGTGCCGCCAGCCGACACCCAAGCCTCTATCGCGTCCAGCGTCCTGTCTTCCAGCGCCGCGCAGTCCGGCACGACAAGCGTCTTCACCCCGTCCAGTCCGCCCCGCTGCACCCGAGACTCGTCGATGAAGCCTGCCTCAAGCCCGGCGTTCTGCATCATGCACCAGGTGCAGAACCTCGCCATCGCCGGCGCCGCACTGCCCCGATACGACCATTTGTCCCCGCCACCACGAATCGCCGCCAGCTGCAGGGCCGATTCGGAGTCTAAAATGAAAACCTCCGGACGAATGGGGCGGGCATTGTCGAAAAGCTCCTTGTTCTCCCTGACAACGGAGCAGACGCGCTTCACGGCGTCCGACCGTTCGGAGTCTCCGCCCTCGAGATTCAGAAGCGCCCATTCGCCGCGAATGGTGGGCAGAAGCGTCCAGTAGACAATGCCCTTCGCGCCCGAGCCAAGCATGTCGTAGGCCCAAAGCGTCAGTTCCGAAGCATCAGGGCAGCCACGGGCTCCTCCGGTAAACAGCGCCATGCCGCCCTGGGTCTCCGTTATCCAGTAAAGCCGATCAGCCCTTTTCGTGGCACTTCGAAGGAAATCGCAGACATATCCGTGCAACGTCGTGCGGAAATAGCGCCCCAGCCAGACCGGGTAGATCGACCCGCCGACGAAGTCGCTCGCCTCGGCGTCCGTCCACGTGCGGCCCAGGTCGTTGCCGACGAATTCCCACGGATTGACATGGTGGGGGTGGCAGCCGTCCACCTCGTCGATCCACGCCTCGACATCCTTAAGCAACCGCGCGATCATGTCCCCCTTGAACGCAAGGAAGTCCATCCGCTCCGGGTAGTCCATCAGCATCTGGGGCTGGATGGGCGCACTTGGTTCGAAGACTTTTTCCCACGTCGGGAAGCGGTGGAAGTAGATCGCGTTCAAGTCCTCCAACCTTCCGTCGTATCGCCGCTTGAGATAGTCGCGGTAGGCGTCTAGCGCGTAGGGCGCGAATCTCTGCGGCATGGGGAACCGCGGCTCGTTCCACGGGCACCACGCCACAAGCGCCGGGGACTTCCCGTAGCGTTCCACGGAGCGGACGACGAACTTCTTAAGCGCATCGCGGAAGGCAGGCGAATCCAGATCGCCGAAGTCGTCGAGGTTGAAGCTCCGCGTCAAGTTCATCCACGCCGGCGGCGCATTCAGCTTGAACGTGTGCAGAACGCCAAGACCGAACTTCTCGCACGCCCGGTAGCATGCGTCCACCCGCGTGAAGTCGTATTCGCCCCGAGCCGTCTCGACGTCCGCCCAGTAGGGATAGACGCGGACGACGTTCATGCCGATCTCGCGCATCTTTCCGATCGCGGCGAATATCTCGGCCTCCGACATGTCGCGCCGCAGATAGAGGTGCGAGCCGATGCGCAGCCGCGTGTCGACCTCCCGCGTCGCCCCGAACGCCGCCAGGGCTCCCAAGCCGACCGCGACGGCACACGCAGCCGCCTTGCAAAACGCTTTTCCTGTTGCCATGGATTCTACCTTTCTCTAGCCATCCGGTCGGGTTAGTCAAGTTCCACGCGTGTCAGTTCCCCGGGACGGACCGTCACGTCCACGTCCCGGTCGGCGGCACGGAACCGTGCGCGAAAATCATCCGCACCAACGTTCGCGAGGATCGCCGCGCGCCTGCCGGTCACGCCGGAACGCCAGACGTATCCCAGCACGCCCGGCATCTCGCCCTCGGTCGTCGGCGAGAGCGGCGCGTCCTTGACGGCCCAGAGGAAGAACGCCTTCCGCCCGAGCCATGTCACCTTGATGCGCGGCACGGCATCGCGGAACCGGACCTCGTCCAGCATCTCCCCGTAGGCCAGGCAGTCGAGATTGGCCTGCCGGAACGCGACCAGCCGGTTGAGCAGCGCGCATTTGTCCGCCTGGTCCATGATGTCGGGATGGAACCATCCCAGGGACTGTCCCCACAAGAGTTCGCGCATCTGGAGCGCGCGGAAGCTGGCAAGATCGTCGTTGTGGTTCTCCGGCGAGCAGAAGTACGTGGTGTAGCCGGAATAGACGGCGTGGAGGAACGGCACGTCGTCCGGCTTGCGCGGCGTCACGGTGAGATAGCCGTCGATGACGTTCATCCACTCCTCGCCCGACCCCTCCGTGGTGAGGAACGCGCCCTTCGCGCTGTAGGCGGCGTGCGTCTTCGCGAGAAGCCGCTGATACCCCTCGAAATACCAGGTGCCGCCGCCGAGCGGGTGGCCGTGCGACGGGTTGTGGCAGGGCTTGCCCCTCACCGCGCCGATCTGGTCGAGGAAGAGGGACGACGCGCCCAGTTCGTTCAGGATCCGACCGGAGAAGTCGTTGAGCACCTCGTCCCAGAGCGCGGTGTGGGGGCACATCGGCGACTGGTGGCACGTGAGCTTTCCGTAGCGCTCGTAGACGGGCTGCCCGTCGGCGCAGGTGATGGCGTACGGACGCGCCAGCGTGAAGCTCAGCAGGTTCGTGCTCCACATCCGTCCCTGCGCGTACGGCATCGCCTCCTGCCCCAGCGAACGGACGTACGCGATGCACTCCTTCGTGCCGGGCTGCTCGGGGAAGTACTCCGGGTAGTTGACGTCGTGCAGGGAATGCTGCCAGGCGTGCCAATGGACCCCGGACGGCGTGTCCGGAAAAACCTTCTTGGCGCGCACGAGGACATTGGAGACGTAGTCCGGCCCGCCGTGGATGTTGAACCACAGCGGTATCTCCGCCATGCGACGAGGATAGTCGGAACGGTCGAGAATCCGCCCCTTGGAGGCCCACTTCGTCGTGAGCGCCCAGGCCCTGTACCTGCGCGCGGCCTCCCACCAGTCATTGCCGATGGCGGCAATCGTCGTCTCGAAACGCACGCTGCCGGCGGCCAGTCCCGCGCGACCGGCGTTTTCGACCGGCGCGCGGACCTTAAAGTCATGCTCCTTGCCGAAGTGCATGGACTTGATGCGCGCCTCGGAGTCGTGTATACCGACGTAGAGCCCCGCGCCCTTCGTGAAGAACGCCATCATCATCGGATAGTAGGCCATGCAGCCGAACTCCTGGTTGCGTCCCCCCCACGGGGCGTTCCGCACAAGGCGCGCACCGGTGTCTGAACGCGGAAGGAGCACGTCGCCCTCCCCGGAGGCCGTCACGTGCCGCATGATCGGATAGTCGACGTAGGCGAGTGCATGAGTGGCGGACTGATTGTGGACCTCCAGTGTCCAACGGGAATCTCCTTCCGCCGCGAACCGCACGTGCGCGCGCACGTCCACGGCACCCTTCGCGCCCGGCAGGTCGAGTCCCTTCCACACGAACGTCGCCCCGCCGTCGGGGTGGCGGATCATCTCACGGCACGTGCAGGCGGAGCGGTTGTCGAGCCGCACAGGCACTTGAGACCCGCAGCCTTCCCGCCAGAACTCAAGCGACCAGAGGTTAGCGTCCTTCCCCTCGCCTTTTCCGAACCGAGACGCGGACACAGACCTGTTTTCAACGCGAAGAAGGCCGTACCCTCCGGCTTCACCGTCGAACACAAGGCGCATCGCGCTGTTTTCCAGTACCTCACCGGCCGTACATGTCGATACGGCAATCAAGGCTATGAACAGTGCCGCCGATTTCGTGTTGATTTTCATCTTCACTTGCCTTACTTCAATTTGATTTTAATTTTACAAAACTCATCGAGAGAGTCAAGCCTCATTTGACAAGCCGGATATCGTGCGGGGGGAGGGTGATGTCGAGCGGACGCCCCTGCCATTCGCCCGTGACGCGCTGCGGCTTGCCGGTGGCGTTCGCCAACACGAGCGCACGCGCACCCGAGGGACTTTCGTAGGCTGCGAAGCAGACCGTCCGCTCCTGGCGCGCGGCAAAGCGGAACGTGTCGCACGTCAGCGCAGGAGGCTTGATCTGGAATCCGTTCGCGAGGAAGTCCTTGCCTTCGCCCTGGTAGAGCGCGATCCACTTCTTCATGAACTTCGTGTACGGCGAGTCGCCGGAAACGACAACTTCACGTCAGTCGCGCTCGAGGCGCACGTCGTCGATCAGGAACTTCGCCCCCGGCGGCGCCCAGATCACGAGACGCAGCTGCGCGCCCACACTGACCTCGGCCGAGACCTTCGTCCATTCGCCGGTGGACGGAAACGCGATTTCGCCCATCTCGCCGTCGCAAGTGCCGTACTTCAGCGAACTGGGCACGGCGCCGTTCAACGTCTTCACCCATGCCGAGAGCGCGTAGCGGCCCGGCTCAAGGCCGTTCACCGTTTGCGTGACCTGGATGGGATTGCCGTTGTCGCGCCCGCCTTTCGCCGGCACGTCGAAGAACAGCGACACGTCGCCGCCGTGCTTGTCGCCGTATTCGAGCGTAACCGCGTACCCCAGCCAGCCCATGTTGTTGCAGCCGGAGAAGTTCCACAACGGCTTGCCCGCATCGACGCCCTGCAGCATGCGGTTGGGAATCAACCGATCCCACCCCGCTGGTCCGCGCACGCTGTCGACCAGGCTCTCGAACCCGCCGTTCTGAAGGGCCGGACGCGACGGCTCCAGTTCGGCGAAGTCAGGTTTGTAGAACGGCATCTGCCCTTCCGCCGCCGCGAAGGCGAGCGAGAAGAATTCGTCGCGGAACGGGTTGGACTGGAACGTCGGCACGTAGCCGTGGTAGAGATAGGTGTAGACGCCCGCGAATTCGTCCGCGGGAGATTCCAGGTCGCGGTAGTCCTGAATGCCAACCAAATCGTTGTACATCATGTTCGGCTCCTCCACGCCGATGAGGCCGTTCGGCTCGACGGACTTGATCGCCGCATGCATCTCCTCCATCTGGCGACGGAACGTCTGCCACATCCAAAGGCCGTTTCCGACAGGATGGCCGTGCGCGGGCGACCAGCACGTGCGAAGTTTTCCGCCCACGACCTGATCGACCTGCACGATGTCGCAGTGCCGCCGCGCGAGTTCCTTCGTGAGGTTGTTCCACCAGTCGTGCGCCCACGGATCGCCGCCGCACAGCGTTGTCAGCGCGCCGTTGCGGAGCCAGAACGCGGGAACATGGCACAGGGAGCCGTCCTCGTACACGACAAGATGGCTCTCCACGGGCTTGATGAACTTTTCGCGGCCGTCCCACTCGTACGTGCCGTCGCCCTTGTCGCCGATCACCTTGGACCAGTTGTAGCCGCTCGGCCACGCGAACGGGTGGAAGTTCTTGCCGCGCAGTTCCTTCATCGTGGCGGTAAACACTTCGTCTGAGGGGTGGCACGGGAAGTAGTCCGGCCCCCACCACGTGCCGACCTTCTCCCAGCCCCAGAGCGCCGCCACCACGGGCTTGTCGCCGATGTCGCGCTTCCACCAGTCCACGAACTTCCTGATCGCGTCGGGCTGGCCCAACCACTGGCGGGAGAAGCGCGTGAACGCGGGCGCGTCCTTCATCCACGCGGGGATGTCGGTGCGGGCGAGGAGCGGCGTGCGGCTCCACGTCTGTTTCCGGTCCCACGCCTTGTAGATGTCCGCGAAGTCGTACCACCTGAGCGGCTCCGCGCCCTTCGCGACGCGACGCGTCACCACCCAGTAGTCCTGGGTGTATGATCCCGAAATCCACGTCAGCTCGCGCTGTGCGAAGCAGACGCCGCGCGCACCGCGCGTGAAGCCGAAGGTCTTCGTGTAGCCCTTCGCGTCCTCGATGCCGAAGTAGCGCCCCGCCTCGTCGTTCCACGCGGCGGCGAACTGCGCGCAGCAGCTTCCGGGTGAGGCGCACCCCTGCCACTTGCCCGCCGGCCACTTGGACGGATCGTGGAACACGCCGCCCTTGTTGCTGCCGGACATCAGCCGCTTCGCCTCTTCGCAGGGGATGACGATCTCCGGGAAAGACGTGCGCTCCAGGAACCATCCCGGCCTCATCTCGCAGGAAAGCTTGTGGCGCACCGCGCCGTCCGCCTCCCGACGAATCGTGACGCGCACTTCGCGCGCAGGTGCCGCC
>JAEEGJ010030076.1_pt1 | contig 10648 bp, 13 predicted proteins | sample 8958761 | NCBI WGS metagenome assembly JAEEGJ01 (sample SAMN16246546, study PRJNA631951) | gut metagenome | biome: gut microbiome; feature: rumen; material: RS-attached | host: Bos | place: Iran: Karaj | collected 2018-10
ATTCTTAACTCCGACCTTTAATACTCCTCTGTCCTTGATAGCCTGTACATCCTCAGAAGCAGGCGCTGCGATTGAATCCTCGGACGCTGCAACGACTATAGTATCTGTTGAATCCGCCGATGCCGTACTTTCAGGTGCTGCACTTCCGCACGCTACCAGCATGGCGCTCATCACTCCCGCCATTATTGCACTCAAAACCTTCTTTTTCATAATATTGTTCCTCCTATCTATTACCTGATTATCTTTCCCAAGAACTGTTTTACTCTTTCGCTCTCAGGATTATTGAAAAAGTGCTCCGGAGTTCCGGACTCGATTATCTGTCCGTCCTCCATGAAGATCACTCTGTCAGCAACTTGTTTTGCAAATCCCATCTCGTGGGTAACGACCACCATCGTTATATTTTCTTTTGCAAGCTTGATCATTACGTCAAGAACTTCCTGAATTGTCTCGGGATCAAGCGCCGATGTCGGTTCATCAAAAAGAATTATCTTACTCTGCGAACAAAGTGCTCTGGCAATCGCTATTCTCTGCTGCTGTCCGCCCGAAAGAGTTGTTGGATAAACATCCGCTTTGTCACTTAGCCCAACAATATCAAGATAGTGATAAGCAAGCTCCTCCGCTTCTTTCTTGGGTTTATGCTGAAGCTTTATGGGACCGATCGTGAGATTTTTAAGTACTGTCATGTGGGGATACAGATTAAACTGCTGAAATACCATCGAAGTGTTATCCCTGATGACCTTGGTCTTATTCTTGGTCGTAAGCTCCGTCCCGTTAATGTAAACGTGTCCGCTGCTTGGAACCTCAAGAAAATTCATACACCGAACGGTTGTCGATTTGCCGGAACCGGAAGGACCGATTATTACAAGCTTTTCTCCCTCCTCGACTTCAAGATTCACGTCTTTAAGAACGTGCAGGTCTCCAAAGTTTTTATTTACATTTTCAAGCTTGATCATTGCCATAAGCTGTTGCCTTTCTTTCCCAAATGCAAAGAAGGCGCTCCGGTATCAAACCGAAACGCCATTGTTTCAATGCATCTGTATTAGGATGAGTATGAATAAGAATAACAGTAAAGGCGCTCTGAAACACTAAGTGAATCAAAACGCCTTTGTTTGTATACAAGTATACATTGAAGTTTCTTTTTGTCAACTCTCTTTTTAAAAAAATTTTTTTGGATTACATTTCCTCGTTAATCAGCGTCAGTCCTTAATATTCTATCACTTGTTAATTTCAGTCCGTTTAAATTTCCCAAACGCCAGTAATCCAAAAATAACGGATGTTGCCACACAAACTCCTATTCCTAACAAAATATCATGACTAGACTTCGTCATCATAAAACCTTTGAAATAATATGGAACAAATAACTTAGAAAACTCTGGGAAAAATCCCATAAACAAACTGCATATTAAAAGAAATACTGCTATAACTCCAATCATTGTTCCACCGTTTTGCATAAAGAAAGCCACAAAGAATATGATTATTGTCCATCCGGCTATTGCTAAATATGTCTCCATATACAATAATAGAGAGCTTAATAATGTTTGAATAACTGTATTGATTCCCCATAATGCCATCGCAGTAATTGATGCACTTATCCAGCTCATAAACATAATTGCAAGCATAGTAATCAAAACAGCAACCATCTTTGCGATCAAAACCGTTGATCTACTGTATCCGCATAGAAACGGAAGTTTTAATGTTCCTGCATTAGTCTCATCAATAACTAGAAAACACACTAAAAGTGTGGCCAAGATAGGCAAAAGAATATCCGCTATCGTTGACAATACCTGCTCAGAAAAAGCTCCTCCTGTGAGTAGGTTCATTTGATCTTGCGGTATTAAGCCTTTAATTTCAATCATTCGGATTAATCCTCCCATTGCTAGGCTTATTCCTATAACAATCAGTGAAAAAATGAGAAATTTATTGCTTTTACAAATTTTATAAAATTCATTTCTAATACTCTTAACCATAATTCCCTCCTCTACGCTCTTTTGAACATCTCATAGTAGCTTTCTTCCAAGCCATCCTTAAGATCATCTATATTTCCACTAAATAAGGTCTTTCCCTCCTGAATCATAATAACTTTATTGCAGATTTTTTCTATATCGTGGAGTAGATGCGAAGAAATCAAAATTGCAACATTCCTTTCTTTTGCCAATTTTTCAAGTATTTCATATACATCTTTCATTCCGTATGGATCAAGTCCGTTTGTGGGTTCGTCAAGAATAAGTAGTTCCGGATCGTTTAAAAGTGCCCTCGCAAGGCCAAGTCGTTGCTTCATTCCTGTTGAATACGTCTTAACCTTTCTATCAGCAGCTTCCTCAATACCAAACATTTCCAACAGCATATCAATCTTTAAATCCGATACTTCCGAATAAAGATCTGCTATCATCTTAAGATTTTCTCTTCCTGTCATGTACGTATAAAAAGATGATGATTCGGAAGCAAAACCTATTTTCTTCAGAAAACACTCCTGATCTTCATGGAATTTAATCTCGCCTTCATCCTTTTTGATCAACATCATGATCATTTTCATTGTTGTCGATTTGCCTGAACCATTTGGTCCAACCAGTCCCATAATATCGCCTCTTTCAATAGAAAACGATAACTTATCTACCACTTTTCTATTATTGTATTTTTTTGTCAGTCCTGTCACTTCAACTATTCTATCGCTCATAATATTACCTCCTTATTGTTTTTGGTTTTATGAAAACAAAATGTCTATTATATCATCGATTGGCATAATCTTTTCCCCCTGTATTATTGTTTGTCTTTTTGATAATATAACTATAACAACACCGTCATGTATTTTTTCAAAAAGTCCATTAACTACATTTTTTATCCACAAATGACATAAAAAAAGCGATGCAAAAAGCATCGCTTTAAAAGCTATATCAAAACCTCTGTTATAAACCATCCCGACTCTATTGAATAAACGACCTTACCATTATTTCTGGATACTATTTCCTGTACATTCCTACTGCCTATCCCATGGTTTAATTCATCATTCTTACTCGTCTTTAATGAAGTTGTCTGAGGCATATCCTGTTCATTACATCTATTACATATTTTAAAATACAACTTCTTCTGAAACTGCTCTATATCAAATTTTATAATTCGCTCATCAACTTCGAGCTTCTCGCATGCCTCCACAGCATTAAGCAAAATATTATATACACATACACCTATATCAAATGTTTTGGTATCAACTTCGCTCATCATTTGACCGGTAATTTGGAAATCAATTTTAGCCTCTCCAATCTTAATCATAAGATTATTTACAATAGCATCTATTGTGCTATTACCGGTATATTTTTGGGCTTTGCTTTTCCCAATAATATCACCGATTTTATCTATATATTCCAATAGCTCATCTGTATTACCGTTTGTAATCATATCCCTCATTATTATCATATGTGCCCTAAAATCATGCCTGAATCTGCGAAGATCTTCGTCCCTTTTGATAATATAATCAAGGTATTGTGTCTGGGTCTCGGTAATAATATCATACTGCATCTGTTCTTCTCTTAATCTCTCATTTTTCCATGAAGCTATCCCTCCAAAAAGCATTGATGATAAACAAATAATACTTGTGATTGCAAAAAAACATCCGGAAATAATCAGATTTTTTTTACTAAAATCATCCCTAAAAAATTTGAGATTTATAGTTACAATACTAACACTGCATATAATAGCAATAAGAAAAGCAATCTTCTGCGCTCTGTAAAACAAAATGTGAGGAATATCTTTACATACTATCTTACAAATCAAATAAAACAGCAGTACCGCAATAGGAAAACTACACACACACAATATCAAAATACCGCTTCCTTTATTCCTAGTAACATCATGTCCAACAACAATCGAAACGGCAAATGCTGTGAGCACATAAAATAAGCTCTCAATAAACGCAATATATACAAAGGAAATTATATTCTTACCTATTTTTTTTATACTTCCGCAAAAAATAAAGAGGAATCCACCTAGAAGAGATACATTGCTGAATATCGGTATATTCCTGAATAGGTATAATCCCCCAAAAACAACTAAGCAATATGGTATCAGCAGCTTTTTATTAACTATTTTCATTTTAAAGATCAGAGTATAACAAAGAATGTATCCTATTATTTCTATAATGCTGCAAATACCTGTCTCTAATATAGCACTCAACTTCTCTCCCTCATGACATGAATTATGTAATCGTTATATTCTTCCTGAACCTTTTTCTTATATTTGCGACCTATAGGAATGTCAATTCCCGGTTCACTAAGATACATATTCATTCCCTTTATCTGTGCATAAAAAAGATTGACCATGTACGATTTATGAACACGAACTATGGGCATTCCACGCATTTTTTCTTCCCACTCTCCAAGTTTCCCTGTCACAATAAATTCTTTTTTTTTGGAAAACACTTTAATATAACTTGCACATCCCTCTATATAGTACAGATCACTTAACCTAACAAAACTGTCCTCGTCATTTTTTTTAAAAGGAATTATGACATCCTTATGATGTTCATAGAGCGCTTCTTTGATATATTTTCCTATCTGTTCCTCATTTATGGGTTTTCTTATAAACCCAATTGTTTTCATACTAAAAGTATCCCAAACCCTCTCTTCATGAGAGGACACAAACACTATTCTCCAAATATCCTCATGATGCATAATTGCCTGCATAGCAGCAATTCCATCCATTCCATTAAGTTCGATATCGAGAAAAAGAAGATCAATCGTATCACCTCTGTATTTCGAAACCTCTTCACCTGAATGAAATATTTCAAATCGAAAATGATCACAGATATCTTCCAGATAAGATTCACTTGCAAATCTTATTTGATCAATAAAAAACTCTTCATCATCACAAATGCCAATAACTACTTCTTTTGTCCCCATATTTTGTCTCCTTGCCTGATATTTCGCGCTCTTACAATGTATTAACTATAGTCTATTAAAGTTCCCATATTATATCAACATATAAATGACTTTTTTACACACATAAATAAAAAAGCAGAATAGATTATATGCTATCTATCCTGCCTTTAAGTTAAGTATAATATGTCATTTAAGTATCTTACCTTCATATTTTTTTCGTATTTCATTATATTCATTTATTGAATGAATATCTTGATCAAGTAATAGAATACCCGATTTAAGTATCAGAATCTTTGAATAAAAATCCTCTCTATCTCCCATATATCTTGAGGAAATAATTATAATGGTCCCCCTCTCTTTTTCTCTTGATAATATATCCTTACATATATATTCAGTTCTCATCGAAATGCCCTTAAACGGTTCATCCAAAATGAGCACGTGCGGCTTTTGGATCAACGCCATTATTATCTGCAGTACTCTTTTTTTTTCTCGACTATATGTAATAATATAATTATCTAATACATCCTTTCCGAAACAATCACTGTATTTTTTCTCATACTCATGATAAATAAAGTCTTTCACACCTTTTTTTCTACATATGTATTTAAGCAACCTTCCTCCGGTCATAAACGGGAAAAGTCTCACTTTCTCCGGAATAAAGATAATCTCATCCGAATTATACAAACTATCATTATTGATATTATTTCCGTTAAAAAAAATAGCTCCTTTGTCGGGGTCTATTCTTCCCGATAATATATTTAAGAGAACACTCTTTCCGGCTTCTACGCTTCCAAAAATCCCGCATATCGATCCCGGAAAAACTTTAAAACTTATATCTATCAATACATCCGAAATCTTTCTGAAAGATTTTGATATATTTTCAACTTGTAGCATAGCTTCCCTCTTTGCTAGTTTTAAAACACTTAGAAATAATATCCACAATCTTTTTAATAGCTATAACAACCAAAATTGCCACTATCAGCCTAAATTCGTATGCATATTCTTTAGGTCCATAATTATGGTTCACTCCATAAACTATAATATGAATAATACTCTTTATCTCGAGCACAAGCACACTTAAATAAAATGTTACCGATGCAAGAAAATAGATTATATATAAACCTTCAAAACTGTTTTCCTGTCTCTTAAGCCACTTTTTAAACTGAGCAAAAGATCCTTTTCGTAAATTCGGCCTTTGCAACAAAGTGCTAAGTACAAAATAACCGTCTAAAGGCAGTAACGGAGATAAATTAGCAAATACAAGCGATACATTTGTCATAACACCTATCAATAACAGATTCCTTAATGAACCATCTGAAAATTGCATTAGCATTAAGCATATGGATGCAAGTATTGAATTCAGATATACTCCCGCCAACCATACATATATTCTCTTTTTAGGAGCAATAGTATATATACCTGGAATTTTGACATAGAATATGGGGCTTCCGATATATAATGCAAAAACCAATTCCTTTGGTTTTAATCCAAAATGATATCCGACTACCGCATGTGCCAACTCATGCAAACCTACGCTAAGAACAAAGACAAGAATCATCCAGCTGATTCCCAAAGCAAAAGATCCGCTTATCTCATAATTTTTCAGATGAATAAACTCTCTCCAATGTTGTATTGCTAAAATTCCTCCAGATATTAACAACATAACGCTTAAACAAAATAGCGCTTTAGCATATTTTTCACCAACCAGCGAAAAAAAGCCGCATAATCTGTTTAGGTTCCATTTTTTTATTGTTGTTGCCAAATAATCCATCTCTTGCTTTTCAAGCTTAATATCTTCAGGAGGATTAGAGACAAGCCCCGCTTTGCAAAACCACTCGCATACAGCATAAACATCAATTTTAATATGACGATCGCTAAGTAAGAAATCATGAATTTCAGAGACAGTATTTTCACCGTTCATATAGTCTGCAACCAAACTGATTGCATCTTTATTCTTTTCGTTTAATTGAATATATTTATCGCACAGTTTACTTCCAAGCGAATATGTTTTGTTTTTTTTATTATTAAACAGAATCGTAACCTCTATACCATCTACCATTTTAGGTCGATAGTCTTTATCCCACATTTTCATAGGCTTCAATCTCCTTTTGCATCAAGAATATCCTATATACTGCCTGCTCTGTCATTCTTCTGTACATGTCACAAGTATCATCGCTTATCTCATACACACTTCCGGTTTCCAAGAGGTTTATTCCCAAACACCCAAAACAACTGTTCTTTATAAAACAATCCTTACACTTAGGAATATGATCTTTTTTAAAAGCGATTAGTTCATTTCTTATTTCCTTATATTTTTTCTGCTCGAATAAGTTTTCATCGTAAATATTACCCATACACATATTCTTGTCATCAGTAAACATGAAGCATGGATATACATCGCCATTGATTGATACCGACAAGCCTGTAATACCGGCAAAACATAAATAATCCTCCCGTTGCTTTTTATAAACATTATTTATGATTCTTGCCGCAATAGCGTAGGTATACATTGGAACTTTATTAGGATTATCAAAAATATCATCAATAGATTTTATAAAAGCCTGCCTGTCTTCCAAAACAAAGTCACAAGCCTTATCCCCACCGGCTGCAGTAATATGAAGCGGAATATTTCCGACTTCTTTTCTCAAAAAACTAATAACATCACCGATCGTTACATTGTGATCTACATGCTTCTGATTGTAAGTTACTTCAATTGTTTCCGGTTGCCCGCTCTGATCATGCATCTTTTTTATGTTAGTCAAAATTTTAGTAGATGTTCCTCCTCCATCTACAGTTACACGCATAATATCATTTACCAACGGAACGCCGTCATAGCTTACAGTAACAATAATCTTGTACTCTTTTACCAAATCGATAAATTCTTGTGTGATCAGGGTTCCGTTTGTAACCAATCCTATCCTTGTATTATTATGATATTTCCTTACATATTCACATACATATTTAATAAGTGGCATATTCATAAGTGGTTCACCACCAAACAGCTGAATAAAATCTATTGTTTCAAACCGCTCATAAAAGAGATCCAACGCATCTCTACATACCTTTTCCGACATTATCCCCTCATCGGATTGATATGATCCTCCGTTAGCATAACAATACCGACAGCGTAAATTGCATGCATTTGATATGTTTAAAACCAACTTATACAGTCCTTTCTTCCCTTGCTTCGACTGTTGTTTTCTTTTATTATTCTCTTTATCAACTGTTTTCATATTATAAAGTTGATTTTTTAAACTGGTTAGTTCAGCCTCAGAAATATTGTATTTCTCCAGTATTTCTCTATCGGTCACATTACTGTTTAGTTCTTCTATAATAGTTTTTGTCTTTTCATTTATCTCAAAAAATCTCATGCTTTCCGGTATATAAGCAAGGATTCCTTTTTCACGTTCTATTATTTTTACTTTCATCTGCTTTTTTCTCCTATTGAAGTTAGGATTACGATGGCTATTATTATCCATCATAATCCTAATCTTTTCAGCTTATGACTTTAAACATCCGGCTCCACATGTAGATCCGCCAATACATCCAATTCCGCATACTGCTCCACCAGGAAGTATACTTTCTTCAAGAATTGAAACCTCATCCAACTGAATCTCTTCAAAAACCAACTTTTCTTCTATTTCCCTTTTTTGCGTTTTTATCATAGCCAGTCTCCTTTACACCTTTTTAGCATGCTGCTCCACATACAGCTCCAACACAACTTGCACCACATATCACTCCTAACGCCGGCATAATTGCATCTTCAATAATTTCTGTTTCATCAATAATGATTTCTCTTACAATGATATCTTTGTTTTCCATAGTTTTCTCCATTCTTTTATTATTCTAAGATTAACCTCAATATCCGCATGCAGCTCCTGCACATGTAAGTCCACATGCAGCACCGCCGCAAATAGCTCCGCATGCAGCTCCTGGTCCTACAGGAGCAAATGCATCTTCCATTACATCCATAGTGCTGAGTTCAATTTCATTAATGATAATTTCATCAACTCCAGTCTTTTTTTCTCTCTTGTCCATTAGTTCTCTCCTTTTTTGAATTGTTATTTGTTGTCTTACAGAAACATAATGACTGTATATACATTCTCTCGAGTTTTCATTTATGCTCTGCATTTCTATATTTCAAAATTTATCATCATTCAACGCTTAATTTAAAAAAACTCCATAAAAAACAGTTTTTATACATGAATAACAAAAAAGTGCCCTCACTTTGTTTCGTGAGGGCACTTAAATTTACTATATATTTTTCTAAATTATGTATATCAGTCCTTAAAGGTTCTAAGCTCCGAATAAGCCAGCGGAACTGCGATAAGAGTGGATAAAATATCCGCACATGACTGTGTGATCTCAACTCCGGTGATCCCAAATAATCTGGGGAGCAAAAGAATGAGCGGGATAAAGCAGATTCCGTTTCTGGCGGATGCAGTAATTGAAGCTTTGACTCCTTTTCCGATCGACTGAAGCATCATGTTACTGATAACGATGGGGCCTGATAAGAACAGTGTGATGCACTGGAATCTGAGTGCTTTGATTCCGACCTCAACCGCTGCTTGATCCTTAGAAAAAAGAGCTATCAGATTCGGGGCAAAATAGTAGCAGACCGCACCGATTCCGATGAGGAAAAGTGTTGAGTACTTTACGCAGAAATTAAAGCCGTCTTTTACTCTCTTCAAAAGCCCCGCGCCGTAGTTAAACGAGCATACAGGCTGATAACCCTGACCGAATCCTATAAGCGCAGAAGCCATGAGCATCATGATCCTTGTCGCAACACTCATTCCGGCAATCGCAGCGTCTGAACCGATCGCGCCCGCCGTTCTGTTAAGAAGGAGGGTTGCAATAGCCGCAAGCCCCTGCCTAAATAAAGACGGAATACCTCCGTTTACTATCTCAAGAAGATAATGGATGTTAAGCCTTACATTTTTGATGCTGAGTTTTATATTCTCGCCCTTTGTCGTTCCGATAAGAAGAACAACAAAGCTTGTTACCTGTCCCATTACGGTCGCAATAGCGGCTCCCGTAACCTGCATGCGGAACCCCATGATAAGAAGCGGATCGAGAACCATATTCATGACCGCTCCGCTCATAAGTCCTATCATCGCATAGTACGCGCTTCCCTGGAATCTGAGCTGATTGTTTATAACAAACTGAGCCATCATAAACGGTGCGCCCAAAAGAATTATCCGCATGTAGTCTTTGGTAAAAGCAAGGCTCTGTGCGCTCTTTGCTCCGAGTGCACTTGCAATATCAGTCAAAAAAACATTTCCGACTATCGCAAAGATTACGCCCAAGATTATAGCTAATGCAAAACCTGTCGAAGCCATCTCGTCGGCTTCTTTATAATTCTCAGCGCCAAGCATTCTGGAAAGATAATTACCCGAACCATGTCCGCAAAAGAAACCTGTTGCCTGAATAAGCGCCATAACCGTAAATACAAGTCCTACTGCCGCAGTCGCCGCCGTGTTTACCGTAGGATCGTTTGATACCCTCGCCACGAAAAAAGTGTCCGCGGTGTTATAGATTCCCGTAACCAGCATGCTCATGATCGTAGGAAAAGCCAGCGTCATGATAAGCTTGGGAATGGGAGTGGTGGTAAGATATTCTCTTCTGTTCTGTGTTGCCATTTTAAAAAACTCCGGAATTTATTTATTTAGACTATCAAATTTGTCCTTCATAGTGGGATTGCCTCTTGTAAGCTTTTTGATACTGATATCTTCTACCTTATTATTGGCAATCCTAAGCTGATTGTCCGAACCCAGAAG
>JAEEGJ010030079.1_pt1 | contig 10648 bp, 11 predicted proteins | sample 8958761 | NCBI WGS metagenome assembly JAEEGJ01 (sample SAMN16246546, study PRJNA631951) | gut metagenome | biome: gut microbiome; feature: rumen; material: RS-attached | host: Bos | place: Iran: Karaj | collected 2018-10
ATGAAGGTAAATTTGAAGATTATCAAACAATAATCAAAGAAACATTCGAAACAGATTTTAAGAAGATACACTTTGATAAGTCAGGATTGCCTATTATTTCAGATGGAAGAAAAGCTAAATTATATTTGTTTGAACAACCGGTTATGGTCATAGCAGGAACGGGTGCTGGAAAAACAAGAAGAATTATTATTGAGTATATTCTTTCTGTAATTAAAGCAGGGGAGTCCTTTATAGTAAATGATCCAAAGGCTGAAGCATATAAACATTGCGCAGAATTACTAAAGCAAGAAGGATATAGAGTATTGGTAATGGACTTTAGAGACCCAAAAAAAGGGGAGAGATACAATATTCTCGAGTTACCAGCAAAATTATATCAATCAGGCGAAAGAGATATTGCTGATGAAATGATTAATTCAGTTTTTAAAACTATATGTGAGGGAGTTAAAAATGAAAAGGATGTTTTTTGGCATGTAACCAGTGCAACTGTTCTAGCAGGAGAAGCCTTATTGCTATGTGATAATTTACCCGCGGAGAGTGTAACTTTTAATAATATTTATAATATTCATGTTCAGGGTGGGGAACGTTATGGAACATCCAATGTAATGAAAGAATACATAAAAAGACATCCGGACAAGACATATTGTAGGCTCATAGCTCCATATGCAAATGCAGCCACGGAAACACGCGCCTCTCTAGATGCAGTTATGCTTTCTGCGATTAGTCCTTTTATTAGAAATGAGGGCATATGTGACCAAGCATATAATTCCACATTCGATGCTAAGGATTTGGTGGATGAAAAATGCGCTTTGTTCCTTTTGACAAGAGATGAGAGTGAGGTAAGTACTACAGTATCGTGCCTGATCGATCAGTTATACCAAAGAAGCGTGAATTACATTGAAGAAAACTATTCCGGCAGAGCACCCAGAAAAATCTCTTTTATTATTGATGAATTCGGTAATTTACCACAAATTAATGATATTAACAGTAAGATTACAGTATCCAGAGCTAGAAACATTGTTTGGATGCTCTGTTGTCAGTCTCTTGACCAAATTAACTATCGTTATGGTTCTGATGTCGCAAAAATATTGATAGGCAATTGTTTGTTGGCTTATATGTACAGTTCGGATGTAAATCTCCTTAAGATGATATCTGAGTTATGCGGAAGAACAATAGATGAGAATAGCAATGAAAGGCCTTTGATGAGTGTCGATAAATTGAGGCATTTAAATAAAGAACAGGGACAAACACTCTTTTTATTAGAAAGACTTAATCCCTTCGTCGGTTATCTTCCGGATATATCTCAATATGGTATTAAGCCAATAGAAAAACTTGATTTAGAAAGACGGAAAAAACAAAAAATAGACTTGTTTGATTTCAAAGCTATGGTAGAGAAAGAAATTGAATCCGAGAAGAATAAGGAGAATAGAAAAAATAAACCGTTCTTCTCATCTTTTGATGAATTTATGAAAGAACAAAGAAGTCTTAGGGAAGATGAAGATAAAGAGGACGATATTGATGTAGATTTTTTGGATTTTGACGAGGAATTAGAAAAAATAAATCTATCAATCGATGAATTGGTCTCTGAAATTGAAAATGACATAGAGCAATTACAAAAGAATGAAACAACAGATATATTAGTTTATAAAGTTTGTTTATTTAAAATGACAGGAGATATTCTTCAGAGTGCGTCAGTAATATCAAGGGATAGAATCAATTTTTTGCTTAAACAGGTTAACGAAAATCATCCTATACGTATACCTGGAATTCGGAAAGATACAGTAAAGAACATCATCAAGGAATTAAATAAAATTGGAACGATAGCAACTGAAGATGATGAAGAATAGTTTAGGAGAATGCTAATGGGAAAAATATTAGATTTTATTAACCCCCAATTTAATAGAAACTATAAAAACTCAATGGTATTAAATGGAGTAAATGCTACTCAAATTGGGTTTAACTACTATTGTGGGAAAGAAGGATTTCCTTTGGACAAAGATATGGCATTTAAATATTTTTCCATTGGAGCAGATCTGGGATGTCCAGAAGCTGCCTGGATTATAGGTTATTTATATCTTACCGGAGATATAGTGGACCAGGACATAAAAAAAGGTATTTCTATCCTGGAAAAAGAATGTAGAAAGAACAATTTGATTGCTCTCGCTTACATGAGTAAGTATTACGAGTTTGGCCATTATGTGAAAGTGGATACAGAAAAGGCTATTCTGTACTATTTAAAGATAAAAATGATAGGTGATATGAACATAGACAAATTTAAGTACTATTCAGATTATATAAACGCATCAAAGAAGCTTTTTAAATATTTTTATGATAGGAAAGAGTACAGGAAGGCTTTATTTATGTTGAATGGTTTGGAGAACGATTTCTGGAAGAAGTATCATATCTGGTTGATTAAAAATAAATTGAAATTAAACAGAAAACATGAGTCTTACTATCAGATTGCGTTTTGATGGAAAGAAAGGAGGCGTAGAATGAAATTATTAGCATTAAAAGGAAAAAAACAGAAAACTATTATTGAAAAAGAGCCTTATGTGTCATTCTTAAAACAGTTTGAGAAAATGAACGGAAATTTCGATGAACCAATAAATATAAAGATTTCTTCTCAGAATACCAACAAATCGTTCTTTTCAAATGGGTTTAATCTTGACTATGTTTATTGCACACAGTTTTCTCTGGATTTTATGTTTGGGACACTCATAGATGAGAACAGTAAGAAGACCAAATGTGTAGTATATCATGTTATAAGTTATAAATTCGATCCTTCCTTCGGGAAAATGATGTCTGATCTTGTTGAGGATATCAATTCAAGAAACGGATATCTATATTTATCGTCTTTATGCGAGGAAATCCAGATAGAGGCGTATATAAATAACTTGAATACGGTAAGCATAGCATATAACATCTATTGTCAGAAAAACGATATAAAAGAACTATGTTTGGAACTTATAAGCCATGATATAGCTTTATTCACACGAGGTTTTTAGGAGAAAAGAAAATGGATACAAAGAATCTATTAAAAGAAATGCTTCAGAACGAATCCTTATGGACAGATGAAAATGCTGAATGGTTTTTTAAAGAGGTGATTTTGAAATTATCCATATCGAATGATAAGTATTATGAACCTTGTGAGAAAGTTGTTTTTCCTCTTCTAAAGCCATATGTTTGTAAGCATGAAAAAAATAGAATATTAATAACCAAGGAAGCTGTTGATTTTCTCTGTAAAACATTAATCTATTATGTGCTGGGTTATATACCGGAAGATAGACATATGAATAAGATGGTAGAAGATGTCGCAGATCGTATTTCGAGAATAATTGGTAAAATCCCTGCTAACTCTGCAGAAATTCAAAGGTTATTTAAAATCTATGATGAAATAAAGGAATCTTCAGATTTCTACTCATTTATATCATTCAGAAATGTATTTGTAAATAAATTTGAGAACTGTATGTTTTACCGGAATGGCATTTTTATTGAAATTAGAGAGGAGGGTAAAGATGTAGCTTTATATATTTCAAATAAAAGATTTTTGGATGGAATAAGACAATCTTTTGTTAGGGATAACTTACTATACATCGAATCTATAAAAGAAAAAGGACAAAAAAAATATTTCCTGATTGATTTAAGAACCATAAGTGTATCCAAATCAAATGAAAAAACGTTTTATGAAAATGAAAATGCAGCATACAATAGAAAATCACACTGGGAATTGTTTGTATCGTGCTTGTTATCGAATGAATATTATAAATGCAAAAGTGAGATGACAATACAAAAGAGCCCATATGATTATCTATATAATATGGGTTATTTTTCAGAACTGAATTATATTAAATTAACAAATAATCTGTTTCCGGTGGTAACTTTCTCGGAATTCAGAAATAAATTTGAGGAATTCTATAATTTTGAGAGCAAACATTATGGAAATTGTCCAATAAACATACATGAGTATAAAACAGCAAAAGAGTTATTACTCAAAATTAGTCTTAACAGTCCTGAGGAGGATTTGACAGATAAAATTGCTTTTATAAATGAATTAGCGGATAAAATGCATTTGATCAAAAATGGTTTGCCATTATCAATAGCAATAGGGTTGATATACTATGCTATAGATTTAGACGAAGATGATTTTGGCGGTGCCTTTGAGATAGAGGAATACAGGAGAGAAATTAAAGCCTTTTCAAAAGTTGACACAGGATTGTATGAATTGCTTATGGAGTTAGATGATTACTAATCGAAAGGAAATAATATGGAATTAAAAGAATTCGTAAGAAATATGCTGAAAGATAATAAAGAATGGAATGAAAAGAACAATGACCTTTTCTTTAAAGTAATAATCAAATTAACTATTTCAAACGAAAAAATGTATCCAATATTAAATAATATAATACTTCCGATTATAAAACTCTATATAAGAGAGTATTTGACGAAGGGTATTAAAGCTAAATGGGTTCAGCAAGAGGCGTTAGATTGTATTCAGGATTCCTTATATTATGCGTTATTTGGAACACTTCCAGATACTGAAACTAAAAGCAAAACTCTCGATAAGTTGTGCGAAAGGATTGAAGAAGAAGTTCTTAAGATACCCGAAAGCCCCAAGGTAGATGAATTATATGAGAGATATTTAGATATAAAAGAATCTGCTAAATTCGGGTTCGAAGACGATGTAATAAAAAAATTTGCAGATGATTACATAAAGAGAATTCTTTATAGGAACGGGAAATTCATACAGATAAATGGCGAGAGGCATACAAAAGATTTGTTCTTAGATACTGATTTGGTGATTTCAAAAGTTTTGCATTGGTATCCTAAGGAAAATGAACTTTATATTGAATATTTCAACCCAAAGGGGGATTTTCAATATTCTATTATGAATTTAAGTGATTTTAGTATTTCGAATTCAGATGGAAATACATTTATCAATAATAGAAATTCCATTAATATAGCGGTTAAAGCGTGGAAAAAACTTATATCCTCAATGGTTCGAAGTAACTATAACTCTTATAGGAATATTGTTAATTCTAATAAAGATGAATATGAAAGCTTTTATAATTTAGGGTATTATTCGGATTTTAAAATGGTTAGGTTAAATAATCTGTTGTCAAAAACTATTTCATTTGCTGAGTTTGAAAAACAATTTAAGGCTTTCTTCGATGGAGATGATTTTGTTTTGAATAGTCCTATTGATAGAGGTAGATATGTAATGATTCGAGATTTTTTGAAATTGATCAGTTCTAGAAAAACTGCAGATGAAGATTTGACTGATAAAATTGTATTCCTCATGGATCTTAGGGATAAATTGTTATTGTCTGATATTAATTTGGGTGTAGACATTGTAATTGATATGGTTGTGAGTAAAATGGATTTTTGTTCTAAAGATTTAGGAGCAGATAAAGCGTTTGATTTTAAAGAATATAAAGATGAAATAAAGGTCTTTGAAGGAATTCGAAAAGGCGCTTATAGGCTTTATTTTAATCATGGCGAATATTTTTTATAAAGGATTCTGTTTATGAAAAAGAGAATTAAACTAAGAAAAATAATTAAATACTCATGTTTTGCATGTATTTTGGCGTTTATTCTTTTAACGATTTTCATGATTTATCGTAACGAAATAAGAAAAAGAAATGATATTGCTCCTATATTGGAAATTGAAAGGGGAAATAATACATTTGAATATGCCAGACAAGTTTTTTTAGATGAGGATTTTACAGTAATTTCGGATGCGAAAGAAATATTGATTGAAACGGTGGAATTTGAACATGAAGGAAGTAAAAGTATTCTTTATACAGATGGAAGTTCATTTATATTGCCACACCAAATTGGTAAGGTGACGATTACCTTTAAAGCGACAGGGTTTAATAAAATAGAAAATAGAATTGTAAAGGAATATATGGTAGTAGATAAAACAAAGCCAGAAATCGTTACTAAGTATAATTTCGATACTACAATTGATAATCCTGAGAGAAATAAAGTGCTTGGAAATGTATATGCTTATGATGAAATTGATGGGGTTCTTCCTGTACATATAGACGATTTATTGATTAATTATGATGAGCCGGGCTCGTATATGGCAACTTTATATACAAAAGATTCTTCAAATAATTATTCAGAACAGTCAGTCAGAGTGAATATCCATACCCCAGATCCCGAAGAAGTAATTATTTTGGTAAATAATGATACTATTGAACTTCATCCCGGAGAGACTATAAATATAGATGAATGTTTTTCTATAAAGAATAGCAATTTCTGTGATTATGGTGGAAAAACGGATATTATGATTATCGAACCCCCTATGGATGCCAAGTCAGATCCTTACAAGAAAATTGTTGAATATGATAAAGACACAAAGACACTTTCGTATGGTTCCCCAGGAGAGGCTAAAGTTTGGATTTTGGCAACCAACAGTTATAAATATTATGATGCAGATATCAAAATAGTTTGTAGTGAATAGAAGGAGATGTACATATGAAAATCATTAGTAATAAGATAAAATGCTTACGTTGCGATGAAATAATTGAATCTAAATCACATTATGATTTCAAAAGATGCTCATGCGGAGCATGTGCTGTTGATGGCGGAACTTCATATCTTAGACGATTAGGCAATAGAGGCGATTGGATAGAAATGAGTGAAGTGATTGAAGCTGATGGCTCCAAAGGGGCGGGTTTGAGGGAATAGAAGAATAGAGGAGATTATATGTCAAGAAACAAATACCCTATTATAACTCTTTGTGGTAGTTCTAAGTTCAAGGAAGCCTTTTATGAAGCTCAAAAACGATTAACAATGGAAGGCAATATTGTCCTCTCATTGGGATTCTTTTCACAAGCAGACCAAAACGTGTGGGCGGGGAAGGATGACAAAGAAATTCAAAGAATCAAAGATATGCTTAAAGAAATGCATCGAACTAAAATTGATTTATCCGATTCGATTTTTGTTATTAACGTTAATGGATACATAGGCGAAAGTACTAGTGAAGAAATTGAATACGCAAAGAGTAATGGAAAAAATGTTAAATATTTGTATGAATAACTTTTATTAATTGTGACCTCTCTGGCAAGATTATTGTTTTGTATGTGAGATAGAGTCTAAAAAAAGCTTTTCACTATGTAATTATATTTTTCTTTTTAGTGATTTTACTACTATAGAATAAGTCTAAATTATGATAGAATGAATTATAATTATAAATAGAGGGGGCAGTATATATGAAAATATTAGGACGCTATAAAGGGCGAGTTTACGCATCTTTTCGGATAGAGTATGATGCGCTGTTGGGATTGGAGGTTTCTTGCTTATGGACGGAACCATATAGTAGTGAAGAGGGAGAGAGTAGGTTTTTTGTAAACGTTCAATCGGGGTGTTATAAATTTCATATTATGACGACAAATGGTGAATACCTTAGTAAAGAACAAGCTGATGAAATAGTTAAACAAATAACAATGAATGATATAGTTTCTCTTGACGACAATAATATGGCATTTACCTTTGCGTATGATACTACTCCTGAAGAGTATTATGTTAGAAATGCGTTGGATGATGATTATACCGAAATCCCATTAGTTGTCATTTGATAACGGTATATTTTTTAAATATTACAGCTAACAAGAAACCCACTGACGATAGTGGGTTTTTGTATGCATGTCCACCAGAAAGGAGAATCGCACATTTAGGTTGGCATATTATAATTATCCTCGAGTATGTGAGACTTTTTCTATATACATATCAGTTATGGCAAAATACAAAAGTTCGGCTGGATCTGAGTTGGGATTAATCCAGTTTTCAATCTGATTTTTGGGAAAAATAACAGGCATTCTGTCGTGTATTTTTGCGATTTCCTCGGATGGGGACATAGTAAGGATGGTAAAAACAGGATAGTTTCCTTCAATTCGATATAAGCCGGCGAGATATGTTAGATCCATGTTTTGTGGTTGAATCAAGTATTTTTCCTTATTAATTGTTTTTCCGTTAGAATCTTTTATATGCTTCCATTCGAAATAATAAGATGAAGGAACTATGCACCGTCGATGTTGCCAAGAATCTTTGAAATTCTTCTTTTCATAAGCAGTTTCTGATCTGGCGTTAATATATAACATATTTTTTGGTTCAGTTGATGCTGGATTAGTTGCAGGAATGTTAAAGCCCCATTTCATAGCAAAGAAGCACATCTGACCATTCTTATTGGGTGCAATAACAGGAGCAAGTTCAGAGGGATGAACTTCGCCGTTTGTAATAACTGGAATTCCCAACTTGCTTACCATTTCTATTGTTAATGGCAAAGATTCAACTTTATTTGCGATTTCTCTTAAATCTGGATTTGAATTGTCATAATAATATCGCGTACACATATCTTTTCCTCACAAAAATATAATACCATAAACTTGTGGAAGTGACTTCCAGAAGTTTTCTATGATATAGATTTTTTTTTTACTGTGCGTATGAGTTGTAAAATCCCATGAAAAGTATTACGATAAACCGCAATATTTTTTCAACCTCCTTTTTATTATAATAATTGAAAAAGGAGATTTTTTATGTTTAAAGTTAATGAAATCAATTCTATGAAACGAATCAGAGGCATTATCGAAGAGATAATACGGAAATTGGAGTATTCTTCACCAAATAAGGATATAGTGAATCAAATGTGCTCTGACACGTTGGAACTATTGTTTGCATATGTGTTGTGTGTTGAAGAAAAGGATCGTGACATTATTGAGGAGTTATCAAAGAAACGACCTGAACCAGGATGGGAGAGTTTCTATGATATTCTTATGTATTTACCGATTCCTGGGAGCTTTCCCAATGAAAACGATGAGTATTTTTATAAAAAAAGGCATATTATAAATGAGTTACATAAAAACCTATATGCTTTGTGTGATCCAATTAATGAGATAGTTTTAGATGCTGACCCAGAGTTGGATGACACGAAATATCCGGATGAATTATTATTGTCAGCATTTTTCTCAGGCGAAAGACTTTGCAATGTTTTTCCTTTATCGGAATATGAAAACGAAATCATAACGGAGTATAGATTTGCATTAATGAGGATGGCTAAAGTGTTTCTGGATGAATAGAAATAAAATTTATTTGAAATATTATTGGTACATCACAGTTATCGGGCTATTATCGGATATTTACCAATATTGTGGAACTATGAAGATTTGATATACTTTTATTTTACAGTAGCTTATTATGAGTGCCGTAGTGATGCCGGTGATGGGCCTCTAACGTCCGATTTTGTACCGCTTAAAGGTTTTGACATAAAAAAATCGGGGTGTTATAGTTAAAATGTGCAAAGGGTGTAGGTAAGACAAAACAACACCAAATCACAAGTTTTCTTTTGCAAAAGAATTTGACAAATTTAAGCGTTTGATTGCAACAGTAAGTTGTAAGCCAAGCGCTTTTTTTATTGTCCGTAACAAGATGGCGGGAGACGTCCCAAAGTCAAACAAAGATTAACAAAAGGAGATTTAAAATGTTAAATTACGAAGATTTTAAAGAAAAATTCAAGGAGAGCGTCAATGAAAAGCTTGAAGCTGAAGGAATCAAGGCAAATCTTTCATTTCATACTGTACAAAAGCTTAATGAAAGCTACGATGCATTAACCGTCAATCCTGAAGGAGATAGCATTGGTGTAAACATCCCAGTTGACAGGTTTTACAGTGCCTATAATGAAGGAATGGATTTCGATGATACCACGGATAAGGCAGTAGTTTTAATCAACCAGGGAATTAATGAAAGACCTGATTTTGATATTGATTCATTATCAGATTACAGCCAGATGAAAGAAAAGCTTGCTATGGAAGTTGTTTCTGTTGAGGCTAACAAAGAGATGCTTGAAAGCGTTCCCCACAAAATGCTTGAAGATATGGCCATTGTTTACAGATTTGTCTTGAATAGTGACGAAGATGGTCGTTCTTCTGTTCTTGTAACAAACAAGATGCTTGAAAATTATGGGATTACAGCTGAACAGCTTCATACTGATGCTTTGGAAATCGCCCCACAGATTAAACCTGTTGAGATCAAGGGCATGAGCGAAGTTCTCGCTGAGCTTATGGGAGTCGAACAGGCAGAGATGATGGGTGTTGGTCCCGTAGCACCTGAAGATGAGCAGATGTATGTGGCAACTGTTCCTGATAAGGTTCACGGTGCAGGCGTTCTTGCTTATGAAGAATTCATGGACAAGGCGGCTGAAAGAGCAGGCGGTGACTTCTATATTTTACCGAGTTCAATTCATGAAATTTTGATCGTGCCTGATAATGGTGAGATGGATCTTAAAGCACTTGAAGATATGGTTAAGGAAGTTAATGCCACTCAGGTTGCTCCTCAGGATAAGCTTACCGACAGCGTATATCACTATGATTCTAAAGAGAAAATCTTTGAGTTGGGTGAGAAGTTCGTTGCACGCCAGGCAGAGAAAGAGGCTGAGAAAGCATCAGAAAAAGGCGAGAAGAAATCAGTTCTCGGTGATTTAAAGGCCAAGAAGGACGAAGTTGCTAAAAAGCCTAAGAAAGATCATATCGAAAAAGGCGTTAAAAGCAAGGAAGCAGCACTTTAAGATGCAAATACAACTAAATAATGGATAAAGAAGCGCTTTGCAATTGCAGGGCGCTTCTTTTATGAAACGGAGGAAATTTATGACAGA
>JAEEGJ010030081.1_pt1 | contig 10648 bp, 6 predicted proteins | sample 8958761 | NCBI WGS metagenome assembly JAEEGJ01 (sample SAMN16246546, study PRJNA631951) | gut metagenome | biome: gut microbiome; feature: rumen; material: RS-attached | host: Bos | place: Iran: Karaj | collected 2018-10
CAGATTTTCCAACAAAAAAAGCGCAGCTATCCTCTACGATGCGATGCGATGCGATGCGATGCGATGCGATGCGATGCGATGCGATGCGATGCGAAATCGTAGACTACCTGCGTCATACCTGTCAAGCCCTTTCTTAGATTTTATTTCTCTTTTTCATTGGTGAAAAATTAAGTGCATTCTCTTATTAACGCAAATCCAAGATATATTGTACCATAATTAAATCAATTAGTGTTCATATATTGTTCACAGCAGTTATTGTCAGAATTTTCAGAAATCAATCTTCGGAGAGATTTCTTGATGTATTATACTCGGCCACAAACTGATATAATTTATCATTTATGGCTGAATATAGCATTATTTGAATAGATCCTCCAGAGTTATCACGTTATCAAAAAAGCCGCTATATTCGTTGTAAATGAGTCCGTTTGTGGTAATAAGTACATTATGTATTACCATTTTTGATGGTATTTCCTTTTCCAACAATCCCTGACGATTGCAAAGGACCCCATGATACTTTTTGTCTACTGTGAATTCGGCACTATAAAACTTCATTTCACACATATTTACGATATTATCTTTTCTCTTGATAATCATATCAATCTGTGTTCCTTCTTTATCATCTTCTCTTTTTGACCAGGCTGACTGTTCAGTACTAATGCCACTTATGCCAAGGGCAGCTTTTATCTGTGGAACATGATTAAAGCAGACATTTTCAAATGCCAGACCTCTCCAGGAAATGATGTTTTGAGAAGCATGATTCATCATCCAGAATGATTCATTTAATGAACTATGGTTCTTTACGAATCTATTATAAAAAATACAGAAAGGGTCTATAAGCTTGTAGTGCTCTTCCCTTTTACTCATGCCAAAAGGAACATACTTTTCAATAAAATCACTGGCTATTAACGCACTTAATGCATCTGTGAGCGTTCCTCCAACCGTATATCCTGAACGCTTTGAAATCTCTGATCGGGTATAACCACAGTTCTTTTTGCTGAGGACTTCAACAATACTTCTCATCATATCCGGATTATCAAATATTGAAGTGAACAGCCTGTCATACTCGTATTTAAGCTTGGCTTCCTTGTTAAAAAATATATGGTCTACATTTTGAGGCAAGCTCTTCCCAGGTTCAAAATAGTTCAGATAATATGGTATTCCTCCAACCATCATATAAGCGGTAGTAATATCATATCTCGACATCTTTACTTTTTCCTGCTTGAAAAATTCCTCGCATTCCGCCAGAGTAAACGGAGAAAGTTTGATCTCATAAGTAACCCGATCATATAATCCGCCATGATTATTTATCAGCTTATTTATTATCCAGGTTGTAGCACTTCCACAGACTACTAACATCAGGTTATCTCTATGGCATGCCCAGGTATTCCAGAATCCCTCAAATGCGGTTATAAAGCCAGATCTTTGAGTATCCATCCATGGAAGTTCATCTAAAAAGACAACCATCCGCTTTCCCTTGTCTCTTTCTTCCAGAAACTGCTCAAGCATTAAAAAAGCTTCAAACCAATCATTTGGACATTTGCTTTTTTTCATACCCTGGCCAATCAGGGAGATATAAAAGTGCTTTAGCTGCTTTTGCATAGGACTGCGACCAGTCATATTCTTAAGCTCAATAGGTGATAATCCAGCATGTCTGAAGACAATCTTTCCTTTAAAAGTTTGATCTATTAAGTAAGTTTTTCCAACTCGTCTACGCCCATATACAGCAACAAGTTCCGCTTTATTTCTGTTGTAAATCCTGTTTAACTCAGCTATTTCATGCTTTCTGCCAATCATTGCTGCCTCCGCAAAATGTGTTATAATCAGCCACCAAACAAAATATTAACATCTTTGTGGCTGATTATCAACATATCTAAGCAAATTATAGCTCCCTTTTTTCAACAAGATGCGTAAATCCTGACGGCCCCATATTAAACTTCTTTATAGATATAGATATTTTTGCCCCTTTTTTCAGTAAGATATGTTGGAACATATAATAATTCAAGACTATCTCCAAGTCCGACACCCTTTTGGGGATCCCTGCGAAGCTTGTGATCCAGACATTTAGAAAAACTGCCGTAACAGTGCTTCATGTGATCTTCCAGTATGTGCATTGCCGCTGTAATGCCATAGGTTCTGATAAAGGATGGCGAAAAAAGATTCTGGGCACAGTATCTTTTTTCCAATGCATATTCGTTATCCTCAACATTAAGATTCTCAAGGCAGTTCATAGACAGAAATTTGTGTAGATATTTACACCCAATATAGTCCCACAAAAACATTACTTTTGCGTCAGTACTATTATGGCTCTTTACTTTGCCACCCATAGCAAGATAGCCGGTACATCTTCTTATATCATCAATTGTGATATCCCCTATAAAGCGTTTTGCCATTATCAACAGTAATAAATTATGCAGTACGACAATGCCATAGTAGTAATGATCTATTTTGCATAATAAATCCGAACTATCTATTCCAAAGTCATTGCCTTCTTTTATCAACTCCTCTCGTGTACTGCTGTCACAAAACTCCGCATCATATATTGTCACAAAAGGTGATCTTTTAGCATCTGCTATAAAAAAGCTTCCTCCACTAATATCTGTATTTACAAATGGCACAGAAGAAGATGAAACATCAAGGCTTTCATAACCATCATAAATATAGATATTTGCCATCTTTTCAAGTAATTTCCCTGATATCTTCCATTGGATAGGCAGTTTGCTTATTTCAGCAATATTAAAGTCGTTAAGACTTTGAAATCCAAAACTAAATGGTGTGATATACCTTGTATATTCCTGGTCCTTAAGATCATAATATAAGCGCTCGTTCTCTCCCCATATATATGTTTCCCTGTAATCCATTAATAGTTTTTCTTCGGGATGGAAAGGACATCTCTTTATTTCTGATAACTGGTGCAGATATGAATGATATCCCAGTTTCATGCACTCCGGACAATAGTATAGTTTTCGCGAAAAGAGTCTCGGCGCATATTCCATAAGCCTTTTTATTGGGGCGCTTTTCGAATGGTAATCACTTGGGAGCAATACACTGTCAATTATATTCTGCCAGTTCTCTTTGATTGTATATCGGGAAAAAATAGCATAGCTGCTTTCCGGTTGGAATTCATTCTTTTTGGATGTCAGCGGCCCTATATCAAGCAGTTCCAAAGCTTCTTTATAACTGCAGTGTCCGTTGACAATCCTGAAGTTTCTCATTGCTGACCACAAAGATTCGTGTGGCCGTACCCACTTACTGTTCCACATATACTTGGGCTTGTTTACTGGAGACGGAATATCTTTTATGGCAACCATCTTACTCATTAGAACTTATCCTCCCATATCCTGTGGCCTCTATAGCAAGGGCAATATCCTTCTTCCGTAGGAAGTATTGTGGTGCAACTCCACCTGTTCCATATGATATCAGGCATTGCAGGAATGACTGCATGAAATACTGCATCGGAATGTCCTCTACGCTGATCGAATATTTCACCTTAACTTCGTTAAATGCATCCCAGTAATCACCGGAGATGCTAAGAAAAGTGGCTTTTTTATCTACATATGCGTAGGGAAAAAAGAATTCAACAAGTCCAACATTACTTTCTACAGGGAGCGCCTCATGAATCTTGATCTTATCAAGCTCCGCAAGGCAGTATGACAGTTCTTCACAGTTCCTTATGCCGCAGAACCGGTATTCATTGAGAAAAAAACGTTCTACTATCTGGTTCTGTTTCTGAAGTATAAAAGAATTCCGCGTGTTTAACATTTCCTGAGGAGTTCCGACAAAAAAGATTGAGAGTTGTATCTGATACTGGAGACGTAGGGTGTTGTATATATCCATAAGCCAATAATATTCATCCCTGTCAAGCTTATATGCTTCATCAATGATAAGCACAGCTTTGGCAAATGGTGTTTCAGCAGCCTTTATCGCAATGTAGTTTATTACTTTTATTTTCAGTTCCAGCGCCGTGATTCGGTTGTATTTTCCAATATCTATCCCAAGAACATTTAGTATACCGGCATAGAAGGCTTTATCAGTGGCCTTGGTACTATGCTCTGTAAGTGACCATACAATGATAGGGAAACCCTTGCCATACCTGACATGGAGCGCATCAACTATATAGGCGATAGCAGATGTCTTTCCAATACGGGATCTTCCGTATATCATTGCCCCGCATACTCCGGAAAGCAGCCAGCCATTTATCTTGTATAGAAGTTCAAAAATGCTGTTGGTTGCTATATGGAAGTTTGACGACTGCATGTATGAAATTGTAGCTGCAGCTGTTATTGCCTGCTGGTCTTCATATATACTTTCAGTGATCATAAGGACCTCCTCTTCTTACCAGTCATCATCTGTATCCAGGTCTCTTCTGATGTCATATCCTGTAACATTGGATCCGGCTCTTTTCCTTTTACTCCGTTTTTGGGGATGATCGGGATAAGTTCAGCTTTCTTTTTACCCCCATCTGTTTTTTCCTTCTTCTGCTCCCTACGTATTATGTCAATTCTTGTCCTTGCCTTCCTGCTCTTTATAGCCCGTTCTCTCAGACTTTGCTCCAGTTCGGTAAGCGGGGTTTCAAATTCGGAGTGTTCATGCCTGTTCCTGTTCGCATACTTGAGTGCTAGTTTTCTGGTGATGATTGAATGTTTTTTATACCCATATTCCCCTACTGCTCTTACCTTCTCGATAAAGTCACCATCTTCGTTGTATGCTTCGATACTGGATATGTCATCAGGATCTATACGAAGAAATATCTTTCTGCCAAGATACGCATAGTTTACAGACAGAATTTCTCCACGGTATTTAGCTCCCAGATAGTTTATATGCGGTCTTTTTCCGCTTCCTACACTCCCACGCACAGTCACGCATTTATCAATAAGAAGCATCCGATCGATCTCCTTTTTCTCGTTTTCTGTAGCGATATGGGGCAGTATCCCCTGCTCCAGGCGCTCTCCCATCACTTCTAACGGAGTTCTGTTCAAAAGAGCACTATGAGGCGAATTATTGTATTCACAGATAAGCATCTCCATAATCTGACATATCTCATCAAACGTTATCCCATACTTTATTGCCAGTTTCCGGGAGTCTTTTCTCTTGATGTCCATACTGTTGCTGCCGGTTGTCCCGGGAATTGTATGAAAACCTTTTATCTCGATGGTCTCAAAGAACCTCTCGACTATTCCGCGCGTCTCTGGTGTTGAAACTGCTCCATAGTTTAGAGTTATGCCCAGCTTTTCAGTAAATATGCTTATCATATGGTCAGTAAGGTGGGACTTGGCATTATCAAGCATGATCTCATCAAACATGGCATATTCAAGCTCTGGATATTTATCCGATGGAAAGCCGTCTTTGTCATATTCCTCAAAGCCTGTAATAGTAAACTGTATTTTCTTATGCGGAACCATGGAGTTTTTTACTGCTTTACTTGTGTCATACTGGTTATAGTTGGTCTCCTGGCTCATGTAATATCCAACGACACATCTTGTGGCCATGTCTATTATTGGCAGAAACCAGCATCTTTCACACACATCCTTTACTATTGTTCCATCATCCAGCTCTATCTGAGTGACGTATAAAAGATCAATCTTATGTCCGTCTACCTGCCCACATGAATATGGTGCTACAGGAACCGGGCTGTAATTATCACCATATCCGGTACTGGCAGCCTTCCTGGCGGCATCTTCATCTGTCCTTCTGTTAGCAAGTTTTACAGAACCCGCCTCAAGTGATTTCACATACCGCCTCAATGCCTGATATCCTTTGGTTGTGGTGTTAAGCGGATAGTCATCAGGCCCTAAGCCAATCCTGAGACACTCATTCACAAATCTGATATGTAGTCTGGTAAGGTTCATATTCTTTTCTAAAGTATATTTTTCATATCCAAAATAGTTTCCCTCTATGAATGGTCCCAGTTCCTTATGGCTTTGAAGTAGTCTTTCAAAACTGCCACTAACCTTTTTATCTTCGGATTCTTCTGTTTTACGTGCTTTTTTCCATGGGTAGAGAGCTGTATAACCCATGAAATTACCACTACTGTCCCTGCAGCAGCACTTTGAAACATATTTGACAATATGGCTTTTATCTATTCCGGTCTTACTGTTGATGTTTTCAAGTGGCTCGCCATCTATATACATGTCCACAGCTCTTTTTCTGGCCTCATACATTCCCCTTTTCTCTTCTGACATTGCCTCAGTAGCAGGCTCCGCCCAGATAACCCTTATATCCATAAGCTCTGCCCTGTCAAATTTTCTGTTTGCCAATACAAAACACCTCCGTCTTATATGAGATCTGTCTTTCTTCAATACCGGTAAAAGATATGAAACCTCTATAATAAAGGTCTGCAAGATAGTCATACCCTGAATAAGCTGTAATCCGGCCGGCTGTTATGAGTTGTCCTATGGTTAGGGGACCCTTTATGGACAGATACCTTATAAATGCATCATCTGCACCGGCGTCAACGCTACAGATCCTTTTTGCCTTTCCAAACAGATATGTCAGATTCCTTATCCAAAATGCACCATGATAGATATCCTTGCGTCCGAGTATCTCTACCTTTTCATTTGAACTTATTCCCCAAAGGCTAAACTCCTCTGCGGTGCTGCTTTCATCTGGTTTTGAAATGACAAGCTGAAATGCATCAGTACCATCCCTATAAACAACATAGACTGATGGACTAACAACAATACTCTTTCCATTGACGTGATATGTCTGCATCATCGGTCTTTCACAGTACCACAACACCCGATGATCCATCTCAAGACATAACAGATTGTCAAACTGAAGCTGTCCAAGTGCAGAGACTTTTCGTGCAAGCTTTCTGCTGAAACATACATGGTAACTTTTCATGTAAGATTTGCTTCTTGGTTCTTCCAAAGGTACAGTAAATCTATACTTCACAAAAACCTCCTGTATTCTGTTTTGAATTGTTTGTACTAAGGAAAAGATGGGATATACCCCTTTTGAGATGACGCTATAACAATAAATTAATTATTATATCACGTAGATTTTATTGAAAAAAAGCCTGGGGTATGGTACGATTTTTGTACAGAAAGAGACTACAGCCATTTGTCAGATGGCTGCAACTCTACTGTAATCTGGCATCACAAATTGCTACGCGTCCGTCAAAACAAGTTGCAATAAGTGGTGCTTTTTTCTTTTCCATAAATCGAGATTAACATAATATTGATATTAAATCTACGGATATTTGTATAAAAGTTTATTTATTTTCGCCTACTATTGGCAAAAGTCATGTAAAAACTCCCATCATTGGCAATATCAATGAAAAATCGAACACGATTGGCAATATTGATGAAAAAAATTAACACAATGTTTGCCAACACGAAAAAAAGAAAGCCCATAAAAATGGACTTTCCGAAAGTGATTTATTGGCGTTATTTATAAAAATGGACATTAACGCAACTTTGAGCTTTTCCAAAGGCTAAAATTGTTGCGTTAACTTCTTCACTGTTCGTGGTCTTAGTTGCGTTCTATAATTTATCTATGGATAAATTATCTAAAGATCAAATCATTTATGACAAAGCTAATAAGTACATCCAGGATCGAATGCCGGAATTTGCTCAGAGGTTTTTCAAAGCAAAAAAGAATGTTCTGAAACCAAATTCATACCTGGCATACGCTATCTAGGTTGCATATTTCTTTGACTATCTTAAAGACAGAAAATCATTTGATTTTTCAATGAAAATGTCTGATTTATCAAGAATTACCGCTGAGATTATTGAAGACTATGTCGAAAATACAAGGTGTATTACTGTCATTTGCGTTTCATTTTGTGACGCTAATAGTAAAACACTTTTTGATCTTCTAACCTTATGCATGCAAGTCTTGCTTCAGGATACTTTTTTCTGAACACGCATCCACAATCAATATCATAATAAGTGCAGTTAATTTCATTATTATGATGTCTAAAAACCTTTCCACCAGTATAAACAAATTCTCCAGGTATTATTGTGGGGGTGTGACCAGCTATAACAACGCCATTAGAAATTCCCCCTTCCAAATATGCCTCTTCCCTAGAATACAGTTCAAATTCACTCGTATCATTCACTATATTATCTTTATATCCTGCATGTACAATGACATAGTGGATATGGTTTACTTCAACAAATAAATGTGTAGGCATTTCCTTAAACATATTTGCCCATCTTGAAAGCGTGGCTATTCCAACATGATTTACAGATACCAACTGTCTTATTGTTGAATACAAGTCAAAGTATTGTGACTTCTCATGGAGTCTTTCACATACTTCTGCCAATGGTATATCTGCTTCTATCTGTGTGAGCAATTCAATATTGGCTATGAATTCTTGTTCGTGATTACCCCTCAGAAGAACATAATGGTCTTTATCATTTTTTACACGATCAATCCACCTTAATACTTCGTAATTTCTTAATCCTCTATCAATATAATCACCTAGAAAAATCAGAGTATCTTTGGTAGCATCAAAACAAATCGCTTGTAACAACCCAAGTAATTCATCATAGCACCCATGAATATCGCCAATGACATAATGGCTCATATCATATTTCTCCACTTCTGACTCATCCTAATAGAATTGACTAGCACTTTTGAAGTCCAAATTACATAAGTCCTCTATTACTTTTTGCGACACTCCATGATCAATAAGTACATGTTTAATTAGTTCTTTTATTTCTGCTCTCTTTTGTCGGCCACCAACTTCAAATGTAAAAGGTCCATCCATACCAAATTGTTCTGACAAATAAATAGCCACCTTATAATCATCTATGCGTCTGATATCTTGATCCATGCCTCTATTTCCATAGTTCCAAAGATTTCCAATCAACTCATAAACCCGCAGATTCCCAATATATAGCATGTCTTCCTCATGACCTTGTATCAGTTTTAATAACCCTTCATTCTTTCCTTCTCGAAGATTATTCATATATACATTCTCGTCTTTATCACCATAAAGACATCTCGGCATAGGTCTTGCACTTGAACCCATACCTGCACTTCTCTTCCTTTTGTTAAACTCACGCACTGATAATTCCAGGTCATCTATGCTTAACCCGTCAACAGCCTCAGTCCCAGAAGGCACTCCATTAGGATCTTCTTCGCACTCATACGTTTCCATATACTTTCTCAATGAAGATACCCCCAGTCTAATAAGCCGCGGATGTAACGGAGTCTCCCTAAACTTGTTGCATTCAACAATTTTGGAAAAAAAGTCTTCTCGGCATTCACTAATATTCTTTATCTTTAGCATCCCAAAAATCCACGTTGCTTTTGGATACGCATCTATTTCGTATATTGAAATATCTGACCAATCCACCTTCTTGTCCCAAGGCAACGAATCAATAAAATATTCTTGACACCTGCTGATTGCCACCTGCCCACCATCTTGCAATGCATTTATCATTTCCATTTCATTACTTCGCTGTTTTTGTTCAGCTTCTAAACAAATTTCTTCTGGAGTCTTCAATACCAGATCCATTTCTGCCAAGCTGCGAACTATCTTTTCTGTGCTTTTTCTACCCATGTTTCTTGTAGTACGTACCGATTCTTCCGTCATATTTAACAATTCATTTATTGTTGTAATATTACTCCGATTCAGGCACCTATATTCACGAACTCCAAGATCCAAGGCATCAATATCAACTAACACACTCTTAAGTACATCTTTTACTGATGCATCTTTTCGCAATACCAAGTCCTTATATTCCTCATCAGTAAGCTCCCGGTCAGCAAACTTCAATAATTCGAGAATCATTTTATGATGTCTTTGACGTTCATGGAAAAGAGCCTCATGAACAGACGAATAATAGCAAAATGGAGTTCCTTTTTGTTTAAGCTTTTTCTGGAGCCTTTCCAGCGACTCTTTTCCTAGTTTTTCTGCGTAGTATTGCCATCTTACGTCAGCTAGTTCTCTGACATAACTAATATTTTTCTCCTCAAAAAATGCTTTTTCCTTTTCAGATATCCTAAGCTCCTCTAGCCTAATATATCTAGTGACACTCATAGCTGCTCTTTCAGCTTCCGGTGTTTTAAGACTAAGCCCTACTTCGTCCAGCCTTTTCTCAACCTGTTCTGTGCTCTTTGCACCCATATTGCCTAAATTTAATACATCATTCTTAGAAAGCTCAAGTAACTCATTGACAGACAATATCCCCGCATTCATAAGGATATTACATGTACGTTTTTCTAACCCTAAGCCTTCTATACGAATTATTGTTTTCTCCAATAATGCATCAGCTGTTACATCTGGATTGGCAAGAAACGTTTGATATGTTTCCTTAGAAAGATTATCTGAGTACTTCAACATACCGTGTATCAAAGCAGATTTCTTCTCTGCAGGATTGCTGTACTGTGAATCTTTATCAGTTTTTTTCTTACATAATAATGAATCAATTATCTTTACAAAGATATTATAGTAATTACTTGCAGCACTATTGGATTGTGCTAATCCAACACATACGCAATCATCGCATATATCCTCAGAATATTTGAATACCCAGCATTCCATAGGTGCCCCAGAAAAATCAAGTAAATACTTACTCAGTAATCCTTCATGCTTACCAATCTCAGTGTTATTACATTCAATTTTCTCTATACACTCAGAATTCACAAATCCATCAAAGAAGGATTTTTCAAAACCATAATCTGCCGTGCCTTTATC
>JAEEGJ010030089.1_pt1 | contig 10644 bp, 9 predicted proteins | sample 8958761 | NCBI WGS metagenome assembly JAEEGJ01 (sample SAMN16246546, study PRJNA631951) | gut metagenome | biome: gut microbiome; feature: rumen; material: RS-attached | host: Bos | place: Iran: Karaj | collected 2018-10
TCCTTGGCGGCGGCTATCTCGATGGAGGTGATGAGGTTTTCCTTTCCGTCGGTACGCAGCATGCCGATAGGCAGTTGTGAGCCGGTGAAGATGACGGGTTTGGTGAGGTTCTCGAGCATGTAGGAGAGGGCAGAGGCTGTATAGGCCATCGTGTCGGTTCCATGCAGTACGACGAATCCGTCGAACAGTTCATAGCGGTCGCTGATGACGTGCGACAGCTGTGTCCAGCGCGCAGGTGTCATGTCGCTGGAGTCGATGGGCGGGTCAAACTGGTAGGTGTCAATCTGCGTGTCAAACTGCTCCAGTTCGGGAACGTTGTGCAGGAGGTGCTCGAAGTCGAACGGCTCGAGTGCCCCCGTCCTTGGGTTGCGGTTCATGCCGATGGTTCCGCCCGTATAGATGAGAAGGACCTTGCTGTTGTACGTCATCGTTTACGTGGATTTATGGTGCAAAGATAATACTTTTCTAATAATAATGTGCTATCTTTGCAGAAAATAATTATAAACTTAAAAACTTATCAATCGCAATGAAACAATTTAACGACAAGAACTTCGTGCTGGACAACGAAGTAGCACAGGACCTCTTCCACAACCATGCGGCCAAGATGCCGATTATTGACTACCATTGTCACCTGATTCCCGAGATGGTGGCCAACGACCACCGTTTCAAGAGCATTACCGAGCTGTGGCTGGGCGGCGACCACTACAAGTGGCGTGCCATGCGTACGAACGGCGTGGACGAGAAGTACTGCACAGGCAAGGATACCAGCGACTGGGAGAAGTTCGAGAAGTGGGCCGAGACGGTGCCCTATACACTTCGTAACCCGCTCTACCATTGGACGCACCTGGAGCTGAAGACGGCTTTCGGCATTGAGAAGCTGCTGTCGCCCAAGACCGCCCGTGAAATCTTCGACGAGTGCAACGAGAAGCTGAAGCAGCCGGAGTTCTCCGCCCGCGGGCTGATGAAGCACTACAACGTGGAGTGTGTCTGCACGACCGACGACCCCGTTGACGACCTTCACAACCACATAGAGTATGCCAAGCACAAGGCTGCCAACGACCCCCTGATGATTCCCGCATGGCGTCCCGACAAGGCCATGAACATCGAGAAGCCCGAGTTCCCGAAGTACGTGGAGCAGCTCTCTCAGGTGAGCGGCGTCAGCATCACGAAGTTTGCCGATATGGTCGATGCGCTTCAGAAGCGCCACGACTTCTTCCAGGAGCAGGGTTGCAAGCTCTCCGACCACGGTATTGAGGAGTTCTACGACGAGGATTATACCGACTCCCAGATTGAGGTCATCTTCGAGAAGGCCATGCGCGGCCAGCAGCTGTCGAACCTGGAGATTCGCCAGTACAAGAACTGTTTCCTGACAGTAATGGCCGAGATGGATGCCGATGCCGACTGGACGCAGCAGTTCCACTACGGCGCCATCCGCGACAACAACACGAAGATGTACAACCAGCTGGGTCCTGACACGGGCTTCGACTCCATCGGCGAGTTCAATACCGCCAAGGCCATGTCGAAGTTCCTGAACAAGCTGAACATGGAGGATAAACTGACGCGTACCATATTATATACGCTGAACCCCTGTGCCAACGAGGTGATAGCTACCATGCTGGGTAATTTCCAGGGCGGTGAGCCGGGCAAGATACAGTTTGGTTCCGGCTGGTGGTTCAACGACCAGAAGGACGGCATGGAGCGCCAGATGAACGCCCTGTCCGTGCTGGGCTTGCTGAGCCGTTTCGTGGGTATGCTGACCGACTCCCGTTCGTTCCTGAGCTATCCGCGTCACGAGTACTTCCGCCGCATTCTCTGCAACATCCTGGGCAACGACGTGGAGAAGGGTCTGCTGCCCGACGACCGCGAGCTGCTGGGCAAGATGGTGGAGGACATCTCGTACAACAACGCACGCAGATATTTCAAGTTTTACTAAAAAAAGAGAGTGAAAGGTTTTTCCTTTCACTTTTTTTTACTACTTTTGCACCCAGTATTTATAATCACACTAAAAGAGAATGATGAGAAAGTTTATCCTGCCAATGGCTTTTGCGGTACTGACCTTGGTTTTGGGCAGTTGCGCAACAACGAAGAATGTTCCTTATTTCAAGAATGTGGAATTCTATGACGAGAGCCAGTCCACCTACCTGTATGATGCCCGCATCATGCCGAAGGACCAGCTGACGATAACCGTCAGCACCATCAACCCCGAGGCAGCAGCCCCCTTCAACCTGTCCATTCCTTCCGGAACGGGCACGTCAGGCGGAGCAGGCGCCTATCTGGTTGACAACCAGGGTTTCATTACCTTCCCCGTCATCGGCCAGCTGAAAGTGTCCGGTCTGACGAAGTCGGAGGCCGAGCAGCTTATTCAGGGCAAAATCAAGCCCTACATGAATGCCGAGGAGAACCCCATCGTCAGCGTCCGCATGTCCAGCTATAGCGTGACGGTGCTGGGCGAGGTCGGAAGTCCCGGTACCTTCGTCGTGTCGCGTGAGAAAATCAACATCCTGGAAGCCCTGGCACAAGCCGGCGACCTGACCATCTACGGCTATCGCGACAACATCAAGCTCATTCGCGAGGATGCCAACGGCACCAAGCACTTCTATACGCTGAACCTGAACGATGCCAACATCGTCAGTTCGCCGTACTATTACCTGCAGCAGAACGACATTGTCTATGTAGAGCCTAACAAGGTGAAGGCCCGCAACTCGAACCTGGGTCAGTCAACCACCATCTGGTTCTCTGTGCTGTCCATGCTGATGACGGTAGCATCGTTTACCATCAGCCTTACAAAGTAAGAAGAAACGTTACAGGAGATTGGGACCTCGGTCCCAATTTCTTCTTTTATGTACCCAAAAACAACTAGACGACATGTGTGGAATAGTAGGTTATATCGGGAAGAAACAAGCATTCCCCATATTGATTAAAGGACTGCGCCGACTGGAGTATCGCGGATACGACTCAGCCGGCGTGGCGCTTATAAACGACTCTGGCGCCCTGAACGTCTGCAAGACGAAGGGCAAGGTAGATAACCTCGTAGAGTACTGTAGCGACAAGGACACGACGGGCTGCGTGGGAATAGCCCATACGCGCTGGGCTACGCACGGCGAGCCCTCGTCGGTGAATGCCCATCCGCACTATTCCGAGTCGAAGAACCTGGCCATCATCCATAACGGCATCATCGAGAACTATGCCGACCTGAAGGAGAAGCTGCTGGCCAAAGGCGTGCACTTCCAGTCGGATACCGACACGGAGGTGCTGGTGCAGCTGGTGGAGTATATCATGCAGCGCAAGGGTATTGACCTGTTGACCGCTATCCAGATAGCCCTCTACCAGGTGATTGGTGCCTACGCCATAGCCATCATCGATAAGCGCGAGCCCAACCAGATTATTGCTGCCCGCAAACAAAGCCCGCTCGTGGTGGGCATCGGTGACGGAGAGTTCTTCCTGGGCTCTGACGCCACCCCCATCGTGGAATATACGGACCAGGTGGTCTATCTGGAAGACGGCAACATTGCCATTCTCCGGCAGGGCGAGGAGCTCCGGGTAGTCGATGTGCTCGACCGCAAGCTGCACCTGGACGTGCAGACGGTCGATTTGAACCTCGGACAGCTGGAGAAGGGCGGCTATCCGCACTTCATGCTCAAGGAGATATTCGAGCAGCCCGAGTGCCTGACCAACTGCATGCGCGGCCGTGTGAACGTCGATATGGACAACGTGGTGCTCAGTTCGGTCATCGACTACAAGGAGCAGCTGTTGCAGGCCAAGCGCTTCATCATTGTCGCCTGCGGCACGTCGTGGCATGCAGGACTCATCGGCAAGCAAATCATCGAGAACTACTGCCGCATCCCCGTCGAGGTGGAGTATGCCTCCGAGTTCCGCTACCGCAATCCCGTCATCAACGAGGACGACGTGGTCATCGCCATCAGCCAGAGTGGTGAGACGGCCGACACGCTGGCTGCCGTCAAGCTGGCCCGCGACAACGGGGCCTTCATCTACGGCATCTGCAACGCCATAGGCTCCAGTATTCCCCGTGCCACGCATACCGGCTGTTACATTCACGTAGGACCTGAAATCGGTGTGGCGTCCACCAAGGCCTTCACGGGACAGGTTACCGTGCTGACGATGCTCGCCCTGGCCCTGGCCAAGGAGAAGGGCACCATCCGCCCGGAGCGCTATATGGAGATCGTGCGCGAGTTGCACACCATCCCCGACAAGATGCGCGAGGTGCTGAAGCTGAACAACCGCATAGCCGACCTCAGCCGGACGTTCACCTACGCCCGTAACTTCCTGTACTTAGGACGTGGCTACAGCTATCCCGTAGCCTTGGAGGGTGCCTTGAAGCTGAAAGAGATAAGTTACATACACGCAGAGGGTTATCCCGCTGCCGAAATGAAACACGGACCGATTGCTCTGATTGACTCCGACATGCCCGTCGTCGTCATTGCTACCCACAATGCGATGTACGAGAAAGTGCTCTCGAACATACAGGAGGTAAAGGCCCGCAAGGGTAAGGTCATTGCCATCGTCAGCGAGGGTGACGACACCATCAGTCGCATCGCCGACGAGGTCATCGAACTGCCCGCCACCATCGAGTGCCTGGAGCCGCTGCTGGCCACCATACCGCTTCAGATCCTGGCCTATCATGTGGCAGTTTGCAAGGGACTTGACGTCGATCAGCCCAGAAATCTGGCCAAGTCAGTCACCGTAGAATAGGCGGAAATGCATAAAAAGGGCAAAAAATTTGGCATTTTCAAGGGAATTGTTTACTTTTGCAAGCAAATGAATCAAAAAACCTACAAATTCTATGAACATAGGTGAAACTTTAGAGTCTCGAATCAATAGGAGCGACTATAAGATACTGATTGTCGATGACGTGGTGAGCAACGTGCTGCTGCTGAAAATCCTTCTCACCAACGAGAAGTTCCAGGTGTGCACGGCCAACTGCGGAAACGGCTGTATTGAGATGGCCAAGAAGGAGAAGCCCGACCTGATTCTTCTTGACGTCATGATGCCCGACATCAGCGGCTTCGATACGGCAGTCATCCTCAAGAAAGACCCCGAGACGATGGATATCCCCATCATTTTCCTCACAGCCCTGAACACACCCGCCGACCTTGTCAAGGGATTCCAGGTGGGTGCCAACGACTTCCTGACCAAGCCCTTCAACAAGGAAGAGCTCGTCATGCGTGTCGTCCAGCAGATATCGCTCGTGGCTGCCAAGCGCATCATCATCCAGCAGAACGAGGAGCTGCGCCGCACCATCTCGAACCGCGACAAGATGTACTCGGTTATTGCCCACGACCTGCGCTCGCCGATGGCCAGCATCCGCATGGTGCTGAACCTGGCGGTCAGCGTCGTTTCGCCCGAAGCAGTAGGCGAGGAGATATTCAGCCTGCTTGACAAGGCCAACCGTGAGACCGAGGAGGCACACGACCTGCTTGACAACCTGCTGAAGTGGACGAAGTCGCAGACAGGACGCATGAACGTGGTATATCAGGACTTCGACCTCGACGACGTCATACCCGGTGTGGTTGACATCTTCACAATGATTGCCGAGATGAAGAAAATCAAGCTGCAGTACATACAATCCGACGATAAGATTACCGTACGTGCCGACAATGACATGGTCAAGACCGTTATCCGTAACTTCATCTCCAACGCCATCAAGTTCACCCCCGAGGGCAAGGGCATCGAGGTCTATTACAAGCGCGAGGGCGACTTCGTCCGCATCTGCGTTCAGGACCACGGTGTGGGTATTGCTGCCGACCGTATCGACAGCATCTTCCACAAGGGTGAGACGACCTACGGTACGGGTGGTGAGGAAGGCTCCGGACTCGGTCTGCAGCTCTGTCAGGACTTCGCCCGCAAGAACGGCGGCGACGCCTATGTGGAGTCGGTCGAGGGCGAGGGCTCAATATTCAGCTTCACCATACCGCTGAACCGCACGGGCGACGAATCCACCCCCGCAACACCTGATAAACTCAGATAACCCATAACCAACTAAATAAGAAAAAAAGAAAAAAGAAAATGAAAGCATTTGTATTTCCCGGACAGGGAGCCCAGTTCGTAGGAATGGGCAAGGATTTGTATGACAACAACCCCAAGGCAAAAGAATTGTTTGAAAAGGCTAACGAGATTTTAGGCTACCGCATCACCGACATCATGTTCGAGGGTACCGACGAGGACCTCAAGCAGACCAAGGTGACACAGCCTGCCGTATTCCTGCACTCCGTCATCTCGGCCATCTGCCTGGGCGACGCCTTCGACCCGAAGATGGTTGCCGGACACTCGCTGGGCGAGTTCTCCGCGCTGACGGCTGCCGGTGCCCTGTCGTTCGAGGACGGACTGCGTCTGGTCTATGCCCGTGCCATGGCCATGCAGAAGGCCTGTGAGGCACAGCCCTCCACGATGGCCGCCATCATCGGCCTGCCCGACGAGAAGGTAGAAGAGATTTGTGCCGGCATCAACCGCGAGGGCAACATCGTGGTATGCGCCAACTATAACAACCCGGGTCAGCTGGTCATCAGCGGAAACGTGGAGGCCATCAACGAGGCCTGCGAACAGCTGAAGGCTGCCGGAGCCAAGCGTGCCCTGCCGCTGAAGGTGGGCGGTGCGTTCCACTCTCCGCTCATGCAGCCCGCCAAGGACGAACTGCAGGCAGCCATCGAGAAGACCGAGATCAACGCTCCGAAGTGCCCCGTCTATCAGAACGTCGATGGCAAGCCCCATACCGACCCTGCCGAAATCAAGGCTAACCTCATTGCCCAGCTCACTTCCTGCGTTCGCTGGACCCAGTCCGTGCAGAACATGATAGCCGACGGAGCCGACGACTTCACCGAGTGCGGTCCCGGCAAGGCGCTGAAGGGCATGATTTCCAAGATTAACGGCGAGGTGAGTGTTCGCGGACTTGCGGATTTGGAAAATTGAAGAACTGAAGAATTGAAGAATTGATGGAGAAAATCATCGTCTATCAGGTATTCACACGTCTTTTCGGCAATCGTAATACGACTCGGCAAGAGCACGGTTCGATTGCCGAAAACGGTTGTGGAAAGTTGAATGACTTCACGCCTGCCGTGCTCAAGCAAATCAGGAAGCTGGGCGTCAGTCATGTGTGGTACACCGGCGTCATCCGCCATGCTACGCAGACCGACTACTCGCGCTACGGCATTCCCCGTAATCACCCCGCCATCGTCAAGGGAAAGGCCGGCTCACCCTATGCCATTACGGACTACTACGACATCGACCCCGACCTGGCGGTTGACGTGCCCAGCCGCATGCAGGAGTTCGAGAACCTCGTCGGACGCACGCACCAGGCAGGCATGAAGGTCGTCATTGACTTCGTGCCCAACCACGTGGCCCGCCAGTACCAGAGCATCTGCAAGCCGCGTGGCGTCAAGGACCTGGGACAGGGCGACGATACCACACAGGGATTTTCTCCGCAGAATAACTTCTACTATTGCCCGGGCGAGCGCTTCTCCCCGCATTTCGACCTCTATCAGGGAGCCGAACAGCCCTACCTGGAGGAACCCGCCAAGGCTACGGGCAACGACTGTTTCAACAACGCCCCGGGACGCAACGACTGGTACGAGACGGTCAAGCTGAACTACGGCGTCGATTACTACGCAGGAAGGGTGGGGTACTTCAATCCCGTGCCCTCCACGTGGCAGAAGATGACCGACATCCTGCTCTTCTGGGCAGGCAAGCAGGTCGATGCCTTCCGCTGCGACATGGCCGAGATGGTGCCGGCGGAGTTCTGGGCATACGCCACCGCCAAGGTCCGCAGCAAGTACCCCGACGTGAAGTTCATCGGCGAGGTCTATAACCCCGCAGCGTACCGCCACTACCTCTCCAGCGGCTTCGACTACCTCTACGACAAGGTGGGCATGTACGACACCATGCGTGCCGTCATCTGCCACCAGGCACCCGCATCGGCCATCACCGGTGCATGGCAGCAGACCGACGACATCCGTCAGCACATGCTCTACTTCCTCGAGAACCACGACGAACAGCGCGTGGCCAGCGACTTCTTTGCCGCCAGCGCCCGTAAGGGACTGCCCGCCATGGTGGCCTCCGTGCTCATGCAGCAGAACCCCTTCATGCTCTACGCCGGACAGGAATACGGCGAGCGCGGCATGGACCGTGAGGGATTCAGCGGCAACGACGGACGCACCACCATCTTCGACTACTGGAGCATCGACACACTCTGCCGCGCAGCCTGGAAGTCGCTCACCGACGAGGAGCAGCACGTCTATGACCTGCACCAGAAGGTGCTCTCGCTGGCCGTGAAGGAGAAAGCCGTTACCGACGGACTGTTCTTCGACCTCATGTACGTCAACGGCCATCTGGACCGCCAGTACGTCTTCCTGCGAAAGGCCGGCAACGAACTGCTGCTCGTGGCCGTCAACTTCGACGACCAGCCCGTCAGCATCGCCGTCAACCTGCCCGCCCACGCCTTCGACTTCCTCGGCATTCCCGAGAAGCAGTACACGGCGACCGACCTGCTCGGCGGCGGCAAGCAGACACTACAGCTGAAGAAGGACGGCTGTCTGGCCCTCCAGCTGGAAGAGCGCGGCAGCGTGGTACTGAAAATGAAGACCGGCAATAAGCGATAACTGACAGGAGGAAAACGACGATGAACGACGACATCATACTCAACGACCACAACAAGGAGGAGTTCCCGCCGGCACACACCGCCGAGCACCTGCTGAACCAGACGATGATACGGCTCTTCGGCTGCGAACGCTCCTTCAATGCGCATATTGAGCGCAAGAAGAGCAAGATGACCTTCCGGCTCGACCACAAACCCTCGCGACAGGAGGAACGCGAGATAGAGCGCGAGATGCAGCGGCTCATCGACGAGGACCTTCCCGTCACCTTCGAGTTCGTCACCCGCGACACCCTGCCCGAAGGCGTCTCGCCCGACCGCCTGCCCGACGATGCCAGCGAGACCATCCGCCTGGTGCGCATCGGCGACTACGACGTCTGTCCCTGCATCGGCCGTCATGTCCGTTCCACCTCGCAGATAGGCCGTTTCGAAATGCTCGGTACCAATTGGGACGAGCACGAAAAGACCTTCCGCGTCCGCTTCAAGGTCGTACAGTAGAACTCTTCATTTAAGCCTTCATCACTTTTATTCTTTTTTTTCATTTTGCTGTCACTACTGCAATACTGCCTAAGAATAAGAACGTTACGAGTGACAGCAAAGTGGCAGTAGTGACAGCAAAGTGGCAGCAACCGAGTTGATGCTACAGCGAAAACACTTACGATAAGATAGTTGTTAGCATTGTAAGCTTTGATGGGTTGATGCCGAGACTGCATGATTTCCCACGGAGGGAAAGCCACGATACATACCGGCAAACGATCCGTTCCCATGGTGGGAAAGAGCAGAGAGTAGCCTTCAAAAGTCTTGACTTTTGCTGTCACTACTATCGATTTTGCCGTCACTACTGTCACTTTGCTGCCACTATATAACTAGCTCTGTTCCAACAGAATATAACGTTAGTGACAGCAAAACAGCAAAAATGACGAAAAAAAACTATCATCACAGTAAGATCGGCCATTGGTGCGCAAATAAATTGTTACATAGCCACCGAGGCCTCCACCTTCTCCTCCAGCGCATTCTTGATATAGGCGTTTAGCGTTATGCCGGCCTGACGGGCAAGCATGGAAATCTGACGGTGGATGGCGGGAGTCAGTCTGACGTTCAAAATACCGCTATAACTCTTGTCGGGTTCAATTCCCTCGTCCTTGCAATAGGCCAGATAGTCATCCACAGCCTCGTGAAAGGCTTCAGTCAGTTCTTTAACGCTCTCGCCCTCGAAGTTAACCAACCCATTGATGCCCTCTATCTTTCCGAAGAAAACGCCGTCCTTTTCGCTAAACGAAACTGATCCCAGATACCCTTTGTAAGTCATTGTATTCATATTCCTGTCCTCCCGTTATTTAATAAAACCTGCTTCTTTTAAATCATCATAAACCTGTTTCATAGCATAGCCCTTCACAATATTGCCAGGGTGTGGCTTATGTAGCATGATGGGACGTTTGTTACCATTCTTAAAGATTACACGCGAACCTGACGTTCTGCCTTTTTCGCCCCTCTCATAACCAAAACCCTCAAGGAGCCTTTGCATTTCATCGAATGTAAAGTCAGAAGGCAATTTGAGAAACCTCTCGCGTAACTTTTCCTTTGTTCCCATGCTGTTTATTCCTTTGACGCCACAAAAGTAACTATAATTTAGTTGCAAACCAAATTTTTCCTAATTTTTTCTTGTTGTATGACTAAAAAACAAATAAAAATTGCTATCTTTGCCCTCGGTTCGGGGAGAAATCCGGACTAACAATGAAGCATTCGCTATTATTTCGCGTTCAGCCAAAAGCCTCGAGTGCACAACGGGGTCTCCGGTGTGCACTCAAAACACTGTTTTGACCTTCCAAAAGCGCCGTTTTCAGCGCAGAAAATCACCGAGTTTGACCGTGAAAGTGCCGCTTACATTTGCTTTAAACGGCACTTACGGGAGGGGTTGGTTTCAGTAATGCGGAAAGTAGGAAATGCGGAAAGTGGACATTAAGCATTTTCAGAGTGCGGAAAAGAGACATTTATAGTATAATTTTTTTTTAATTATTATTATTACCATTATATTATATCTC
>JAEEGJ010030093.1_pt1 | contig 10642 bp, 7 predicted proteins | sample 8958761 | NCBI WGS metagenome assembly JAEEGJ01 (sample SAMN16246546, study PRJNA631951) | gut metagenome | biome: gut microbiome; feature: rumen; material: RS-attached | host: Bos | place: Iran: Karaj | collected 2018-10
ACGTTGTCAAACTGTATAATCAGAATACCGATGGAACTTACGATGTGGACTGGTCGGTAGAGAACATCACCCAGAATGCCGATGGAAGCATATCGTTCAACTTTGTGGCAGCATACCAGGACCCCACGGGTATCAAGGGCATTGCCACCAGAAAGGAAGACGACAAGTGGTACGACCTGCAAGGCCGCCAGCTAAATGGCAAACCGTCTGGAAAGGGCATCTATATCAACAACGGCAGGAAACAGAAAATGGCTGGCATCGCTTATTGATGCCAGCCTTTTTTAGAAATAACCTCTGTGTTTCCCTGATCTCTGCGCGAGGTCAGAACGGTCCATGCCCCATGCAACTCGTGGTGCTGATCGCCGTCAAGAATGCTGTGAGCGCGGCTACTAACACCTTCACCGCCAGCTCAATCATCCGCTGCTTCTTCATACGCTTATCTCCATTTTTCTAGGGATTCTTTTGTCTAAAACTCTCCTTAGCCATTGCCCTGCTGGTCGGCCTCGGGCGCGAGCACGTACGTCAGCGGCGTCTTCTTCTGGAAGCGCTTCTGCTTGCCTCCGACGGTGCGAACCTCACTCTCCACCAGATACCCGAAGGTGAAGATACAGTCATCCTTCAGCGCGCGGCTCGTCAGCTTCTCGCCCTTCGTGTTCTCAGGAACGAAGTTGATGTGGATGCCGTTGATCATCGCGTCAGGGCCACCGGCCACCGCGTTGGCGAGGTTCGCCTTGCCCAGCTTCGCACCATCGACGCTCGGACTGAACGTACCGAATCCGTCGAGCTTCACGGGCTGACCCTGCGTGAGCAGCTCCTTCATGCAGTCCACCACCTGTCCGAGCACCAGCACGCACATCTGGTAGTCTGCGATCTTGCCGTGTGCCGTCATGTGGGCGGCAAAGCCCTTCAGGTTCAGCGGCTCCTTCGAATCACACTCGGCAAAGTACTTGCCATAAGCCGTCGAATCGTCGTTTTTGTTCTGACGGAGGTTAATCACCATAGGAATTTCACTTCTTGCCATAATCTCTTTTCCTTTCTGTTTTTTGTAGTATTAGATTCTTTTGCGGCGATCTGCATCGGGTCGCCACCTCCCGCGTGTCTTTCCGGATTGACAGTACAAAGGTACGACTTTTTTTTGAATCCTGCAAGTTTTTCAGATATTATTTTCGTTAAATAATGTAAATAATATTCGCTAACAATCGTAGACGTATTTTCGTCTAGAATCTGGCCTTTTTCGCCCCTTGGAGTTTCCTGCCTTGAAACTCTGACTTTCATGCCATGAAACCAAGACTTTCCTGCCTTGAAACTCCCGCTTTCAAGGGCCTTCTTTATTGCGCTCAATCATCATTCAAAAAAACGTTAAGATATTTCAATCATACGACTACTATAAGATTCGACAATTCGACAATTCGACAAAAGCAAAATTCATTTTCTCAGACATAAAACACGACAAATTCTTTATTATATTATATATATTATAATATATATAATATAATATATAAAATATTTGGATTATTTGTCGTTTTTGCTTTCCCATTTGTCGAATTGTCGAATTGTCGAATTGTCGAATTGTCGCACTCTGACGGCCATCTCTTTGCTTCCTCGTCAGGTGGCTTCAGCTGGTTTAAGCGAAGGTAACTGGCGAAGATTTTGAGAATTTTGTGAGTAACTTTTGAGAATTTTGTTTGGCAGATTTGAGAATTTTGCTTATCTTTGCAGCTGAAAATCAATAAGTTATGTTCAAAAGAGCGCAATTTACAGAATTGAAAGCAAGACTTTCGGAGCCTAGAAGCAAGATTCAGGTTGTTTCTGGTCCTCGCCAAGTGGGTAAATCTACAATGGTCAAGCAGGTCCTTCAGGAAACAGACATTCCTTATATGTTTGTCAGTGCCGACAATATCGACTACGCTCATACTGCTTGGATTCTACAAACTGCCAGCGTAAAGTAGGTTTTTCGTGATTTTTTTCGCAAATTATTTGTCTTTTTCTATAAAAATCTAAAGTAAAATACCACAAAAAGCCAAATAGTTTGGTGGTTTGGGAAAAAAGTATTATCTTTGCACACGATATTCAATGAAATTCGTGGATACAATCCAAGATTTTAAAGGATAATCGAGTGTAGGTAATATATAGAAACAAGACTATGTTAGAAAGAATCTTTGACTTGCTGGATACCAACGTGAGAAGACGCCTACAGCAACGGCCCGTCTTACTCTACGAAACACTGAAAGACAAACCGATGAGCACATTGGTCATCATCGATGAAATCCCCGAAGTGCCAGAACTTCTCAACGAGGTTCACAGACTCATTGGAACCGACACATAAAAAATCTGAAGGCGTTTGCAGAGGAACATCCTGACAGCAAGCTGATGATAGTATCTCTCGATGTGTTTACACGCCAAATGGGCAACATAGAATGCATCTACGTCATGGACTTCTTCCATCGCTTGTGGACTGACGGTATCTAATAAGAGCAAAGCATCAATATGAAGCGTTTGGTATCTTTGCAAGCCGTATGAAACAATCGAATATATTCCATCAGTATGCGTGGCTGCTGGCGACGCTGAAGCGGTACAAGCGGATGACGCTTGAGGAGATTAACGAGCGTTGGATAGCTGACGAGGTGGCTGAGGGCAACCCGTTGTCGCGTACAACGTTCAACCGCCACCGCGACGCCATCTTCAACATGTTCGGCGTCATCATCGAATGCGGGAAGGGCTACAACGGGTATTATATCGCCAATGACGGCGTGTTTGCCGACGGCAGCGTAGAGCAGTGGCTGATGTCGACGCTGACGGTGAATTTGGCGCTCTCGGACAGTACGACGGTGAAGGACCGCATCATCCTGGAGAATGTGCCTGCTGGCGAGGAGTACCTGCCGACGATTATCGAGGCCATCAAGCTGAACCGCCGTATCCGCATCGGCTATCAGCGCTTCGGCGGCGAGGCATACGAGAAGACGGTGGAGCCGTATACGCTGAAGCTGTTCCGTCAGCGGTGGTACATACTGGTGTTCACTGGCCATCATATCGCCACCTACGCCCTCGACCGTATGCTGTCGCTGGAGATGACCGAAGAGACGTTTGAGATGCCTGCCGACTTCTCGCCGCAGGGGTATTTCGCGGAGTATTTCGGTGTGCTGACGGATGAGACGCCGATGGCGCATATCGTGCTGCGGGCATACGGAAAGATGGCCAACTATCTGCACACGCTGCCACTGCATCAGTCGCAGCACGAACTGACGAGTACGGATGACTATACCGACTTCTCGCTTGACCTCCGGCCAACGGCGGATTTCATCGGTGAGCTGCTCTCTCACGACAAGGGACTGGAGGTGCTGGAGCCTGACGACTTGCGCCAGCGCATCAGTCGATTGATCGAAGAAATGCGAGGCTTGTATGTAACAGATTCGGAGGGGAAATAAAGTCTTCTGTTAATTCATGTTAATGTTTGTGTGGTGTGCCGCGTTCTGGTACACCACATTGTTTTCTTTGCACCCAGAATTCAATCATGTGTAATTAAAAGCAAAGAAGATTATGAACGGACTGTTTATCATGTTTATCGTAGTGACTGCCCTCTGTGGGCTTTTCAATGGTTATATTAACAATAAAAGTATTCAAACAAATGACTAAGAAATTTAAAACGAACAAGGAATCGGCCGAGTTTGTAATTCTGTCGCCTGAGGAGGCGCTGGCACAGCTCGACAGTAAGGGAATCAAGTATGAGATCTGCGACACGCCAGTGCCCATCATGGGCAACACGGCCAGTTGCGGCTTTCCCAAAGACATGGGCGACGAGATGATCGAGGATTATTTCTACCTGCCGAAGTCGGTGGTGGGTCTTCATCCGCAGGTGGACATCCCTGCGCAGGGCGATTCGATGATCGATGCCGACATCCACGACGGCGATCTGTTGCAGTTGGAGATCGGCGCCGTGGCCAGCGACGGAGAGATCGTATTGGCAGAGATTGACCACGAATATACGGCGAAGGTGTTCTTTACCGATGACCAGAAGCGCCACTGGCTTTGTCCGAAGAACAGCAGCTATCGCGCTATTTTGTTGACGGAGGATATGAACGTGAGGATTGCAGGCGTGGTGCGGAACATCGTGAAGAAGGCCGCCCGCCTGTCGTACAGCGAGTGCATGGCCATCGTGCGCCGGACGCTGGAGAGCCGTCGGCAGGAGGGTGACGTGTTCAACCGTCTGGCGAAGGCTGTGCAGGAGGGCGCTCACCTGTTCTGGGCAGCCTCGGCCTGGGCGGTGGCCTACGGTGTGGTGCGCGACTGCTGCGGCTATGAGGGCACCGTCAGTGATTTCGAGCGGCGGGCTGTCGACATGTCGCTACCAGAGAGCTTTGACCATGGCTGTTCGGTGGGAAAGGTGCAGCGTACGATCAGCAACCATCCGTATATGCGCCTGCATATCGACAGGTGGAAGGAAAACGGGGCCTCTGCCCGTGAGGTGGCGCTGATGGAGTATTTGAAGAAAAACATCTGAGACTTACCGAACGACTTACCGAACGTCGGTAAGTTTCACCCCCAGACTTACCGAAAGCGACACAGACTTACCGAAACATTTACCGAATGCGTTTCAAGAGATTGGAACGCATTTTTTTTGCGCCTAACTTTGCATCGTCAAAACTTGATTGACGGTGCTCTTTAACTTAGTGACACACCAAGCGCAGGCTGACGGAGCCTGGCGCACAAAAACCGTATATAGACCTTAGAGATAACGACCACGAATTAAACTAATTATCGCATGCGTGCACATAGGTGCACGTGTGTACATTTATTCATTTTTTAAAACAACAACAATTATGAAACAAACAGCAATTCAGATCAGTATGATCAACAACAACATCAACAACAGTAACAACACTCAGACAGGTGAGCCGCAGATGACCTCGCTTGAGATCGCCCAGCTCACAGGAAAGCGACACAAGCACGTGATGGAGGCCATCCGGAAGATGGAACCTGCGTGGGAAACAATAGCCGGGTCGAATTTTCGGCTCGGGTCTTACGAGGACGCTAACGGCCAGTTGCGACCTTGCTACTTTCTCTCGAAGACCGAGACTCTCTACATCGCCACGAAGTTCAACGATGAGGCGCGCGCAAAGCTCGTCATCCGATGGGAGGAGCTGGAGAGGGAACGCCGACTGGAGCAGCAGAGACCGAAGCAGAAGATCAAGGAGATCCGGTTGCTGGCCAGTGACGAGGAGGTGCTCGACGAGGCAGACGACATCCTGGGCGACGAACTGGAACGGCTGAACCGCGACAGCCGGTTCTGTTACACGCCGACGGAGATCGGCAAGCCCTTCGGACTGGATGGGCGCGACCTGAACTCGTTCCTCTGCGACAGGGGCATCATCCGCTGGGCACGTGGACAGTGGCGGCTCACCCAGAAGTATATGCATCAGGACCTCACTGAGGACCGCTTCAATTACGTCCATGCGCAGGACGGGCATCGCAAGCTGATCTCCAGCCTCGTCTGGACGGAGAAGGGCCGACAGTTTATTTTCGACCTTATCTGCGGGAAATGAGACAGAAGCGCTCGGCGACGCAAGGAGACGCTTGCTACCGAAGGGACGCAAGAACATAAGAACATATTTGATTAGATGATAACATATCAAGAGAATACACATTTTTCTCAGGCTCTTCCCTGCACAAGGGAAGAGTTCTGGGAGCAAGTCAAGAAGCCCAGTACAAGGTGGCGCATTGATGCCAGAAGGGCGATACTGGCAGCAGTGGAGGCCTCGAAGACGGAAGGGGCATCAGCACTTCATACATGGCTCAATAATGCTGACTATCAGAAGTTCCTGATTAAGAAGCAGGGACTGAAGAAAAAGGCTGCACGAGAGGCATGGGCGAAGAAAACGGATGCGGAGAAGCTGCTGGCCTTTGCTCAGGAGGTGAAGGACAATCTGCCGGCGTTCATATTCGCTTGCAGGGAGTTTGACGAGACGCAGACTGCCAAAGGCGGGATGTTCAGGCATCGCAGATTGGCAGACTGTCACTTGAATGGGCTGTTCATGCTCGACATCGACCACATAGAGAATCCCATGGATGTGTGGTGGAAGATGAGGGATGACAAGGAGCTGATGAAGAGTATCGCCTTGGTGCATATTACCAGCAGTTCTTTTGGCATCCGCATCGTAGGTGTTGCAGATATCACGGTGGGCAATCTCGCTGATAACCAGATCGCATTGGCTCAGAAGTTGGGCTATAAGGCTGATGAGAGCTGCATCGACGCCACAAGAAACTCTTTTGCTCCCAAGGAGGAGGACATTATTTACATTAACGAGGATTTACTTTTCAATTATTACAATGAAGAATTTGACAAGCGGTTTACGGATGAGTACCGTCAGAAGAAAACTCAGCCGATTCGTCTTCAATTCGATTCTAGCGATCATGCTGCTGATGTTCATAACGCTCAGAGTGCTGCTGTGGCCAGTAAGGATGCTGTACAAAGGGCTGGGAATGTCGGCCCAGTGGATGGTCAGAGAGTGGAGAGCGTAAAGTGGCGCGGATATGATGTTCAAAGCATTATTGATCAGCGCTATGCTGACAAGCTGCCATGCGCAGAGGATTCCAATAGGCATAATGAATCCCTCAAGCTTGCCACGGACTTACTCCTTATGCTCGACGGCGACAAGAAGCTGGTGCAAAGGATCATCGAGGCACAGCCCTGGGTGCAGGAGATCATTGAGGAAAGAGATGAGAATGTCGAGCAGACAGTGGAGAGCGCAGCGGGATGCGTCGCGGAGAAGGAAAAGAAGTATGCAAGTTCGCTGCCATCCAAGGCCATGCAGGAGGCGGTGAAGAAGGTCACTGGGAAGAATTATCGGGAGATAGTGAAAGAAATCTCACAACAGGGACAGTCCCCATTGTGCGGAAACTCTCAACTCTCCACTCTCAACTCTCAACTAGAAGCCTGGGGCGCGGAGATAGAAGCGATGTTCGACGATTTCCCATTGCTGAGGGATGTGTGTGCAGGACTGAAGCGGAGCCAGTATCCGGCGGCGATGTTTGTAGGTGGCGGGGCGCTGATGACGCTGATGACGAGATGCACGTACAGGTTCTATCATCGCCCGGAGCGGGAAAGAAGGTTGAACTGTTCGCTGCTTATTATCGGACACCCGGCATCGAACAAGTCGATGGCAGATGATATCTGTGATATTCTCATGGCGCCCGTAGAGGCTTCGGACAAGGCAGGACTGGCGGCACTCAATCGCTATAAGCAGGACACGAAGAAGAAAGCAGCCAATAAGGAGGGTAAGGACAAGCCGCAAGGAATTATCAGGATCCATCCAGCAAGAACCTCCAACGGCCAGCTGATTCAGGATATGCTGAATGCGAAGGAGGTGGTGGACGGCAAGGAGATTCAGCTGCACATGTTCACCTTCGACACGGAGCTTGATAATAGTATCACGCTTCAGAAAGGAGGCTCGTGGATTAACAAGCAGTCGATGGAGCTGAAGGCCTTCCATAATGAGGAGGACGGACAGATGTACCAGAATTCGGATTCTCCGGTGGACAAGTTCCACGTAACCTGGAACTATATCTACACGGGCACGCCCATAGCCTTGAAAAAGAAGGTAAATGAACAGAACTTCGGCAGTGGTCTCAGTACGCGTCTCACCGTGATTCCCATGCCTAAGACGAACTATGAGATGATTGAGTTTCAGGAGAAAACGGCCATTGACTGGCAGCGCCTGGAGCGTATGAAGACCTGGGCTTACAAACTCGATGCCCGTGCCGGGGAGCTGCCTTTCTGGCCATTGGTAAAGCGCCTCTATGACTGGACCAAGAACCGGATGGCCGATTGTGCGGAGGATGATTCGGAAGCCAATGAGCTGATGCTGAAGCGCGTGCCATACCACGCTCTCAATTATGCTGCGCCTTTCATAGACATGCGTCATTTCGAGCGTATGCATCTGGAAGGCAAGTTCTGGGAAGGTGAGTATGAGGTGGATGACACGGACTGGAAACTCTGCGAACTCATCGCCCGCATCCAGTATGCCACGCAGCAGCACTTCTTCGGGGTGATGGCAGAGAAGTATTTCGACGACATGAACAACGACGTGCAGATCACGGGCAAGCGCCATCAGCAGAAGTCCGTGGACGGCTACAACCGACTGCCGGAGGTGTTCTGCGTGGAAGATGTGATTAGGAGTTTCGGCTATCAAAACGAGCCTGCGGCATTCATGAAAATCAAGCGCCTCTTAGACGGCAAAATGATTAAAATAGAGGAGGAGTTCGTAAAAGATGGCCATAAAAAGAAGAAATATAGAAAAATCAATAGTATGGGATTGTAGGTGCCCAATATCAACTAACAACTAACAACATAACAAAATGAAAAATGAATAACGTAGAAGTCAATCAATCAATCCGTCTCTCCCAGCACTATACGCTGGGGGAGATGACCAAGACGGGCACGGGGATCCCGAACATCCCCAGTCGTGTAAGTATCGAGAACCTCCGCAATATCTGTGAGAACTGGCTGGAGGAGATGAGGTATGACTATAACACGCTCTACTGCCTGAAACCGGGCGAGGACTATGAGACCTCGAAGAGCGTGGAGCCCGTCATCATCACCTCGGGCTTCCGTTCGGAGGATGTGAACAGGGCCGTGGGAGGCTCGCCGTCGAGCAATCATCTGACAGGCTGTGCGGTGGATATCCGTTGTGCGGGTTTCGAGCAGGCTGTGCGCTATGCCACGATCCTGCTGGACATTGCCGATGATACGAAACAGGACTACGACGAGCTGTTCATCGAGCGGAAGAAGGGAGGGCGCTACTGGCTGCACTTCGCCGTAAGGCCTGAGGACAACCGAAGAAAGAACGGTTTCATCAATGCCTGAAAAAGAATCATCCCCGCCAATCGTGGTGGGGATGATCGTTGTCTGATATCTTTGGCCAGTTTTTTTTCTACCATAAAGTGTAGGTGATTTCGGAAAAATAGTGTATCTTTGCAGTCGAAATGATTGACAGACTGACGATAGACAAGATCATGGACGCCACGAACATTGTTGACGTGGTGGGAGAGTTCGTGACGCTGAGAAAGGCGGGCGTGAACTACAAGGGCCTGTGTCCGTTCCACGATGACAAGACGCCCTCGTTCATGGTGTCGCCCTCGAAACAGATCTGCAAGTGCTTTGCCTGCGGCGAGGGAGGTACGGCCATCAACTTCCTGATGAAGCACGAACAAATCACCTATCCCGAGGCCCTGCGCTGGTTGGCGAAGAAATACAACATTGAGATCGAGGAAAAGGAACTGACTGACGAGGAGAAGCGTGAGCAGAGTGAGCGTGAGTCGATGCTCATCATCAACGAGTGGGCGAAGAACTATTTCCACGACATTCTGAAGACTGATCCAGACGGTATCGCCATCGGCAAGCAGTATTTCCGTAGCCGTGGCATTCGTGATGATATCATTGAGAAGTTCAGTCTCGGCTATGCCCTGCAGAAACGCGATGCCCTGGCCACAGCGGCCCAGAAAGCTGGTTATCAGGCGGAGTTCCTCGTCAAGACAGGACTCTGCATTAATCATGAGAAAGGCATTTACGACCGTTACGCTGGTCGTGTGATATTTCCTTGGCTGAACGTCAGCGGCAAGGTGGTGGCCTTCGGAGGCAGACTGCTCGACGCCAGGACGAAGGGCGTGCAGCAGAAATATGTCAACTCTCCCGACTCAGAAATCTATCACAAGGACCACGAGCTTTACGGTCTCTATCAGGGCAAGAAGGCCATCGCGAAGGATGACCGTGTGTATATGGTGGAGGGCTATACCGACGTGATCGCCATGCACCAGTGCGGACTGGAGAACGTGGTGGCCAACTCAGGTACGGCGCTCTCCGTCTACCAGATCAAGTTGCTGCGACGCTTCACGCAGAACATCACCTTATTATATGATGGTGACGAGGCAGGCATCCATGCCGCCATGCGAGGCACCGATATGTTGCTGGCCGAGGGCATGAATATCAAGGTGTTGCTGCTGCCTGATGGCGATGACCCAGACTCGTTTGCTCGCAAGCACACGGCTACGGAGTTCAAGGAGTATATCGAGAAGAATGCAACGGACTTCATCTCGTTCAAGACCCGTCTGACGGTGGAGAACGTAACAGACCCCGTGAAGCGTTCCGAGGCTATCGGCGGCATTGTGAAGAGCATTTCCGTGGTACCAGATCCCATCCTGCGCTCCACCTATCTCAGTGAACTTTCTCAGCGTTTGGGTATCAAGGAACAGACGCTGTTGAACTCGATGAACGGTATGATCAGCAAGGACATCGAGGAGAAGGAAAAAGAGGGAAGGATACAAGGAGTCGCGAGTCAAGAGTCAGGATATAATAGAAATGAACAGAGTCATTTACCGACTCCCGACTCCCGACTCTTGACTCCTGAAGCCGAAATAGAACGTCTCTTGGTGCAGGCCCTTGTGCGGGATGGCGAGAAAGTGATCTTCGATAACGTGGAGACTGACGACGGACAGACCGTCAGCCTGACGGTGGCGCAGTACATCGCCTACGATTTGGGACAGGACGGCATCTCCTTCCACGACGAACGCTATAACCAGATTCTCTCAGAAGCGTCCGTTCACAGTGGCGAGGCCGATTTCAAGGCTGAGGACTACTTCATGCACCACC
>JAEEGJ010030103.1_pt1 | contig 10638 bp, 8 predicted proteins | sample 8958761 | NCBI WGS metagenome assembly JAEEGJ01 (sample SAMN16246546, study PRJNA631951) | gut metagenome | biome: gut microbiome; feature: rumen; material: RS-attached | host: Bos | place: Iran: Karaj | collected 2018-10
ATACATTTTCTGTATGACACTCATGACGTTTGCCGCGTTTGAAAGATACGGCACGGCGTTTGTCACGTCAAAGTAGAGGAAATCCACCTGCGCGAGCGTCAGCTCCTCCATGTGCTTTCTTATGACCCATTTGTCGGACGAGTAATAATATCCGTACAAAGGCTCGCCCCAGAAGTGCATGGCGCCGACGGGTCCCCAGCCTTTATAAGAGGACTTCTTCGCGTCGTTTCCGCCTTCGGCCATTATTTTAGTCATATCGAGCGCGCCGTGGTCTCCGTGCTCGCCCATCCACAGAAAATAGAATATGCCGACGTGCTTTTCCGTATTGTAAGCGTCGCCCGTAAGCCTGACCTCGCGGCCGAGATCGTCCACCGCGTACGTTACGCCGTTTGTCATATTTCTGTTGTTCGGGTATGATACTCCGTCAACTATAATCTTATCTCCGTCAACGGTATAAGCGGGAGTGCCGGCAAAATTATCGTCGTCTGACGGATAAACGTATTCTTTTTCTGTCACCTCTTCCGTCGTCACTTCGTTCGTGGCAGGCTCCGTACCGGTCGTCGCTGCGGGATCACCTTCCGCGCAGGAGCAAACCGCGCATAAAACGAAGAGCGAGGCGAGGATAAACGCTGTAATTTTTTTCATACTGTTACCTTCCATAAATTGTCTCATTATTCAAACAGCGGAGCATTTGCTCCGCTGTTTCTTATGGTCTTTAAATCAGTGGCAGATGCATTCTTCTGTATCTTTGTCAAAGATATGCATTCTGGAAATATCCATTGCTATTTTTACGGTATCGCCTGCTCTTGCGGTGGAGCGTGAAGATACTCTGCCGGTCAGCTTGACGTCTTCCGCGCCGACAGCGGACAGATACAGATAGATCTCAGCGCCCATAAGCTCAGTAACTTCAACGTAAGCGTCAATGCAGGTATCCGGGAACTGCGACAGATACATAGGCTCGTCATGGATGCACTCCGGACGGATGCCGGCGATAACTTCCTTGCCTACGTATTCACGCAGAGCGGGATTGGTGGATTTTTCCTTCGGCAGCTTCAACTCGTTCTCACCGAATACGACGTACAGATCACCGTCTTTTTCTTTGATGGTGCTGTCAATAAAGTTCATCTGAGGAGTTCCTATAAATCCGGCGACGAATATCTTATTGGGCATATCGTAAAGGTTCTGAGGCGTGTCTACCTGCTGGATCTTACCGTCTTTCATAACGACTATACGGGAAGCCATCGTCATAGCCTCTACCTGGTCGTGCGTAACGTATACGAACGTGGTACCGAGTCTCTTGTGAAGCAGCGTGAGCTCGGTTCTCATCGTTGCACGGAGCTTAGCGTCAAGGTTTGACAGCGGCTCATCAAGCAAGAAGACTTTAGGATTACGTACTATTGCGCGTCCTAACGCGACACGCTGTTTCTGACCGCCGGACAACGCCTTCGGACGTCTTTCAAGCAGGTGGTTTATGTCAAGTATGCGGGCAGCTTCTTCAACTCTGCGCTTGATCTCTTCCTTCGGCGTCTTGCGGAGTTTAAGACCGAACGCCATATTTTCAAAAACAGTCATATGCGGATAAAGAGCATAGTTCTGGAACACCATCGCTATATCTCTGTCCTTAGGCGCAACGTCGTTCACAAGTTTGTCGCCTATGAAAAGCTCGCCTTCCGTTATTTCTTCAAGTCCCGCTATCATACGGAGCGTGGTGGATTTACCGCAGCCGGAAGGACCGACGAAAACGATAAATTCCTTATCCTTGATCTCAAGGCAAAAGTCCGATACGGCTACAACGCCGCCGGGATACTTTTTGTAAATATGCTTTAATGATAAACTTGCCATAATATCCTCCTGAATATTTATCAACGCTTTATATTATAACAGATAAATTTGAATTTTTAAAGATATTTATTCTCCAAAATTTACAGAACATATTTGTGCAACATGCACAAATTTCGCGCATAAATTGCTTTAATTGCGCGAACATATATTCGCGCGTCTTAAACCGTTAAAATTTCATCGTCAGTCCTATGCGTTTTTTCGCCGTATCTACGGTCAAGACCTTGACCTTTACCACGTCGCCGACGGAGAGTACTTCCGACGGATGCTTTATATATTTATTCGATATCTGAGATATGTGTACGAGACCGTCCTGGTGCACGCCGATATCAACGAATGCGCCGAAGTCTATAACGTTTCTGACAACGCCGGTAAGCTCCATGCCCTCTCTTAAATCGTTCATATCGAGTATGTCGTCACGCAAAACCGGCGGCGTAAAATCGTCGCGCAGGTCACGCCCGGGTTTGACTAACTCTTTTACTATATCCGCAAGAGTGGGCGCGCCTATGCCGAGCTGTTCGCAGAGCTTTTTTGTTCCCTCCTCTTTTACAAGCTCCGGCAGATCCGCGACCTGACCTTTCGTGACGTCTTCCGACGTAAGTCCGAAGTGTTTGAGCAGCGCGTTTGCCGCCGGATACGATTCGGGGTGAACGCCCGTGTTGTCAAGCACGTTTTTGCCGTTAGGCACGCGCAGGAAGCCCGCGCACTGTTCGTACGCTTTCGCGCCTATCCTCGGCACGTTCAGCAGTTCGTCCCTTGATCTGAATTCGCCGTTTTCCTCACGGTATTTGACTATATTTTTTGCGGACGCGGCGTTTATGCCGGAGATGTAAGACAAAAGCGAATGCGACGCCGTATTCACGTCAACGCCTACCGAGTTGACGCATCCTTCAACGACACCCGTAAGCGCCTCGTCAAGCCTTGCCGGCTTCATATCGTGCTGATACTGACCGACGCCTATTGACTTCGGGTCTATTTTGACAAGCTCCGCCAAGGGGTCCTGCAAACGCCTTGCGATAGATACCGCGCTTCTCTGCGTTACGTCAAAATCCGGGAACTCGTCCGCGGCAAGCTTTGACGCGGAGTAAACGCTCGCTCCGGCTTCGCTTACCATCGTGTATTTGCAGCCGACGTCCATTTCCTTAAGCAGTTCGGCTATGAATATCTCGCTTTCCTTTGACGCCGTTCCGTTTCCGATAGCAACGACGTTCACGCCCCATTTTTTTATAAGGCGTTTGACTATGACTTTCGCCTCTTCTATCTTATATTCCTGCTTCATCGTGGGATATATGACGGCGGTGTCAAGCACCTTGCCGGTCTTGTCCACGACGGCAAGTTTACAGCCCGTTCTGTAGCCGGGGTCAAGTCCAAGTACCGTCTTGCCTTTGAGCGGCGGGCTGAGCAGCAGGTGGCGCAGGTTGTCAGAAAACAGCACGATAGCACCCTCGCTCGCTTTGTCAAACAGATCGGAGCGTATCTCGCGCTCGATAGACGGAGCGATAAGCCTGTCGTACGCGTCAAGCACGGCGCCCTCAACGTACCCTCTCGCCGGGCTTTTTAGCTCGGTCACGGTGTTGTCGAATAGATAATTGAGTATCGCGTCCTTCGGCGCTTCTATATTTACTTTTAAGAATTCCTCTTTTTCTCCGCGGTTTATCGCAAGTATCCTGTGATCCGGTATTTTGCTGACTTTTTCCTCGTAGTCATAATACATGGAATAAACGGAGTCTTCTTCCTTATCCTGCTTCGTTTTTATTATGCCGTAATCAAACGTCAGCTTTCTTATCTCTTTGCGGAATTCCGCGGAATCCGATACGTTTTCGGCTATTATATCGCACGCGCCGGCAAGAGCTTCTTCCGCTGTATTGACGCCTTTTTCCTCGTCTATATACTCGGCGGCGATTTCCGTTAACGGTTTTTCGTATTCTTTTCTTTGCTCAAATATAAGATCCGCAAGCGGTTCAAGTCCGCGCTCGCGGGCAACGGACGCCCTCGTCTTTTTCTTCTGCTTATACGGACGGTAAATATCCTCCACCTCGGTTAGAGTCTGCGCTGCGGCAAGCGCAGCAACTATCTCGTCCGTCAGTTTGCCCTGACCTTCTATCGCGGCTCTGACTTCTTCTTTGCGCGCTTCAAGGTTACGCAGATAATTCAGCCTGTCAAACAGACCGCGCAGCACGGTATCGTCTAAGCTGCCGGTCGCTTCCTTTCTGTAACGTGCTATAAAAGGAATGGTATTGCCGTCGTCTATCAGCGCGACGGTGTTTTTGACCTGTTCCTCTCTTAAATTCAGTTCTGCTGCAAGTGTTTTGATGATATCCATATTACACCGACCTTGTTATTTTTTATTATTATATAATATTTTTAATTATATGTCAAGCAAAAAAAGATGACTTTTTATCATCTTTTTTCATTTTTATGGATTTTTAAACAGTTTTATCTCATCCGGCGTAAGGTCGAGGTATTTTCCCGCCTCAAGCGTGTCGTCAAGCAGTATGCCGCCGAATTGTGTGCGCTTTAGCTCAACGACTTTATTGCCGACGGAGGCGAACATTCTGCGTATCTGGTGATACTTGCCCTCGGACATTATGATTACGCCTTCTTTATTCGTTTTCATCTCTATTTGACACGGTTTCGTCACGTAGCCGTCCGCAAGCTCCGCGCCTTTTTCAAGCGATGATCTGTCTTCTTCCGGCAACGGATCGGCAAGCGTAAATTCGTATTTTTTCAGAACGTGATGCTTGGGCGACAGCGCTCTGTGCGCCGCTTGCCCGTCGTTTGTAATAAGTATCAGACCGCTTGTGTTTTTGTCAAGTCTGCCGACAGTGAAAAGCTCGAATTTCGCGTATTTTTCACCGAGCAGATCGAACACCAAAAGCTCCCCCGCCTCGTCGTTTGAGCAGACGTAACCGAGCGGCTTGTTCATCATTATATACACGTATTCGCTGTACGATATTATCTCGCCTTTATACGCAATAACGTTCTTTTCCGGGTCTATATTCGCGGACGGGTCGCGTATTATTTTCCCGTCGCAGGTGATATTCCCGGCTCTGCATTCGCGTGAGCACTGACTGCGCGACAAAACGCCGGTGTTAGAAAAAAATTTATCCAATCTCATATCTCTATTTTATCATATAAACCCTTTGTTGTCAATAGTGAATAAAGTTTCCGCCGCTATCCGATAATAGAAAAAAAGAGGTACGGTATGAACGACCCGCAGGTATACGGAAAATATATTAGATCACACGCAAAAAAGACAAAAACGCTGCTCTGCTGTATAAAAGCTTTCGCCTCCGGCGGACTTATATGCTGTATAGGCGAGCTGTTTTTCGACGTTTATTCCATGCTCGGCACGGACGGGAAAACGAGCGCCGTTCTGTCAACTGTCACGATAATCTTTATAACGGCGATCCTGACCGGCATAGGTGTTTTTGACCGCATGGCAAAGCACGCAGGAGCCGGAACTCTCGTACCCGTTACGGGTTTTGCAAACTCTATGATATCGCAGTCTATAGACGCGAAAAGCGAAGGTTTTATAGCGGGCGTCGGCGCTAAAGTGTTTACCGTTGCCGGACCCGTTATCCTGTACGGCACGGCGGCGAGTGTTTTATACGGAATAATATATTATATCGGCACTATTATTTTTTGATTTTCTCTTGACTTATCCCGATTTTCTGTTGTATAATTAAGAAAAAACAAAAGGATAAGTTTATGAAAAAGTTTTTAAAGCTTATAAGCGTCATTCTCTGCGCCGTCACAGTTTTATCGTGCGCCGCTGTCTTTTCAGCCGCGGGCAAAACGTACGATAAAAACGCGTACGGCACAAACGGCGAGGGAAAAGATACGAATATACCTCTCGGCACAAGCTACGGTATAAGGCTCGGCATGAACGGCGAATTCTGCGCCGTATCCGTAAGACTCAGCACTTACGTAAAAGCCGACACGAAAGCGACGGTAGCGCTTTATAAATGGGAGGACAATTACGACGATACGATTTCGGATAAACCGAAGGCGTCGCAGCAGTTCGACCCCGTCAACGACAATTTAAAGCACACGATGAAGTTTGACGCGCAGCCCGCGGGCGAGTATCTTATACTCGTAACGAACGATTATTCGCAGCTCTGCGTATGGAAATGGGATACGAACGACGTGGGTCACGGCTACGTTTACGCGGACGGCGCGGAAGGCGTTGGCGACATAAACGTCACCGTCAGCTTTACGTCTGACGTGGACGAGCCGTTTTATGCGATAAAACCTTCGTACAGCACGGACGGAGACGCCACGGCGCCGGAGGAATACGTGCCTGAGGCTGACAGCGCCGTTATCGTAAGAGCGGCTCATTCCACGACGTGGGCGGCAACCGACGAGCTCGGCAGGACCTTACCGACGTACAAAGACGTCGGCGGCGTGAAAGACGACAAGATCGTAGCGCTGTTCTACTGGTCGTGGCACGTTTCGCAGGATTCCGGCGAACCGCTGAACATTCAGAAAATAATGGACGAGCATCCGGAGGCGAAAAACGATTATAACAGCTCCGTCTGGCCGAGCGGCAGATACGTCAATTTCTGGAACGAATCTATATACGGATATTACAAGACGAACGACCGCTGGGTACTCCGCAAGCACGCGGAGTTGTTAGCCGACGCGGGAGTTGACGTTATATTCTTTGACAACACGAACGGCACTTTCACGTTCAAAGACAGCTATCAGCATATATTTGAAGTGTTTGAGGAAGCGTACAACGACGGCGTCAACGTGCCGAAAATATCGTTTTTGCTCCCGTTCGGAGATCAGCCGAGTGCGGAAACACAGATGAGGATGCTTTACCAGGACATTTTCCAGCGCGGCAGATATCAGAAGCTCTGGTTCTACTTTGACGGCAAGCCGATGGTGATGTGCAATCGTGATCATTTAAAGAAAAAGGACGATTTAAATGAAGCCATCAAGAATTTCTTCACGTTCCGCGCGCCTCAGGCGGGTTATCTGACACAGTCCAAGATCCGGGATATGTGGGGCTGGCTTTCCGTATATCCGCAGACAAGATATCTTGTAAAAGGCAAATCAGGCGTTGAGCAGATAACCGTCGGCGTAGCGGTAAACCACAATTACAAAACGCATGAGCTCTCCGCAATGAACGGCGAAAACATCATTGGCAGAACGTACACGTCAAACGGTATAGACACACGCGAAAACGCGGTCAAATACGGCGCGAATTTCGCGGAGCAGTTTGAATACGCTATATCCGTCGACCCCAAAGTAATATTCATAACCGGCTGGAACGAATGGATAGCGGGCAGATACGACGAATGGTGCGGCGTTAAAAACGCTTTTCCGGATGAGTTCAACGATGAATTCAGCCGGGATATAGAGCCGTCAAAGGGCAGACTGCGCGACAACTACTATTACCAGATGGTCTCGTACATACGAAAATTCAAAGGCTGTGAGGAAACGCCCGTTTATTCGGATAAAAAGACGATAGACTTAAACGGCGGCTCGGCTCAGTGGGATAACGTAAAAGCTGTATATACGGCTTATCAGAACAACACGGGCAAAAGAGACGCCAAGGGGTACGGTTCATACTACTACACGGACGACAGCGGCAGAAACGACTTCACGGACGCCGCAGTCACGTCGGACAGCGAATATATCTACTTCACCGCAAAATGCGCCTCGGACATAACGCCGTATACGGACAAAAACTGGATGAACCTTTATATAGATTCGGATGACGGCAATACCGGCTGGGAGACGTTTGATTACGTTATAGGCAAAAAACCGGCAGAAAAAGACAAAGCGTTTTTGCAGAAATTCACCGGTAACGGATATGATACGGAAGACGTAGCAGCCGTTGATTACAGTGTGAGCGGCGACAGGATAGTTATAAAGGTCGCCAAAAAAGACATTGGCGTAACGGATAAGGATTACAGGCTCTGCTTTAAGTGGACGGACAACGTGCAGGACGAGGACGGCTCCGGGCAGTTCAAGGGCGAGATACTTGACTTCTACCGCACCGGCGACGTCGCTCCCGGCGGCAGATTCAAATACGTTTACACGTTCAAGGACGACGGTTCACAGCCCGAACAGACGACGGATGCAGCGACCGAGACCAAAGTACAGACGGATATAGTTACGGAAGAGGTCACTGACGGTCAGAAGGACAACGGCAGGAACAGCGGCAATATTATTGTGATAGCTGTATCGGCTGCCGCCGCCCTGATCGCGGTCGTATGCATTGTCGTGATGATAATAAGAAAAAAGAAATAAAATCATAATAAAACGAAAAAAACCTCGCTTCTGCGAGGTTTTTTTGGAGCTGCTAATCAGAATCGAACTGATGACCTCATCCTTACCAAGGATGCGCTCTACCATCTGAGCTATAGCAGCGCTTTGCGGCAACGCGCATATTATATCAAATTAAAACAGACTTGTCAAGACTTTTTATAAAATTTCTTCAATTTGTTTTGATATATTTGACCGCACAGCTCTGACCATTCGCAGTCACCGCATATTTCAGACAGCTTTTCTGTGCGGCAGACCCGGTCCATGACGTTGTTTTTTAAATCGTTATATACGTATTCTTTGCCGTATTCAAGCAACAAAACGTCACAAACGGCGCTGTCATAACGGCGGACTTTATCTTCGTCTTTGCAGATGCCGGCAGAACTGTACGGGCAGGCGCGGCATATATCGTCCGCGCCGTTAACCAAAATCAAGTTCTCGCCGTTTTCAAGCGACGTTATAATGCGGCGCATATTTGCAGTGAATTTCTCGCTGTAGCCTTTTCCGACGAAATTGCCCATGCACAGAAGGTGATGCGGTCTTATCTGCATTTCATCGCCCTCATCGCGTTTGCCGCGCACAAAAGCGCGACGCCTGTATCCGCGAACACCGCGAGCCACATAATATCCGATATCCCGAAGAAGCTCAATATAAGTATCGCGACTTTGACCGCTATTGCGAATATTATATTCTGCCTTGCTATGCTTACCGTCTTTTTGGATATCTTCATCGCTTTCGGCAGCTTTCCTATATTGTCGTCCGTAAGCACTATATCCGCCGCCTCTATCGCCGTATCGGAGCCGAGAGCGCCCATTGCGACGCCCACGTCGGCACGCGCTAAAACCGCCGCGTCGTTTATACCGTCGCCCACGTACGCGGTCTTTCCTTCCGCTATGAGTTTTTCCATTTCTTCCGTTTTATGTTCGGGCAAAAGCTCCGCGCATACCTGATCTATACCTACCTCCGACGCCGCTTTTTCTGCGGAATTTTTTATATCTCCGGACAGCATTACGGTCTTTTTGACACCGAGCTTTTTCAACTCCTTTAAAGACTCCGCCGCGTTATCCTTTACCTCGTCTTTTAATGAAATACAGCCGAGATACCTGCCGTCACAGCACGCGTGAACGGCAGTATTTGAATTATTTTCAACGTCGCAGCCGTATCTCTTCATCAGTTTTGCGTTGCCGGCGGCGCAGAGCTTTCCGTCTATCGCAGCGACTATGCCTTCACCCGATATTTCCTTAACGTCCCGCACGTCATACGCTTTATAATCAAGCGCGGACAGCGCTTTTGCTATCGGGTGCTTTGAGTGAGCTTCAAGGCTGCAAACGGTGTTTATGAGCTCGTCTTTGTCGCCTGCGGCGTATATTTCCGATACCGTAAAGCTGCCTTTCGTCAGCGTTCCGGTCTTGTCAAACGCGAATATCTCGGTTTTTGACAGCGCTTCAAGATATTCCGTCCCTTTGACGAGTATACCGTTTCTCGACGCAGCGCCGACGCCTGCGAAGAACGTCAGCGGGACCGAAATAACGAGCGCACACGGGCAGGAAACGACGAGGAACGTAAGAGCCCTGTGGATCCACGTTTTCCACTGCTGATCAAACAGCGGAGGAAGCACGGCGACGATAAGCGCAAGTATGATAACGACCGGCGTATAAATTGATGCAAATTTGTTTATAAAGCTTTCCGTCTTCGCTTTTTTTGCCTCAGCGCCTTCTATCAGCCCGGTTATGCGCGCGGCGGCGGAATTATCGTATTCCGCTGTCGCTTTGAACTTTATCTCTCCGTTTATATCAATATAACCGCTCATTACCGCGTCGCCTTCGGAAAGGTCGCGCGGGAACGATTCACCGGTTATGGCTGACGTGTCAAACGACGCGGAGCCGGATGTTATAACGCCGTCCACCGCGACTTTTTTACCGGGGCTTACGACTACGGTGTCGCCGACTGTTACTTCTTTTGCGGAGATTTCAACAACTGTTCCGTCTTTTAAAACTTCCGCCTGCTTCGGCATTACGTCTATGAGCGTTTCTATCGAATCTCTGCTCTTATCTACCGCGAGATCCTGCAAAAACTCGCCGAAGCTGTATAGTATCATAACGGCTGCTGCTTCCGAAAACGAGCCGGTGAAGAACGCACCAACGGACGCGACCGTCATAAGCGTACATTCGTTGAAAACGTCCTTTTTTATGATCCGCTTTACTGCCGTTATTATAACTCCTATGCCCGTTACGGCAAACGCGGCGATATAAAGTATCAGATAAACCGGCATCGGCAATTTGAACAGATGCTCCGTTAAAAGCCCCGCGGCAAAAAGTACGAACGATATTATGAGTTTTATTATCTCGGCTTTTCTGTTTTCGCCGCCTCCGTGTTCATGTCCGTGACCGTGTCCGTGATCATGTTCATGTTCATGATCATGTTCGTGTTCGTGCTCGTGGCAATCACAACGCTCATGCTCATTATTTTTATTATTCTTCATATACTCGCCTCTTACTCCGAAATATGCTCCATTCCCTG
>JAEEGJ010030104.1_pt1 | contig 10638 bp, 10 predicted proteins | sample 8958761 | NCBI WGS metagenome assembly JAEEGJ01 (sample SAMN16246546, study PRJNA631951) | gut metagenome | biome: gut microbiome; feature: rumen; material: RS-attached | host: Bos | place: Iran: Karaj | collected 2018-10
TGCAGGGCCATGTCCTCTGGAAGTATGACGTGGATGCCGAGAAGGCGGAGCATACCCAGAACAATCCCTACGTCCTGGAGCATGTCGACTGGGTCAACCATATCCGCAAGGGTGAGATGCATGTCGAAGCTGAAGAGACCGCCATCTCCTGCCTGGCCGGCGTGATGGGCCGTGAGGCCGCTTACACGGGCGAGGCCGTGACCTGGGACGAGATCAACGCCTCCCAGATCGACTACATGCCCGAAAAGCTCGAGATGGGCAAGATGGACATGTCCAAGTATACCGTTCCGGTTCCGGGTAAGCCGAAGGAAAAGAAATAAAGACTCCGGAACATGGATAGAAGAGATTTCTTTAAGACCTCGCTCCTGGGGGCCGGCGCCGTCGCGGCTGCCTCTTCGCCCCTGGGACTGCTTTCGGGCTGCGCCCCGAAGGAGAAGTCCGACGTAGAGCTGCGTCTCTCTTTCCAGCATGGCATCGCCCCCGGCGAAACGCTTGCCGAAAAGCTGGACTACATGGAGAAACTCGGAGTCGTCGGATACGAGCCCGGCGGACAGTATCTGCTGTCGCACTATAATGAAATCGAGCAGAACCTGCGCGGTCGGAACATCAAGGTGTCCGCCATCTGCGCGGGATTCAGGGGTTTCATCCTGGCCGAGGATCCGGCCGTGAAGGCTGAATTCGATACTTCGATGCGCGAGATCATCGATGCGGCTGGCCAGATCGGTTCGGTCGGCGTCATCATGGTGCCGGCGTTCAACCACCAGAAGCCTTGCCGTCCCCATACGCAGGAAACCCGCGATTATCTGGTCGAGCAGCTCCGTGAACTGGGAAAATATGCCCTGGACCATGGCACGGCCGTGATCCTGGAGCCGCTCAACCGCAAGGAGGCGTTCTATCTGCGTCAGGTCGCCGATGCCGCCGCCATCTGCCGGGATGCCCAGTGCGAAGGCGTCAAGTGCATGGGTGATTTCTGGCACATGAAGGAAGAAACCTCCGACTATGCCGCTTTCATGGCGGCCGGCTGGGGTTATCTGCGGCACGTCCACATCGCATCCAAGGGTGACCGGAAGATGCCGGGCGAGTGCCCCGAATGCGATGGGTACCAAAACGGTTTCAAAGCCCTCAAGGAGTTCCATTACAAGTATTACGTCAGCTTCGAATGCGGCTGCGGAGGAGACCGGGAGGTCCTGGTGCCGGCGGCCGTGGAACTGCTGAGACAGCAGTGGGCGGAAGCCTGACGGACTGATTTTAAAACGACTTAACGACTCGAATCCCATGATTCCTTGGGGATACCGGCGCGCCTTCCGGTGCTGCATCCTGTTGTTTCTGCTGGGGACTTTGATCCAGTTGCTCTTCGGACCGGTGCCGGGGCATCTGCTGCACTATCCGTGGAGCGTGGCCGCGGCGCTGGTATATGTATATATCCTGGTCGTGATCGTTTTCCTTTCCGGGAAGCATCCGCGGCTGCTGCGTTTGTCCGACCCTTACACCGGCGTCGCTTCGATTGTTTCGGTGGTTTGCCTGTGTATCTTGTTCGGTTTGCTTCCCCAGAGCCGGGAAGCGAGTGGCCCCGCTGCCTTGCTGGGCTGGACGGACATGCGTTCCAGCTGGGCCTTCAACTTCCTGATGCTCTGGATGATGACGGGTATCGGCCTGTCCGTTGTGTCCGGCATCCGCGCCCCCAAATCCCGTCGACTGGCCTCTACCTTGTCGCACTTGGCCGTGTTCCTTGTGCTGCTGGGTGGTTTCTTTGGCAATGGGGACAAGCAGGAGGCGCTGGTCCGGGCGGAACGGGGTATCCCTGTCGCCATCGGCCAGAATGAGGATGGAGAGACCGTCCAGATCCCGTTCATGCTGCTCCTGAATGACTTTACCATCGAGGAGTATCCGACGGACCATACCCCCAAGCGCTTTCTTTCCGAGGTCACGATCCTGACGAAAGAGGGAAGGATACCGGTCGAGATTTCCGTCAACCACCCGGCCCGCAAGGGCCCTTGGCGGATTTATCAATATGGTTATGATGTATCCCGCGGGCGGATGAGCGAATACAGCGACCTGCTGTGTGTCAAAGATGGCTGGTATCCGTTGATCGCATCCGGCCTCTGGTTGCTGCTCGCGGCGGGTGTCCTGATGTTTTTCACTGCCGGGGGATCCCGGAAAAAGAAGGAGGACGGGCAATGAGTTGGGAAATGTTTACCGCCTTTGCCATTGCGGCGGCCCTGTGCTGGGTATTCGGAGCCGTTCTGGCTTTCATTTCCAAGAAAACCTGGCCGGCGGCGACGGTCTCGTTGCTCGGGACGCTGGTCCTGCTGGTCTTCATCGTCGGGATGTGGGTGAGCCTGAAGCGTCCGCCGATGCGTACGATGGGTGAGACCCGGCTCTGGTATTCTTTCTTCCTGTCGGCCATCGGAATCGTCATTTTCCTGAGCTGGCGCTATAAGTGGGTCCTGTCTTTCAGCGCCTTGATGTCGGTCGTGTTCCTGTGTATCAACCAGTTCAAGCCGGAGATCCATAGCCGGCCCCTGATGCCGGCGCTCCAGAGTCCCTGGTTCGTTCCCCATGTGATCGTGTATATGTTTGCGTATGCGCTGCTTGGTGCCGTCACCTTATATGCGGTCTGGCTTTGGATTCACTCTTCCCGGCTGGCCGGGGCTTCACGCGCGATGCCTTCACCCGAGGAGATGCGCCGATGTGATGTCCTGGTGCGTGTCGGATGGGCCTTCCTGACTTTCGGGATGGTGATGGGGGCGCTTTGGGCCAAGGAGGCCTGGGGAGACTGGTGGAGCTGGGATCCCAAGGAGACATGGGCCTTCACCACTTGGCTGGCTTATCTGGGTTACCTTCATCTGCGGAAACGTCCTCCGTTCAAGGGGGATGTCCGTGTGGCGTTCGTCGTCCTGATCCTTTGTTTCCTGTTGCTGCAGATGTGCTGGTGGGGCGTCAATTATCTTCCTTCGGCCCGCGGCATCAGCGTACACACGTATTAAAGTGTCTTGACATAGGCCCGCCTGCGCTTTACGGTCTCGTGCCTGAAGCGCTTCCACAGGTGCAGGATGGCGGCATTGTCTTCCAGGTTGAGGTTGGTTTCTCCATACTTCAGGCCCGGGGAAGTGCGCAGGCGTTCCGAGAGCCGGGCCGCGATGCAGACGCTGACCCCCCGGTTCATCCAGGCGGGATCCACGCCGATCAGGGCGAAATCGATGATTTCCGGACGACGCTTGGCCTTGAGGATATCGATCAGGGCCCGGGGCGTCAGGTGTCCGTCGCTGCGCTGCATCGCCTTCGAGATGCTCGGTAGGCAAAGGGCGATCAGGATGACCTTGTCGTTTTCGTCCAGGACCACGGCGGCGTGTTTTTCATCCACCAGCAAGGTGAAATTGTCCACCATCAACTGCTTCATGCTCTCGGTGAAAGGCACGGTGCCGTAAATATGTTCGTAGGATTTGTCCAAGATATCGAAGAATCCGTCCACATAGCGTTTGATGAAGTCACGGCCGCTTTTAGCGGGGCCGAAACGCAGGTTGTAACGCTTCATGATGAACTGGGACATTTCGAACATCTGCTTCTCCGTCTCGGGGTCTGCCGCATAGACGCGGGATTCCAGCCAATCCACTTCCTTGACATAACCCAGCCGCTCGATGAAATCCATGTAATAGGGCGGGTTGTACTGCTCCTCGAAGGTTTCCGGTTCATCGAAGCCCTCGACCAGCAAGCCTTCGCGCTCCAGGTCCGAGAAACCGAGCGGACCGCAGACCGTGTCCATGCCTTTCGCCCTGCCCCAGGCCTCCACTTTTTCAAACAAGGCCTTGGCGACCTCAAAATCCTCGATACAGTCGAAGCGGGTGAAGCGTATGCGCTTCTGTCCCATCTTTTCGTTGGAAGCTTTCTGGAGGATGCCGCTGATGCGTCCGGCCATCACTCCGTCTTTGTAGGCATTATAATAGACGGCTTCGCAGGTTTCATAATAGAGATAATCTTTGCGAAAAATCTTCTTTTCATCCACCCAGAGCGGCGGGACATAACTGGGAGTGCCTTTGAACAGACGGTTCGGGAAATTCAAGAAATCAAGTTGCTGACGACGGGTCAGGGTCTCGACAATCTCAATCATAGGTTTTGGCTTTAGTTTCTCGCGGAGACAAAGGTAAGAAAAATATGGAAATAGTATGTATATTTGTATCCTATGGATGAGATTATCAGGGATATTACGGCCCAGGAGTACAAAGAAGGCTTCGTAACGGAAGTCGAGCAGGAATTCGTGCCCAAAGGCCTGAATGAGGATATCATCCGCTTGATTTCCGCCAAGAAGGGAGAGCCCGCCTGGCTCCTCGATTTCCGGCTGGATGCCTTCCGGAAATGGCAGGCGATGAAGCAGCCCTCCTGGGGTCATCTCACCCTGCCTCCCATCAACTACCAGGACATCATTTATTACGCTGCGCCCAAGAAAGACAGTGAGCGTCCCAAGGAGATCGACCCTGCCCTCGCCGAGACCTTCGAGAAGCTCGGCATTCCGCTCCGGGAGCGGGAAGCGCTGGCCGGTGTGGTGGCGGTGGATGCCGTCTTCGACTCCGTCTCCGTGACGACAACCTTCCGCAAGACCCTTGCGGAGAAAGGGATTATCTTCTGCTCTTTTTCCGAAGCGGTACGCGAGCATTCCGAACTTGTCCGGAAGTATCTCGCCAGCGTCGTGCCGGCGGGAGACAATTATTTCGCGGCACTCAACAGTGCCGTTTTCAGCGACGGATCTTTCTGCTACATCCCGAAAGGTGTGAAGTGCCCGATGGAGTTGAGCAGTTATTTCCGCATCAATGCAGCCGGCACGGGGCAGTTCGAGCGTACGCTCATCGTGGCGGACGAGGATTCGACCCTCAGCTACATGGAGGGCTGCACGGCACCGATGCGGGATGAGAACCAACTGCATGCGGCGGTGGTCGAAATCATCGTCGAGAAGGGCGCGGATGTCAAGTACAGCACCGTCCAGAACTGGTATCCCGGCGACGCTGAGGGCCGGGGCGGCATCCTGAACCTGGTGACCAAGCGGGGCATCTGCAAAGGAGAAGGTTCGCACCTGAGCTGGACCCAGGTCGAGACCGGCTCCGCAGTGACCTGGAAATACCCCAGCACCATCCTGAAAGGGGATTACAGCGCCTCGGAGTTCTATTCTGTCGCGGTAACCAACAACCGCCAGCAGGCTGATACCGGCACCAAGATGATTCATCTGGGCCGGGGGACACGGAGCCGCATCGTCAGCAAGGGTATCTCCGCAGGGGAAAGCCAGAACAGTTACCGCGGACTGGTGCAGATGAATCCGGGCGCCGACGGCGCACGCAACTATTCGCAGTGTGACAGCCTGCTGATCGGCTCGCGCTGCGGGGCGCATACTTTCCCGGTGATCCGCAGCCTCAATCCCACGGCGGTCGTGGAGCATGAGGCCACCACCTCCAAGATCAGCGAAGACCAACTCTTCTATTGCAACCAGCGTGGCCTGGGACCCGAAGAGGCAGTCGGGCTGATTGTCAACGGATATGCCAAGGAAGTGCTCTCGCGCTTGCCGATGGAGTTCGCCATCGAAGCGCAGAAACTCCTGCAAGTCTCACTCGAAGGCTCTATAGGATAGCGTATGGAATGGACTGAAATCGTATTGTTTAGCCTTGGAGGGAAGCCGGTGCTGCTGGTGGACCTGATCAGTTCCGTCCTGGGACTGACCTGCGTGTTCCTGGCGGGCCGCAACTCGAAGTATAACTTCTGGGTGGGATACCTGTACACGGCGGCCCTCTTCTTCCTGTTCTGGAGCCGCAACCTTTACGCCAACCTTCTGCTGCAGCCTATCTCTTTGGCCATCAATGTCCTGGGACACTGGCGCTGGACGCACCCCAGGGAGTCGGAGCGCTCGTCGGAGGATGCGAACAAACTGAAAGTCAGCATGTTGAGCTGGCAGGACCGGGGATTCGTAATCGGCGCCATCCTGGTGGTGGCTCTGCTGTGGGGCTGGGCGATGGACTCACTTTTCCCCGCCGACCCGCATCCGTATCTGGACTGCTGTGTGACCGTGCTGATCCTGACGGCCCAGTTGCTTTCGGCTTTGAAGAAATGGGACTGCTGGATCGCCTGGCTCCTGGTCAATGTGACGCAGATCATCCTGCACATCAGCGTGGGCAATGTGTTCATGCCCATCGTCTGCGCCCTGTATCTGGTAAACGGCCTGTGGTCGCTCTGGTCTTGGTGGAAACTTTATCAGAAAAAAGCATAACGACATATGAAGCTCTTGGAAATAAAGAACCTGCATGCTTCGGTGGAAGGGAAGGAAATCCTCCGTGGGATCGACCTGAGTGTCGGACGGGGCGAGGTCCATGCCATCATGGGCCCCAACGGGGCTGGCAAATCCACGCTGGGAGCCGTCCTGACCGGCCGTCCCGGCTATGAAGTGACCGAAGGTGAGGTGAAGTTTGACGGCCGGGACTTGCTGGCGATGGCACCGGAAGAGCGTGCCTGGGCCGGTCTTTTCCTTTCTTTCCAATACCCGGTCGAAATCCCGGGCGTATCGATCACCAATTTCATGAAAGCGGCGGTGAATGCGCGTCGGAAGGCGCAGGGTCTGGAGGAAATGAAGGCCGGCGAGTTCCTGAAACTGATGAAGGAGAAGATGGCTTTTGTCCAGATGAAGGGTGAGATGGCCAAACGGGATGTCAACGTCGGTTTTTCCGGCGGCGAGAAGAAGCGGAATGAGATTTTCCAGATGGCGATGCTCGATCCGGTCCTGTCCATCCTGGACGAGACGGACAGCGGACTGGACGTGGATGCGCTCAAGGTCGTGGCAGCGGGCGTCAATGCGCTCCGCACGCCGGAAAAGTCCGTGCTGATCATCACGCACTACCAGAAGCTCCTGGAATATATCGTGCCGGACGTGGTCCATGTGCTGAAAGAGGGCCGCATCGTGCGGACCGCAGGCCGTGAACTGGCCGAACAGATTTGGAAAGAAGGTTTCGAAAGTATCGTATGAGCCGGGTATTCATCGTAGGTTCTTCGGAACTGCCGCAGCAAGTCTCCGTGGGTCGGGACGAAAGGCTCGACTGGGTGTTCGTCGTCCTGCCCGGAGTCAGCGCCACGGTACCGCTGACCGTCGATATCGATGGGCAGGGAGCCGAGGTGCACCTGTCCGGTCTGTTCCTCTGCGGCGGTGAGGAACGGGTGACCTTCGATATCGAGGTCCGGCACAATGTGGGAGATTCCCGGTCCTACCAGTTTTTCAATGGGATAGCAGGAGGGGAGTCGCGGACAGCATTCCACGGACGCATCCTCGTCCGTCAGGACGCGCAGCGGATCAAGGCGTTCCAGGAGAACCACAACATCCTGCTGAGCGAGGACGCCCGGGTTGAAACGACCCCGCAACTGGAAATCTATGCCGATGACGTAGAGTGCTCACACGGCGCGACGACCGGTTTCCTGAATGCCGAGGAACAGTTTTACATGCGCTCGCGGGGCATTCCTGAGGCGGAGGCGAAGGTGCTGCAGATGATATCTTTCCTTTCTCCGGTGCTCGAGCGCATCTCTGATGCAGGGGAGCGTGAGCGTCTTTCAGCCGAAGTGGAGGCGGCGGTCCGCAGCCTATGATCACCCATCCGCACGTGAAGGTCAACCTCGGTCTGTCGGTATTGCGCCGGCGAACGGACGGGTATCACGACATCGAGACCCTGTTCGTACCCTGTCACAGTTTTTCAGATACGCTGGAAATCGTCGTCGGCGACGATTGGAGCGAGACTTCCGCATCGCTGTTCGCACGTTATGCGACGTCCGAGGTGGCGCAGGCGATCGCTCCGGACGGGTCGCTGATGATGACGGTTGCCCGGAGCGGCGGCCTGGACTGGGATCCGCTGAAAGACCTGACGGCCAGAGCCTACAGTTTGCTGGCTTCAGACCACAAGTTGCCGCCGATGAAGATTTATTTGGAAAAGACTTCACCCGTCGGTGCGGGTCTGGGCGGTGGTTCTTCGGATGCTGCCTTCGCGCTGCGGATGATTTCCGAGCTCGCCAGGCTGGGCCTGCCGGATGAGGTGCTGGCCGCTTATGCCGCCCGTCTGGGCAGCGATTGCGCATTTTTCGTCTACGACCGTCCGATGCTGGGTGAAGGCCGCGGAGAGATCCTGACGCCCTATGATCTGGACTTGACCGGCTTCGAATTGCGTGTCGTGGTGCCTGAGGGCATCGCCGTGAGCACAGCCGAAGCCTATCGCGGCATCGTTCCGCGGGAGGCGACTCCTCTGCGGGAAGCGCTGGCGCTGCCGGTGACGCAGTGGCGCGACACCCTCGTCAACGATTTCGAAGCCACCGTCTTCGCCGTCCACCCCGCCCTCGCCGCCTTCAAGCAATCTCTCTACGACCAGGGCGCCGTTTATGCTTCCATGTCCGGAAGCGGTTCCGCCCTTTTCGGCCTCTTCCCCCGATAGATACGCCCTGACTTGTCCCCTCCGTATTCAAGATGATGTTTTTATGAGCAAGCGTTTGAGATCCTTCTCCGGCAGATTGACCCGGATTATCGTGGCCATCGTCCTGGTGACGATGACTATCATTTCTGTGTTGGCTTTCATCCTGACAGCGACGGGGTTTTATGAATCTTTCAGAGCGCATTTCGAGGATGCCATCGAAAGCATCAGCCTCAGTATCACGCTGAACCTGGAGAAGGTCGAAATCTCCGCTGCCAATATCGCCGATGAAGTCACCTGGCACATATCTACCCCTGAAGTCGTCACTTCGACGTTGGAGTATGAGATCGCCGTCAACAACAGTCTGACCGGATGCGGGGTCGGGTTCATTCCCGATTTCTTCCCGACAAAGGGAAAATGGTTCGAGCCATATGCCTATATCTCTGAGGGGCGGCCCGTGGTTCAGGATATCGGCTCGGACTCCCATGATTATTTCCTGTCCGAATGGTATACATCAGGCCTGTCTGCTACCGGAGGGGTCTGGTCCAGACCCTATCTTGACAGGGATGGGGCCGGCACCCTGTTATGTACCTACAGCCTGCCCATCAAGCAATCTGACGGGACGACGGTAGCCGTAATGGGTGCGGACTTATCTTTGATCTGGCTGGCTGACCTTTTGCACGACATCGACATCCGGGAGAATGCGATGGACTTTTTGCCCTCCTTCCTTGGGAAAAAGGATCAGGGGATATACAGTTTCATCTTAGGGCCCGATGGGGAATACATCGCACATCCGGACCGGGCGCGTTTCCTTGGCGGAAAGAATTATTTCGAATATGCGGATGCCGCTGAAGACGATGAATACCGGATGTTGGGGGAGGCCATGTGTAATGGCCTGTCCGGAGATAAGGTCGTACGGCTGGACGGACGTAAGTATGAGGTCTTCTTCGCCCCTCTTTCAAGTTCCGGATGGTCCATGGCGATTGCAGTCCCGCTGATCAGTCTCTTGAGACCGGCGCTCACTTTCGGCTCCGCCATCCTTCTCCTGACTCTTCTGGGCCTGCTGATCGTGTCCCTTATCAGTCGCCGGGCCATTAAAACGTTTACCAGACCTTTGGTGCAATTGGCTGATTCAGCGACGGAAGTGGCCCATGGTAAATTTGACACTCCGCTTCCTGACATCCGGACCAGGGATGAGATCGGCCTGCTGCGTGATTCTTTCGACAATATGCAGCAATCTCTTTCCCGGTATATCGCCGACCTTACCGAGACGACCGCGCAGAAAGCTTCGATGGAAAACGAATTGGATGTCGCAAGGAAAATCCAGATGTCCATGCTTCCGCTGACATGGCCGGCTTTTCCCGAACGGAAAGACATCGATATTTATGGCGGCGTGACCCCTGCGAAAGCCGTGGGAGGCGATATGTATGATTTCTGCCTGCGCGAAGGCAAGTTGTATTTCTGCATCGGTGATGTCTCCGGCAAAGGCGTTCCGGCTTCATTGGTGATGGCCGTCGTCAGTTCCTTGTTCAGGACCATCTCAGCATCAGAGGACAGCCCGGGCAAGCTGGTGTCCGTCATCAACGATTCCATGTCCGCCCGCAATGAAAACATGATGTTCGTCACGCTCTTTGCGGGAGCGCTTGACCTGGAAACGGGAGAGTTGAAGTATTGCAACGCAGGCCATAACGCACCGTTTGTCCTGGTGGACGGGGTTCCCCGCTCTCTGGAGACGGATGCCAATGTCCCTGTCGGCATCATGCCCGAATGGAATTACTCGCAGCAATCGACCGTGCTCCCGAAGGGGGCGGCTCTCTTCTTATATACGGACGGGCTTACTGAAGCCGCTTGCGCCGACGATTCCCTTTTCGGGGAGGCAAGGGCGCTCGCCGCGCTCGCCGGTTTGAAATCCACGACCTCGGCGCAGGAAATCTTCGCCCATATGAAGGACGCCGTCAAAGAATTCGTCGGTGATGCAGAGCAGAGCGATGACCTCACCCTGCTCGTGATCAAGAGAGTCGGTCAAGGATAAACTGATTTGTCGGACACAATGAAAAAACTCTTTACATCCCTCGCCCTCGCGCTGTTGTTTCAGATGATTATTGAGATAGTTAGTGATTAATCCAAGCTGTCATGCGGCTCCGAATCCATCCACAGCTCGAGCCGGCCGCCGGCGACGAGGTCGCTGTGGTCGATCTGCAGCGTGTGGAGCGGAGTCCCG
>JAEEGJ010030105.1_pt1 | contig 10638 bp, 9 predicted proteins | sample 8958761 | NCBI WGS metagenome assembly JAEEGJ01 (sample SAMN16246546, study PRJNA631951) | gut metagenome | biome: gut microbiome; feature: rumen; material: RS-attached | host: Bos | place: Iran: Karaj | collected 2018-10
TTCACGGCCGGCGAGCTACCCTCGGACGAGCAGATTGCCCGGACTCTCGCATCCTGCGGGACCGCCCGCCTCGTGGGGCCCGACGTCGTGGATTCGCTGGCCCGCTCCGGCCTCCCGATTACGGCCGCCAACCTCCTCGCCCCCCGGACTTGCGGCTTCCCGGGCAACGAGCGTGGTTCCTTGCCCCTGCTGAATTTCAACGCCATAGCCCAGGGCTACAGCTGCGACCTCGTCTACTCCGCCCTTAAGGCCCACGGCGTCACGGATATGCTGGTCGATATCGGCGAAATCCGCTGCTGCGGCCTCAACCCCTCCGGGAAAGGCTGGTCGATCGGGATCGACAACCCCGTCGACGGCAACGACCGCCCCGGCGAAGACATACGCCAGGTCTGGTCTTCGGAAGGCCGTGACTGCGGAGTCGTCACCTCCGGCAACTACCGAAAATTCTATGTCCGCGACGGCAAGAAATACTCCCACACCATCGACCCCCGCACCGGCCGCCCGGTCGAGCATAATCTTTTGAGTGCTACCGTAATCGCTCCAACCGCCGCCCAGGCCGACGCCCTCGCGACCTACTTCATGGTAATCGGTCCAGACGCCGCCAGCGCTTTCCTGAAGGCCCATCCCACCCTCCAGGCCTTCCTCATCACCGAGGACTCCATCCTCTCCTTCCCCGAATAACTCTTCCTTCTTCCCAGCGAGATACTACTCAAAATAACGCCGCTGAGAGAAAACTTCATACTACTCTGCGGAAATTCCCGCAGAGTAGTACCAACTTTTCAGACGCTGGCAGAAGAAAATGCCGGTCAGACCATACTGTCGATGGTCCAGCTGAAGGCGCGAAGGCCGAGGTCCTCGAATTGAACGTCTTTTTCGTGGAGCGCCTCGAGGAGGGCCGGAGCGACATTGTCCGGGACCATCGTAAGAATAGCGTGGTTCATGATAGGCCACGCGTGGGATCCGTAGTGGGGCTCGCCAAAGTAAGAGCCGCGACCGCTGACCTCATCCCAGCGGGTGAAGCCCCTCTGGTTGAAACTGTCGAGGATATCGATAATCTCCTCGTTGTATGCCTGGTTGTAGGCTATGAATACTGCTTTCATTGTTTGGCGAGTTTTTTCTGTTGTCTTCTTTCCTGTCTTGTCGCGAACACGCAATAGATGGCAGGGATAAGTACGAGAGTGACGAGGGTAGAGATCGAAAGTCCCCAGCAGACTACTACTCCGAGGCCCTTCCAAAGCTCGGAGCCCTCTCCCAGGCCGATAGCCATCGGGAGCATACCGAGAACGGTAGTGAGGGTAGTCATAAGGATAGGCCGCAGACGGCTCTTCGCAGCCATAGCCGAAGCTTCAACCGCGCTGTATCCTCTCTCCCTAAGCAGGATCGTGTAGTCGATAAGAACAATACCGTTCTTCACTACGATACCCAGAAGGATGATGATACCGACCAGTCCCATCGCTCCGATCGGCGAGCCGTTTACCAGCATTCCCCACGCTACACCTACAAGGGCGAACGGCACGGAGAACATAATGACGAACGGTGAGACGAACGACTCGAACTGAGCTGCCATCACTATGTAGACCAGGATGATGATAAGGATAATCAACACTATCATATCCCTGAAGAGTTCCTGCTGATCTTCGTAGTCACCGGCGATTACAGTAGTAAGTTCGGCCGGGATCTCGGTCTGAGAGATCACCTTCTCCGTCTGGGCTACCGCTTCGCTCAGGGCCACTCCGTTCTTGACGATACCGGTGACGGTAATCAGACGCTCGCGGTCCTTGCGCTCGATAGTCGGCGGGACCTCAGTCTCCACCAGGGTGCCGAGTTCCTTCATCTTCACCGGCTTACCCATCGCGTTGAGGATGGTGATGTTCTCCATATCCTCAATCGAACGGCGGAACTCCGGCGCATAGCGGACGCGGATGTTGTATTCCTCGCCGTCCTCACGGTAGAAGGAGGCTACCTGGCCGGACATGGCCGCGCTGAAAGCGGCGCCTGCGGTAGAAGAAGTCAGGCCGTTGAGGGCGAGCTTCGTACGGTCGAAGTTGATCTGGTATTCGGGCGTGTACTCGTCGCGCGAGAGGCTTACCTGCACGAACGACGGGTCCTGAATCATCTTGTCGCGAAGCTCGTGGGCAATGCGGTCGGTCTCATAGAAATCGTATCCATAAACCTCCACGTCCACGGTCGCCGCGCCGCCCATTCCGCCGCCGCCCTCGAATACGAGCGCCTTGCGGATCTGGGGATAGCGGGCGAGGATGCCGCGGATAACAGTCGCAATCTCGTCCGAGCTGCGCTGACGGGTGTCTACTGTTCCAACGTTTACGTTCATCGAGATGACGTGGGTTCCGTTGGACTGCATATTCGCGAAGGTATTGTCTGTATCCGCCTGACCGAAGGTGATATTGATGATCTTAAGCTCCGGAACGGCGGCGACGATCTCCTCGTAGATGCTGTTTGCCAGCTCGGCCGTCGTCGTCTGGGCCGTTCCTACCGGCAGGTAGATGTTGGCCCTGATTCTGCCTTCGTCTGTCTTGGGGAAGTACTCGGTCTTCATCCTCGGGACATAGAGTACCGCGGTTGCTACAAAGATGGCGAACGCGCTGAGAATCACCACCTTACGGTGTGTCGTACACCACTTGATAAGCTTTCCGTAACCTACGGAAATCTTCTCAAGAAGTTTGTTGAACGGGACGAAGAAGATATCGTAGAGCTTGCCGCTGCGTTTTCCCGAACGAAGGAAGCTGCTGCAAAGCATCGGGACAAGAGTAAGAGCCGCGGTCGTAGAAACGATCATAATGATACTGACGATCCAGCCCAGCTGCTTGAACATCACTCCGGTGAAGCCCTTCATCATCGTAAGGGGCAGGAACACGCAGAGCATCGTAAGGGTAGAAGCGATAACCGAGATCGAGACTTCGCCGGTAGCGTGGACGGCCGCTTCCTTCGGCTTTTCCCCCCTGTCCAGGTGTGTCGTGATATTTTCCAGGACGACTATAGCGTCGTCCACGACCATTCCGATCGCAATCGAAAGGGCGGACATCGAGACTATATTGAGGGTATTACCCGTAGCGAACAGGTACACGATCGAAGCCAGCAAAGCCACAGGGATAGACAGGACGATGATGAACGTCGCCCTCCAGCGCCCGAGGAAGAAGAAGACGACCAGCATAACCACCAGGAAGGTGATGATGATGGTGTCGCGCAGCGTCTTGATCGTATTGATGATGTTGGTCGAGCTGTCCACTACCGTCTCAATCTTGATATCGGAAGGCAGGTTCTTCTCGATCTTCACGAGCTGCTTCTTTACGTTGCGGATAACATCGACAGTGTTTGCGCCGCTCTGCTTCTGGATGATGATACGGGCGCTGCGGCGGCCGTTGGTGTAGGATTCCTGCTCGCGCTCCTGATTGCCGTCGCGAAGGGTCGCAACATCTCGCAGATACACCACCTTGCCGCCCTGGTTGCTGACGACGATGTCAAGCATTTCCTGCGGCGATGTAAACTCTTTCTGTACACGGGGGGTGTAGGTGTCGGAGCCCACATCGATGTTGCCCGAAGGGATATTGCGGTTTTCTGCAGCTATTATCTGGGCGATAGTGCTGACAGTAAGTCCGTATGCCTGAAGCTTGTTGGGGTCGCAGTAGACCTGGATCTCACGGGTCGGGGCACCGGCCACAGAGATGGTTCCGACTCCGGTCACACGGGCCAGCGGGGTCGCCAGCCTGTCGTCGAGGATCTTGTCCAGGCCGGGCAGCGACTCGTCTGCTGTCGCAGACAGGATCATGATAGGCATATCGTCGGCGCTGAACTTGAATATGGTCGGCAGGCTCGCCCCATCGGGGAGGACCGAGCTGACCATATCAAGCTTGTCGCGGACGTTGTTGGTAGCCTCTTCGATATCCGTTCCGTAGTTGAACGTCAGAGTCAGCAGACTGATGTTCTCCTTGGAATTCGAGTTGAGTTCCTTCAGGTCTGACACGCCGTTCAGGGCGTTTTCCAGGACCTTGGTTAGGTTGTTTTCGATATCTTCCGCGCTCGCTCCGGGATAGGAAGACATCACCATAATGGTGTTGCTCTCGAATTCAGGGAACTGCGCGATGCTGGTCTTCAGCAGCGAATAGACGCCGAAGATCACGAACACGACGAACACTAGGGCCGTCGTGACCGGTTTATTGACTGCGCTGCGGTAGATGCTCATTACTGAATAACGTTGACTTTGGTGCCGCTGCGCAGAGCGCCATGGCCGCTGATTACTATCGTTTCGCCTTCCTCAAGGCCGCTAAGGACTTCGTAATTGCCGCCGAGATGGCGTCCGAGCTCGATAACCCTTACGCTGACGGTATTGTCTTCCTCAAGCACGAACACCGTCTTAACCCCGGAGCCCTGCTGCTTTACGATCGAGTAGTCAGGGATGAGGATGCGGCCCGCGCTGCCGAAGATGACCCTGGCGTTGCCGTACATACCCGGGCGGAGCTCACGCGAAGCGTTGGGGATGTTGATTTCGGCCGTAACAGTATGTGTTGCGGGGTCGATGGTAGGATGAATGAGGGCTACCTGGCCGGAAAAGGTCTTGCCGGGAAGGGCCTCGGTAACTATCTCGGCCTTCACGCCCTTCTTAAGGAGCGAGTAGTCTTTCTCGGAAATGGAGACAAGGGCCTTGAGGGGGTTGATCTGCTGGACCATGAAAATCGGGGAGGCCATCGCATACATATCGCCCTGGTCATAATTGCGGGCGGTGACGACTCCGTCGAGCGGGCTCTTGAGAATGGTGTTTTCCTTCAGATTCTGGTAGGCGCTCTTCCTGACTTTGTAGTTGAGCTCGACCGCCTCGAAATCAGACTTCGAGACTCCGCCCTTCTCGTAGAGGGCTTTTGTGCGGGAGAGTTCGCTCTCGGCGTTCTTGAGCTGGAGCTCGGCCTGGTCGAGGTTGGTGCGCTCCATCTCTGCGAGGACCTGGCCCTTGCGGACGTTGTCGCCGATCTCAGCCTTGATGCTGACGATACGACCAGCTGTCTGAGGAGCAATGTTGTTGACGGCATAGGCCTGAAGAGTCACCGAATAGGTATTGTCTACCGAGACTTTCTGGTTAGCGGTAACCGTTGTTTTTACGTTGGGGATGACTTCCTTCACCTCAGTTGTCGCCTGCTTGCGGGGACCGCAGGAAAGGAGGGTGATAGTTGATGCTGCGAGGAGCAGCGCTGCTGACTTTATATTCATTGTTATTTCTTGTTTTCTTCGAGGAAATCGTTGCCGAGGGCGCCTTCGAGGCTGGCCTTCGCCGAGAGGTAATTGAAGATCGACTGACCGGCGGTAAGCTGAGCCTGAGTCAGAGCCAACTGAGCGTCGTTGAGGTCTGTGAGGGTGCTTCCGCCTATCTCGTAGGAAGCGAGGGTAATGTCGTAGGACTTGCGGGAAGCCTCGAGGGCCGCGTCTGCAGCGTCAAAGCTGCGCATAGCGGTTTCCATCGTGTTGAGGCTCTGGCGGATAGCTATCCTGAGGCGTCTTTCGGTCTCAAGTTTCTGGATATCCAGCTCTTCGGCCTGCAGTTTCGCGGTCTTGATCTGATGATAGCGCTGACCGCCGGCGAAGATAGGGATGTTGAGCGTAAGACCTACAAATGAGTAAGGTGTCCAGTTGTAGTTCGAGAAGTCGAAGTCGTTGGCCATCGCGCTGTACTGGTAGGTGAAGCCTACTGCCAGACTCGGCAGATTGGCGTACTTGCTGGTCTTGATTGCAGATGCTACCTGCGCGGCCTGGAGTTCCAACTGACGCATCGTACTGTTGTTTTCGAGGCTGAGTTCGTTCTCGCCGTAAAGGACACTCATCTCCTCGGCATAGTCGTGGAGCTCACCTTTAGTGTCTATCTGGAGGTCAAGGTCTATACCCATTACAGCCTTAAGCTGCCAGAGCGAAAGATCGACTGCATTCTCGGAATCGTACATATTCGGGATTGCGTTCGCAAGGGTAGTCAGCGCACGGGCAAGTTCGAGGTCGGAAGCTTTCTGGGCTTCGTGTCTCATCTTTATCTTCTCGCTGTTTGCGAGGGCGTTTTCGTAGACCTCCTTATATGCCTTGGCCGCTTCCTTTGCAAAAAGGACCTGATAATAGGCCTGCTTTACCTGGGTTACCATCTCGAGACGACTGTTGCGGGCCTTTTCGACCGCGAGCTCGACATCGTTTCCGCTAAGCTTGAGGGATTCCCAGAGCTGGAAGTTGATAAGAGGCATCGAAGCGCTCACTCCGGCAGAGAACGAGTTCCAACGGCCGACTTCAATACCTTTCTTCGATCCGCCGGAACTGCTCGGACTTGAGCTACCCGAGCCAGAGCCGCTGCCCGAACCGGAACCGCTTCCGGCTCCAGCGCCGGCGCCCGCTCCTGCTCCTGCGCCGCCCATTATGCTGGACATATCGAAGTCCATGTACATAACCTGCTTTTCGATAGTTCTCTGGAACGAAGCGGAACCGTCTACCTTAGGGAAGAGGGCGGCATAAGAGCCTTTCTTCGCATATTGCGCCCTTTCAATCTCCTTGTCCGCTACCTTTACGGATATGTTTTCGCTGAGCGCTATCTGCAGCGCCTGCTCGAGGGTAATTTCAGTAGGCTTCTGCTCCGCCTGGACGGTATCTACCTGCGGGGCGGCCAGAGCCATCATGCTAATCAAAACGATCATAATACACTAATAAATCGCGCGCTTCGCTGCAATTATTGTGCCTGCGCGCAGGCGCGAAGCGGCCCAAAGATAAGGAGATTTTACTTATATTTGCATTCCAAAGTGATTTGATATGTTAGATTTACTCGCAATACATTGGAACATCGACCCGGTTCTCATTCATCTGGGCCCCCTTCAGATCAGATGGTATTCCCTTCTGTTCGTATCAGGATTCATCTACGGTATTTATATCCTCCGCAATTTCTACCGTCGCGAAGGAGTGAGCGAACAAATCCTCGATCCGCTTCTTTACTCGATGCTTATCGCCGTTATAGTAGGCGCCCGCCTCGGCCACTGCATCTTCTATGATCCCGCTTACTATTTCGGGACATGGCAGGGTTTCGGCGAGGTCTTCATGCCCTGGAAGGGCGGTCTCGCGAGCCACGGCGGCGCGGTCGGCATCATCCTCGCAATGTGGTGGTACACAAATAAATACGGCAAGAAAGAAGGCTTCGATCTCCTCTGGATTCTGGATAAGCTCGTAATCATTATCTGCTTCGCGGGCGCCTGCATCCGTATCGGTAATTTCTTCAATTCCGAGATCTACGGATACCATACTACCCTTCCCTGGGGAGTTATTTTCGAGCGCTCGGGAGATCCGCTTCCGAAACACCCCACGATGCTCTATGAGGCTATCAGCTACATAATCCTCGGACTGGTTCTTCTGTTCCTCTACAACAAGAAGAACGACAAGATGTTCCGCGGAGAGTATCTCGGCATCTTCCTTACTTTCTGCTTCGGCTGCCGCTTCCTGCTCGAGTTCACCAAGGCCCCTTCAGTCACTCTCTTCCACATCGGAGACGTAGTGATCAATATGGGACATATGCTCAGCATTCCCTTCATAATCGCAGGTATAGTAATCTGGGTCCTCAGCGTCCGCCGCGGCAAACCTTCCAAGATTATCCGCGAGACTCCGAAACCAACCAAGAAGGAGCCTACACACTACGCAAAACCGCTGAATTAATAGCTTTAATCATAAACGTACCCTCTGCCTTCGGACAGGGGGTACGATTTTTTTAATCCCGTGTTAACATTTTTTGCTTATTTTCGTCTTATAGAGGAAAAGCTACTAAAAAATGAAAAAACGCATCCTTCTTACTCTGGTTATTTTTGCCTTTATGACGGGCATTGCTTCCGCCGCCTCGCCGCTTACCCGGGCTCGACTTACTTCATTTATCAAGGATTGCCGCGCTTATGAAGACGCGGAGGTATTCCATATGGGCGGATTGGCCACCGGGGCGCTGAAAGGCTTCATTTCAATCGCCGGAGCAGACGATCCTGATATCAAGGAATTCAGGAAGGTCAGCCGTTGGGTAAATGGCATGTCCATCCTGGAATATGACGACTGTCCCGCTTCAGTACGAGAAGAGATTTCCGGTAAGATTAACCGCCTTCTAAAGGGCGCCGAATTGCTGATGGAAGCCAGCGACAACGGAGAGCGTGTATGTTTTTACGGCACTTACGACGAAAAGAAAGAGATTGTAAAAGACCTCATTCTTTATTCTCCTGATGAATGTTCCCTGATCTGTTTCTTTGGAAGAATCCCGATGAACAGCGTTTACGAGTTGGCAAAATGACCTCAGAGCAGTTCCATAGCCGTTATCTGTCGCTTGCCCCTACCCTCTACAAGGTGGCATTCTACATCCTTGAGTCTGAAGAAGAGGCCAAGGACGCCGTGCAGGACGCCTTCGTCAAATTGTGGAAAGACCGCGAGTCTCTTTACGATGTTGCCAATCCGAAGGCCTATTGCATCCGCCTGGTCAAGAACCTCTGCCTGGACAGAATCAGAAGGCAAAGGCTCGAGTTCCCCGAGGAACTTCCAGAGCGGATCTCCGACAACGGGCAGGACGACGAGATAGATCAGAAAGAGCGCCTCAACAAAGTGATGGAGGCGATCAAGGCTCTGCCCGACCGGCAACGCGAAATACTCTGGCTCCGGACGGTGGAAGGCTTATCCTACGAAGAAATCTCGGACCGTCTGGGAATGACACCCCTAACCCTGCGCGTTTTGCTGACGCGGGCGCGCTCCAAAATCAAATCGAAGGTATGAAAAAGATAAAAGACATAGAAAATATGGATTGGGAGGCCCTTGAGAAGGCCGCCGAGACCAGCCAGGCAAAGGTGCCGGCGGATCTTGACAGCAGCATCAAAGCCGCAATCCTCGCCAGCGAAACACTCGCCGAAAAACAGCCCGCAGAGAAGCGGCTGCCGGCCCGCGCATTCTATGGTTTCGCTTTTGCAGCCGCGCTGGCGGCGGTCATCGCAGTGGGCGTTTCGCGCCAGCGTCCTCTCCAGGACACCTTCGACGATCCTTACCTTGCCTATGCCGAAGTACAGAAAACCTTCAGGCAGATCTCAAATAAAATGAACACAGGGCTGGAGCTCGCCTCGGAAGCCCGCACAACCGCTGAGAAACCGGCGGAAATCCTCAAAAAAATCAACAAATAATGAAAAAGATATTAATGGTTGCGGCCCTGATGATAGCGTCGGTCGCAATGTTCGCCCAGAACGGCAGGAGCATCTATCAAAAATATTCAGACCGCGAAAATGTAAGCGCAGTCTTCATCTCTTCCGCTATGTTCAAGATAATCGGAAGCATACCCGACATTGAAGTTGAAAAAGATAGCGTCAACCTGACTCCGATTATCAAGTCTCTTAAGGGCCTGTACATTCTGGAAACCGCCAATCCCGATATCCGCGAGAGCATCATCAGCGACGTCAACAACTTCGTCGAATCTTCCAAATACGAGCTGCTGATGGAGGCTAAGGAATCCGGAGAGACCGTAAGAATCTATACCGTCGGAGACGACCAAACGGTCGAGAGTTTCGTAATGCTTGCCTGCGAGCCCGAAGAAATCACCTTCATCTGCATAGACGGCAAGATGGCGCGCGACGACCTCGACGCCACCTTCGCCGAAATGATGCGTTAAACTAATAATACACTAATTACTAAGGGCGGAATAATCAAATCCGTCGAAATCGGCCCGGCCGCTTCGGCAGTACGGGCCGATTGTTATTCCGGTAAAGCCGCCAGCCATTTCAGTGCTTAAGAGTTTGGAGTCGACTCGCGCGATCTCCCGGCCGCCGAGCAGGAACTCGTAGTGATCTCCCCAGGCTCGGACGTCCAGCCTGGCCTCGCCCGTCTTGAGGGGGACCACCGCCTCTTCGTGGAGCAGGCTATGGAGCCGGACCCGGACCACGGCCTCTGGCGTCTTTCCCCGGCGCACGAAGAACTCGATATGGCCGGCGTGGGACTGATAAACCGCGATTCCGGCCTCCCCTTCGCCGATCAGCCTGACGGTCGAGCCGAACTGGCAGTCGGGATCCTGCTGGCGCATCAGCAGGGCCGTGGGGTGCCATCCGCCCCAATCGAAGCCGTCGCCGTTGCCTTTCAGTGTAAGGACTCCGTCGCGGGCGCTGTAATTATCGGCAATCGGGTGCTGGATGTGCATCCACTGCGGGCCGATAGCGGAAAAGTCTTCGTGGAAGCGAGCGGGCTGAGGCGCCTTCGGCTGGGCCGGCATCCGGACTTTCATCCGCTCCGCGACCGGCCTGCCGCCATTGACCACGGGCCAACCTTTTTCCCAGCTCACGGGGGCGAGGAAGGTCTCACGGCCGAGGTGGTGATAATCGCCGCCATAGCGCCTGTAAGCTAGGAAGACTGTCCACCACGAGCCGTCGGACGCCTGGAAAAAGTCGGCATGGCCGGTGCCCTGGATGTTGCTGTCCTGCGCGGCCAGCGAACAGTGTGTGAAGATAGGGTTGGCGGGGTTGGCCTCGTACGGGCCGTAGATGTTGCGGCTGCGGGCTACCGTAAGTTTATGGGCAAGCTCGGTCCCGCCCTCCGAAATCAGAAGGTAGTACCAACCGTCGCGCTTGTAGATATGCGGGCCCTCAGGGAAACGGCCGCCCGTGCCCCGCCAGA
>JAEEGJ010030107.1_pt1 | contig 10636 bp, 4 predicted proteins | sample 8958761 | NCBI WGS metagenome assembly JAEEGJ01 (sample SAMN16246546, study PRJNA631951) | gut metagenome | biome: gut microbiome; feature: rumen; material: RS-attached | host: Bos | place: Iran: Karaj | collected 2018-10
AAGGTGTACCTGCCGCTAATGCCACTAAAATCTGGATAACTCGGGCTAGAAAATGTCTCTTGGCAAATAACAATTCGCGTATTAATCCGCATGTCTTGCAAAATATTCTTCGGATTATTGAAGCACGTCATGAGGATGTTGTTGTGAAATGGATTGCTCATTTCAACGAAATATCGTATTTCTGTTAGAAAGAACTAAAAGGATATGATTCGGAAGTAATCTCAGTATGTAAGGATTCCTTGCTAGCTAAAAAATGTAAATCCGAATGCCCCGTCTTTTTATGCTTGTAGGCGGAAAAGCATGCAAGGCGAACGAAGCAAAATCAAACTTGTTTGATTTTATTTCTGAGCCGAAGCTGCGGACGCCATAGGCGTCAAGGAGTGAAAATGAAAGAACGTAAGTCCTTCAAGGACTGTATTGTGAAACCGGGCGAAACAAGTCCGTACGCAAACTTGCTGGTGGATTTAGCCTTCAAGAAGGCCTTTGATCCGGACAAGCCTGCCAGCCGCCAAAATCTGATAAATTTATTGAATGATTTGCTTGAACCGCAGCTTAAGTTGCCTATTAAAAGTGTGTGGACCCGTAATGTGGCGAAGAACCTGAGTGGGAGTAAGGCATCTCGTACGGCGATTTTTGATTTGCATTGTAAGGACGATGCGGGTGACTTGATTGAAATTGAAGTGCAGATTCGCGAAGTGAATAACTTTATGAAGCGTCTTGCGTTCTATGCGAGCGAGATGGTGGCAAATCAGGCCGAACCAGGTCAGGATTGGGATTATGACATCCAGCCGACCTACGTGATTGCGCTGACGCGTTTCTCGGTTTTCCCCGATGAACGCGCTGTCCATCGGGGAACGGTAATTGACTTGGAAAGCGGGGAACAGCTTGTAGACACTTACAATTTTACCGCCATTGAACTTTCGAAGGTTCCGTTCTTTATTGAAAAGACTTCTAGCGACTTGAGCAAGTGGCTGTTTTTCTTCCGTTACCTGAACCGGCTCAAGGAACTTCCTGAGGAGTTGAACGAAGAAAAATTCAAGGACTTGACAGAAAGCGCAAAAGTGTCTAAGTTTTCAAAGAAAGAGTTCGAGGCTTATCGGAATATGTACCACAAGATCTGGGATCATAATGCCCTGAGAAAGGGTTTCTTCAAGGAATTCGCGGAAGACATCAATGCGAAGATTGAAGATCGTACTCGTGAAATTGCGAAAAATCTGATAAAGCTCGGTGTTTCTGACGAGAAAATTGTCGCGGCCACGGGGCTTTCTTTGGAAAACGTCGTTGTTCTTCGTAGCCAACTCGAAATGTAAAGATGATGCCCGCAGTTATGACTGCTGATGAAATCCTGCAGTTCAAGATTTTATGATTTTCTACACAAATGTTCACTAAGAATTAGACGGCAGGGCCGTCTTTTTCTATATTGGGGGCATGACCAAATCTATTGAAATCCGCGATGCGCACGAGCATAACCTTCGCCATGTGAACCTTTCCATTCCCCGCGATTCTATCGTGGTGGTGACCGGTGTTTCCGGTTCGGGCAAGTCGAGCCTTGCGTTCGATACGGTGTTCCAGGAAGGCCAGCGCCGCTTTGTGGAGTCGCTTTCGGCGTATGCGCGCCAGTTCATCGGCCGTATGAAACACCCCGAGGTGGAGAGCGTACGCGGTATCTCGCCGACGATTTCGATCGATCAGAAAACGGTGAACCGTAACCCGCGTTCGACGGTGGGTACGGTGGTAGAAATTTTGGACCATTACCGCTTGCTTTTTGCGCGCTTGGGCGTGCCGCATTGCCCCGATTGCGGGCGTGTGATCCAGGCGCAGACGGTGGACCAGATTGTCGATAACTTGTATGTGAGCGACGAGGGCAAGCAGATTACGGTGATGGCGCCGATTGTGCAGGAACGCAAGGGTGAATACCGCAAGGAACTCGCCGAACTCAAGGAAAACGGCTTTGTACGCGCCCGTGTAGACGGGACGATTTACCGCCTGGAAGATGTTCCCGCGCTCGTGCGTTATGAAAAGCATACGATTGAAGCTGTGATTGACCGCCTGACGCTTGAACGCAAGAATATGAGCCGTCTGCGCGAGGCTCTGGAAGGTGCGCTGAAGCTGACCGACGGAAAACTGGTGAGCTTTTTATTGTCGGCGGGCGGTTCCGCAGGTGCGGGGGAGGCGTCGCAGACTGGTGCGAAGGAAGAATATCGCCTGCAGGGGACGTTGCTCGCTTGCCCCAAGTGCGGCATCTCCATTCCAGAATTGGAACCGCGTTTCTTCAGCTTTAACGACCCGAAGGGTCGCTGCCCCGCTTGTAAGGGCATGGGCGAAAGCTACAAGTTTGATCTGGATTTGATTATCCCGGACAAGACGAAGTCCATCAAGGATGGCTGCATCGCGACCATTAAGAAGGATGACGGTACGCTGATTTTTAGCGACTTCGGTCGCCGCAACTTGCGCAACATCGCAAACGAGATGCATTTTTCGCTCGATACGCCGTGGAACAAGCTCAAGAAGGCTCAACAGGATGCGGTGTTGTACGGCACGCCGAGCGAATCGGAACGCGGCATCATCCCGATTATGCAGGAACTGTGGGACATGTGGCACATTTTCCACTTCCGCAAGTATATGCAGATTGGCGTTTGCCCTGAATGTCACGGTACGCGAATCAACCGCACGGCGAATGCGGTCACTTTCCATGGTGTGAATCTGACCGAGATGACGGAATGGTCCGTTGAAAAGTCGGTGGATTTTTTCAATAAGGTTGACTTGTCCGAAAAGGAAAAGCGAATCGGCAAGGAAATCCTGAAGGAAATCCGCGGGCGACTTTCTTTCTTGAATGCGGTGGGGCTTGGCTACTTGAATATCAACCGCAAGGCGTCTACGCTTTCGGGCGGCGAAGCGCAACGAATCAGGCTTGCAAGTGCCGTGGGCGCTGGCCTGCAGGGTGTGCTTTACGTGCTTGATGAGCCGAGTATCGGGCTCCACCCCCGCGATAACGATAAACTGCTTGGAATGCTGGAACATTTGAGGGCGCAGGGCAATTCCCTGATTATCGTGGAACATGACGAAGACACGATGCGTCATGCGGACTGCGTGATTGATGTGGGACCGGGTGCTGGCGTAGAGGGCGGTCGCGTGATTGCTGCAGGAACCGTCGAGGAACTGGAGAAGAATAAGGCTTCGCTGACGGGCGCTTATTTGAGCGGCCGTAAGGCGATTGAAATTCCTGCGACTCGCAAGAAGATTGACAAGGATACGCCGAAACTCAAAATTTGCGGTGCTGCCGAAAACAACCTCAAGAATATCGATGTGGAAATCCCGCTCGATGGTGCTTTGACGGTGGTGACGGGCGTTTCGGGCTCCGGCAAGAGTACGCTGATTAACCAGATTCTGCGCCGCGAACTGGCCCGCGTGTTTTTCAATTCCGAAGAGCCGGTCGGCAAGTTTGACCATTTGGAAGGCCTCGAGAATATCGACAAGGTGATTGAAATTGACCAGACGCCGATTGGCCGCACGCCGCGAAGCAATCCGGCGACGTACACCAAGATTTGGGACGATGTGCGCGACCTTTTCGCGAGCATGGAAGAAAGCAAGATTCGCGGTTACAGCAAGAGCCGTTTCAGCTTCAACGTGAAGGGCGGTCGCTGCGATGCCTGCGAAGGCGCTGGCGTGAAAATCGTGGACATGCACATTCTCCCGAGTGTGCAGGTGACTTGCGATGTGTGCGGCGGCAAGCGCTTTAACGATGCAACGCGTGAAGTCTATTATAAGGGCAAGAATGTTTCTGAAATTCTCGACTTGAGCATTGCTGATGCGGCGGAATTCTTCAAGGACATCCCGAAGATTGCAGAACCGCTGAATTTGCTGGTGGAAGTGGGCCTTGGCTACTTGACTCTGGGCCAGCCTTCGACAACGCTTAGCGGCGGTGAAGCGCAACGTATCAAGATTGCTTCTGAATTGCGCCGCCCGGGTACGGGCAAGACGCTTTACTTGCTCGACGAACCGACGACGGGTTTGCACTTTGAAGATATCCGCAAACTCATGGATTGCCTGAATCGCTTGCGTAGCCTCGGCAACAGTGTCGTGATTATCGAACACAATCTGGACGTGATCAAGTGCGCTGACTGGATTATCGATTTGGGCCCGGATGCGGGCATTCACGGCGGTAAAATTATTGCGACGGGTACGCCGGAGCAGATTGCCAAATGCAAAAAGTCCGAGACGGGTCGCTATCTCGCGCCGGTGCTTGCGAAAAAGCATGGCGAGAACCATCACTTTGACCGCACGCTCAAGGGCGGCGAAGACTTGTCGCTGGATATCGAGGTGCATGGTGCCCGCAAGCATAACCTCAAGAACATTGACGTCACGATTCCGCGTCACAAGCTTACGGTGGTCACAGGCGTTTCGGGCTCCGGCAAGTCGAGCCTCGCTTTCCATACGCTCTTTAGCGAAGGCCAGCGCCGCTTTGTGGAGACGTTGAGTACGTATGCCCGCCGCTTCCTCGGACGCCCGGATCATGGCAGTATCGATTCCATTTTGGGCCTCGCGCCGGCAATCGCTATCGACCAGAAGAGTGCGAGCAAGAGCCCGCGCAGTACTGTCGCGACCCTCACCGAAATTTATGACTACTTCCGCATTTTCTGGGCGAGGGTCGGCACCCCGCATTGCTTGAAATGCGGGAAGCCTGTGTCTTCGTATAGCGCGGGCGACCTGATGCAATACGCCTTCGACCGCGACCAGAATAAGAAAGTCACTGTGCTTGCTCCGTTCGAAATCAAGGATGTGCTCAAACTTTCGAAAATCCTCACTGAGAAGGGCTACCGCAAGGTCTACTTTGGCAATAAGCTCGTGGAACTCCCGCTGCCGAAAATCCCGACCCGCGAAAAGCAGTTGTTCGCCGTCGTCGATACGGTCGTGGTGAAAGAAGAAAACCGCGCTCGCCTGGTCGAAGCGTTTGAGCGCGGCTACCGCGACGGCAATGGAATCCTCTACGTGGAAGACGAGAAGGGGGGCCGCCTCGCGTGTTCCGAGAAGCCGGGCTGCCCTGAATGTGGCTGGTACATGGATTCGGCGCTGAACCCGAAGCATTTCAGCTTTAACACTCACTGGGGCGCCTGCGAAACTTGTCTTGGCCTCGGGCACTTTAAAGATGGCGAAATCTGCCCCGATTGTCATGGCGAACGCTTGAAACCAGAATATTTGGCGGTTCGCATCGGCGACAAGAATATTATGGATGTGAACCACATGAGCATCGCCCAGGCGCTCGAATGGTTCAGTAACGAGAATTTCAAACGCGACAATTTCGGAAAAGACAAGAATCCCGACGGCAAGATGACGGTGGCCGAACCCTTGCTTCGCGAAATTGTCGGCCGCCTCAACTTCCTCAAGGGTGTGGGGCTCGGCTATATCGGCCTCGACCGTGCGGGCGACACGCTCAGCGGCGGTGAATCCCAGCGTATTCGCCTGGCAAGCCAGATCGGTAGCGGCCTTGAAGGTGTACTCTACGTGCTTGATGAACCCACGGTGGGCTTGCACGAAAGCGATACCGCCATGTTGCTCAATACGCTTTACCGCCTGCGCGACCTCGGTAATACGCTTGTTGTGGTGGAACATGATATGAAGATGATGCAGGCGGCGGACCATATTATCGATATGGGCCCGGCGGCGGGTGAGTTCGGTGGCGAAGTGGTTGCCGAAGGTTCTCCGGAACAGCTTTCCAAGCCTTATGCCCTGCAACAGTTCCCTCGCAGCGAAACGGTCAAGTACCTGACGCATACCATTCCGATGGCAAACGAAATTGCGGCGAAGCCCATTACCGATTCCACGGAATTCTACGAATTCGAAAAGTTGAATCACAATAACCTTAAGAATTTGTCTGTAAAATTCCCGAAGGGCGCCATCAGTGTCGTTTGCGGCGTGTCGGGCTCGGGCAAGAGTTCCATGGTCATGGACGAAATTTACCCGCGCCTCAAGAAAAAATTCCAGGCTCGCGGTCGCAAGAAGCAGAACGGTGAAGTCTTGTTGGTGGACCAGAGCCCGATTTCGGGGACTCCTCGCAGCACGCCCGCGAGTTTCACAGGCGTGTTTGACGACATACGCAAGCTATTCGCCAAACTGCCGCAAGCCAAGTTGAAAGGCTTCGACTACGGGCGCTTCAGTTACAACTTGGCTCGCGGCCGCTGCGAGGCCTGTGAAGGCCGCGGCGCTATTTCGGTGGAAATGCACTTCCTTTCGGACGTGTGGGAAGTCTGCGATGTCTGCGGCGGCAAGCGTTACAATCAAGAAACGCTCACCGTCACGTTCAAGGGCAAGAATATCGCCGATGTGCTCGACATGCGTGTGGCCGAAGCTTGCGAGTTCTTCAAGGATCAGCCTAAAATTCTTCCGAAGCTGGAATGCTTGCGCGATGTGGGTCTCCCGTACGTGAAACTCGGCCAGTCCGTCACCACGCTCAGCGGTGGCGAATCCCAGCGCCTGAAATTGGCTGCGGAACTTGCTCGCAAACCCGCCCAGGAAATGGTCTACCTGCTCGACGAGCCGACCACGGGGCTCCACCTCAAGGATATTCAGATTCTCTGGAACATGTTGCGCAAACTCTCTGCCCGCGGTGATACGGTCATCGTCATCGAACATCACCCCGATATCATCCGTCTTTCGGACTGGAAAGTGGAACTTGGGCCTGTTGGCGGTGCCGAAGGTGGTCATTTGCTCAAAATCGGGGCAAATCAGACCTAAAAACCCCATCGCGGTGTGAGAAAAAAGAAATGTTTTTATATTTCGTTTAGAAATGTAAACAGGAGAAAATATGTCCCTTACTCGTTTGCTTCCGCTTTTGTTGCTGTTGCCGGTACTGACTTGGGCAGCCGACAGCGACAAGAATTTCAGGGTCGCCCCGACTATGTTCAAGGAAGGCGTTCTGATGGAGCCTGTCGCCAATATGGCGATTGTCAAGAAGGAAAAAATGATCTTGTCGGAATCCCCGATGGTTCCGCTGCGCCCGAACATCATGTTCATGCGCCATAAGAAGGGTCCTAAGGAATACCTTTGGTTCTCGGGCCCCATTGATGTCAAGAACTTTGAAAAACTCCACGCCTTTAGCCTGGCCGATAACTATCTGCGTCCGGCCGAAGTGATGCTGCTGCGTTTCTACGGCTCCCAGACCTCCAGGGCTTTCCAGGACGAAGCCGACATCTATTTCGATAGGGAATACCTCTATTCTCCGCGTGTGCCGAAGCTCTATTTCAGAAAGAATGGCCAATGGCAGATGATTCAGGAAACGGAACGCCCGGGCATCATTTCGATCAAGTCCAACGTTAAGGGCCTCGAAGCGGTTTCGATTTCTGTCCCCATGAAAGAAGTCCCGTCTTTGCTTTATCCGATTAACCCGGGCATGTATGCGTTCTCGCTCTCGGCTCCGGACCACCTGCCGTATGTCGATGCCATTTCTGTTCCGGGCGGTTCCATGGTTGAGCTTAAACCGCAATTGCCGGTTGTAGATACCGCCTCCAAGGTCAAGGCGACAACCACGGTCACTTTGCATGCGGTTGCTGCCGCCAAGACTCTCGAAGAAACCGAACGCCTGTTCGATGTGCTTACCCACGATGTCCAGGCCACCGTTGAAAAGGTCGATACGAACGAATTTGACAAGATTTATCCGCCGCTTCGCAAGCCCCTGCTTCTCGGCGTGTCTTCCGATGACAGCGTCTATATCAAGTACCGCAATCGCTACAATGGCAAGCGCGAAGAAGCCAAGCTTTATTGGCGCATGAACAGGATGGGTTCTGCAAGCGCTGTAAACGTCGCCATTCGCCATAAACTGGATAGCCTGCAGGCTCTGCCGCACCGCGTGTCGCTGGTGCCTACCTCTATCGAGGCTATTTACGATGAAAATGCCTGCGAAGAGGTGATTGATTCCTCTGCAGCTCCGGCACCTGCCCCGGCCAAGGTCGATTCTACGGCCAAGGATTCTGCAGCCGCTCCGGCCGAACCGCCTGCTCCCAAGACCAAGACGGTTTGCAAGATGAAGGCTGTTCGCATCAACTACGGCAAGCAAGGCGACCGCTACGATGTTTCCTGGTCGGGTAACGCTGAAGGTTATACCGCTGACTCCTTGTTCGCCCTGCTCACGTCGGGAGCCTCTTCTCGCGCCTTTATCTCTATCGAAAGAAACAAGCCTGTCTGGATTTATCACGAAGGTGACTTGAAGGGCCGCCATCATTATCGTTACGAAAAGCACGAACTGGTCGTGAACGACAAACCGGTCCAGAGCCATGGTGCTTTTGAACTTCCGCAGTATATCTTTGACGAACCCGAAGTTCAGGAATGGCTGAACCGCCCGATCGAAGAAGAAGCCCATAAGGTGCAGGAACCCAAGGCGAAGGTGCTCAAGGTGGACGACAGCGGCGTGACGCTCGATGTTTCCATGAAGGTCCCGCGCGTCATTCGCGACCGCGACCGTGGCTCGGTGGCCTTGATCGATTCCGGTTCTTTCCGTTACAAGGGCAAGGTGGTTTCCCTGTCTCCGTTCGCAATCCACACGACCGAAGTGACTCAGCAGTTCTTCAAGGACGTGATGGCCAAGGTGGATTCTACGAAGCGCATTAAGGATCGCTCTACCTTTACGGGTGCCCGCCATCCGGTGCACAACATCACCTGGAACGATGCCCAAGCCTTCTGTAAGGCAATCGGTGGCGACCTGCCGACCGAAGCCCAGTGGGAATTTGCTGGCCGCGCCGACAACAACGAAGGCGCTCTTTGGAACCTTGACGAAGACCCGAATCCGGGTATGTACGCCATTTACAAGGCGAACTCCTATAACCGTGGCAAGAAGAGTCCCGAATATGGTCCGCAGCCGGTAAGTACCAAGAAGTCCAACGCTTGGGGTATCTTCGATATGTCGGGTAACGTCGCCGAATGGACTCGCGACAAGTACTTCATGTTCTCGGTCTGGGTGGAATCTTCTAACCCGACGGGCGCCATGATGGGTTCTTCCAAGGTGTATAAGGGTGGTTCCTGGAAAGACAAAGAAAGTCTGCTGAACCTGACTGAACGTGATGATGAAGATCCGCGTTACTGGTCTGATGCCATCGGTTTCCGTTGCGCATTCCCCAGGGATCTTTTTGAAGGAAAGTAATGTTTAAAGGAATGCGTCTGTTTAAAAAGCTTACGGCGATCCCGTATTTGCTTGTTATTGTTGCTTTGCTGATGCCCTTGGCAAATGTTTCTTGTGCTGACGACGTGATTGCCGAGCCCAATCTTTATGAGCTTGCCTCGGGTCTCGATTTGCGACAGGAACTGAAACAGCCTGCCTTGGGTATTCTTGAAAAGATGGAAACGGGTAACCCGAGTGCCATGGAAAAGTTCCGGCAGACCATGCCGCATTTCCCGCAAATGGAACCGGTGCCGTTCCTCTACGTGATTCTTGCGGGGGCTGTGATTGCGGGCTTGTTCGCGCTGATCACTCCGCTCGGTTCGATTGCCATGGGCATGCTGACAATGGTTTCGCTCTGGTTCTTCCTCTCGAAACTCGCGCAGATCAATTCAGCCATGGGAATGTCGCTCTTGAAGGTGGAACCCGGCATCGGGATTCATGCCGCATCGTTCATGATTCTGATAGGGACCGCGATGAACCTCGCGACGATTATTCGCCCGATTGTTGAAGAAATCAAGGCCAAACGCGCCGCCAAAAAGAAACAATAAATGAGATTAGGGAGGGCTTAGCCCTCCCTAAAACCTACCCGGCACTCAATAAACCGCGATATTCTGGTTGCAAGTTTTGACTTGCGGTTTATTTCGTGGGCGCCTGTCGGCGCAATAAATTTGCAAAAAGAAAAGGAAACGCGTTGCGTTCCCTTTTTGAATTGAAATAGCAAACATTAAACGTTGAACAGGAAGTACATGATGTCGCCGTCCTGTACCACGTAGTCCTTGCCTTCGGTGCGGACGAGGCCGGCTTCCTTGGCGGCGTTCCAGCTGCCATGCTTCAGGAAGTCTTCGTAGCTCAAAGTTTCGGCGCGGATGAAGCCGCGTTCGAAGTCGGTGTGAATCACGCCTGCGCACTGCGGAGCCTTGTAGCCAGCATGGAACGTCCAAGCGCGGCATTCCTTTTCGCCGGCAGTAAAGAAGGTGCGGAGTCCGAGAATCTCGTAACCCTTGCGCACCACGGCGTCGAGGCCCGATTCCTTCATGCCGAGTTCCTTGAGGAATTCGGCCTTCTCGTCGGGTTCCATGGCAGAAAGTTCTTCTTCGATCTTGCCGCTGATCATGATGACTTCGTGACCGTTTGCGGCGGCGTATTCCTTCAGCTTTTCCACGTAGGCGTTACCGGTCAGGATATCGTCTTCCTTCACGTTGGCGCAGTAGAAGAGCGGCTTTGCAGTGAGGAGAGCCAAGTCCTTCACGATGAGTTCCATTTCTTCGCTGTCGTGCATCACGGTGCGGGCGGCCTTGCCTTCCTGGAAGGCGTCGCGGAGCTTTTCGCAAGCGGCGAGGCGGGCCTTGGCTTCGGCACCACCCATACGGGCTGCCTTGGCTTCGGTGGCGAGGCGCTTTTCGACAGAGTCGAGGTCCTTCAAGATCAGTTCGGTTTCGATGATTTCCACGTCGCGGACCGGATCCACGGAACCGTGGACGTGCACGA
>JAEEGJ010030111.1_pt1 | contig 10635 bp, 10 predicted proteins | sample 8958761 | NCBI WGS metagenome assembly JAEEGJ01 (sample SAMN16246546, study PRJNA631951) | gut metagenome | biome: gut microbiome; feature: rumen; material: RS-attached | host: Bos | place: Iran: Karaj | collected 2018-10
TTGACTCGTAATACTGAATACCCTGAAGAAGCGGAGTATTTTAGGAATTGTCCTTTTTTGGAAGTCCATTCGGAACTTTCCGCAGAAAGAGTATCCCTTTTGCAAAGGGCGACTGGTTTGGATCTGGGCGAAAGCGAAGCGATTATCTTGGCAGACGAAAAACAACCGAGTCTTTTGCTAATTGATGAAAGCAAGGGCCGTGTTGTAGCCGAGAGTATGAAACTGACCATTACCGGAAGTATAGGCATTCTCTTTGCCGCATATCAGAAGAAGTTGCTTACTGCAGATGAAATTGACCAAAGCGTTACTATGCTTAGGGGCATGAACCGCTTTATCGGTGAAAAACTTTTTAATTTGCTGTTGTCGTTGGTCCATGACAAGATTTAGTGAACTTATCCGAAAGTTTGGATGGCGGGCAAGAACCAAAGAGCAAATGCTTGAACGCTTTATCGCCACTCGCCCTAAGGAACCGCTTCTTAGCGAAGAGGAAATTATGGCGGAAGTAAACGCTGTCCGATACGCAAAATGAAAGTAACAATCCCCAATTCGTGACCCAAGGACCTTTACTTGCTCACTCTTGCAGAAACGATCGATGCTGCATATATTGTATCTGGGGATAAGGATTTGCTAGAACTTCAGCATCATAAACAGGCAAAAATTATCAAGTTAGCGGACTTCTGCAATATGATGCAATAAGGAAGAGGGGGGGGGCGGGGGCGTTCCTGATTGGAACAGCCCTTTCCCTTTACAAATCAGCCCGAAATCGCCGCTTTTATGGCAAAAACGCTTGTTTTTGTAAACTTTTTGAGCGTTTAGCTCATTTTTATGTTATTTTTAAAGAGTAAAAGAGTTTTACTCTTGTTCTCCGTGTGAAATCAGCAAATTTCAAATGAACGAGGACAAGGTGAACGCTCACGCAGGTATGCCGTTTTCGACATATCTCGGTTTGTCGTACCAGTTTTTCTGCTGGTGTGGACAACAGCCCTTTGGGGGCGTGGGTCGTTTGCGTTTATCGTTCATTAGGCAATGCTGAGCCTCACACGGATAGATGCAACGACTCACGCCTTTTTTGTACCCATACAAATTTTGGCGAAGTTCCTTGTTGAGCAGGGCGAACTCCAGAGATAATCAACCCTACCCGTGAGGAAAAAATGAAACAGATCAATCTATTCATCGTCGCAATAGCCTTTATTGCAATGACGTCCATTTTCACCGCCTGTGGAGATGGAGATGGAAACTCTTTCACCGATCCGCGCGACGGTCGAAAATATAAGACAGTCAAGATTGGAGACCAAGTGTGGATGACTGATGAACTGAAATATAACGGAAAAGGCTCATTCACTTGGAAAGAAGCTCTTGAGGCCTGTCCCAGTGGTTGGCATTTACCAAGTAAATCCGAGCTGGAAACTATTGATGGCGCTGTAATTTTTGGAGATACTTGGTCATCTACTGAAAAAGAGGACTTGTCTCTAAAAGCATATGTAAGATATCATAAGGTGGTGGATGAGGACTTTAAGACTGCTACAAATTCGGTCCTATGCGTTCAGGGAAAGGGAGAAAAACAACCGCAACTACAAAAAGTTAATGGTCACAAGGCTATTCGTATTGGTAAGCAAATTTGGATGGCAAAAAACATTGATATTGAAACTCCGAATAGTGTATGCTATCTAGAAGATGAAGAAGAATGTTCCAAAGGAAGATTCTATCCCATTACTGAAGCGAGAACGATCTGTCCCGAAGGCTGGCGTCTGCCAAATAAAAAGGATGCGTCAGCGCTTATCAACAAATTGTCTAAGTTCTGCGAAGGGGCCGCACGTAGTGATTGTCCAATTGTTAGAAAATTTTGGAAACATAGTATGGGCTATTATGAAGACAATGGCCAATTTAAGAATGGGACTGGTAGCATGATAATCGGATATTGGTTACTTGCTGGCGGGGATTATATTAAAAACCATGTTGACCTTACAGTTGAAAGTCTTTACTCATGGATGAAAAAAGCAAAATTCAATGTTCGTTGCATCGCAGATACAGAAGACAAGGAGGAATAGTCATGTCTAAGACATATTCTCTCTTGTTGAATATAAAGGTTGAAACGCAAAAAGGTATCGATAAACGCAAAGTTCGGACATACAAATTTAAAGGGTGGAAAAGTGGTCTGTGCAATAATAAAGCTTTTGAGTGGAGCGAAGAATATTCTCAAAGTAAACCAAAATCCATGCAAAAACTAGGCAAACTCATATTTGAAGCGGCTCAGGACATTGCAAAGAACGATAAATAGAGGAGTAGTAATTATGCCCGTAAATTTCACCATTCACGGTCCATTTGATGTTCCAACAAAGCCAAAGAAAATTAAGGGTGGAAAATATTCCATCCAACAGCTAGGTGATGTTGGGGCATCACTTTGGAAGGATAAAGATTTTTCAAAATACGCTGATAAAAAAGGGTGTTATGTTTTCGCTAATGCGGTAACTCGTGGCTCAAATCCCATCTATGTCGGTAGAACAAATAAATCCTTCAAGAACGAATGCTTTGCAACAGCAAAGAAAGCTATGCTCAATGATTTCTTAGCGGAGGCTTCCAAGACTGGCTTAAAAATATATTTTGTCGTCTTAGAACATCGAAAAGATTGCTATGAAGAAATTGACCTTTGTGAGACCTTGCTTATCCAAAAATGCAAAAAAGCGAATGAAAACTTATTGAACATCAAAAAACTCGCCGAGAAATTTACCATCAAAAGTTTCCACGGCGATACAAGTAGAGCTAAAAACGACGTAATCGAATTCAAGAAATGTCTCAATATTAAATAAACAGGCCATGTTTCGTTTTTCATTACTATTTATATTCATGATTGTTCTCACCTCCTGCATGGATGTAGAACATCATGTTTATGGAAATAAAAACGATATCAAAATTCGCTTTGAAATTCTTGCCAATCACTCGATGGTTCAAATGTCAGATAACCAAACAGGCGGTGATGTCATGGGCGATGCCGCAGACCAATTTCGTGCAGCAGGAAAAGGTATAATCGTTAAGGAAAGTTCTCGGGAAAAAGCCGGTGAAATATATGATGTCGTTTCAGGAACTTTCTCAACGAATTCAAAGAATAATGATTTTTCCGCATATGCTCCGCTATTTGAAAAGGATAAAATTATCATTCCGACGCCATTTGACAACTCCGAATGGAATGATGATAATTCCTACCTGTTCGCTAGCTCAACATACTCCGTCTTTGTTGTTAAATCACTTTTTCCAAAAGCCTCCGCCGCCTATACGCTTCGGCACAACGGCAAAATTCATGAAGTGGACTTGAAAATCAAAGGAGACTCATACATCATAGAATTTCCAATCCTATGGTGGTTGGATGGAAATGTTGACGCGGTTATTTTGGCAAAATAGCATTTCTTACCAAAATTAGCGTTAGGGATAGTGACCCCTTGGGGCGGCGCTGTGGCGCCGTTTTATGAGGTTGGGCGGGAACGGAGTGAACCGGGCTACTCATAAAATATAGCCCGACCCACGAAGTGGGGAACGCCCTAAAAAAGAAGAACTCAACGTTCGCGAAATGAAGTTCCTCGAAGACGATAAATGCGTAAGGCGAGAGTCGCGACCGTGCTTGCACGGTCATGACCGAGCCTAGCATTTGGCACGAAGTGCAAACCAAGCTCGTGAAGCTCTCTGCTAAGCCGAACTTCCTCGCTATCAAGGCGAAGGGCCCGGATTACGCGAAGAACATGAAGGTGATTTCTGCCAAGCTGAACAGCCTTACGGTTGACGAAATCAAGGCTCTGCAGAATGGCGAAACCATCAAGTTCGACTTCGGTGAAGTCGGTGCCGACTGCCTGATGCTCAACCGCATCGTGGCCGACGGCATGGCCGTGGAAGCCAACCAGCACTTCACCGTGGCTCTGGACCTCAAGATCACGGATGAACTCCGCCGCGCTTGCGTGGCCCGCGAACTCGTGAACCGCATCCAGAACCGCCGTAAGGACCAGAACTACGCCATCACCGACAAGATCGAAGTGACGCTGTTCTCTGCAAGCGAGGTCTTCAAGCAGGCTGTGGCCGAGAACGAAGCATACATCGCTGGCGAGACCCAAGCCGTGAAGATTGCCTGGGCTGCCGCCGCCGATGGCCTCGAAGCCAACGACGCCGACGGCGAGGCTTTCGCCTTCACGACGGTAAAGGCTTAAACATTACAACGTCATGGCGGGCTACGACCCGCCATCTCGCAACGAAAAGGACCGCAGCACTTCGCTACGGCCTTTTTTATTCCACAAATCCCGGAGGTGGCAGGTGCATGCCGGCCATCAGGAGTTTGTTGTCGCTTGCGTATTGCATGATGCGCTTGCGGCTCTCGGCGGATTTCGGCTTGTCCATGTCGTAGTTGGAGTTGATTTCGGGGTGGTCCTTCTGCAGGGCGTAACCGTGCATCAAATCGCCGACGATAAGCAGGTTAGCCACCTGGAATGCGGTGTGGCCGGGAGTATGCCCGATGGCGTCCATCGCGATAACCCCGTGGGGGAGCGTGTCACCGAATGCGAACAAGTGAAGGCTATCCTTGTAGAGCCCCATAATGTTCTTCTGCAAGTCGTTTTTCGGGATGTCATTCATCCAGGCGTCGTATTCTACCTTGCCCGCATACACGGCGGCGTTCTTGAAAGCCTTCGCATCGTTGCCGGCGTCGTCCTTTGCGACAAGGCCCGAGATGTGGTCCACATGGAAATGTGTGAGGTACACGAGCCCGATACTGTCGGGGTTCACGCCGAGAGCGGCGAGTCGTTTCTGGAGCTGTCCGCCGAAACTTCCGAGGCCTGCGTCGAACAATATGTACTTGCCATCGACCTTCACGAGGAACGTGCTCACGCTGGCCGGGATGCCGTCGGGCATGTTCAGGCTGTTGTAGAGCGAGTCGCTCGCGTCGCTGAAGAGGCTCCGCGGGTTCAGTTTTTCGCCCTCGTTGTCCTGAATCCAGGTGACCGTCGCACCGTTTGAAAGCGTAATCGTCTTGGTGCCTTCAATCTGCGCGGCGGTTCCAGCGGCGGTTTCAGCGGCGGTTTCTGTCGAGACATCAGTCGGCGCGGCTGTCTCTGCCTGGGCGGCGGGTTCTTCCGCCTTGTTCTCGCTGGCAGCCTTCTTTGTGTCGCCGCATCCGGTGACGGAGAGCGCGAGCGCCGTGGCGCAGAGCGTACCGAAAATCTTGTTCATGGGCCGAACTCCTTTATAAAGGGAAATGATGAAAAAAATAATAGGAAAAAGTGCCCCCTTCTGTGGAAGAAGTATCTATTTTTAAAGGTATGAGCGAAAAACTTGGCAAATATTTCCTTATTTTGTTTGGATTGATTTTGATGCCTCTCACGGGTTGCGGTACCGTATCGACCTATGGCTATGTGGAACGTTTTGAGATGGACGTGTCCCCGGCGCCGGAATTGCGTGGAGCGGGCCAGTACCTGAAAGATGATTCCTCGTCGGTACGCTTGTCTGCCCATGTGAATATGGGACCTTCTGGCTGGGATACCCGATTCAGCTTAAAGAATAATCCCGAGAGTTGCAGGGGTCTTGTTACCTGTGACGGGTACGATACACTCTATATAGATAGGTATGTGACGGGAGAATATGATGTAGCCTATCCCTATGTTACAGCATCGTTGGATTATGTCCACAAGTTTAACTTGTTTATGATAGGTGTGAGCGGGGGATTGGATAAAGGAACCTTTGTCGATGCGATGCTCGGATTCAATACGAGGTATTTTGAAATCGGTGCGGTCTTTGGTATGTGGGTATATGCCCGTGGGTTCAAGTATTCGGGAACGGAATTCGAGTGCAAGAAAGGGTTCTTTACTGATGATGAATTGAATCAGGCCCCGTTTTGGGATTCAAATGGTTCGGGCTTTTCGTTTTTTTACGGGGGCTTTGTCACTGCCTTTGTGGGGGCTTTCTCCTTGAACGCTTCGTTCGACATCTATCGCCCGGACCCGTCTTTCTCCGATAACGACGACATAGTTGCTGAATTTGAGTTCCCGCTGGTCCAGACATGGTACGCTACTGCGGGTTACCGGATAAACAGGAACTGGGAGCTGCGTCTGGGTGCGGTTAATGTCACATCGAAATTCCCGGACATGCACTTGTCCTTTAACGGTGGCTTTAGTTATTATCTTTAGGTTATGAGCGAAGAACTTGTACAGTGTGTCCGCACCGCCGGTTTTGAAATGGAATACGCGAAGTTCGGAAATGGCCCGAGACCGCTCGTGGTTATTCCGGGGCTTGCCATCAAGAGCGTGATGAAGTCGGCCAATTCACTCCAGGTGCCTTACAAGATGTTCGTCGAAGACTATACGCTATACTTCTTTGACCGGCGCAAGGACGTGGACCCGGGTTACTCCCTCGAGGAGATGGCTCGCGACCAGGTGCTTGCCATGCAGGCGCTCGGCCTCAAGGACGTGGCGCTCTACGGCGTTTCGCAGGGTGGCATGGTGGCCCAGCATATCGCGGCGACGCACCCGGAACTCGTGTGGAAACTCGTGCTCGGCTGTTCGACATCGAAGCCGGAGCCGGAACAGCTCAGGGTTATCGGGGAATGGGCCCGCCTTGCCCGCGAGCACGACCGCGAGGGCCTTGTCGAAGCTTTCATCCGCGACTGCTTCTCGGTGAAGTTCGCCGAACGCTACAGCCGCGCGCTCCGTGCCATGTACAAGGATGTTTCCGAAGCCGAGATGGACCGCTTTGCCATATTCGCCCGCGAATGCGACAACGTGGATACCGGCGACATGCTTGCAAGCATCAAGTGCCCGGTACTCGTGCTTGCCGCAAGCGAAGATCGCGTTGTTCTGCCTGTCGCCTCCGACAAGATTGTGGCGCGATTGAAGGCAGCCGGTGTTCCCTACGAGTACGAGATTTTCGAGGGTTGCGGCCATGCCGTTTTCGACGAATCGAACGAGTTCCGGGCCCGCATTCTGGATTTCTTGAGCCAGGTATAAGGCTTTTCGTGTGATTTCGGATTGAAAATTTGTATGGAAGCTGTATTATTTTTTTATTTTCTTGTATAAACGTAAAAGGAGAAAATATGAAAAAGAAGTACTTGTACTCGGCATTGGTTGCCACCGGCATGGCCGTTTTGGTATCGTGCGGCGATGACGAAAGCTCTTTTGCTCCGGCAGATAATGTCAAGAAAATTGGTAGCTTGGAAGTTTCTGCGGACGATTTGGCCAAGTGCACTTCGAGGTCGGAAGGATTTATCTTCGTTGTGGACGAAGAGGTCAAGGTTTGCGAAGAAAAGAAATGGAATACGCTTGCTTGCGGTGACGAGTCCGTCAAGGCGGGCGTTGAGTTCAAGGGCGATTCCGTTGCGCTGATTCTTTGCGAGGGTGATTCCGTTGGCGCCATTACGAGCGCCAATGTGAAGGATTGCAAAATCGCTAAGGACGACGAATCGGTACGCCTGCTTTGCAGTGGCGATACGCTTGCGACAATCTCCCTCAAGAAAAAGGATGACGAATCCAGCAGTTCGGTAAAGTCGTCGTCTTCGGAACAGGGCGCAGGGGAGTCTAGCTCTTCCGTAAAATCCTCTTCCGGTGAGGCCAAGTCCAGCAGTTCCGAAAAATCCAGCTCCAGCGAGGCCAAGTCCAGCAGCTCCGCCAAGTCGTCTTCTTCGGGGCAGGGCGGAACAAGTTCATCCGTGTCCTCTTCCAGCGCAAAGTCTAGCAGCTCCGAGGCTCCTGTCTCCAGCTCTGTTGTGCCGGCTTCCAGTTCTGAAGTTCCCGCATCCAGCTCCGATGCTCCTGTTTCCAGCTCCGTTGTGCCGGTCTCTAGCTCTGTCGTTCCGGCCTCCAGCAGCTCGATCGAAGAATCCAGTTCTAGCTTTAAACGTGATGAGGCTTGGGCGTTCCTGGATAAATATGTGACCTGGACGTCTGAAAGTTCGGGCCGTATTCGTTCTTTGGATGCGGATGCTGTCGTGAGCGTCTTGGTTAAGGAAAAGTTCGAGGAATGCTGCCATACAAGTGCAGCTTTATTGTACGTTAAGCAAACGGCCAAGTCGGGCTTCATGGTATTTAGTGCGACTCAAAAAGACGGGAGCAAGTTCTTTGAATTCCAAGTGGGCGTTGTGAGATCCCTCCCTGAAAAAGTCGAGAATCAGTGCAAGGAGTGGTCCATGAGCAGTTCTAGCTGGAGCCCGTTCAGCAGCGCTGGACGTCCGCGTAGCAGCTCCGGCGGAGTTCTCCCGCGCAGTTCCAGCGACCCGGTGATTGTCCGCCCCAGTAGCAGTAGCATCAGGGATACCGTGATTTTTACTCGCAGTAGCAGCAGCATCATGGACACCGCGATTATTATTGCTCCCATAAGCAGCGGTCGCATTGACAGCCTGTTTATTCGTAGCAGCAATAGCCGCTTGGATTCCATGATCGTGCATCCCGTTAGCAGCGGAAGAATTGTCTGGCCGTAGCGCTGTCTCGGAATAATCCGTCGATATTGAATGGATGGGCACCCCTGTAAAGGGGTGCTTTTTCCGTCCACGCGGGCTGGTCCAATGCAATATGGAGTGAATTTTTTTATTTTTGTGCCACTATGGCAAAAATTCTCTTTAAAAAACAGTTATCTCCTGCGGTATTCCAATTCCGCGTCGAGGCCCCGCTGATCGCCCAAGAGCGTAAGGCCGGCCAGTTCATCATCCTCCAGACGAACAAGGACAACGGCGAACGCGTGCCTCTCACCATCGCCGATGCCGACACGACTGAAGGCTCCATCACCCTGATTTTCCAGACCGTCGGTAAGACCACCACCGAACTCTCCAAGTTCGAAGTCGGTGACGATATCCCGGTGCTCGTGGGCCCGCTCGGTTCCCCGACCCACATCGAGAATTTTGGCCACGTGGTTTGCGTGTGCGGTGGCGTGGGCATTGCCCCGATGCACCCGATCGTGCAGGCCATGAAGAAGGCCGGCAACAAGGTCACCATCATCATGGGTGCCCGTAACGAGAGCCTCTTCCTCATGAAGGAAGAAATGACCGCCCTCGCCGACGAAATCATTTTCATGACCGACGACGGTTCTTACGGCCGCAAGGGTCTCGTGACCGAACCGCTGAAGGAACTCTGCGAAGACACGAAGGGCAAGCCGGACATGGTGCTCGCCATCGGTCCTCCGATCATGATGAAGTTCTGCGCCCTCACCACCAAGCCCTACGGCGTGAAGACCGTCGTGAGCCTCAACAGCATCATGGTGGACGGGACTGGCATGTGCGGTGGCTGCCGCGTGACGATCGGTGGCAAGACGAAGTTCGTCTGCGTCGATGGCCCGGAATTCGACGGCCACGAAGTTGACTGGAACAACATGCTCCAGCGCATGGGCGCCTTCAAGCCCCAGGAACAGGAAGCCTTGCACCGATTCGGTGCCAACGACGGCCACAAGTGCAACATTGATAAGATGGCTGACGCAAAGGCCAAGGAGAGCAAGTAATGTCTGAACATTTGACTCGTGAACAGTTGGATGCCGCCGCCAAGGTGGAACTTGAAAAGATTAAGGCTCTTCCGCAGCCGCTCAAGCCGAAGGACAAGACTGCCATTCCGGCCCAGCCGATGCCGCAGCTCGAACCGAGCTACCGCGCCCGCGTGATGGAAGAAGTGGCCCAGGGTTACACCGAAGCCCAGGCCATCGTGGAAGCTAACCGCTGCCTCGCTTGTAAGAAGCCGTTCTGTGTGGAAAGCTGCCCGGTGCACATCGACATTCCGGCCTTCATCGCGAAGATTGCCGAAGGCGACTTCAAGGCCGCTATCGCCAAGATTAAGGAAACGAGCTTGCTCCCGGCTATCTGCGGCCGCGTTTGCCCGCAGGAACGCCAGTGCCAGATGAACTGCACGATGGGCAAGATGCACAAGGACGTGAACCAGGCTGTGGCTATCGGCCGCCTGGAACGCTTTGCTGCCGACTACGAACGCAACAACGGTGGCGCCTCTGTGCCGGCCGTCAAGCCCGCTACTGGCAAGAAGGTTGCCGTTATCGGTTCCGGTCCTGCCGGTCTGGTTGTCGCTGCCGACGTGCGCCGCGAAGGCCACGACGTGACCATCTTCGAAGCTTTCCACAAGCTCGGTGGCGTGGTCCGCTACGGCATTCCTGAATTCCGTCTGCCCAAGAAGATCGTTGACAACGAAATCGAATCTCTCGCTGCCATGGGCGTGAAGTTCGAGACAAATTTTGTCATCGGCCGTACTCGCAAGCTCAAGGATTTGATTGAAAAGGATGGCTTCGATGCCGTGTTCGTCGGTACCGGTGCTGGCCTCCCGCTCTTCATGAACATCGAAGGTGAAAACCTCGTCGGTGTGTTCGCTGCTAACGAATACCTGACCCGCGCCAACCTCATGCGCGCCTACGACAAGGAACATGCCGATACCCCGATGTGGCCCGGCAAGAACGTGGTCGTTCTCGGTGGTGGTAACGTCGCTATGGACGCTGCCCGTATGGCTCTCCGTCTCGGTGCCGAAAAGGTCCGCATCGTTTACCGCCGCAGCATGAACGAACTCCCGGCCCGTAAGGAAGAAGTTCTCCATGCCCAGGAAGAGGGTGTCGAATTCTGCGTTCTGCAGAACCCGGCCAAGATTCTTGGCGACGAAGCCGGCCACGTGCGCGGCATGCTCGTCGACAAGT
>JAEEGJ010030114.1_pt1 | contig 10635 bp, 8 predicted proteins | sample 8958761 | NCBI WGS metagenome assembly JAEEGJ01 (sample SAMN16246546, study PRJNA631951) | gut metagenome | biome: gut microbiome; feature: rumen; material: RS-attached | host: Bos | place: Iran: Karaj | collected 2018-10
AGAAGATTCCTTTCTTCGCCAACCCGGACCAGCCCTATAACCAGGTAATGGCAGACGTAGCCCTCCGTGCAGACGTAGACAAGATTATCCTGGGCGGTATGGGCCTTTCCAACGACGATTACCTCTTCTTCCGCCACAGTTTCGAGGCCGCCGGCGCCCTGGACAAGATCATCTGCTTCATCAACACCACGGAGAATCCCCCGGTGGAGCGCCTCCTGGTACCGGATATGGCCCTCACGGCGGCCGAATACTTTGCCGTGGACAAGAACGAGAAAGTGCTGGTGCTGCTCACGGATATGACCCTGTACGCAGACGCCCTGTCCATCGTGTCCAACCGTATGGACCAGATTCCTTCCAAGGACTCCATGCCGGGCTCCCTGTACAGCGACCTCGCCAAAATCTACGAGAAGGCCGTGCAGCTGCCCACAGACGGCTCCATCACCATCATCGCCGTTACCACCCTCAACGACGGAGACATCACCCACGCCATCCCGGACAACACGGGTTACATCACCGAGGGCCAGCTCTTCCTGAGGGCCGATTCAGACACCGGTAAGGTAATCATCGACCCGTTCCGCTCGCTGTCCCGTCTGAAACAGCTGGTGCAGGGAAAGAAGACCCGTGAAGACCACTCCCAGGTGATGAATGCCTCCGTCCGTCTGTACGCAGACGCCCAGAACGCCAAGACCAAGTTGGAGAACGGTTTCGACCTCTCCGACTACGACCACCGCTGCCTGGACTACGCCAAAGACTACGCCCGCGAGCTCCTGGCCATCGACGTCAACATCACCATCACGGAGATGCTGGACACCGCCTGGAAGCTCTTTGCCAAATACTTCTCGCCGGCCGAAACCGGTATCAAACAAGCCTTGATTGACAAATACTGGGTTAAGTAATGGCCATTAAATTCCAATACAACAAAACGTCGCTGACGGAACTGGGCAAGCAGCTCAAGATTCGCCAGGGAGCCCTCCCTACCCTACAGAACAAGGAGAGCGCCCTGCGCCTGGAGGTGCGCAAAGCCAAGGCCGACAGCGAACGTTTGATAGATGAGTTGGAAGATGCCCTCAAGCGTTACGATTACCTGGCCGCCCTGTGGAACGAGTTCGAACCCGGACTCATCTCCATCACGGACGTAGACCTGTACACCAAGAAAGTAGCCGGCGTAAAGACCCCCGCCCTGGGAGAGATTCACTACGAGCTAAAGCACTTCAATGCCTTTGTCAAGCCCGCCTGGTATGCAGACGGCGTGGCCATCCTCAAGGAGCTCAGCCGCCTGGGCATTGAATCGGAAGTGTATATGGAAAAGGCCCGCATCCTGGACTACAACCGCCGCAAAACTACCCAGAAGGTAAACCTGTACGAGAAAGTGCAGATACCCGGTTACCAGGAAGCCATCCGCAAGATCAAACGCTATATGGAAGACGAGGAGAACCTCTCCAAGGCTTCTTCCAAGATTGTGAAAAAACGCCACGCCGAGGAAGAGGAGGCCTCTGAGCTATGATTGCCTCTATGACCAAATACTCGTTCGTTCTGTTGAACGGACAGCAGAACGACCTCCTGGAACAGCTTCAGGAGATAGGTCTCGTGGATATCACGCGCAGCGCCAAGCCCATTGACACCGTCTCCCAACAGCTCGCCGGTGAGGTAGAGCTGCTGGACGGCCTCATCCACGGTCTCAACAACGCCGTGATTCCGGAAGGCGTTACCCCGGAATACATAGACGGAGACATTGTCCGTCTGGCCGGCGGTCAGATTATGCGCTACTCCGAGGACAGCGTAGAAATCAAAGCCCTGGAGAGAGAGGTGCACCACCTCAAAGCCTGGGGACAGTTTGACAAGGCCCAGATGAATACCCTGGAAGAAGCAGGCGTACACCTGCACTTCCACGTGGTCTCCAAGAAACACTACAAGCCTGAGTGGAGCGAGCAATATGCCCTCTCGGTTATCAGTGTAGGTAAGAATACCGTCCGCTTTGTGGTAGTGGGAGACAATGATGATCTCCCCGGAGAAGTCCCCGCCCCGGAATACAGCGTTCAGGAAAAGCAGCAGGAACTGGCAGAGAAGAGAAAGCACTTTGATAAGACCTTGGGCCGAATTGCCAGCGCCAAGGAACGCATCCCCGAGCTGGAAGCCCTCCGCCTCAAGGCCCTCGAAAAGCTGGATCTCTACCTGGCCGGCGTTACAGCCAGCACGGCCGCCGAAGACACCATCGTGACCCTGGTTGGCTACGCCCCCACGGAGAGCGATGCCACGGTTACCGAGGCCCTGGACAAGATTGGAGTCCTTTATATTAAGGAAGAGGCCCGGGTGCAGGACAATCCGCCCATCACCTTCCGCAACAACTGGTTTGTGCGGCAGTTCGAGGTCCTTACGGATATGTACGGCCGTCCGGCTTACAACGGCTTTGACCCTACTCCGTTCATTTCCGCCTTCTTCCTGCTCTTCTTTGCCCTGTGTATGGGAGATGCCGGCTACGGCCTGGTACTCATTCTCATCGGCCTTATGCTCAAGAAGGTCCCTTCCTTCAAGGATATGGCTCCCCTGGTAATCCTGCTGGGCGGCGGAACGGTGATTGCAGGCTTCTTCCTGCACACCTTCTTCTCCATAGACATTGCCAAGTGGAAGATCTTTGAGCCCGTCAAGTTCCTCTTCCTGCCGGACGAGATTGGAGGTTACGCCGGAGGTATGGTCCTCTCCATTGTGGTGGGTATCGTGCACCTGTGCCTGGCTATGGTGGTCAAGGCCATCCAGTCCGTGAAGGTGAAGGGATTCGACGCCTCGCTGGGTACGCTGGGCTGGACGCTCCTCATTGTGGGCGGCGTCATCGTGGGCGGTTTTGCCCTGGCCGGCGTGCTGTCTTCTGAGATTACCAAGTGGATCATCATAGCCATTGGCGTGGTGAGTGCCCTGGGTATCTTTGTGTTCAACGACCCCAATCGCAACAAGTTTGCCAACGTGGGAATGGGCCTCTGGGACACCTACAACACCGTTACCGGTCTGCTGGGAGATGTCCTGAGTTACCTCCGTCTGTATGCCCTGGGTCTGGCCGGCAGTATGCTGGGAATGGCCTTCAACGATATGGGCGGTATGGTACTGGGAGACGGTTCCAACCCCATCCTCTGGGTACCGTTCATTGTTCTGGTACTGCTGGGACACACCCTCAACGTGGCTATGTGTGCCCTGGGCGCCTTTGTACACCCCCTGCGACTCAACTTCCTGGAATTCTTCAAGAACTCCGGCTACGAAGCTGCAGGCCGTAATTACACCCCTTTGAAAAAACAATAAATAAAATCAATAACATTATGGAACAAATTCTCGGTTATCTCGGACTCGGACTCGTCCTCGCACTGGCGGGTATCGGCTCCTCTTATGGTACCACCCTCGCCGGTAACGCCGCCGAAGGTGCACTCAAGCGCAAACCGGAAGCCTCCGGTAGCTTTATGGTGCTCTCTGCCCTCCCGGCCACCCAGGGTATCTACGGCTTCGTAGCATTCTTTATTATGCTGGGTAAGTTCTCCAGCGGCACCGTTTCCGGCGCTCTCTGCTTCGGAATCGGCCTGTCCGTAGGTCTTGCCTGTATGATTTCCGGTATCCGTCAGGGTCAGGTCTGCGCCAACGGTATCGTGGGCGTTTCCCAGGGCCACGACGTGTTCACCAACACCCTCATCTACGCCGCTCTCCCTGAATTCTACGCCATTCTTGGACTCGTAGGCGCTATTATGGCCCACTAGCCCCCGTGGAGGTAAGCGATTCATTGCAAGCACTTAATGCAATTATCCCCTGGCTTACTGAGCTAGGGGATAATTAGTTATTTACCAATCAATCAAAAAGTTATACCCACGGGCTACCAGACAAGGAGAGTGGCCAGGAGAAGGACCAGGCCAATAGCCAGCAGCACCAGGGTCCCTCGCCAGATGAACTTGAGCCACTTGGCGTAAGGGATGCGGGCCATAGCCAGGGAGGCCATAAGAACGCCAGAAGTGGGCGTGAGCATATTGGTGAAGCCGTCTCCAAACTGGAAAGCCAGCACCATAGCCTGGCGGGAGACGCCCACCATATCGGCAAAGGGTGCCATAATGGGAATGGTGATGGCGGCTTTGGCCGAAGCAGAAGGGATGAGGAAGTTGATGACGGCCTGGATTCCGTACATAGCACTGAGGGAAGCCATCGGCCCGGTTCCGTCCAGGCCTTCCTGCATAGAGTGGAGGATGCTGTCCACCACCTTGCCGTCCTGTAAGATAACAATGATGCCGGAAGCAAAGCCCACTACCAGGGCGGCGGAGAGGATGTCCTTGGCACCGGCCAGCAGCTCTTCGGCTATTCGGTTGGCCCCAAAGCCGGCAATGAGGCCGCATACGATGCCCATCAGAAGGAACAGACCCGTAATCTCCGGCATATACCACTCCCAGCGGGTTACACCCACCACCAGCAGGATCACCGTCACACCCAGCACGGAAAGAATGGCAATCTGACGGCCGGTAAGCGGCACAGAAGCGGCCACCTCCGCACCCACGGCGGGAGCCTTCTTGGTCCTGGCTGCATAGAACAGCACAAAGACCACTAATAATACAGTAAGGATGGCCCAGCAGATGAGCCGGTACGTCATACCGGAAAAGAGCGGCAGGTCTGCCATACCCTGCGCAATGCCCACCGTAAACGGATTGAGGAAGGCACTGGAGAAACCCACGTTGGCCGCCACGTACACAATGAGCATACCCATAATGGCATCGTAACCCATAGAGATCATAAGCGGCACCACCATACCCACAAAGGGGATGGTTTCCTCACTCATACCAAACACGGCGCCGCCCAGAGAGAAGAGCAGCGTGATGGCCACCAGCACCCATTTCTCCCTCTTCCCTACCCTGGCAATGAAGCGGCCAATTCCGGCATTCACAGCCCCCGTGGCGTTGAGCAGCCAGAAGGCTCCGCCCACTACCAGAATAAACACAATGATGCCCGCCTGCTTCACAAACCCGTGATAGATGGCACTGAACACCTGCCACGTCTGCGGTACGGAATCCACGGACTCGTAGACCAGGGAGCCGTCGGCCGCCGGGACATACTGTCCTCCGGGGACAAACCAGGTAACCACCGCACACAGAACCAGCAGGGCGGCTATGATGACATAGGTATTGGGAACGCGAAGTTTCATAATACAAAAGTAAATATTTCTTTGTAAATTTGGGGAAACTAAGAACCTGATATGAAACGAATTCTTTCTCTTCTTGCCCTGGGTCTGGCCTTCAGCGCCGCCTACGCCCAGGAGCAGAGCCCCAAGATGGTGCAATTCCTTAAGGAATTCCCCCAGCGAGCCGCTTTTAACACCCATTCCTACGAGTTCATAGACGTAGACGACACCCCGGCTCCCAAGGGATACCGCGCCTTCTATATCAGCCACTACGGCCGCCACGGTTCCCGAAGCGACTGGGGTGGCAACTACACCTACAAGATGGTGAGGGATGTCCTGGCCCAGGCCAAGGCCGATGGCGTAGCCCTCACCCCCGCCGGAGATTCCCTTCTCCACGAATCGGCCATCATCTTTGACAAATACGACGGTATGGACGGCCGCCTCACTCCCCGCGGTGTCCGCGAGCACCGTCAGCTGGCCCAGCGTATGTACAAGCGCTTCCCCGATGTCTTCAAGCACGGCAGCAAGCAAATCCGCGCCGTCTCCAGCACCACGCCCCGCTGCATCGTTTCCATGAACGGTTTCACCGCCCAGCTCCTGGCCCTGCAGCCGGATCTGGATCTGGACCTGGATACCGGAGAAAAGTTCTACGCTTACATTGCCCAGGGAGAGAACGGTACCGTTCGCGCCCGCACGCAGAAGGCCCTGGCAGAGCGTCCCAATAAGCCCGTAGACGCAACGCCCGTCTATAAGACCCTCTTCCAGAACCCCGAAGAAGGAAAGAAGTACGTCAAGAACGAATCGGCCTTCCTCAGTAGTATCTTCGCCGTTGCCAAGGTGGCCGAAGCCAACGACATAGACGACAACCTCTTCCGCTACCTGCCCTTCGACGCCGTGTATAAATTCCACGAGCAGCAGTTCCTGAGCGCCTACCTCAACCAGGCCAACTCGGAGCTCAACGGAGACATCCGCCTTCCCCTCAACAAGCCCCTGGTAGACACCATCGTGGTACAGGCCGACAGAGTCATCTCCGGTACCTCCAACCGCGCTGCAGACCTTATCTTCGGACACGACTGGCCGTTCCTGGGTCTTTGCAGCTTCCTGGGTCTGGAAGGCGTGGGAGACCGCCTCTCTGCCGATGACGCCGCCGCCCAGTGGATGGCTTCCTGGAACTGCCCCTTCGCCGCCAATCTGCAAATCATCTTCTACCGCAGCAAGAAGGAGGAAGACCCCGTGCTGGTCAAGTTCCTGCTCAACGAGCGCGAGACCGCCATCCCCGCCCTGGAGCCCGTTCAAGGCCCTTATTACAAGTGGGAAGATGCCAAGGCCTATTGGGCCACCCGCGTGCCGCATACCCAGATTGTAGCCCACCGCGGCCACTGGAGAGAGAACGCCCAGAACTCCATTGCCTCCCTCACCGAAGCCCAGAACTTTGGCTGCTGGGGCAGCGAGTTTGACCTCCACCTCACCGCCGACGAGGTGGTCATCGTGAACCACGATGCCACCATTGGCAAGACCAAGATCCAGACCAGTCCACTGGAAAAAGTCCGTTCCTACAGTCTCAAGAACAAGGAGAAAGTCCCCACCCTGGACGAGTACCTCAAGCAGGGAGCCAAGAACAGAGACTGCGTCCTGGTGCTGGAGCTCAAACCCCACGCCAATGCCCAGAGAGAAGACGTTCTCATTGACAAGTGCCTGGAAGCCCTCAAGGCCAACAAGCTGATGGATCCGGGGCGCATTGCCTTCATCTCTTTCAGCTACCATATCTGTAAGGAACTGGCCAAGAAATGCCCCGGCTATACCGTCCAGTACCTCGAAGGCAACAAGACGCCCGCAGAAGTTCACGCCGACGGCATCAACGGCATTGACTACCACTATTCCTACTTCAAGAAGCATCCCGAGTGGGTCAAGGAAGCCCACGACCTGGGAATGAGCGTCAACGCCTGGACGGTGGACAAGGAGGAGGACATCCGCCTGATGAAAGAACTGGGCGTGGACCAGATTACCACCAACGACCCCGCCCTCACCCGTGAAATCCTTTTCGGACGCAAGTAATGTCTTTTGATAAGAAAGCAGTCAGCAACCGGCCTCCGCACATCAGCAGTGCGGAGGCTATGCTTAACACCATCCTGGAACTGGGGATTGTGCCCTTCTTTGTAAACGCCATCCCCGGCTATTCCATTGAGGAAATGACTGCTCCCGACCACTGGTTCGACACCCAGGAAAACCTCACCTACACCCCGTGGGACTGGAAAATCCCCTGCGTCCAGAGCGGAGAAATCGCCTACGGCAAGTTCCTTCTGGGCGGCAAGGCGGCCTTCGCCACCGTGGAGTGGTACCGCGAGCTCCGCAACTACCGCCAGTCCCTCCCCAAATACCAGCCCGACGCCGCCCAAAAACAGATTCTGGATTACCTCCAGGAAAACGGCAGCATAGGCATCAAAGAAATCCGAGGCCTGCTGGGCATCAAGAAAGGACAGGCCGATGCCCTGGTGACCCGCCTGATGATGCAGTGCCGGGTAATCACCGGAGACATCATCCGCGTCTACCGCGGAGAAGACCTCCACTATAACGGCTGGCAAACGTCCTCCTTCTGCACCCCCGAGGCCCTCTTCGACACCGGTACGCCCTTCGCCGGCTTCCCCGGCTTCCCCTTCCAGGAAGACGCCGGTCTTGAAGTCAAACACTCCCCGGAAGAGTCCTACAGGCTTCTCCAAGAAAAAATCCGCAGCCTCGTTCCCGAAGCCACGGACAAACAGATAGCCAAACTCCTGGCCTAATACTCTCTGGGTCCAAAGATATCGGTGCCAATGCGCACCATCGTAGCCCCGTGCTTCACCGCAATGGGCCAGTCCCCCGACATCCCTATAGATAAGGTATCAAAGTAAGGCAGGCCGAAAGCTTTGATCTTGTTGAATAGCTTCTCAATACGAGCAAAATCGGATTCAATTCGAGACTCATCCTCAGTATTAGTAGCCATTCCCATTAATCCTCTTACGCGCACATTTGCCAGTTCCGAAGGAGTACCTCCGGAGATGGCTATTATCTCTTCCTCTGAAAAACCTTGTTTAGTTTCTTCGGCCCCCAGGTGTAATTCCAGGAGGATGTCAATTACTTTGTTGTTGGCGGCTCCCCAGGCATTGATGGCTTCGAGAAGGTGCATAGAGTCAACGGACTGCACCAGGGAGGCGTACGGGAGGACCAGTTTGAGCTTGTTGGTCTGGAGATGGCCAATGAAGTGCCACTGGACATCGGCGGGCATCTGCGGGACCTTGGCGGCCAACTCTTGCGGACGGTTTTCTCCAAAGACCCTCTGCCCGGCGTTGTAGGCCTCCATCAGGCGCTCCACAGGGTGGAATTTGGAAACAGCAACGAGCTGCACACCGGACGGTAATGCAGCTCGTAACTGATTAAGTGCATCGGCAATCATTATCTCTTTTTGCCTTTCTGTTTCTCCATCTCACGCTGCATCTTCTGGGCTTCTTCCAGACGCTGCTGCCACTTGCTCTTGGGAACGGGCTTGTTCTCGGCCGCCTTCACCTTGGCCACCACCTCGTCGGGATCTACCACCCACTTGCGGATGATAAAGGTCTCCAGCATGGTGATGAGGTTGCTCAGGAGGTAGTAGTAGCTAAGACCGGAGCTCAGGTTGTTACAGATGAAGAACATCATAATGGGCATCATATAGAGGCTCATTGCCTGCATCATCTTGGCATTGGGATCATTGCCGGGCGTGGTCTGGGTCTGCATGATCTTGGAGTAGAAGAACATAGAGACAGCCATCAGGAGGGCAAACAGGGAGATATGATCCATACCCAGGATGCTGGTACCCCAGGAGATGATGTCGTCGTAGGCGCTCAGGTCTTCGGCCCAGAGGAAGGGCTGCTGACGCAGCTCGATGGAAGCCGGGAAGAAGCGGAACATAGCCCACAGGATAGGCATCTGCAGCAGCATCGGGAGGCAACCTCCCATAGGTGAGACGCCGGCCTTCTTGTACAGGGCCATGGTCTCCTGCTGCTTCTTCATAGCATCCTCCTGCTTGGGATACTTGGCGTTGATCTTCTCCATAAAGGGCTTAAGGGCCTGCATCTTGGCGCTGGAAGAGTAGCTCTTGTAAGCGAACGGCAGAACCACAATCTTGATGAAGATGGTCATCAGGAGAATGATGATACCAAAGTTGGCAATGGACTTGTGCAGCCAGTCAAACAGCGGGATAATCACGTACTTGGTGAACACGCCGATGATCTTACCACCCAGCGGAATCACCTTTTCGTAAGAGTGTCCGTATGCCTTGAGACCGCGGTAGCTGTTGGGGCCGAAGTAGAACTCGAAGGGTACGTCAATACGCTCTGCTCCGCGGATATTGTCCAGGGAAGCGCGCATAGAGGCGCTGCAGTTCATAAGGTCGTGGGAGGCGTCCTCCTTGGGAACAAAGTCAATGGAGAACTCGCCGAAGCTGAAGTTACCGGGAGCGCGCATAATGGCGCTGAAGAACTGCTGCTGGAAGGCGAACCACTCGATATTGTTGGAGAAACGCTTGTTGCCCTTTCGGCCGTTACCGATATTGGCGGGCTTGTTGTCGTCCGGGAAATAGTAGTTGAGACGGGAATACTGGGTCTCGTTCTTGTAGCCCTTCTCCATACGCTGGATGGTGGCATCAAAGTGCACGTCCACGCTGCCGGAGTTACGCTGGAAGTTCATACCCACCAGCGAGAGGGTCTCGTTCACGGAGTAGGAATCCTTGAGGAGGGTGTAGGTCTGCTCAATGTAACCACCGGTCTGCAGGGGCAGACGCATCACCACCGTGCTGTCCGAAGAAGCCTCCGGAATGTACTGGAAGGTGAATTTGCGGGTATCGATGGCCGAAGGGGCATAAACCACATAACCCAGCTCGGTCTTACCGGCCTGAAGCAGGTAGAGAGGGTCTTTGCTGTAGGTGAGGTAATCCTTCACCATCACGGAGTACGGCTGGGCACCCTTGGTGGTGAACACAACTTCCAGCTTGTCGTTGGACAGGGTGATGAGCTTCTCCTCAGCGCGGGCAGCAAGGTTCAGGAGGGAGTCCGAATACACGGGGGCGGCGGGAGCCACTACCTCGTGGGACAGGGAGTCTGCCACGGCAGCTTCCTGGGGATGTTGGGCCCTCCAGATGCTGTCCTGCTGGAACTGGGCGTAGGCCTCGGCTGCAGCTATGGAATCCAGCTGCGCCTGATACTCTTGCTGTTTTTTAACTTGACGGCTCTGGTACCCAAAGAAGCCCACCATAATGAGGGCTATGAGTACAAAGCCAATGATTGAATTCTTGTCCATAAATTACTGCTCGTTCTCCTCTGCTTCTTTTGCTCTGATCTGGGCCTTGAGGTCCTCCAGTTTGGCCTTGGCGGCGTCAATGCGCTCCTGCATCTGAGCCTTGAGCTTCTCTGCACCCTTGGAAAGGCCAAAGAAGCCAATATTGTTCTCGTAGGTCTGGATCTCCTGCTGGAGCTGGGAGAACTGCTCCT
>JAEEGJ010030115.1_pt1 | contig 10635 bp, 11 predicted proteins | sample 8958761 | NCBI WGS metagenome assembly JAEEGJ01 (sample SAMN16246546, study PRJNA631951) | gut metagenome | biome: gut microbiome; feature: rumen; material: RS-attached | host: Bos | place: Iran: Karaj | collected 2018-10
CTTTCGGAAGCATTGCGTGTGAATACGATTTCTGCAGCTTCACGGGCATTTATGAATTTTGCAACAGTGTCGCGGGCATTTTCATAAGCAAGGGTAGCACGTTCACTGAGAGAATAAAGCCCGCGCAATGGATTGGCATTTTCTGTTGCATAAAAATGTGTCATGGCATTGAGCACGATAAAAGGACGCTGAGCAGTTGCTGCAGTATCAAAATATATAAGATCCTTGTTTTCTACGGAAGATTTTTCATCAATTGCCTTGAAAAAAGGAAAATCTTTTCTGTATTTATTCATATATATTACCTACTAACTTGATATGTAATTATGGGCAATTCTAACTGATTTATATAAGTTATGCAATATAAATTAATCTATTTCAGTTTGCCACTGATTGATTGCTTCCTGAATGCTCTCATCCTCGATAGCTGAGGCTGCTGCAGTAATTTTTGCTCGAGTAAGAAGGTTTTCAGCTGTTTTCTGGTCAATGCCGCGGCTGTTCATATAGAAGAGCATTTCATTAGAAAGCTTACCGATTGTTGAACCGTGCTCGGCAGAAATGTCTTCTTCACCGCAGAGAATGATTGGTGCTGCTTTTACTACGGCCTTTGGAGAAAGGAGCAGGGTAGTTTCAATTTCGTTTCCAACTGAACCTGCGCAGCCTTTTCGCATATCAATTGTTCCGCGGTAGGTTTTTGTTGCTTCGTCTCTTGCAGTTCCATGAGTTTTCATGTCGCAGACGGTTTTCTTTCCTGTGTGAACGACTACCTGATTCATATCCAGATACTGATTTTTCTGGCAGATATAGGCTGTGTCTGAATAGAAAGCAGACTGGTAGCCGGCCAGTGTAGCGTGGAAAGAGGCGTTTGTGTGAGCGCCGCCGAGAATGATTTGTGTGAGGCTGACCTTTGCGCGATCTCCGCAGATAACCTGAGTATCATCAATCTGGTTTACAGATTTTTCAAAAAGCTGAACTTTTGAAATATGTACATTAGAGTCTTCTTCAGCATAGATTTTTGTAACTGTTCCTGAAAGAGAAGCACTTCCTTCATATACCAGGATGATTTTACAGTCAGCTCCAGCTTTTGCATGGATGATATTATAGCTTGCAGAATTGGTGTCTGCTTTAATTCTGATGATTAGAGGTTTTGCTTCTTCCTTTATTTTTTCAAAGGTGTAGATTTTTCCCGAAGCAGTCGAAGTAATAAGCTCTGAAGCTTCCTTTCCGATTGCAACTTCCGGTTCCGGGAGTTCAGTATTTACTGATTTTCCAGAGCTTACTGAAATACCTGCAGGAAGCGGAGAGCCACTTCCATTGTTTTCTGTAAGAGCGAAATCGTAAGATACGTTGTCTTTATTTATTTTAAGCCAGGTCCAGGTGAGATATGGGATTGGATTTATGTCTATTGTTTTTTCCATATTTAGCAATTTCCCTTCATTTCAAGCTTGATTAAGTTATTCATTTCAACCGCATATTCAAGCGGAAGCTCTTTACTTACTGGATTTGCAAAGCCGCTTACTATCATACTGCGGGCTTCGTCTTCAGGAATACCGCGAGACATTAGATAGAAGATTGCGTCGTTTGAAATACGTCCTATTTTTGCTTCGTGTCCTACATCGCATTCGTCGGTTTTGATTACCATTGCAGGAATTGTGTCTGAACGGCTTTCTGAATCCAGCATAAGGCTTTCGCAGGAAACGCTGGTTTTACTGCCTGTGGCATTTTTATCGATATAAACTGCCGAGCGGTAAATGCTTACACCGCCTCCCTTGGAAATTGACTTTGTGGAAATAAGACTGCTTGTGTCCGGAGCAAGGTGTACCATCTTGGCACCGGTGTCCAGCTCCTGGCCGGCTCCCGCAAAGGTAATTCCTGTGAACTCTGATTTTGCACCACGGCCCACCAGGTCGCTTTCCGGGTAGAGGTAGCTTACGTGGCTGCCGAAGGAACCTGAAACCCATTCGATGCTGGCGCCTTCTTCTACGCGGGCACGCTTGGTGTTGAGGTTGTACATATTCTTGGACCAGTTTTCGATGGTTGAATAGCGCAGGTGTGCTCCTTTTTTTACGAAGAGCTCTACGGCTCCGGCGTGCAGGTTTGCTTCGTTATATTTTGGTGCAGAACAGCCTTCGATAAAGTGCAGGTCTGCGCCTTCGTCTACTATGATAAGGGTGTGCTCAAACTGGCCGGCTCCCTTTGCATTCAAACGGAAGTAAGACTGAAGAGGGAAGGAAAGATGAACTCCCTTTGGAACATATACAAAAGAACCGCCCGACCATACTGCTCCGTGAAGGGCTGCAAACTTGTGGTCGCGTGGAGTGATGAGGGTCATAAAGTATTCTTTTACCATTGGTCCCCATTCTTCTGATTTAAGGGCGTCTTCGAAGCCAAGGTAGATTACTCCCTGCTTGGCAACTTCGGTCTGAACATTGTGATATACAAGCTCTGAGTCATACTGGGCGCCGACGCCGGCAAGAGATTTTCGCTCTGCCTCCGGGATTCCAAGCTTTTCGAAGGTTTCCTTGATGTCGTCCGGTACGTCTTCCCATTTTCCGCTCATCTGAGTTTTCGGACGAACGTAGGTTGCAATGTTGTCTATGTTGAGGCCGTCGATTGAAGGTCCCCACTTTGGAACCTTGAGATAATTGTAAAGCTCGAGTGACTTGAGGCGGAATTCGCGCATCCAGTCAGGGTCGCCTTTTTCATCTGAGATTTTAGTTACAATTTCCGGGGTGAGTCCTGATTCAAGGCGGAAGGTATTTTCTTCTGTCTCTTCGTAGCGGAAGTCGTAAAATTCTCGGTTTATGTCTTCTATATTCTGTTTTTCTTCCATATTGTTTTCCAGGTCCTAGGTTTTAGGTTCTAGGTTTTAGGGAAGCAGGCGTTGCGGGCGGCGTTTGAGCCCGCAGAGGGGGTAGTGAGCAACGAAGTGCGAACGAGGGGGAGACTTCCCCCTTAACCCCTATAACCTGGAACCTAGCACCTAAAACCTATTTTATAAACTCTTCAAATCCCTTTTCGTTTATTTCCTTGAATAATGAACCATCTCCAGTTTTCACGATGTGGCCTTTTACCAGGATGTGTGTCTTGTCTACGGAAAGGCCTTCGAGAATCTTTGTCGTATGGGTGATGATGAGGAGGGAGCCGTTTGTCATTTTGCGCCACTCTTCGATTCCCTTTGCAACAAAGCGGATGGCATCTACGTCCAGGCCGGAATCGGTTTCGTCGAGGATTGCGAAGTCCGGCTTGAGCATGAGAAGCTGGAGGATTTCTGACTTTTTGCGTTCACCGCCGGAGAAACCTACGTTGAGGTCGCGTTTTGCATAATCCGGATTCATGGAAAGAAGCTCCATGCAGCGCTGCAGCTCCTTCTGGAAATGGAAGAGCTTTACATGCTCGCCGGTTTTCTGCTGAATTGCCGAGCGGATAAAGGCTTCGAGTGAAATGCCGGGAACCTCGAGCGGGCTCTGGAAGCTCATGAACATTCCCAGCTTTGCGCGCTTGTCGGTGGTCTCGTTTGTAACGTCTGTGTCCTTAAAAAGGATTTTTCCGCCTGTAATTTTGTAAACAGGATTTCCCATTAAGGCGTTACCGAGCGAGGATTTTCCGGCTCCGTTTGGTCCCATCAGAACGTGGGTTTCGCCCTGACCAATCTGTATATTAAGGTCTCTGAGGATTTCTTTTCCGTCCTCAAGTCCTGCGTTTAAGTTTTGTACGTCTAACAACATGGCTTTAATATACACAAATTTCAGATTATCTACAATATGTATAGGTTATTTGCATAGCTGTATGGCGCGCTCCATCTGTAAATCTTCTGTAGCAGAGGGGTTGATTATAAGATTTCCGGCAGCAGGTACAATTCCTTTACCTTCCGGTATTGAACCGTCCGGTGCACTTACCTTCTGAACTGAAACTGAATAGCGCCAGCCGTTGGCCATACAGCGCTCCAGAGAAAGGGAGAAAACTCCGCAGGTGTGATTTCCGACCTGGGTAACGTGAGACTGCGAACACATGGCCATTGTAAACTCTTCGCCGGCGCTCATAGTCTGGGCATTTGTTAAAAGAACAATAGGTTTAGTATACTGCCAGCTTCCATTTTTTTTGATTTCCAGTTCTACGCCCTGGTCAAAGTCGTTTTTACCGGGGCCGTTTTTTGTTCGTGAAATTGCATAGGTTTTGTTCTGGGCGCAGAATCTGCCGGAAATTCTTGAGACGTTTCCTGTAAGGCCGCCCCGGTTTCCGCGTACATCCAGAATTATGCATCGTGTATCCTTTAATTCGTCCAGAGCAAGGTCTATGTCTGCAGCCCAGTTTTGATTCTGATTTATACCGGTCTGTCCGCTGGAAAAGGCCGCAAGGTGGATATAGCCTATGCTGTTGTCTGGCTTTAACCGGCCGTAGGTTATGATTTTATTGCCGCATTTTTTTGGAGATTCTATATAATGACTAGAGACTTCATTTAAGGAAAAGTTGTCGGGAACTACCTGGTCTTCACCGGAATTAATGCTGGCAAAGGGTGTTTTTACATAGACATGGGCATCTTTAAGAGGGTAAAGCAGCTGCTTAAGAACTTCGAGAAATTCTTTGTCGGTCATGCTGCTGCTTATCTGGCTGCGGCAAAGCTGGCCCTGCTTCTGCCAGTCTACATTTCTTACTTCGAAAAGTGCGTAGGTTTCATTGTAATCCTTCCACAGGTTATCAAACATTGCTTCGTAAGAAAGCTCTGCTTTTTCGCCAAAGAAAAAAGAGCAGGAAAGAAGAGGGAAGTAAAAAAGTGAAAGAATGAGTATTATGAAAATTGTTTTAAGATTTGTCTTTATTTTATTCATGTTAATTCTCCTTATAATCACAGCGTTAGCGGCGCTGCATGGAATTGGGGTTTAGAAATTCAGCATGGCAAAAGTTTTCAGGTTGCCGTCTACATAATAAAGGGGGCGTTCCTTTGGAACTGCAATTCTTGCATATTCAAAATTGAGTCCTAGTCCGGTTGAAAAGTGCTTTGCGGCTTTTACTGTATATTCAAAGTTCAGCAAAATTGACTGGTAATTATGAAGGCTGAGAAAACTACCGAGTGTTAGTATTTTCATAAAATCTTCTTCTGCATATTTCATAAGCTGGGCGTCGCAGCCGGCATAAGGAGGCCTTACTCCATAGCCGAGTAATGGAATGGAACCTGTCAGTGAAAGCTTATTGTTGTCGTTTATCTGATAGCTGGCAGCGGCTGAAGGTCCTATGCTGATGAGTCCCGTAATTGAAGGGTAGTGTTCAAACTGTAGGAAGGCGTTGCAGAGAAAGCTTCCTCCTGTGTAAAAGTCGATTTTATCTTTTCTGATTATTCTGTAATTCAGATCATATTGAAGACAGATTTTGTGCACGCTGAGGGGGCTGATTGAGGCATCATAATAGCTTTCGCCGCTAACCGGATCGTAGGTTTTATAAACTACGGCAGTTTCTGTCATTGCAGATTTTGGTCTTGCCGTATAATAGTCTGCGGTGATGGTGTGCATAAAGTTTCCGGATTTAATTGTAGCTTCCAGCTGGTAGCGGGGTGAAAGAATTGACTGCGAAATATTTGCAAAGGTGCTTTCCTTATAGCAGCCGAAGGTCCAGCCGATGGAAAACTTAAAATCAAAAGACTTGTCTTTATTCTTTTCTATTATGTTTTCTGCAAAGACCGAAATACTGAGTAAAAGCGCCAGGGGCAGCAGAATGCTTTTTTTCTTTATCATAATAACCTCCAGTAAAACTGTATGTCATCATGATATGTCAGAATAATCTGAAAAAAAATTGGGGAATCTACTAGATTTTTAGGGATAATGTAAATTTAGGGTAAACCCTTACTTGCTCTGCAGACGGGAAAAAAGCTCCAGACGGTTTTTTACACCGATTTTTCTATATATATTTGCAAGGTGGGCTTCGATTGTCTTCTGGGTAACAAAAAAGGTTTCTGCAAGCTCCTTGTTTGATTTGCCGTCGAGAAGGGCAAGTATGATTTCCTGCTCGCGTTTTGTGATGGAAAAATCCTTTATAAAATCCTCTGAAAGACTGCGTTCGGTTTTTGCAATCGGCGAAGAAAAATAAAAGCGGTAGAAAATATGATAAATCAGAATTGAAACCGAAATTATGAAAACGAAGGGAATGCTGTGGAGCAGGAAGGAAAGACCAAGGTTTGCAAGGGAAAGAATAATAATCAGCCATTTTTCTTTTCTGAAGATTCCTGTATTTATCCTTTTGTAAAAGAGGAGACCTGTTAAAACTGAAACTGCGGTAGGAATCCAGATGCCCAGGATATTCAGGAGAAAAGAAGGATGCTCAAGACTGCTTATAAAAATCAAAATGATGGAGGTAAGGAATACCGCAATTGAATAAAGGGGAATAAGCTTTCTTATACGTGCGGCCGGATTAATCTGAATGTAATCGAGGGAAAAGCTTATGATGCCGTAAGAGAAAAAGAGGGAAAGAAGACCGCCGAAGATGCAGATAAAAATGCGGCTTGTGATTGCACCGTGAACGACTACATAAAAGGAATTGGCGCTGATTAAAAAGAAGGCTGTCGTAATCAAAAATACGTGGACAAAAAAAGGCTTTTTGAATCTGAGAAAAAAGAGTAATGAAATTAATCCTGCGGCAAAAGAAAAAAGGCAGGCTGTAAAAAGGATCAGTTCTTCCAAAAGTTATACCTCTTACGCTTCTTTTATTTTACCATGATTTCTGGCAATCATAAATAATAATTATATATTAATGGAGAGATTGACATTTTTAGATAATTTGTCGAAAATGATTTTTATGAAAACTATTAAACCATATTTACACAAAGTGAATTATTACGAAACCGACAAGATGGGCATTACCCATCATTCTAACTATATCCGTTATATGGAAGAGGCCCGCGTGGATTTTCTGGATCAGCTGGGCTGGAGCTTTATCAAGCTTGAAGAAGAAGGAATGGCTTCTCCTGTAATGTCTGTAGAGGGCGTTTATAAGAAGTCTACAACTTTTCCTGATACAATTGAAATTATGGTAGGCATTGAAAAGCTTTCGGCTGCCAAGCTGACTTTTTCTTATGAGTTTAAGTGCAAGGGCGAGGTTGTTTTCCTGGGTAAGAGTACTCACTGCTTCCTGGACTCAAATGGAAGACCTGTTTTGATTGAAAGACAGTATCCGAAGTTCTATGCTGATTTGAAAGAGATTTACGAGGCAGGGAAGACTGAGTAGGAGCGCGAATGGGACGCGAGATTGAAATTAAGATTCCGCTGACGGATGCGGAATATGAAAAGATTTTTAAGGTGATTTCCGGGGATATGAAGCTGGACGGTCTGGACGTGGATTCGAACGGGCTGGAGCACCTATTAAAGACAGATACTTATTTTTCACGATATGCTAGTCGCGAAGAGAGTAAGGCAGCAGGGGAGCCTCAGGTTATAAGAATCAGAAGTGAAAAGCCTGCAGAGGCCACCGCTGGCGAGCATTCTTTTTTTTGTATAAAACGCAAGACAATTGAAAACGGTATTGAGCTGAACCGCGAGGATGAGACCTTTGTTGAAAAGCCTGAGGTTATCCGGGACCTTCTTTTGTTTTCCGGTTATCATCAGTTTTTTGAAAAGAATAAGGATGCTTATGGCGTACACTGTCAGTCGGTAGTATTGCCTGGCTGTGATTTTCACCTGGAGCTTGAAAGGGTGAACGGCCTTAAGTATGTAGAAGTTGAAGTAACTGATGGTTCTGATAAGGCAGATGATGTACGACTTGCTCTTGAAAAGTTTATGGAGCAATTTGGATTAGATACTTCAAAAAGAGATAAGCGCAGCTGGATGGAAATAATTAACGGGAGCGCCAGATAAGGCGGGTTTACTTGATGAAGCGTTGTCTTATCATTTCAGCAGGTGAGATTCGAGATTATGAACGGGTTAAGTCTTTTTTACAGCCCGATGATTTTTTTATTTTCTGCGATGGCGGACTGATTCATGCTGATGGGCTTGGGCTTAAGCCTGATTTGATTGTCGGCGATTTTGATTCCTGCGATTCTGAAGATTTAGCCCGCTGGAAAGATTCCTGTGAGACGGTACGTCTTCCCCGTGAAAAAGATGACACAGACACTTTGTTTGCAGTAAAGCTTGCCCTTGAACGTGGCTATTCTGATTTTCTTTTACTTGGTGCGATGGGGGGCCGTTTTGACCATGCACTGGGAAATATTTCAATTCTTTTGTATTTAGATGGGCTTGGAAAAAAAGCTCTTTTAGTTGATGACTATTCACAAATGCAGATTGTCGGTAAAGAGCCTTTTTTTATTAAAGATAACTGCTCTTATTTTTCTGTTTTGACTGTTGCCGGCGATGTAAGCGGCGTGACAATCAAAAATGCAAAGTACCCGCTGGAAAATGCAAAACTGTCGGCAGACTTTCAGCTTGGAATCAGCAATGAGGTGCTGCCGGGAAAGACTGCCGAAGTGAGTGTGGAGCAGGGAAGAGTGCTGGTGATTGTGGTAAAATAAAATGATGTGTCACTCCGAATTTATTTCGGGGTCTCTTGCATAGATCCTGAAACAAGTTCAGGATGACAAACGATTTTTTACATATTCCACGCTCTGAATATATTCTTCGTCAGTTGTCAGGTGTTCGATAATCATTGGCATTTGAGGATCTTCTGTTGTGGCGAGCTTTGTATATAGTTCTATGTTCAAAGTGCCTTTTCCGCAGGCACATTCTTCCAGCTGGAAGGTGTATTCCTCTTTTAAGTTTATATCTTTTAAGTGGCAGCTGCAGATTTTTCCTTTAAGTTTTGTAAAGCATTCTTCGAGGAAGCGGTCGTTGAAGAAGTAGCGGTCTGGCGAAGTAATCATATTCACAACATCCAGGTGAGCTCCAAAGGCTTCCCGGTTTACAGCTTCCATAAGTCTTACGTATTCATCCGGTGAACTTGGAATCATCCAAGGCATTGACTCAATGCTAAACTTGGTATGCTGGGGCTGGGCCTTGTCCATAATTTCCTGAATCATTTTTACGGCCATGGTCCAGGCTTCTTCTGAAAAGTTTTCGCGGTATCCGCCATCCCAGCGGGGGCCGTATGGAGTTCCCACTACATTTACACAGCAGCGGGCACCTATGCGGTCTGCCATTTTCAATTGGTCTACAGCGTAGTCTATCCATTTCTGGCGCTCGGTCGGGTCGGCAGCCAGCGTGTTTCGCCAGATTCCAACTTCTGCGATTGTGAGGCCGGCTTCGTCTGCGGCTTTTTTGTAAGCCATGATTTTTTCTTCGCCTTCAGTACAGTTTACCGGAAAGTTTACAGTTTTAAGACCGAGTGCTATGTGTTTTGCAGCCCAGTCTTGAGGTGAAGTGTGGGTGAGAGGGGATGATGTGCCTAAATACATTGTGGTCTCCTTTTGTTTTACGTTTGATCTAGATCTTCGGGTCAAGCCCGAAGATGACAAGGGACAAGCCTGTCATTCCTAACCGAGTTTGCTTCGCAAACGTCGCAGGGCTTGACACGGGAATCTAGAACGCTCTTTGATGTATTATAGATGCATCAAAACTCTTCAGATCTTTCACCCCGGTGCGGGCCATGGTTGCGGCAAGCTCGCCAGTCATTTCCTTAATACGACCGGCGGTTTTATCGGCACCTTCCTTTAAAAGCGGCATAAGGTGGCGGCCAACGCTTACTGCAGTTGCTCCCAAAGCCAGACATTTATAAACATCCATTCCGCTTTCAATTCCACAATCAATAAATACCGGGATTTCTCCGCGGGTTACCTGTAAGATTTCCGGCAGCATCATAAGCGGAGGAACCGAATAACTCATAATTCCATGGTGGTGGGATAATTGAATTCCCCTGCAGCCGGCCTTAAGACATTTTTCTGCGTCTTTTGTGCTGAGAACTCCCTTTACAATAAATGGAATGTCGCCTGCGGCCTGAACAAAATCGTGCATCTCTTCAGCGCTTTTGCTCTTCATAGGAAGCCCCAGTACATTGTCGTAGCCGCCGCTTCCGTTGAAGGCGTGGTCTATGTCCATACCTACGGCAAAGCAGCCGGCCTTTTTGGCGTGCTCAATTTTGCGGAAAACTTCTTTATTGTCTGCGTGAGGCTTTATGATTTTGATTGTAGCGGCGCCGGTAGCACAGATATCTTCCAGCTCCTTATCTTCTCCCATGCCAACCCAGTGAACGGCGTTGGCCTTTGCTGCGGCTTGAGCGTAAAGAACCATGCCGTTTTCTGTTGTGTTTCCAAGGTGGGAGAGAGCCGCTGTCATAACAGGTGTGTCAAAGCTTCTGCCATAAAGTTCGAACTTTGTCGAAGGTAAGTCCGAGTCGATATAGCGGGCCTCGAGTAAAAGAGAGTCGAAGTAGTCTCGGGTGATTTTGTCGGAATTTGAAGTATAGTCCATATTTGCTCCTTAGGGGGCGTTGCGGGGGATTCCCCCCCGCAGAGAGGGTAGCGCCCAACAAAGTGGGCGCGCAGGGGGAGACTTCCCCCTCCTTATTAATAAAGTCTTCCGTAAGTGTAGCCACGGTCGCTCTTTATTGGGGCTTCTTTTATCTCAAAGTAGCAGACTGCATTTTCCTTGAGGACAAGGCTCACTTTGTTTCCGCAGCGCTTTGTCTGAAGGAATGGCTGGGCGGCTGCGCGAAGAAGTTCCAGCT
>JAEEGJ010030116.1_pt1 | contig 10635 bp, 4 predicted proteins | sample 8958761 | NCBI WGS metagenome assembly JAEEGJ01 (sample SAMN16246546, study PRJNA631951) | gut metagenome | biome: gut microbiome; feature: rumen; material: RS-attached | host: Bos | place: Iran: Karaj | collected 2018-10
CATAAAACGCAGTTCGTCACAAGCGGAACAATTTTTTTGGCCGCCACTAACCAGCAGCGGCCAAAAAATTAATACGTTACATTTCGGCAGAGGCGGAGACCGGTATAAGAATCATAAGTAGAAGCCCAGAGATAATTTGAATATGTCGCATAATTCCTTAAGCTATTATTATATGGTGCAGATACGCTCTCATTATCAGCATAACAGCCACCAGCTCTATATGCCATAATTGGCTCACCATATGGAATAACGGAAGATCCGTTAATAGTTGTTACACTACTATGATAACGAGCTTCACAATAAGGATCTGTAAAGGTTCCTGCAGGCCAATTATTACCCCAATCTGTAAGAATTTCCCATACATTACCAATCATATCATATATTCCAAGTCTGTTTGCTGTCTTAGAGCCGACAACTGCCGAATATGACTGCCCATATACCACATAATTGCCTAATAATGCCCAGTCTGGTAAGCTTGATACACCATACCAGAAATCAACTTTTGACTGATCTCCTCCTCGTGCTGCAAATTCCCACTGAGCACAGGTTGGTAAATGGTATCCATTATTCTTCAGGTTCTGCTTGCAGCCCCACCATTTAGCATCAGAATCACTTGGAACCTTACTCATATCAAAATTTGCCCAGTCTGTAATTCCTTCAACTTCATAACAAGGAGTAAGTCCCTGTAAAGCACTAAGTTTGTTACAGAAAGCTATAGCCTGCTGCCAGCTTATATTAGCCTTTGGATAGTTATTTGATGAACCAGATCCCGTAACCTTATACCACAGCGCATTAGTAACTTCATATGTACCAATTGAATACTTTGTAAGAGTTATATTTCTGCCACTTACAAATGATCCGCCATCAGTAGGATGATTTGTAATTGATGTCGTAGAACCAATTACTTTTGTAAGAGACGATTTTTGTACATTTGTACCATTAACGACAAGGTTTCCATCACTTGTAGTGAGTACTACAGAGGTTTTTGGTCCACGAACCTCACTGCCATTCTTTTTATGGTATGGCTCCAGATAGAAAGTATGAGATGATCCACGAACATAATTAGGAATTATAAGCTTTGCTGTTGAATAACTTCCTGCTATAAATGTTGTATAATCTTGCTTAGTAGTCTCACTATCAAGGTAAACATTGATTCCGCTTGTATCAGTTTTGCTACTTGGATTCAGCCATCTGATTTTAACAGTTCCCATTGCATCATCAGAATAAATTGTTACAGTAGTACTAATTGCTGCCGGTGGAGTATAGAAGGATCTTGAAGAAGTTTCTTCTGAATACAGCGCTTCTGAATTGATATAGTTATATGCAACTACTTTGAAATTGTATTGAATTCCATTAGACAATGATGTATTAGAGAATGTATAACTTGTATTTGTTGTATTTATATTTGACCAGGTAGTTGAAGAAGATGTTTTATAATATACATAGTACTTTGTTGCTCCAGTTGAAGAAGCATCCCAACTTACTTTTGTTCCTCCATTTACAACCGATACAGATGGATATCCAGGAGTTCCAGGTTTTGTTGCTTTAGTAAGAGTGCTGGTTGATGAGTAATTTGAGTCTGCATTTGTATATGCTACCAAATAAGCATCGTAAATTTGTCCAGGTGAAAGATTTGAAATAGTATAATTTGTTGCAGAAGAACCAGGAGTTACACTACTGTAAGATGAATCAGTATGCTTCTTATAATACAATCTATAGCCTGTGAAGGTTTCAGCTGGCTTTGTCCATTTAAATGTCAAACTAGTTGCTGTACGACTATCAAGAGTAAAGGCTGTTGGTGCATTAGGTTTTGTATAACAACTGCTTATAACAGCATCACTTGTTGTTCCTATGTTTTTAACTTTGCCAAAATAAGACACAACCTTAAAATCATAACAAGAGCCTGCTTTAAGTCCAGTTACAGTACAGCTTGTTGTAGTACTGCTATCATAAGATATAACATCATCATCTGACCAGTTACTTGAACTATGCAGCTTATAATAAACATTAAAGCCGCTATAATTTCCACCTGCTTTTTGCCAAGAAAGAGAAACTGTATTTATTCCTGTTGAAGAGCATTTCAGATTCTTTACTGGTTCAGCTGGTGTTGTTACTTCGCAAGTATTATCCTCAGTTTCAATTGGATTTTCTACACCATCATCATTTGTTGTAACAAACTTAAATGTATATTTAGTTCCACCATTAAATTTGTCTGTATAACTATATGATGAAGTTGATGACCAGTAATCAAAATATGTATCACCGTTATAAATATATACCTGAGAATAAGAACCAGCAGCCGGATAAGTCCAGTCAAGTTTTATTGATTTAGGTCCTATTGCAGTTGCCATTACTCCAGATACTGGTAAAGAGTAAGTTCTTCCGCTAACAGGCGACTGTGCCTGTAAAGTCTCTCCATTTTCAATTTTATATGTTGTTACAGTAAAGTCATAAGATGTATTTACTGCAAGGTTATTAATAGGATAGTTTGTTGTTGTTTTTGGAAGAGTAATAGTTGTATCACCATATAATATCTTGATGCCATCAAAATCAGAAGTTGGATTTGTCCAGCTGAGTTTAATTGATTGAGTAGAAACTGGAGTTGCGGTTAGATTTCGAACATTATCAAGTGCGAGAGAACATGCAATTGGTGCCGTATAAGTTTTTAATTCTGAACCTATATATGTTTCTAACTTAAGGTAATAAAGAGCCTTTGAATCCAAACCTGTAATCTTTTTTGAAACTGTTCCCTTTGGAATATCAACAGGAGTTGCAGAACCAGAAGTCAAATCCTCTAATTCTTTACTGTAATATAGTCTATAACCATCATAATTGCCATCAGGTGCATTCCATGTAACTTCAAAGCTTGTATCAGATTTCTTTTCTGCATATAAATTATTAGCTGGATTTGGACAAGTTTTGCATGAAGTCAACTGTTGTGCTGTACTATTTGAAAGTCCATTTACTACAACTTTTACATTATAATCTGTAGCACCAGTGAGACCATCAATTAGTACTCTTGAACTTGTTTTATTAACATTTTTCGTTTCCCATGTTTGTGCAGAAGACTGCTTATACCAAACTGTATAATAATCGAAATTACCAGCAGGAGCTGTCCAGCTGACATTAAGTGCGGTATTTGATTCAGCAGTATATGACAAACCAGTAACAGGAGAACACTTTGTATTAGTGATTACAGGTTCAGATTCAGTTTGATTTGCCTTAGTGCCAAAATAAGAGACTGCTTTTACATAATACCTCGTTCCAGCTGTAAGCCCAGTGAACTGTACTGCTGTTGCATTAGCACCTAGTTCCTGTGTTTTAGTTGCCGTTGTATCTTGGAATGATTCATCACTAGAACAATAGATTATATAACCAGTAATACCATTTACAGGCTTTGTCCAATTTACAGTACCCTGATTTGTATTACTTATAAATGAAGCAGATACTTCTCTTGGAGCATTTGGTTTGGTTGTAAATGATGGTAATGTTGTACCACTTGTATAGCAAGGCAAACTGTATTTGTCTCCAGCAGAATCGTAGGTACAAACTTCAAACTCATATTTTATACCTTTATCAAGACCTTCGACAGTTGCTTGAGCAACACCATTTTCAGTTGTAAATTCTATAGGCTGGTCTCCAGAGAGTCCGCCTTTAAGTTTCATTCTAAAGTCTGTAGAGTTTCCGATTGAAGGCTTAGTACAGTTAAGTGTAACTGTGCTGTCATTTACACGATTAACTGCTACAGAAGGTGCAGCAGGACGAGTATAGAACCCATCTTCAACAGCATATTCTGTTACATTACCGGCATAATCTTTATATTTTGTAATAATTTCATAACGGGTACCCGGTTCAAGAGCAAGTGAACATGAATTAACACGATTATCAACATCAACATCTGTAAAATCATCTGTTCCCCACTCTCTGTAGGATATAGTTGCCCCTTGATAATCAGAAACCAATTCCGGCTTCCAGTTAAGCGAAACAGCTCCTTGGACAATGCCGTCTTTAATCTCTGGCTCGTCAATATCAGGAGCTACCTTATCCATACAGAAATAGTACTTTGGATAAACAGGATCTTCTTCAGTACCTATGTTTTCTGGATATGTATTTTCATTTCCACTACCATCTTTAACCACAAAATACATCGAATAGATTCCGTCGTCCAAATCATCAAGATAACAATCTGCCAGGATTCTAATATCATCATCTGTATATCCATATTCAGAAGACGTTCCCAATGGATTGTTATACTCCATCATCAATGTTGTTTTATCCCCAGCAGCTGGTTGATACTCTTCATCATAAAGCTTCTCACAAACAATATTGAATGTAGAATCTGGAGCAGTATTATCATTTGCTTTTAAGAATAAACTGAATTTTCCACGAGCAAAATATTTTAATGCATCCATATCTATATCATTTAAATCAAAAGCATCAGAGATTGGTGATAACAACTGTTGATTAGAATCCTTTACAATCAGGTCACCATTATCAATTGTAGGAGCATCGTTATCCGTCTTTCCATTTACAAGATACTGCCATTTTTCAGCACGGCTCATAGAAATATCTTTTTCACCAATCTTGTAGAAAAAGTTTTCATTCAGCATTACGGAAACTCGAACACCAGGATTAATTGGCGTTGCTCTATTAACAGGAATAGATAGAGTTCGTGCATTTTCAAATACTGGTGCCTTAAAAAATCTATTAAGATTCTCATCATTACGTGAATTAGTAATTAAAATGTTCTTAAAGAATACTTCTTCACCTTTTTTGTATCCGTAATATTTTGTATTCGGGTCGTTTTCCTTTACAGGTAGTAACGTATATTCATTTTCAAAATCGAACTCATTTGTAAGAGCTTCCAGTTCTTTGTCCGTATAACAAATGGAATCTTCTTCCATGTTTGTATCAAACATTACCTGAATTGTTGTGTCTCGCAAAACACCAGAAGCTACATAAGACGGTGAATTAGAAATAATACGTGGACGTTCCACTAATTCAGGTTGAATTGACAAACTTATTTCTTCATCTTCTGCAGGAATTTGAATCAGTTCAAATTCTGTTTTTTCACTGGAAGCATCTGTAAAAGTAATATATGTATTTTCAGCCTTACCATTATTTCCATCAATTGCATCAGCTATTATTTCATTACCAGTTTTTTCATTTATAATTTTCCATCTTATAAAGGCATAATCGCTAACCGCATCGAATTCAATCGGATTTTTTACACCAATCTTATATTTCTTCTTTCCTTTTCCAGGTGTAAAGGTTCCGTGCTCGCCATCAATCGTTATGTAAGCTTCTGGAATTTTAATAACATACGGCTGAATTACGATTTGATTAGCAAAGCTTTTTTCAATAGTGAAGGTTGGCTGTGTGAGATTTTCGTCTTTGTAAGTTACGGAAAGATTTACAGTTGAAAGCAACTCTGCTTGTTCAGGAATAACAAACTCTTCTGAATCATAGCTTATCTTCCAGCCATAAAATCTGTAGTCATCAGAAATTTTATATGACAGAGAGAAAGTTGAACCTACACTGTAATTAACGGCAGTTTCTGTATATGGAACTTCACCAACACGCAAGGTACTGTAATCTGCAAGCTCGCCATCAACATGAAGTTTTATTAGTGTTTTCTCCGTAGTTTCAGAGTTGATAGTATAGGTGTATGTTTTTTCGGAATAGAGGCCTACATTATATTTACCTGTTTGAGATGTAGCTTCGTAGTAAAAGTTTGTTTCGGGAATTATAACAGTAATTGCTACGGTGCCGTTTGCGGGAACGGGAATCATGCTGCTTACTTTACCGTCGGTATTGGCCTGGAGTGTAACTTTATTTCCGCTGATTACGGCAGGCTTAAAGAAATCCATGGCCGAAACACCTTCTGCAAGACCTGGAATTCTTACGATGATATTTTCGAGATATTCAGCTTTTACAGGTTTGTTAAAGGTAAGGATGATAGGATTATCACGCGGATAAACCTTATCAGCATTTTTCATATTAAAATCTTCAACAGCAAGACATTCAAATATAACAGGGCTTACAGTAATGGTTCCTTCGATGTAATTGTTTACACTAAGTTTTGCCTGTGCAATTCTTGTTTCGGTATCGTAGCCATAAGTGTCTTTTGTATCTTCACTGTAATCAATTTTAAGATTCAATTCAGCAAGAGAGTCAGCAGAAATGAGTTCTGTTTTGTTTACACCGTTATCTGAGTAAGTTCTTTCAAACTGCCAGCCACAGAAACTCCAGCCAGTTTTTGGTTTACAATATAATGAAACAGTTTGACCTACACTACAAGCCATAGACTGACCACTACTCCAGTCAATGTCATTTACGTGCATAGAACACTGGTCTTTGTCATAGGTAAACTCGACATCAGTTGGCTTAGAAGTTTGAGAACCTATCGTATATCGCAATACAACGTCTTTATCAAGATAAACATCATTTTCTTCTGAATATTCTTTGTTTGTGTAGAAAAGCTTTTCTGAAGATAATGTAATTGAAATTGTTTTTGAAGAATTCTGATCAACAGGAATAAGATCATCCTTTTCCTGCGTCTGAGAATACTTTGTTTTAATAGTTATAACCTTTCCCGAAATTTCAGCCGGCATAAAATAATCTTCAAAGGTCTTGTCTTCTGGAAGACCTGGAATGCTGATTGAAAAAGCGCTTTTACATTCTTCAGGAATTTCCTGATTCAGCGTAATGACAATGGAACTGTCACGAGGATTAATTGTTCCTTCATCCTTAAAATTGAATTCTTTTACAGCAAGAAGTTCCGGACAGACAGGGGTAATTGTAATTGAATTTGAAGCCTTCTTAAAAGTAACCTTTGTTTCAAGACTCTTTTCATCTTCAAACTCTATGTAATCAGAGACTTTTTCGTTCTGGCCGAGTCCACTAATTACAGCTTCCCATTTTATGAATTTATGATTGTCTTCCGGCACAAATTTTACATTAAAGGTATCTGAAACCTTTTTAGATATCTCTTCTCCTGCCGGAGTTTTTATATCTCCACTGCCCTTAAGAGCGACAAGATGAAGCACATAGGTTGCAGCATTATTATATTCAATAGCCTTGGAAATCTCTTCCTTAACATCTTCTCCCTGGAGAAAATTCTCACAGGATGTAAAAACGACAGTTGTAAGAACTAATAAAATTAATGCTATTTTGGAAATTAATGATGAGAGTTCAAGTTTTTTCATAAACTTTTCTCCTGAAAAAAATGTGATTATAAAGTGGTATATATAAGAAAATAATATAGATATATTTTACTCTGACCTTTTGTATCTGTCAAAAAAAAAGAGGTGATGAATATTAGAGAGATGATAAATATTTGAGATTATTTCTTTGGTTTTTCTGCGGCGGATGTAAGGCCTACGTCGTAGGAATCTTCGGAATAGCCGATGTCTTTGCTGTGGGTGCCGTCCTGATAGATTGATTCATCCATTAAGTCGGAAATAGATACACCGAGGACCAGGGCGAAAGTCCGGAGCTCAACGTCGCTTATGCCCTGCTCGCCGTTTTCTACCATGCTTACCATATTTTTGTGAACGCTCAAGCCGGCAAGCTGTAGTTTACTTGCAAGATCATTTTGAGAACATGGAGGATCAAGTGCTTCCCTATATTTTTTAATATTCAGGCCTGCTATGTTAGCTCTTCCAAGGAACCTGATTTTCCTGCGACGTTTCATAGTCACATAAAGAGTAACCCTTTGAAAATTTTAATTGACAAGAATATCTTGTCAGTGCAAAAATTCACAAAATGAGTAGTTACAAATTAATAATTGAAGAGGAAAATTTTCCGGAAGATTTAATCTTCACTTTAAAAGTATTAAGCCTCAATTCCGCACAAAAGGATTTATCAGATACAGCTCTGCTTTTACCAGAACCATCATCAAAATTAATAACTCTTCTGGAAGAGGAAAAGCTTAATCCTATAATATTAAATATAACAAATTATTTATATTTAGATAAAAAAATTAGATATCTTTTTGTTTTATCAGATAAAAACAACAGAATAAAAAAAATGAGCGTAAAGCCCGAACAATTTCCAGATATTCCAGGACTCACGCTCATCTATACGGCACGTTTTCCATGCCCTAAAAATTTACAAAATCTACCTTACTTTAATGCCGCTGCATCCAGTACTAAAAATTATTCTTTAACCTGATACTGGAGTAAAAGAAGACGCAATTCTTCTATATTTGAAACTTCAAAAATCTTAAATACTTCTGCAAAATCTTTCTTTACAGTAGAAACGCTGACAAAATATTTTTCACTTATTTCTTTATAACTTAATTTGTTATGAATATTGTCCATAACAAAATTACGCTGACGTTCGTTCAAATTATAATCAGAAAGGCTGATGGTAGAACCCGCAGGCTTACCGATAATTGTTGTATTATCACGAACATTCTGTGGAAAGAGGCATGACAATTTTGCTTTAAGACTGTAATAAATCCAGAGATAAAAAGCAAAACAGAAAAGAGAATAACTGATAGAAATCAGCATATAAGTGATTCCATGCGGATAGGAGAAAAACAGTGTAATCAAATGAATCACAAAAAGTCTGAATATTCTTTTACGAGGTTTATTTACAAAAAGATCCTTACATAAAATCAAAATGAGGGCTGCATAAAAGAAAAAGATTCCGAGTTCCTCATAATGTGTAAGAATTGTAAGCTCACTTTCAATCAGAAAAATTGAAATCATAACATACAAATTCTGAGTGATAAGAAAAACAATAGCGAGACCAACACAAATAAAATGAACTACAGGAATAACAATATTAGTAGGAGCAATTTTTTCAATAATTGATTTAGGATCCCCATCCAGCAAAATACTGGCAATGGCAGCCACAAGTAAAAACACGAGCCCTACAACAGCAACAACTCTCTCCGAGCTGATTCTGTTTCTATTCATAATGTTCTATTATAGCACGTAAAACGTTTTTTTCAAACAACAATTTGTTATTTTTTTTGATCATTACTGACTATTATTGACCTTTTATGACTTGCGTAATATGGCTGCAGGCGTTCTCACCATCCATAGCACTTGAGACAATTCCTCCCGAATAGCCAGAACCTTCGCCTACAGGATATAGACCTTTAAGTTGAGTACACTCGAATGTTTCTTTATCACGCAAAATACGAACCGGTGTACTTGTACGGGTTTCCGAAGCAATCATTAATGCATCAGGGCAGATAAAACCATGCATGTTGCGGTCAATTTCTACAAAGCCTTTTTTGAGACGCTCTGAAATATGAGAAGGAAGCCAACTGCCAAGATCTGAAGCAACAAGACCTGGAGTATAGCTGGTTGCCGGAAGATTTTCTGAAATGCGGCCTGCAAGAAAATCAGTTAGTCTCTGTGCAGGAGCAGCCTGACCTTTGCCGTTTTCAGCTGTAAGATGTTCAATTTCTGTGCGGAATAATAAACCTGCAAGCTGTGGGCAAGCAAGTTTTTCTGCGGCTAACTTAAACTGCTGAGGAATATCTTCCGGACGGATTTCTACTACGATAGCAGCATTTGACCACTTTGAATTACGAGCTGCAGCCGACATTCCGTTTACAACAATTTCACCAGGACCAGAACTTGAAGGAACTACAAATCCACCTGGACACATACAGAAGGAATATACACCACGTCCATCTACCTGAGTAGTAACGCGATACTCCGCTGCACCCAGACCAGAAGAAGCACCCCTTCCATGATACTGAATTGAATCTATCAAAGTGCGAGGATGTTCAACACGGACACCAGCAGCAAAGGTTTTTGCTTCTAGTGCAGAAGGAGCAACTTTTGCAAGCATTTCATAAATATCTGTAGCAGAATGACCGGTGGCTAAAAGTATGGCAGCCCCATGAAATTGCTGGTGTTCACCATTTTCTACATTTTCGGTTTCAACACCTTTTACACAACCTGCTTCTACTAAAAGATTTGTTACTCGGGTATTAAAATAAAACTCACCGCCCAGCGCAATTATCTTATCGCGCATAGCATTAATTACCTGCGGCAAGCGGTCTGTTCCTATGTGCGGATGAGCGTCGGTAAGAATCTTTTCGTCCGCGCCAAAATAATTAAAGACGCGAAGCACCCCGCCAATGTCGCCGCGCTTATTACTACGCGTATATAACTTTCCGTCAGAAAAAGTACCAGCCCCGCCCTCGCCAAAGCAGTAATTAGAGTCTCCGTTTACTACGCCACGTGTACTAATCAGTGCAATGTCCTTACGACGCTGGCTGGTCTGCACGCCGCGCTCAATTATAACTGGTTTTATTCCACTTTCCAAAAGTTTAAGGGCACCAAAAAGACCTGCCGGCCCGGCCCCTACAATTATTACGGTACGTTCTACACCGACGCCCTCGCAACTCTTCCAAAGAGGCTTCCACTCACTGGCACTCTGTGGCTTTTCTCCAATATAAACCTTGTAGCGCAAATGCAGCTTCAACTGTCCGTGACGTGCATCTATAGATTTCTTTACAAAAACCTTTTCAAACTGAGTTTCATTTATATGATTTTTTTTGAGTTCCTTACGGATAAGATTATCTTGAAGCCCGGTATTTTTTTCATCCTTCGCTTCGACTGTAATTGTGATTTCTTTGACCATTGAGGGAATTATAACGTATTT
>JAEEGJ010030120.1_pt1 | contig 10634 bp, 6 predicted proteins | sample 8958761 | NCBI WGS metagenome assembly JAEEGJ01 (sample SAMN16246546, study PRJNA631951) | gut metagenome | biome: gut microbiome; feature: rumen; material: RS-attached | host: Bos | place: Iran: Karaj | collected 2018-10
CAACCTTGGCATCACTGGCAACACCCTGATTTATCATTACATTAAAGGTGGAGCCTTCACCGTATACGCTGTTAACGGTGATCTCACCGTCCATAAGCTCAATAAGCTGCTTTACGATGCTAAGACCTAAGCCCGTGCCTTCGATATAACGATTCTTTTCTTCATCCACACGCTTAAATACGTCGAAAAGATGGGGCAGGGCATCAGCCTTGATACCCATTCCGGTATCCGTAACGGAGATACGTATAAGAACAGACTTCTCTCCTGCTTCCTGGCACTCCATATGAAGACCCACTGAACCTTTCTGAGTATACTTAACGGCATTGTTAAGGAGGTTTATCAGGATCTGCTTGATCCTGACCTCATCACCGTAAAGGACTGTAGGAACATTGGGGTCAACGCTTACCTGAAGATCTAAGCCCTTTTCGGCAGCCTTTATCATTACCATATTTACAACTTCGGAAAGAAGATTACCTACTTCATAATCCACCGGAACAATATCCATGCTTCCGGCCTCGATCTTGGAGAAATCCAGGATATCGTTAATAAGGGCCAGGAGCATCTTACCTGAACCGGCGATACCGTTGGCGTCTTTTACTATCTCATCCGATGCATCCTCCTCACGAAGTATTAGCTCATTAAGACCTAAGATAGAGTTAATGGGGGTACGGATCTCGTGACTCATGGATGAGAAAAAGCGGTTCTGGGATCTGTTGAGTTCTTCCGCTTCCTTGGCAGCCTCTCTTGCTATCTCATTTTCCTTAATAAAGAGACGGTTCTGGAAGGTTACCATAACGCAAAGTACCATACCTACCAGCAGCAAGGATATATAGGAATCCAAATAAAACATCTCTTTTGAATGATAGGGCACTATCTCCGGGAAAAAATAATCTATAGCATAGAATGCGGTAGCCTCCAACACCAGGAAGGTTAGCATTACATTACGCCAGGCCCCTGTAAGGACAATCCCCACATAAAGAAAGGCAAATATAAACCAGAGGACTCCTCCGCCTAGTATTCCACCACCGAAGAAGAAAAGGGCAGGAAGTATGGCAAATACCAGTCCCAACACGGTTATTTTGATGGAAGTCTCTATCTTTTTTCTGGCGAATCCCACAAATGTATTAAGGGGTACAAGAATGAGAGTAGCAGCAATGGCTATGATCTCTTTTATATCCTCGCCTGTTGCTATATCTCCTATGAAGGCGATAAAGACAGCTATCTCACTGATCATGGTCAGCAGGACGAAAACTCTTACGTTGAAGCTTCTCTCATGGTCTTTTATTATTTCAATGATCTTTTTGATCCATTTTACAATGATCATTCGCCTTCACCCCCTTTACCTGCCTTGATACTCGGGAGTAATCGGGTCATTACTCTTTCAAATTCATTTGTATTAATGGGTTTTCCGATGAATCCGTCGAAACCTTCACGGATAAACATCTCTCTGGCGCCCGAAACCACATTTGCGGTCAAGGCCACTATAACAGCCTTCTTACCCCTGTCGGAGGCCTCTCTCTTAATGCGCTTCATGGCTTCCACGCCGTCCATCTCCGGCATCATATGATCCATAAAGACAATGTCGTAGTCTTCTTTTTTGTATTTATCAATGGCCTGGGCACCGCTTTCGGCGGAATCCGTTATTATACCGTATTCCTTGAAGATTCCTGCTGCCACCACCAGGTTCATGGGCTCGTCGTCAACAACAAGAGCCTTGACCCCGGTAAGGTCCGGCCTTTCAATATAATCTATGGAATCTATATTCTTTGCATCTCGTCCCTCATTAAATACCTTAATAACGGGGTATGCGTACAGGGGCTTGGGCATGGCAATTACACGGCTTCCCCGGTTGGGCTTGAAACCGTCATTAGCCGATACTGCCACCACGATATCTCCCATGCTTAGCTTGTCAAAATACTCTGAATTGGCCTCATACTCTTCCTGGCCCATGTAGATATACTTGACGTTAATCTTCTCCATAAGGCGCTCCACTTCTTTAAGTGACTCAGCCGGGTATAAGGGAACATGGATATCCGATGCCAGGTTTGCTGCCATTCTTCTGTAGAATTCACGAAGTCTGGGCACCTTATACTTGTCTGATCTTACGTGGAATAATACGTCTCCTTCAATGGGAACCGTAAGCTTCAGGCAGGGCTCCGGATCAACTATCTCCTGGGGAATGGTAACCTTAACGGCGGTTCCTTCTCCCTTTCCGCTGGTGATCTTAACGAAGCCGCCCATAGAGTGGACAAAGCCGTATACTATGGAAAGGCCAAGTCCTACTCCGCCTGAACTTCTGTTTCTTTTCTTGTTGGTCTGATAAAGACCCGTGGGGGCGAACCTGATATCCTTCCTGCTCATTCCGCTTCCGGTATCAAATACACCGATACATAAGTTAACGCCGTAGTCCTTTTTCTCCGTAAACATCCGCACGTAAACTCCGCCTTCTTTGGTAAACTTAATGGCGTTGGAGAGTAAGTGCCTGAAGATCTTGTGGAGTTTCTTCACGTCACCCCTCATCATGGAAGGAACGTCGGCAGAAAGGTCTACAACCATTTCCAGATTCTTATTCTCCCGGTTCATGCGGAAGTTGGTTATTACATCATTTATAAGGGATGTGGGGGTATAATTCTCCTCTTCAACGAAGATATCTCCCCTTCTTACCTCGGTGTAGTCCTGGATGTCGTCAATATGGCCCGTAAGACGCAGTCCTGCTTCCTTAATGGCCACTGCCTCTTCTCCCACACCGTTTTTTATAAGGAGTGAGGACATGCCGTTTACAACATTTACGGGGGTTCTAAGTTCATGAGAAATGTTGGATAGGAAATCATCCGTATCCCTGTTATTGGCTTCCAGGGCAATGTCCTTTGCCGCCGCAAGATCTTCTTCTTCACTGCGGACATGGATAGACCTGATGCAGCAGACATAGATAAAGAATACTATGACAATGTGTAAGATGATCCTTGAAATATTCAGGCTATCAAACATCTCTGCATTATTTCTGAATCCGATGAAAACATGGAAGAGCATCATAAGGATATATTCTGCCAGAAAAAAGTGCATCATAAATTCACGATTCATAAAAGAAAAGCCCACAAGAAGCAGGGCAAAGACTGCTACGGAATCAAAAAAGGAGGTTTCATGTATGCCGTGATAGTAAGCTGCCAGCGCAGCATAGATAAAGTAACATACTTCTCGTATGTTTATGGCCGGTTTTCCCATGATATGCATGACCCAGGCTGCCACCGCGCCGATAATAACAAGGGGAGGCACCCAAAATTCCCAACCCAACATGTAGTTTTCCACGCACAGGCCGATACAGGAACAGGTCACCAATGTAATAATTAACTGGTCAATTCTTTTCCTATCCATTCTTTACCCTCTCCGAAACCTTATCAAAGTCAAAATCCATGATTGCCTGTGAGATATCCGATACCAGGTCGCTCTGTGTGTCTGTAAGCCTGTACTTCTTGATATCCTCCAGCATTTCCTCGATACCCACATTATCGCAGTCTCCTGCGTATTCAGCGATCCGCTCCATTACTGATGCGAAGCGCTCTTCCCCAATCTCCGGCAGGTCTTTCGTATCCCCGGCAGCCTCTTCTTCCAGAAGGGGTGAAAGGCTCTCCCCCAGCTTACCGTACCTTTCTAAAAGTTCAGGAAGGCCGGACTTTAAGATATTCTCTTCCCCCTCTTTGCCGGCATTCTCCAAAGTCTGGGCCAGGTCTCCAAGATCTGCTGCTCCGATTATCCTTGAAGTAGACTTTAAGGCATGAATCTTAATGGTGGCGTTCTTAATGTCTCCGCCTTCCACATACTCCTTAATCTCCCGCCTGTTCTTTTCAGCCGTTCTGGCATAGACAGTCAAAGTCTCTAAAAAGGCTTCCCTTCCACCGTTGTTTCTGATACCCGCCTCGACATTTATCTCGGGGATAGTCTTTATGAAATCCAAAATTTTATCTTCTTCCGTGGCATTTTCTGCCTCCGTCTCTTCTATCATGGTGACTTTTTCGGGATCCAGATAGGAAAGGACCATTTCTTCCAAAACTGCCGGATCCACAGGTTTGGTCAGGTAATTGTCAAACCCCTGGGACAGATAATGGTCTTTGGCACCGGGAATTACATTTGCGGTAAGGCATATAACCTTTGTATTTTCATTTGGGCAGTTCTCGTAAGCCCTTAATCTGTGCAAAGTCTCTATTCCATCCATCTCCGGCATCATATGGTCGAAGAAAATGAGGTCGTATTTTTTAGCCTTGGCAAGCTCTAAACCTTCTGCCCCGCTTCCTGCGGCGTCGATATTGATCTTTGTCTTCTTTAAAAGGTTTTGGAAAACCATAAGATTTACCGGATTATCGTCTACTACCAGGATATGGGCATCCTTTGCGGTAAAGCGCTTGCGGTCATTCTCACTAAGGCCTGCATTTTCCGAGAAATCCAGCATTTCATTAACAAGGCCCAAAAGCGAGTCTCCTGCTGACTTTATCTTCTCGGAGTATTCTTTAATATCCTCATCCTTAGCTTCACGAAGGATCATCTCATTCATGCCTATAATGGCATTTATGGGGGTCCTTATCTCGTGGGACATGTTTGAAAGAAAGGCGGACTTGGCTTCACTGGCGGCAATGGCCCGGGAAGCCTCGATGCTTTTCTTGTTGATCTTTTTGAAAACTAAAGATAAAACGATAACCATGATCACAACCACGATTATGGTCCCTAAAAAAGTTGCAAACAAAGGTGCGAATACATTAGTGGCATTGCGGACAGAAAGGGCACGCCAGTCCTTTGCGATACTTGCCTGATAGATTATATACTGGGTTCCCTTATAATCCATCTCAATGTAGTTCTTGCCCGGAGAGGCTTCGGCATGGGCAAGCTTATATTCAAATGAGTCTTTATCCGAAGTATCGTAGTTTTGTCCCACCTGGCTCTTATCCGAATGGACAACCACGCAGTTATCCGTATCAAATATCAGCTCCATATCCGACCCCCCGTCCGATACGGCCTTCTCTGTGATCTTTTGTATCTCATCAAGGGAGATGTCCACGCCTACAACGCTGTCCCCGTCACCTAACATCTTAACCACCGCCAGCATTTTCTTGCCGGTCTGGACGTCTAAGTAGGGTTCAAGAAGGGACACTTCCCCCTTGCCTTCCATACCTCTTATGTACCAGGGTCTCTCCTTGGCATTGTATCCGGGCTCCGGCACCCAACGGGTACCGCTGACAAATTCTCCTCTTATGCAGCCGTAGATACCGGTAAAGTTCTCGCTTACCGCATTCTTAACAGCAGTGGACTGGGACACGACATATTCCACGATATCCGCGTTAGTCCTGGCCTCTGCCAGCATGTGGTCTATACCGTCGGCCGTAAGCTTTAAGGCCTCAATACTGGTAGCCATATAATCATTGAACTTATCCGCCGTATCCTCAGCGGAGGCCTTACCGTTACGTATTATCCCATCCCTCTTCTCGTTGTAGAGCATGGCATAATAACCAAGTATTATAAGGGTTATAAAAACTATAATATGAACGGCCAGAACAATATTCCTGTAGGCCAGTTTTTTCTCATCAACCAATTACTTCATCCCCTGCTAACGGGCAGAACTCTCCCCGTATTTCTTACTTTCGGCCACATAATCGACCTTTATATTTTCAAAATGCTTAGTCTTCTTCCATTCTTCCATGAGCCTTTCAATGATCCCGTCGATACCGGCTTCCGATTCCGGCATAATAAGGCAGAAGGTGTTGGCGTGAGGCTGGGTCATAACATCATTTTTCCTGATGGTCTTTTGAAGGAGGGACCCAAAGTCTGCTATGGCCTCTTCTGTAATGCTCTCTGCCGAACCGTCAATTGAAAGAAGGGAAAAGACAGCTATGGTAATGCTTTTTTTCTTTCTGTTGGCATTATGCTCTATATATCTGTAGATCCAGACAAAGGCGTCCTGACCCACCCACATGGCGGTGTCACTTCCTCTTCTTTCTCCGCAGAGGGTTATCATTTTCTGGAGTTCTTCCTGAAGGTTGCCCTTAACGGCGTCCTCACCAATACCTGTTCTATAGAGCTGGTAGCCGTGCTTGCCGTTTTGCTTAACCTGGTAGAGGGCCCGATCAGCCAGCTTAAATAGTTCCTGGAAATCAGCTCCCTTGTCCGGCACGGTAACGCAGCCGGCGGAAACTCCGATGGAGATGCCGAAATTATCTCCCATAAGTTTCTGGCACTCTTCCAGAAGCTGCTTGTTGAGTCTCCCCGAAATGGCAGATACTGCACGTTCCTCCGTGGTATTGGATAGGAAAAGAAGGAACTCATCCCCGCCGATACGAAAAGGAATATCATCAGGACGGGCATTTCTCCTGACTATATCTGCGAAGGCCTTTAAAACCTTGTCCCCCATATCATGACCGTACACGTCATTTACGGCTTTAAAATTATCCAGGTCCAGAATAACCAGCATACCCCGGCCTATACGGCAAAGTCTGGGCAGCTTGGCTTGGGCTCCGGCCTTGTTAAAGAATCCTGTAAGGGGATCTGTGATGGTCTCCTCTTCAAGGCTTACTATTCTGTTTCTGTTTGACAGGATATTATCGATACGAGAGAGAAGGATCTCTCTGTCCACGGGTTTTCTGATAAAGTCAGATGCGCCGAGCTTCAGGCCCTTATGCTCCATCTCCCGGCCTGTTTCACCGGTAAGAAAGACTACCGGGACCGGATCTCTTTCCATAATGGTTTCGTATTTTCTTACTCGCTCAAAGGTTTCGAATCCGTCCATGCCCGGCATTACCACATCCAGGAGGATGATGTCCGGAACATTTCTTTCTAAGAATTTCAGAAGCTCCTCACCTGAACGAAGGGAGGTAAGCTTAATATTCTCTCCTCCCAGTAAACCACGGATATTCTTAAGGCATACTTCATCGTCATCTACGATTGCCAACCAGTAATTCTTCAAACTATCCTACAATCCTTTCATCCCTAATGTATAATTCTACTGATGACGTGCCAATACGCCATTTATGGAATCTAAGAGTCCTTCCCTGGTGGTGGACTTTAAGATATAACCGTCGGGCTTTAAACTCATAACGCGGGTAACCCCTTCCCTTGTGCCCACTCCCGTAAGGAAGACTACGGGTATGTTCTTGGTGGCTTCCTCCGACCGTAGCATCTGAAATACCTGTGGTCCGTCTACCACCGGCATCTCATAGTCTAAAAGGATAAGGTCCACTTTTGTCTTAAGCAGGAAGGTAATGGCCTGCATGCCACCGGTTACTATATTTACCTGATAGTTATTACAGCTGGTGATCCAGCCCCTGACCATGCTGGCATAGGAGGGGTCGTCATCTATGATAAGGATCTTCCGCTTATTAACAGCGGTTTTCTTTCCCGACAGTTCCTCCTCTACGATCTTACAAAGATTATCCATGTCCACGGGGCGGTCTATCCAGGGATAGTTCTCCAGGCTGGGAATAGATGAAACAAGTTCCTGATGGTATTTGTTCTCACCTATAATGATGGACCTTTGCTGGTTTGATGCAAGGAGCTCGCATAATTCCAGCATTACCTTGGATTCTGCCAGGTTCTCCGTTATATCATCCGGGAGATAAACAATAAATAACCCGGCTTTTCCCACATGTATTCTGCCATCGATTATCTCACTGACAGTGGCTCTGATATAAAAGCCCTTATCAGCCAGTTTCTTCTCCATGCCCTTTACAACTATGCTGTAATGCTGCATGAATAATACTACGCCCTTATCCTTCTCCGAAACATTTTCAGACATTTATATACCCCTTTTTCCCACAATGTTAAACTGGTCGCTGTAGTAAGCCTGTGTTGCAATGGTTCCCGCAGGACGATCCTTGCTTTCCTTCTTTTCACGGCTGCTTACGCTTTTTAAGGACTCTATAACCTTCTTCTGCTCCTCGGTGCCTGACTTCTCGAACCTCTCATCTTCTTCGGCGGAAATATTTCCATTTACCCCTGCGGTCCAGAATACGGCGTCCACCTTTCCCGATGCAAGGGCAGCCGCACGGCCCATAGAGTCTACCTGGATCAGCTCGATATTCTTGTTCAGTTTTCTGCCGAGTTCCGCACATAATGCGGTGTTAAATCCCGCAAATGATCCGTCGGGAGCTACATAGTCCATAGGCGGCAGGGATCCGGTAACAGCGATCTTTAAGGTATCTCCGCCGGCCTTTGTATAAACGATGGGCTTTGGCTCAGTAAATACGCCTTCATTAATGTGGTCCTTTACCAGTTTATTTAAGGTTCCGTCTTTTTTCATTTCCGAAATGGCCTTGTCCAGTTCTTCGCAAAGGGCCTTATTGTCTTCTTTTACCAGGAAGGAAAAACCTACACCCAGGTGATTAACCACGGATTTTGCAAAATCGTCTGCCTTATCCATGTTGTAGGATAACTTCACCTCCAGCTTGTCATTATGAGCCACAAGATAGGCCGCTGTGCATTTGGGAAGCTCGGTGGCTGTTATATCTCCGGACTCAAGCCCCATGATAATGGAGTCTAAGGTGTCATAAAACTTTACCTTTACGGTCCCCTGTTCAGTCATGGAATACTTGGCAACACCTTTATCACTCAGGTATTTAATAGCAGTTTTTCTGCCGTCCATTATGAGAGACATGTCCTCCTCTGTCATATTCAGATAGGACAATACGCCGAAGGGGTACTGACCTTCCGTGGATGCTGCCGCCGCCTTTGAAGCAGCACCTGACTGTCCCCCTGCTGCGGGACCGGAACATCCGGCAAGCATGGAAAGGGCCATAACTCCTATGATCATTTTCGAAATATACTTTTTCATACTGAAACTTCCTCCCTGGATTATTCCTTCTAGTTTAAACTAACCTGTTTTCTATTATATATGCCGAAGGACTGTCAGACAAGAAAAAAGTATGCTATACTATCACCATTGGGAGGAGTTCAAAATGAAAAAACGAGCCATCTTTAACGCCGATCCCCAGGGGATAGGTGCGGGAGTAGACTTCCTGCGGGAGACTTTATCGTCCTGCAGGATCAAGAAAAAGAAATTTAATAAAGCCATCCTTATGGCGGAAGAAGCCATAGGAAGCCTGGTGAGCCACACGGATGACGGGGAGAAATACTCTATCCTGGTCCGCTCATTTTTGGGAACCGTTACGGTAAAGATATCATCCAGAGGTGAAGAATATGACATGCGCTCAGCCCTGGCCGGTGCTGCTTCCGGCATGACAGGCTTTGACGATACGGATGAAGATGTAGGCCTGGGGACTCACGAAGCCCTTCGTAATATCATACTTGGCTCTTTTACAGATGACATTAAGATCAACTTCAAAGACGGCATTAATACCGTTAAGTTAATCATCCTTCGCTCCGAGCATAGGTTTTTGTTCATGACCCTGGGTGCCATGTTTGTAGGTGCCATAGCAGGCCTCCTGCTTGCATCCCTTGGAAATGCCGGCCTTAACAATGGTCTGGTAACTTACCTTCTAAGCCCCATTTCCACCATGTTTATGAATGCCCTGAAAATGGTCGTTGCTCCTGTAGTATTCTTTTCTATCATTTCCTGCATCGTTCAGTTTACGGAGCTCTCGGAGCTGGGCAGGATCGGGGGCAAGATCTTCGGATTATACGCCATAACCACCACCATTGCGGTTATGTTGGGCATCGGTGTCTTTTACCTTTTCAGACCCGGCGGTGCAGTAGTTATGTCTGCCGACACTGCTGCGGTAAATGCGGTGGTTTCCACGGAGATAAACATATCATTGCTTGACACCATCATTGGCATAATCCCCAACAATATTATTAAGCCATTTTTCGAATCAAATATGCTCCAGCTTATATTTATGGCCATCCTTTCCGGTATCGCCATCAGTTTGATCGGATCCCTTGCCAAGATCCTCGTAGACTTTATCCGGGCCTGCAACGAAATGTTTATTAAGATCACTTCCATCATTATCAAGGTAATGCCACTGGCTATCTTTTGTTCCATTACGGAAATGATGCTGAAGATCGGGCTTGGTACCATCATGTCGGTTCTGGGAATAGTAGGTGTGGTCTTATTGGGATTTATCGCAATGATGCTGGTATACTTTGTAATGCTTATCATCTTCGGACGGGTAAATCCGCTTTTATTCCTTAAAAAATACGGCAACACCATGCTCCAGGTATTCGCCTTGAATTCCAGCAACGCCGCTATTCCTATCAATATGGATATCTGCGACAAAAAGCTGGGGATCGCCCCTAAGGTCTACAGCCTGGCAATTCCCCTTGGTGCCACGGTTAACATGGACGGAACCTGTATCAAGCTGGGAATATATTCTCTGGCTCTGGCGGGAATGTACGGGATCGAGATTTCGGGTTCCATGCTGTTTTCTCTGATAATCTCAATATTCGTATTGTCCGTAGGAACCCCCGGCATACCGGGCTCGGGAATAATCAGTCTGTCCATCCTTCTGTCCGCCATAGGCGTTCCCATAGAGGCAGTAGGTATCGTCATGGGTGTGGATTCCATCATGGGAATGTTCAGTGCCATGAGCAACTGCCTGGGTGACGTGGTGGTAACCACCATCGTCGCCCGCAGCGAAGGACTGCTGGATACGAACGCATGGAAATAAAAAAGCACCGGCGTCATGAGGTGACCCCCAAAA